>MRWG01001019.1_pt1 | contig 21066 bp, 13 predicted proteins | sample 1013341 | NCBI WGS metagenome assembly MRWG01 (sample SAMN06117577, study PRJNA244670) | biofilm metagenome | biome: Water; feature: Cathode Biofilm; material: Biofilm; isolation source: microbial consortium enriched at the cathode of a solar microbial fuel cell | place: USA: District of Columbia ... | reverse complement strand
AGAAGGGTGCGAAGACCCGCGCGAAGACCCGCTCTCCGGATATTCGCCAGCGATTTCGACGGCTTGCACAGAGCCGCTGCTCACAATCGCAGGCACGGTGGAAACGATCTACCCCGGCGTCTATTGCGGCGGCATTGAGATAAACGGCGCGGCGACGGTCACGTTCTCTCCGGGCATCTATGTCATTAAAGACGGACCGTTCAAAATCTCATCGACATCGACCGTCTCCGGAAACGGCGTCACCTTTTATTTCACGGGCATGTCGACGAAAGTTGAAATCACGGCTGACAGTCCGGCGCATTTTACTGCGCCGACGAGCGGCCCGACCGCAGGCATCTTGTTTCTCGAGGGGCCGAATCTGGAACCGCAGGCGAAAGTAAAGATCTCAAGCGGCGTGAACGCCTACTATGAAGGCCTTACCTATTTACCGACCCAGCATATCGAATTCACCGGCGGCGGAATCCACCCGAATCCCCCCGAATTTTCCGCCTACGTCGCATATAGCTTTGAGCTGAAATCCTCATACGTCTTCATGCGCTTGAATACGCGACAAACGAACCTGCCGGTTCCCTACGGCCTCAAGGGGCGGCGGTTCAACCTGGTCATGTGAACCGGGCTGCTGCGTCGAATCGCGGATGGCGCGGGGCGGCTTGAGCAGGCCCCGGCACGAAATCTGGCTTGGCAAGCGACAAACGAATCAGGGTTGAAAGAGCCTCTGCATAAAAAGAGCCCGCCCCAGGCTTGAACTTAAAAAATTAAGGTTAATTTTTCATTATGTCGAAATCATCATCAGTATATACTCGGGTTGCTACCTATTTTCTATACAATTTGATCCGTTTTTTCTTATGATAATCCCGTGATCAACAAGCGCGCTCCAAATTCAGCGGGTTTTGCGCTTAGGCGGGAGATTGCATACTATGGCGTACATTGAGAACGACCAGAAGAATGAAATTCCGAAGCACGAGTACTGGCATACCGCCGAAATCGTGACCGAAGACGTCTGGTTCCTTGAGCAACAGGACTGCGCGTGCATCTCCGGCGACGCGAAAGACGTCACCACCATCTGGGACTATAGCCGCGGCGGCGATCAGTTGACTCTTGAGGTCAAGTTCAAGATCGACGCGCTGGAGGGCGCCGACGGCAAGGCCTTCGAGGATATCGACCTGTCGGCGATGAAGGCCATTTTCGAGAGCCTGGGCGTCACCGAATACGAGAAGCTGGACGTCAAGATCTCCGACGAGCAGATCGACATCAAGATTTCCGCCCGCGGGATCGAACTTACGGACGACGAAGTCTATGCGCTGCCGGACGAGGTCTGGACCTCGATCGTCGTGCGCGACGAATACGGCGCGATCTGCGAGATCGAAGCCAATATCTGCTTCGATCAGTACAAGCCCCATTCGCCGATCGCGTTCGACCTGAATGGCGACGGTCGGATCGGCGTGACCGGCGTTTCCACCGCCCAGGTGCGCGCCGACGGCGAGATCGGCGACACCGTCTCCTTCGACCTCGACGCCGACGGAACAGCCGAGCAGATCGAGTGGCTGTCCGGCGACGGCGACGCGCTTCTCGTCGACAATCGCGACGGCGCGGCGGCGTACGATATGGACGGCGCGCGACTGTTCGGCGACCAGGGCGGGCTCTACGCCAATGGTTACGAGAAGCTCTCCCTGCTCGACCAGGACGGCGACGGCGCATTGACCGGGTACGAGCTGCAGGGCCTCGCGCTTTGGTCGGACGACGGCGATGCGATCGTGCAGGCCGGCGAGCTTCAGTCTCTCGATGTTTATGGCATCGTCTCCATCTCGACCGGCTACAACGCCGTCGAGAATGCGCGGGGCGAGTCGCTGATGCAGTCCAGCGCCACGATCTCGCAGTACGTTCCGCCGCCGGGCTTCGCCGGGAAGCCGGGCCATGAGGCGCCGGAATGTCCGCCGCCGGACGAGAGCTACGAGCCCGACCCGTCGGGGCGGCTCATGCTGACCGAGGACGTTTGGTTCCTGACCCGGCCGGAGGGTCACTGCCTCTACGGCAGCGAAGACGGGGTCAAGACGGAATGGGACTATCATCGCGGCGGCGACAAGCTCGAGCTCGAGGTGAAGTTCAAGATCGATGCGCTGTTCGACAAGGATTCGGGCGTGGAGTTCCACGACGTCGACGTCGCCGCATATCGCGCGATCTTTGAGTCCCTCGGCGCGGATGAGTTCGACAAGCTTGAGATCAAAGTCAGCGACGACGAAATCAAGATCAAGATGGCCGCCGAGGGCATTGAGCTGACGGACGATGAGGTGCACGCGCTGCCGAAGCAGATCGGAACGCCCGTCTTCGTCAAGGACGCCTACGGCGAGGTCCAGTGCATCAATGTGACGGTCTGCATCGATAAGGCGAAGGCGCATTCGCCGATCGCTTTCGATCTCAATGGCGACGGCCAAATCGGCGTCACCGGGACGTCGACCGCGCAGGATCGGGTCGATGAAGCGATCGGTCGGACGGTCACGTTTGACCTCGACGCCGACGGCTCGCTCGACAGCATCGAGTGGCTGTCTGGCGACGGCGACGCTCTTCTGGTCGACAACCGGGACGGCAATGCCGCATCGGACATGGATGGCGCGCGCCTTTTCGGCGACCAGGGCGGGCTCTTCGAGAACGGCTATGAAAAGCTTGCGCTGCTCGATCAGGACGGCGACGGCGCGCTGATCGGCGACGAATTGGATGGCCTCGTTCTCTGGGTCGACAATGGCGACGCCATCGTCGATGCGGGCGAACTGCAGGCTCTTTCGCAGTATGGCGTGGTCGGCATCGCGACTGGCTATTCGACCGTCACGAACGCGCTTGGCGAGGAGCTGATCCAGTCAGCCGCGCTCATCGACGACGGCTTCTCGATATAAACGCCAATCTCAACACTGCGCGCGCCCGGAGGCAGATGTCCGGAGCGCATCGCTCGAGCGGGGGGTTGCAAAGCACGGGGCGCATTCGCCCCGTGCTTCTTCTATGCAAACGCGCGGCGATCCGCCTAGACGAAGGCGAAGCCGTCGTCGGTAACCTGTCCCGCGCCGATCAGCGCGACCCAGTCATCGCCGGCCAGGCCGGCGGGCGCCACGACGCCGGCCGCCGACGGCAGTTGGCCGCTCGCCGGGAACGCAGCCGCCAGCGCGTCGAGGTCGGCGCCGTCGTTCAGCGGCAGGACGAAGGAGGCGTCCTCGCCGTTATAGGCCGTCAGGGTGATCGCCCCGATCGCGTCGCCGAGCTGGATCGGCTGCGAACAGGAGGTGTGGTACTTGATCGATTGCAGGAGGGCGCCGCCTTCCTCGTCGAAGATGAAGACCGTCGTCTCGCTTTCGAACTTGCCAGCGCCGGACCCGGCGCCGTCGAGGATGAAGGTCTCGCCCAGGTCGACATCGCCTTCGAACAGCAGCTTGTTCGGATCGATATCGAGCTGGCCGTTCTCGAACTTTCCCTTCCCGGCCGCGACGATGTAGACGGACGGATCGTCGTTGACGTCGCCGACCGCGACGGCCTTGCTCGAATCCTGGGCCGTGTTGTTCACGTCGTCGTCGGCGCCGGTGTAGAGGAAGGTCAGCGTCTGCGGCTTGCCGCCATCCTCACAGAGGTCGCCGCTTTGCGGCGCGCCCGGATCGACCGAGTAGATCGCCGGATCCTCGTCGGTCAGCTCCTGGCCGTCATATTCGCCGGTGACCCGTGCGACGTTCAAGTGGACGCCGACGTCCGCGGTTTCGCTGCCGACGTAGAGCCACTGCTCGCCGACGTCCAGCAGCCCGTCGGCGTTCAGATCGCCGACGTTGAAGCCGCCGCCGGTCAGGATGGCGTCGGGCGCGAAATCGTCCGACGGATCGAACGGCGTTTCGTTGTCGTCGACCACGACCACATTGGCGATCGCCGCTTCGCCCGGGTTCGTGACCACATAGGTGAAGACCGCGACGTCGCCGGCGTCGCCTTCCACGGCGTCGGCCGGAACATCCGCGTCGGCGTCGCCGACATTCGGGCCAAGGTCCGGCGGATCGAGCGCGAAGACTTCGCCGTCGACGCCGTTGTAGCCCGTCAGCGTGGCCGATCCGATCACGTCGCCAAGCTGGATCGGCTGCGAGCAGGACGTGTGGTAGCTGAGCGACTGCAGCAGCGTCCCGCCTTCGGAGTCGAAGATGTTGATGCGGGTTTCGGAGTCGAACTTGCCCCTGTCCGATCCGGCCCCGTCGAGCACAAACTCCTCGCCCAGCGCGACCGTGCCGGCGAACAGGATGTTGTTGAAGTCCTTGTTGCCGGCGACGATGTAGACGCTCGGATCGCCGGCGGGATCGCCGTTCGCCGTCGCCTTGCTGCTGTCCTGATCTGTCGAGACGGTCGAGCCGGAGCCGTTGTAGGAGAACGTCAGCGAGGCCGGCTTGCTCGCGACTTCGCAAAGATCGCCGCTCTGCGTCGGCGTCGCGTCTTCCAGCCGGACCAGCTTCTCGATGTCGATCGCCGCGACCGCCTCGGGCGGCTTGTGCTTCAGGCCGGCGTCGACGTCGGTCCGGTGCTCGCCCGCGTCCAGCCAGACCTTGTCGGTGACGCCGGTCGTGGCGTTCGCGTCGGAATCGCGGTCGTCCGGCCCGGCGTCCTGCTCGGTGAACATGTAGTCGTCCGGCGCGTAGAACCGGACCCGGTAGTCGCCGCGCTCGACATGCTCGAACGTGTACATGCCGTCGGCGTCGGTCACGGTCGTCTGCAGAAACGTCCCGCCCGCCAGGAACAGGGACACCTTGACGCCTTCGACGCCGTATTCCCCGGCGTCCTGTATGCCGTCACAGTCGATGTCGTAGAAGACCTTGTCGCCAATCGAGCCGTAGACCGGACCCGCCTCGATCAGGCCGGCGTCGACGTTCTTGATGTCCTGGCCGGCGTCGAGGCGGATCACGCCGGTCACGCCGTTCAGCGGATTCGGATCGGAATCGACTCCGTCAGGACCCGCGTCCTGCGTGGTGAACTCGGTTCCGTCGGGCTTGAAGAACTTGACCCGGTAGTTGCCGGCGTCGAGATCGTCGAAGAGGTACCGCCCGCCAGCGTCGGTCTCGGTCGTGTCCAGCAGCACGCCGCTTGACGTGAACAGATCGACCCGCACGCCGGCGACGCCGCGTTCGCCCAGTTCCTGGCGGCCGTCGCCGTCCAGGTCCAACCAGACCCGGTCGCCGATCGAGCCCGTTCCGGGGGTCGGCGTCAGCCGCATCAGGCCGGCGTCCACGTCGGTGATGTGCTGGCCGGAATCCAGATGAATGGCCCCGGTGACGCCGTTCAACGGATTGGCGTCCGAGTCCCTCAGGTCATCGCCGGCGTCGGCCTGAACGAACTTGAAGTCGTCCGGCGCATGGAATTTGACGCGGTAGGAGCCGGCGTAGAGGCCGTCGAACACATAGCCGCCCGCACCGTCGGTCAGCGTCGACGTCAGATAGGTCCCATTCGACGCGTAGAGGTCGACGCGCACCCCGCTGACGCCGGACTCGCCGGGATCGAACAGCCCGTTTCCGTTGGCGTCGAGGAAAACCATGTCCCCGATCGATCCGCGGTATCCGTAATACGTCCACCCGCTCATCGCCATCTCCCCCTAATATAATTTCAGTCCCAGGAAATCGTAAGCTTCATTAAGCATGATGGCTATGGCTTAATCCCAGGAATGACGCAGAAATCGCACCGACCCATATTGCGACTTTCGATTTTTATTCTACCATAACACTGTGTCTTAGGGGCATACTTCAGAAACTAAAAGGAAGCATGGCTATATAACTTTGGTAAACAGACTCTTTTAAAAGTCAATTTTTGAGCGCCCGCCCTTCACGCGCCTGCCCGCTGGCGGCCGAAGCTCCAAGCCTGAGCCGCGAGAGACCGCCGCTGCGCCGCTCGCCACCGTCGGTCGGGGCTCGGCGAGACCGGAGACGATGGGTTGAGGCGCGCGAGGGAACGCCCGCGTCGGACCGGCTGCCGTTCGTTCGAGAGACCCACGCGCGATCGGCGAAGGCCGCCAATTGCGCGCCCAAAGCGGCGGCTTGCACGCGATCTTCGGGCGAATCTGGCGTCCGCGCCTCCACCCGATATGGAGGCTCCTGCATGACGCCCCCGGACGGCGGCGCCTGACCTCAGCCTGGGTCCGCGAAGGTCAGGATGACCTGGTCCGCGCTCAGGCTGGCGCCTTCCGCGGCCTCGATCTTGTCGACGACGGCGGACTTCTCGGCGCGCAGCACGTTCTCCATCTTCATCGCCTCGACGATGGCGAGCGCCTGGCCGGCCTCGACCGAGGCGCCAGCCTCGACGAGGACGGATTTCAGGAGGCCCGGCATCGGCGAGAGGAGGAGCTTCGACGTGTCGGCCTCCGCCTTCTCAGGCATCAGGAGATGCAGTTCGGCCGCATGCGGGGAGAGAACCAGCAGGCGGAGCGCCACGCCGCCATGGACCATGCGGTAGCCGGCGCCGTCCCGGCGGATCTGCGCCGCGACGGCGATGTCGTCGACTTCGCCGTCGAACAGCCGGTGCATCGGATCGAGGTCGCCCGCGACCTTGACGAAACGCCCGCCGATTTCGACCGTCGCCCCGCCCTCTTCCAGCGCGACCGTCGCCTCCCGGCGCTCCTGGCCCGCGACGACGACGAGCGGCAGGCGTTCCGGCGCGCGCACCGGCCCGCCGCCAAGCGCTGCTTCCCGGGCGAGCACGACCGCATGGCGCGCCGCGGCGATCGCCGCCAGCGTGTCGATGCGCTTCGCCGCGAGCATGTCGTCGGCGAAGCCCTCCGGATACTCCTCCTCGATGAAAGCGGTGGAGAGCCGTCCGTCCCGGAAGCGCGGGTGGTCGTTGACGGCGGCGAGGAAGGTCAGGTTGTGGCGGATGCCCTCGACCTGAAAGCGGTCGAGCGCCAAGGCCATGCGGTTGATCGCCTCCGCCCGGTCGGCGCCGTGGGTCACCAGCTTCGCCAGCATCGGGTCGTAGAACATGGAGACTTCGCCGCCCTCGGTCACGCCGGTGTCGACGCGGACGAGGCCCGTCTCCGCCGGCGGGCGGTAGCGGGTCAGACGGCCGATCGACGGCGCGAAATTTCGGGTCGGATCCTCGGCATAGAGGCGGCACTCCATCGCCCAGCCGCCGATCTTGAGGTCGTCCTGGCCGAAGGCGAGCTTCTCGCCATAGGCCACGCGCAGCATCTGCTCGACGAGGTCGAGGCCGGTGATCATCTCCGTCACCGGATGCTCGACCTGTAGGCGGGTGTTCATCTCCAGGAAGTAGAAGTCGCGGTCGGGGCCGACGATGAACTCGACCGTGCCGGCGGACTCATAGCCGACCGCCTTCGCCAGCGCGACCGCCTGGGCGCCCATGGCCGCCCGCGTCTCTTCGTCCAGGAAGGGGCTCGGCGCCTCCTCGATCACCTTCTGGTGGCGGCGCTGGATCGAGCATTCGCGCTCGAAGAGATGCACGACGTTGCCGTGGGAGTCCGCCAGCACCTGGATTTCGATATGACGCGGATCGACAACGAACTTCTCGACGAAGACGCGGTCGTCGCCGAAGCTGGACTTCGCCTCGCTCGCCGCACGGACCAAACCTTCGCGGGCTTCGTCGTCGTCGAAGGCGATGCGCATGCCCTTGCCGCCGCCGCCGGCGGACGCCTTCAGCATGACGGGGTAGCCGATCTCCTTGGCGATGCGCACAGCCTCGTCGGGGTCGGAGATGGCGTCGGCGGAGCCCGGCACGGTCGAGACGCCGGCTTGCTTGGCGAGGCGCTTCGATTCGATCTTGTCGCCCATCGCCTCGATGGCGGAGGGCGGCGGGCCGATGAAGACGAGGCCGGCGTCGGCGACCTTGCGGGCGAAGCCGGCGTTCTCGGAGAGGAAGCCGAAGCCCGGATGGATCGCTTCCGCGCCCGTATCCTTCGCCGCCTGGATGATCCTGTCGGCGAGGAGATAGCTTTCGGCGGCCGGCGGCGGGCCGATCAGCACCGCCTCGTCCGCCTGCACGACGTGCGGGCCGCCCGCGTCCGCCTCGGAGTAGACGGCGACGGTCGCCACGCCCATCCGCTTCGCCGTCTTGATGACCCGGCAGGCGATCTCGCCGCGATTGGCGATCAGAATTTTCTTGAACATGGACCGAACGCCTTCCGATGCCGCCTAGAGCGGAATGTTGTCGTGCTTCTTCCAGGGGTTCTGCAATTGCTTGTTCTTCAGCATGCGCAAGGACTTGCAGATGCGCGCCCGGGTGTTGTGCGGGCGGATGACGTCGTCGATATAGCCCCGGCGGGCGGCGACGAAGGGGTTGGCGAAGGCGGCGGCGTACTCGTCCGTCCGCGCCTTGATTTTCGCATCGTCGCCGATGTCCTGGCGGAAGATGATCTCGACCGCCCCCTTGGCGCCCATCACCGCGATCTCCGCGTTCGGCCAAGCGTAGTTGACGTCGCCGCGGAGATGCTTCGACGCCATGACGTCATAGGCGCCGCCATAGGCCTTCCGGGTGATCACGGTGACTTTCGGCACCGTCGCCTCGGCATAGGCGAACAAGAGCTTCGCGCCATGCTTGATGATGCCGCCATATTCCTGGGTCGTGCCCGGCAGGAAGCCCGGCACGTCGACGAAAGTGACGATCGGGATGTTGAAGGCGTCCAGGAAGCGCACGAAACGGCCGGCCTTGCGGGCGCTGTCGATGTCGAGGCAGCCCGCCAGCACCAGCGGCTGGTTGGCGACGACGCCGACCGTCTCCCCGTCCATGCGAGCGAGGCCGATGACGATATTGCCGGCGAAATCCGGCTGGACCTCGAAGAAATCGCCCTCGTCGACGACCTTCTCGATCAGTTCCTTGATGTCGTAGGGCTTGTTGGCGTTTTCCGGCACCAGGCTGTCGAGCGACATTTCCATACGGTCCGCCGGATCCCTGGTCGCGCGGCGCGGCGGCGCCTGCCGGTTGGAGGCCGGCAGGAAATCGACGAAGCGGCGGAGCTCCAGCAGCGCCTCGACGTCGTTCTCGAAGGCGAGATCGGCGACGCCGGAGCGGGAGGAATGGGTGACGGCGCCGCCGAGCTGCTCGTGGGTGACCTCCTCATGCGTGACGGTCTTAACCACGTCCGGGCCCGTCACGAACATGTATGAGGTGTCCTTCACCATGAAGATGAAGTCGGTCATCGCGGGCGAATAGACCGCGCCGCCGGCGCAGGGGCCCATCACCATGGAAATCTGCGGCACCACGCCGGACGCCAGCACGTTCCGCTGGAACACCTCCGCATAGCCGCCGAGCGAGGCGACGCCTTCCTGAATGCGGGCGCCGCCCGAATCGTTGAGGCCGATCACCGGCGCGCCGACCTTCATCGCCTGGTCCATGACCTTGCAGATTTTTTCGGCGTGCGCTTCCGAAAGCGAACCGCCGAACACGGTGAAGTCCTGGCTGAACACGAAGACCAGCCGGCCGTTGACCGTGCCGTGCCCGGTGATCACGCCGTCGCCCGGCACCTTCTGTTCGGCCATGCCGAAGTCGAGCGCCCGATGCTCGACGAACATGTCATATTCCTCGAACGACCCCGGATCGAGAAAGACTTCCAGGCGTTCCCGCGCCGTCAGCTTGCCGCGCGCATGTTGCGCGTCAATGCGGCGCTGGCCGCCGCCGAGCCGGGCCCTTGCCCGCATCTCTTCAAGTCGGGCGATGGTGTCGGTCATGTTTTGGCGCAGTCCCTTCGCAGATGCGAAATGCATAGCATCTGCTTGACTTGACCGGCAATCGACAAAGCGCCGGCGCTTGCCCCGTCGTCCAAATTGCCGTTAGGGTTCGGCCACGACGGGCACGAGCCTGATCGCGTGGATGCGGCATTGACCGCAATATCTTGGGAGGAAACGGAATGAAGACGATCTGGAAAGCCGCGTTGAGCGGCGTCGCAGCGGCGGCGTTCCTGGCGAGCCCGGTGAAGGCGGCCGATGTTGTCGACGGACCGCGCATACATTGGGACTACGCGCTCTGGGGTAAGTCCCGTGCGATCACCACCTATCTCGACAATCTCGAGAAGTGGCTGCCCGAGCGCACGGGGGGCAAGTTCACCTTCCAGCTGCACTGGGGAACGATCTCCAAGCCCCGCGCCATTCTGGACAATCTGAAGGCCGGCTCGTTCCAGTCGGGCTCGTTCTGCGCCAGCTACTATCCGGGCAAGCTGTCCGCTCACACCGGCATGGACCTGCCGTTCCTCCCGATCTCCGGCCTGCCGATGCTGAAGGCGGTCACGCACGAATATTACGACCATCCGACGCTCGTGAAGGAAATGGATCAGTGGAACGCCCGGTTCTACATGTCCTCCCTGCTGCCGCTTTATGAAGTGGTCGGCAAGGGCGAGAAGCCGACGACGCTGAAGGACTTCGAAGGCATGCGCATCCGCTCGCTCGGCCAGCAGGGCAAGGCGATGGAGAAGCTGGGCGCCGTGCCGACAAGCGTGCCCGCGCCGGAGGTCTACACCTCCATGGACCGCGGCCTGCTCGATGCGGCCGCCTTCGCTTACTACGCCCACAAATCCTATCGGACCTTCGAGTTGGGCGACTGGTTCACCCGCAATCTCGCCATGGGTTCGATCGCCTGCGGTTCCATGTTCAACAAGGACGATTGGGCCGCGCTGCCCGAGCAGTATCAGGCCCTGTTGAAAGAGTTCATGGAGTCCGAGTCCGGCTATCCCGCCCAGATCGCGGCGCTGGAAGAGGCGGAGCTCGCCGCGCCCGACGAATTCAAGGCGGCCGGCCTCAAGGAATGGAAAATCAATCCCGAAGAGCGCAAGGCGTTCGAGAAGGCCGGCGGCGAGCCCGTCTGGGAAGATTGGGCGAAGTCGATGACCGACGAGGGGTATAACGGCCAGGAGCTGTTGGACACCATCTTCGCCGCCATCGAGAAGCACAAGGACCTCGCGAAGTAACCGTCGCGTAGACGCCTTGCCGGCGGCGGCGCGATCCCGCCGCCGCCGGTCGCTTCCTAGCCTGACTGACGCCGGGCCGGCATCGGCCCTCTCCCGGAGTATACGCCGATGGTGCTGCCCGTCAGCGACACGCCATTCGCCAAGCTCGACCGCGGATTCTTCGCGATCGAGAAAGCGTTGAACTACGTCGCCGCCGCATTCCTGTTCTCGCTCATGCTGCTCGCATGCGCCGAGGTGCTGATGCGGTATGCGTTCAATTCGCCGATCCACGGACAGGCGGATCTGGTCGAGATCATGATCCCGACCATGGGCTTTTTCGGCCTCGCCTACTGTCAGCGCCTCGCCGGCCATGTCCGGATGGAGCTTCTGATCCACAAGCTGAAGGGCCGCGCCCTCTGGATCTTCGAATTCACGGGCAATCTGGCGACGCTCATGATCGTCTGCGTGATGATCTGGGGCACCTGGGTGAACTTCCTGAACGCCTATGAAATCGGCGACAGTTCGATGGACGCGCAGATCCCTGTCTGGCCGCCGAAACTGATCATCACCGTCGGCTTCTGCCTGCTGTTCATTCGCTGCGTCATCGCCTTCTTCGGCTATGTCCGCCTGATCCGCTATCCGGACGCCGAACCGATCGGCGTGCCAATCAGTCCGACCGTCGAGGACCTCGCGCAGCAGGAGGCCGCCGCCGCCCGCGACGCGATCCATGACGAACCGAACGCGGAAGGGTCGGGCCGATGATCATCGAACCGCTTACCGTCGGCCTGATCGGCGTTTCGATCCTGGCCGTTCTCGTCGTCATCGGCATGCATGTCGCCTATGCCGGCGCATTCGTCGGCCTGATCGGCATCGTCATCACCATCGGCGCGCGCCGCGTCCGCGAAGGCGACTTCTTCGACATCATCGAAAAAGGCTGGGCGCCCGGCCTGCTGAACGCCGGCACCATCCCGTTCTCCGAGCTGGCGCACTATTCGCTCTCGGTGCTGCCGATGTTCATCCTGATCGGCTATATGGCCTATCACGCCAAGCTGACCCAGGGCGCATTCTACTGCATGCGCATGTGGTTCGGGCACCTGCCGGGCGGCCTCGCCATCGCCACGGTGTTCGCGACGGCGGCCTTCGCGGCCGTGTCCGGCGCCTCGACGGCGACCGCCGCCGTGTTCAGCCGCATCGCCATCCCGGAAATGCTGCGCTACGGCTACCCGCCGGGCTTCTCCGCCGGCGTCGTCGCCGCCGGCGGCACGCTCGCCTCGCTGATCCCGCCGTCCGGCATCCTGGTGATCTACGCGATCATCGTGGAGGAGAGCGTCGGGAAACTGCTGATGGCCGGCTTCATCCCGGGCATTCTCTCCGCGATCATCTACGCGGCGTCGATCATGGTCCGCGTCAAACTCAACCCGAAGCTGGCGGGCGATCCGATCGGCGAAGTCTCCTGGGGCGACCGGGTGGCCTCGCTCGGTCAGATGTGGGGCATTCTGTTCGTCGTCTTCATCATCATGGGCGGCGTCTATTCCGGCGTGATGACCCCGACGGAGTCCGGGGCGATCGGCGCGTTCGTCGTCTTCCTGCTGGCGCTGAAGAACGGCATGACGCGGGGCCAGTTCGTCAACGGGCTCGCGGAGAGCGCCAAGACCGCGGTGATGATCATCACGATCATCTGGGGCATCCTGATCCTGGTCCGCTTCCTCGGCTTCTCCGACCTGCCGAACGTGATCCGCGATCTGATCCTCGGCCTCGACGTCAATCGCTACTGGATCCTGCTGATCATCCTGCTGCTCTATGCGGTGCTCGGCATGTTCATGGACGCGATCGGCATGCTGTTGCTGACCCTGCCCCTGGTGCAGCCCCTGGTCCTCGCGCTCGGCTTCGATCCGATCTGGTTCGGCATCATCGTCGTGAAGATGGTGGAGATCTGCCTGATCACGCCGCCGATCGGCTTGAATTGCTTCGTCGTCGCCGGCGTGCGTCCAGACATCCCATTAAGTTCGATCTTCAAGGGCATCTGGTGGTTCTTCATCTGCGACGTGCTGACGGTCGCGCTGTTCGTCGCGTTCCCGGAGATCGTGCTGTGGCTGCCCAACAACATGCTCGGGCGATGAATTTCGCGCCCGCGTGAACAAAGGAGCCGACGTCACGAAAAAATCATGGAATCCTCCGGCGCCGATCCGCTAGAATCGACTCGACGAAGCGCCGGAGGGGACATGCCCGCAGCCATTCCGCGTCGATGCCGATCGCTGGATGACCGCTTCGTTCGCCGCGCCGCCCGCGACCTGTTCGCCGGCGGCGTTTTTTTTGCCTGCAACATCGAGGGACCCACATGGGCAAGCGCCGCGACCGCAAGGCCAGCACGAACATGATCACCCTGGACGACGCACGGGCGCGCCGCGCCCACAGCCAGGACGCCTGGGATCCGGTCGAAGGCTGGCGGGAACAGCGCTACGTTCGCAACATCGAACCCAGGACGGCAAACCAGGCGGCGCTGATCGACGCGATCCGCAATTATGATCTCGTATTCGCGCTCGGGCCGGCCGGCACAGGCAAAACCTATCTGGCCGTCGCGCTCGCGGTGGAGGCGCTGGAAGCCGGCGACGTCGCCCGCATCGTCCTCTCGCGCCCCGCGATCGAGGCGGGCGAGGCGCTGGGCTATCTGCCCGGCACGGCGGAGGACAAGCTCTCCCCCTATCTCCGCCCGCTCTACGACGCGCTGCGCGACCGCATGGGCGCGCGCCGGATGAAAGCCGCGCTGGAGGACGGCACGATCGAGATCGCGCCCATCGCCTTCATGCGCGGCCGCACGCTCAACAACGCCTTCGTCGTGATCGACGAGGCGCAGAACTGCCTCTACAGCCAGTTGAAAATGCTGCTGACGCGCCTGGGCGCCCGCTCGACCATGGTCGTCACCGGCGATCCCGACCAGTCCGACCTGATGGACGGGATGTCCGGCTTGGCCGAGGTCGCCGAACGGGTCGAAGGCGTCGAAGGCCTCGCCATCGCGCGGCTCGACCAGACCGACGTCGTGCGGCACCCCCTCGTCGCGCGGATGCTGCCGGCGCTCTGACCGCGGACGGGGTCAGACCACCTTCGCGGCGTGGCCGCGAAGCGCCGGATTGTTCGCGATGAAGGTGACGTAGGGCAGCTTGCCGACGCGGCGGTAGACCAGCCAAAAGCCGAAAAGCGCGGTCGCGGCCGTCGCCAGGAAGTAGCCGTAGCCGTAGAACGGGAAGCCGGCGGCGAGCGAGCCGAAGGCGCCGAGCACGTTGGTCGCCAAGAAGCACGCCTGGAGCTTCAGGTTGTCCCAGCGCAGGTCGAAATAGGAGAGGATGATCGTCGCGACGACGATCAGCGCATGGAAGGCCGCGCCCAGCACGCCGAACCGGAACATGCCGACCTGACGATAGTCCATCTGCAGCAGTTCGATCAGCGTCGGCGCGGCCAGGATGACCACGGCGGCGATCGCCGCCTGCAGGACGATCAGATTGCGCAGCCCGCCGAACAGCGTGGACATCAGGTCGCGGTGCGACCGGTCGATTTCCGGCAGCGTCGCATGGTCGGCAATGTCGTCGTAGAAGCGGCGATAGCGCTCGAAGAACCCGGTCTCGACATGCAGCGTGAAGGCGGCGAGCGCCGGGATCATGGTGAGATACGCGGCGAACATCGCCCCGTCGTAGTGAGCGTAGTAGACGAGGCCGATCGCGCTCTGCGCTTCGGGCGCGCCCCACATCACCCACTTGTCGGCCCAGGCGGCGCAATTGTGCAGCGCGCCGACCGCGAGATAGGGCCACAGCGGCGCCAGGCGGCCTGGAATGTTGGCGATATTGCGAATGTCCGAGGGATATTCCGCCAGGATGCGGCCCATCAGGACGAAGGCGATGGCGCCGACGCCGATATTGAAGCCCCAGATCAAGCCTTCCAGATGCCAGAGCCCGCCCATCCAGACGGCCATGGCGAGCGCCGTCGCCATGCCGACGGCGAAGGCGACGGTGATGGTCCAGTAGTCCTTGAGCGCGGTGACGAAGGTGGCCCCGGCCCAGATCGCCGCGACCAGGCCGAAATTGGCGACGGCGGCGATGGCGGCCCCCGGCGTCAGATCCGCGATCAGGAAGAACAGCGGCGCCGCAAACGCGACGGCGCCGAACAGCGAGACCGCGTAGACCGAGACGATGAGCGCCGACGCTTCCCCCAACCGCCGCGCAAAGATCATGTCGGCGATCATCCGCGCCGCCGCCATGGTCGGCCCGCCGGTCAGGCAGAGCGAGAAGCAAAAGCTGTAGATCAGCACCGTCCGGAAGGCGAGGCTGTCGCTCGGGTCGACCAGGCCTTCGCTGAAGAGCGAGACGCCGGCAAGCGCGCCGATCGTCATCAGCCAGGGGCCGGACGTGATGACCGTCGCGTGGATATAGGCCTGCGCGGCGCCGCCGAGATCGGGGCGGTCCGCGAGACGTCTCAGGGCGAAACCGACGCCGGCCATCAGGCGGCCTCCTGCTTCAGGAACGGGGAGGCGAGATCCGGCTGGCCGGCGAGGCGGCGATAGAGTTCGCCGTATTGCGCCAGGATGTCGGGCTTGTTGTAGGTCTTGGCGACGCGCGCCTGCATGGCGCGGCCCATGGCGTCCCGGCGGGCCGGGTCGGCGAGGATCGCGGCGAGCGCCGCGGCGGTCGCTTCCGGGTCGGCGCCCGGCGTAACGGCGCCGCCCGGCCCGAACGCCGGGCTCTCGTCGGCGGCGCCGTAGATCAAGTCGCGGCAGCAGCCGACGTCCGTCGCGACCGACGGCACGCCGGCGGCGCCGGCTTCCAGCACCACGAGCGGCTGGGCCTCCGACAGGCTGGTCAGCGCCAGCGCGTCGATGCGGCCGAGATAGTCGTCGAGCCTGACGGCGCCGGTAAACTTGACCGTTTCTTCGAGGCCCAGGTGCCGGACGAGCGTCACGCATTCCCGGGCATAGGCGGAATCCTCTTCCGCCGGCCCCATGACGTAGGCGGTGAGGTCCGGGAAGCGCCTTCCCAGGATGGCCGCCGCGCGGATGTAGGTCTTGACGTCCTTGATCGGCACGACGCGCCCGATCAGCGCGATCGCCGGACCGTCTTTCGTCTCGCGCGCGACGCTGGAGAAACGCTCGTAGTCGACGCCGTTCGGGATGACGCGAAGCGCCGCCTCGGCGGCGCCGTCGCGGCGCTGCATGATCTGGTTGTCGGCGTAGAGCGTGACGATCGGATCCATCGCCTGATAGCAGACTCGCGCATAGGCCCGGAACGCGTCGATCCAGAAGTCGCGGAGGTCGCGCGACGCCCGCTTCAGGCTGAAGCCCGCCGGCGCGCGCTCGTGCAGCCAGCCGGCCATCGCGATCTCGATGCGGCGCTCGTTGGTGTAGATGCCGTGCTCGGTCAGGAACGCCGGCCGGCCGGTCTCGAGCCGCGCGCGGGCGCCCAGCAGGCCGGCATAGCCCGTCGAAATGCAGTGATAGGCCCGCGCCTTCGGCAGCGGCGTCAACAGCATCTGGAAGAGGCCGCCCATCAACGCCCGCCAGCTCCAGAAATAATCGAGGAAGGAGGCGCCCGGCATGGACCGGCCATACATGCGCTGGATCAGCCGCCAGGCCGGTTCCGATTCCAGCAGCGCTTCGCCGCCCAGTCGGTCGCGGTGCGGCGCCAGGAGTTCAATCGTCCGCGCGAGGTCAAGCAGATTGCCGTCCTCGAGGAGGCGGGTCAGCGGCTCGTCCAGGTTGACGAACAGCCGGTCGAGCCGCGCCGCCCGCATGGGCTGGCCTGCCGGAAGCTGCAGCGGCACGCTGTCGAAGCCGACGACGTTCGGCGGCAGCTCGTATTTCAAGGGCTGCGCCTCCGCCGTCGCGGTCAACGCCAGGACGTGGAAGGTGATATCCGGCTGGCCTAGGATCATGTCGTGCATCCAGCTCGACACGCCGCCTGCGACATAGGGATAGGCGCCTTCAAGAATGAGGCAGATATCGGCCGTCGTCCGATCGCTCATGCCGCCGCCTCCCCTTCGATGGTGAGCGCGGCCGGCAGCGGCGCCGGGCGCCACAAGCTTACGGCTGCGGCCAGACGCTCCGGCAGCGCGTCGACGTCGAGCCTCCCGCAAAAGCGGCGCAGCTCGTCGAAGCGGCCCATCCGGAACAGCGCCTCGATGATCCAGCCGGCGGCTTCCGGCGACGGATCGCGCGAGAGCGGCAGCAAGGTCTGGAGCGCCTCGACATGCCGGCCGAGCCGGATCTGGAGGCGCCCGAAGCCAAGGCGGTTTGCAACGTTGTCCGGGTCGCGCGCAAGCGCTTCCCGATAGCAGGCCTCCGCCGCCGCGCGGAGTTCGGACTCGCGCCGTTCGTCCAGGATGCCGGCGAATGCGTAGTCGTCGAGCAGGCGCGCGAGGTCGCCCTGCGCCTCCGCGTCGCCCGTGCGCGCGTCGGCGCGGCGCTTCGCCTTCACCCATCGATCGACGAAGTCGTTCTCGATATGCGCGGCCGCGGTCGCAGCCTGGACGCGGACGGACGCATCGGGGTCCTGCAGCGCCGCGTGCAGGACGGGCGCAAAGCGGGGCTCGAAGCGGCGGGCGAGCAGGGCCACGATGGCGAGCTTCTGGTCGATGTCGCCGAAGCGGATCAGGTCGGCGAAGGATTCGACGCCGCCGACGTCGTCGTCGCCGAGCGCGCGGGACAGGTCGTACCAGGCGCGCGCCTTGCGCTGCGTGCGCGGCGGGAACAGGTTGAAGTACCAAGTCTGGAAGGACCGGGCCTCGGACCGGTAGGCGCGCTGGGCGAGCGACGCAAACGTCGCGCCGACCGCGCCGGCGAGACCGAGCGCCGTCGTGGAGATCGCCAGCAGCGCGGGGTAGCGCTGCGCGCGCCGGCGCCGCTTCAGGCCCCAGGCCCACCAGAGCAGGAGCGCGGACGTCGCGACGTGGCCGAGTACGGCAAGCCAGCCGAACGCCGGCCACGCCACGAACGCGAACGTCAGCAGCGCTTCGACGACGAGCGTCGCCAGCGTCGCCGCGGCCGCTTCCCGGCGCTGGGCGCGCCTGCGGGCGATCGGGTCGTAGGCAGGTCGGTTCACCGCGGCGGCTCCAGGTTCTCGGCGCGGACACGCACGCCGCCGACGGTCACCTCGGCAGGCGCCAGGCGGGACAAGGCCTGCTCCAGCCGCTCTGCGACCGGACGCGCCTGCATGGCGTCGGCGCCCGGAAGCAGGATCGCGTACCGGCGGCCGTGGCGGCCGAGATCGAAGGCGAGGTCGGTGTCGCGCAACGCCTCTTCCGTCGCCGCGGTCAATGCGCGGGCGAAGCTACGCTGGACGTCGGCGTCCACGGTGTGCGCGTTCTCCGCCTCGATGACCAGTTTGGCGCAGGCGAAGCCGAAGCGCTCGCCGAGCCGCGCGATCAAGGCCGCTTCGTGCCGATAGAGCGCGGCCGAAAGCGCCGCGCCGTCGTCCGTCATCACCTGATGCGACTCGAGCGTCTCGGCCCGTCGCGCCCGTTCGAGCGCCGCACCGATCCAGTCGGCGGCGAGCCGGAAGTTCTCGACCGCAGTGGTAGTGAGGTCGGCGAAGGACAGCGCCTCGACCTTGAGCATGCCGACCGGCCGGCCGTCTGGACCGCCGGCCAAGGGCGCCGCGAGCACGCCCTGCCCCCGCAGGATTTCGGCATGATCGCGATAGGCGGCGCAGAGCCGGCGATCCTCCCCGACGATCGCCCGGTAGATCGGGTCTTCGGCCCGCAGCACGCGGCGAAAGCCGTCGCCCGTCTCCCAGCCTTCCTGGACGGCGGCCTCAAGCACGTCGCCGTTCAACAGGAAGATCGAGAACTTCTCCGGCCCGAGCACGCCGCGGACCAATTCGACAGCGCCGCGCAGCACGTCGCCGGTGCTCGATCGTTCGATCGCGCGGGCGCCGTCGTAGAGCGCCAGGGTCGTGCGCAGGTCGCTGGCGAGCCGCGCTTCCAGCTTGTCCTTGGTCTGCCGCGCCTTGGCATAGGCGTCGGCAAGGCCGTCCGCTTCCTGCCGCGCGTCGACGAGCGCCCGCTCCGTCTGCACGAGCCGACGCCGGCGCCGGGACGCGAGTTCGCCGACGACGATCGCCGCGACGCACCACATCAGCGGCTCCGCCGTCACATGGCGAAGATAGTCGTAGATGTCCTGCCCGAACGTCTGTTCCGGCATGGCGCCGATCAGCAATGCCGCCGTCGCGACGAGCGCGGCGAGCAGGCCTTCGGTCGTGCCGTACTGGACCGCGAGCAGGATTACCGGAATCCAGAACGGGTGCGGCTCGACGCCCTGGAAGCGATGACCGTCGAAGCCGATCAGGTCGATCAGGAGCGCAAGGCCGAAAAAGACGAAGAGCTCGAGCAGCGCCGACGTGCTGACGCCGAACGTGCGCTGCCGCTTCGTCGGGAAACGGCGCTCGAAAGCCTGGAAACGGGCGGCGAGTTCGTTCATCGGGACGCCTCCGAAAGCGTGGCGGGGGCTGGCGTAGTCGCAAGCGGCGCGCCGAGCCGTCGGCGCACGAAAAAGCCCACATTGGTGACCGCGTCGTCTTCGCCCCGCGCGGCGGCGAAGCTGTGGCTGCCGGAGACGCCGACGCGCCAGTCCGGCGTCGGCTCCCACTCGAGCGCGAGCGCGAAGGTGGCGCCGTCGCTGCCGAACCTGTCGAAGCCGTACCCGACCGTCGCGGATGCGCTGATCGTCGGGGCGAGCGCGGCCGAGGCCGAGACGTCGGCGAAGTGAATTTCCCGGTCGTCGATCGGCAGCGGATTGAAGATTGCGCCCGCCGCGTTTAGCCGCTCGTCGACGTCGAGAACGTATTCGCCCTCGAAGCTGTAGCCGGCGTCCACGTAGAACGGCGCCTGGCTGTAGAGACGGCGGCGGACGTTGGCCGCGACGCCCGCGGTTTCCGCAACGTCGTCGTCGCCGCGCACGCCATAGAGGTAGACCCCTCCGGAGACGCCGGCCCGCCAGTCGCGGTCGAAGCGGTGGTCGTACCCCGCCGTCAGGCTGCTGCGCCGGCCTTCGTCGACGATGCCGACGACGTCGTCGAAATAGGGTTCGGCGTAGACGGCGGCGAAGCGCGCCTCGGAGGTCGCGGGGCCGATGCGGTGGACCAGGCCGGCGCCGGGGCCGTGCCCGGCGGCGTAGAGCGACCCTTCGGTCTCGTGATTGTCGGACCAGCGGTAGGCCGCGCCGAGCTGGCCGCGACCGTATCCCTCGTCGATGCGCGTGACGCCGCCGCCGATCCGCTGTTCCGCGTCGCTGCGGACGTGGCCCGCCTCGGCTTCGCCGAACAGTCGCCAGTTCCGGTCATAGCGCGCCCGGACGCGGACGCCGGCGCGGCTCTGCCGGTCGGCGTCCTTGGTGTCCCGCCAGCCGCCATAGGCTTCGACGAAGGCGGCGCGATCCCGTTCGATCCGCGCCCGCTCACGCGCGAGGTCGGGGTCGTCCGGCCGCGCGGCGATGGCCCGGTCGAGATAGGCGATGGCCCGGTCTTCCCGGCCGAGTTCGTTTTCCGCGGCGGCCAGCGCCGCAAGCGCGGCGGGATCGTTCGGATCGCGCGCCGCGGCGGCCTCCAGCACGTCCTTGGCGGCCTCGGGCCGGCCCGTCGCGAGCGCGACGCGGCCCCGCAGCACATCGAGCCGGCGTTCCGCCGCCGCCTTCTCGTCGAGCGCCGCTGTCGCCGGCCCCGCGCCGCCGTCCACCGCGACGCGGACGCCGCGGCCGGTCTGCCAGGCCTCAAACGCCACGCCGGGCTCGCCCTCGATCAGGATGCTGTTCCGGCCATAGCGGACGCCGCGTATCCGGCCCGCATAGGCGTTGGCGAGGCGTTCAAGATCATCCGCCGCGCCGACGGGCGCGGAAAACTCGAAATAGATCTCGCCCGGCGTGTTGCGCATGCCGACGGTCGTCGGCCGGCCGAGGTCGAACTCGACCATCAGGCGGCCATCGACCGGCCAGTCGCGGACTTCGACGGCATGCGCGCCGCCGCCCGCAAGCGCGAGCGCGATGGCGGCAAGGACGCCACTAGCGTTCCAGGACACGACGCGCCTCCTCCGGCCGCCCGGCGTCGAGCAGGGCTTCCACATATGCCGCCTTCGCACGCGGATCGTTCGGCTGTTCCCGGTCGAGCGCGGCGAGCGCCGTCAGCGCGGCGCCGCGGCGGCCGGCGCGGGCT
>MRWG01001018.1_pt1 | contig 21091 bp, 18 predicted proteins | sample 1013341 | NCBI WGS metagenome assembly MRWG01 (sample SAMN06117577, study PRJNA244670) | biofilm metagenome | biome: Water; feature: Cathode Biofilm; material: Biofilm; isolation source: microbial consortium enriched at the cathode of a solar microbial fuel cell | place: USA: District of Columbia ... | reverse complement strand
AGAGGGGCATAAGGAAGGCGCCCCGTAAGACACCCGTATCTTTCTTTCAAACTCCAGAGATCTTGTCTCTCAAAGCGGGTGCAAATATAGAATCAATTTCTTGCACGAACAAATACAAATCAAAAAAAATTTTACTCATTTTTTTCCGGGCCCTATAACTGCCTGAATCAGAACCCCGACCGGGGTTGTACCCGGGCTAAAAAAAATAGGCTGGTCCCTTTAAAACCTGCCCTTGCCGTACTTTTCTATGAAAATAAATTCCAGACCAATCCAAAGCGAATCACAAAGTCCCTGTAGGGATAATTAGGGGCCGCATAAAAGGAATTACCGGTAAATGAAGAATTGAAATGCTCGGCTTTCAGGTAGATACGCGTCTGCCGCACCTTTGCGTTGATGAAAAAGTCGAGCATGGGGAAGCCCCCCAACTCCTCCCGGTTCTGCACATAGAATTCTGCCAAGAGGGGGTTATAGGCATCCATATTATAGGTGGTAAAATACTTAAAAGTAATACCGGTCTGAAGGAACATGGCCTTCTTAAACACATCGCTGGAATAATACAGGGTATTGCGGGTCACCAGGTCAGGCACATTCAGTACCGGCGACGACTGAGAGACGGCCTGGTACATCAAGGTATTGTTCAATGCCCACTTGCCCAGCCTGAACTCCCTGGCATAGGTGACCTTTAACAGGTTTACGCTATTCTCTTCCTGGAATGGCCTGACATAGGCATTCTCCTGCCCGGCCGCTATCTGTTCTTCCGTGGCTTCCGAGGCAAAATAGGTGTACTGGCCCGTGGTGGTATATTTGGCCTCCACCCTGCCAAAAAGGTCAGACTCCAGGCCAACGCTCAGACTGTTCACCTTCTGGCTTTCAAAAGCCTCCGAATTTTGCCAGTTGTAATTGGCGTATTCCGATTGATACAACAAGGTATTATAATCCGGCAGGCGTGAGGACGCATGTATGCCTGCCCATAGCCGGTGGTGTTCGTTGATCCTGAAGGCTGCCCGGCCGTTGAGGCTGTAGTCCGTCAATTCCCCCGAAACAGTGTACGCCAGGTCTCCCCCCACATCGAAACCGCCGATACGTTTAAAGTACTTGCCGCCAATAGCGATCTCCTCCCCCTGCAGGCGGTTATCAATCTGCCCGTCATCCGTGATCAATATACTATTAAAGAAATAGCTGTAGCTGTAGAGGCTGGCAAAGCCGGTGAGGGCCCCCAGGGTCCTGTTAGAAAACCTGGCGTGCACCTGGTTGTACATGGTTTTCAAGGTGGCCTTGTCATCTATTGGGCTCAGGAGCACCTCCCCAAAATAATCGTTTTGGGCAGTTTGCGTAAATTGGTAATATTTGGTTTCATAGGTAAACTCATGGCCCAGGTCCAGGGAGGTGGGGGGCACCCCCGCCGAATCCCTGACCTTACCGGCCACGGTATACTGGTGGTCCAGGTAATACCGTTTGCCCAGGATTTTGCCCATGGCATTGGTAAAAACCACATCGATCCTGGACCTGTCCTGAAATTCGGGATCTTCAGACTCAAACTGCAATTCCTTGTTTAAAAGCCCGCCGTTCTCCTCATTAATGATATCCTGTGCCGCAATATGGGCGCGTAAGCGGTAGCGCCCATTCCTGGTACTGTAATTGGCCGTTGTCCTGAAATTCCCCGATTCTGCCTCGTTGTACTGGTATTTTCCGAGGGACCGGAACCCTTTGTAGGCAATGGAGAAATTAAAACGCTCCGAGGTGTTGAATGTAAGGGTGGCATCCAATAGCTGCCCCTGCTCAAAGGTCGTTTTAAAATACAGGTCTGTCATGGGGGTGGCCACATTGAAATAGGATATGTCTGCCACTTCCAGGTAATTGTAGTGCTTGGCATGCGCCCCGAGCAACGGGTAGAGGCCGCTCCTGTCAAAGTCGACCCCCAGGCGGTTGTAGGGCTGTCCCACATTGGCAAAAGGCATCAGTTCAAAATCATCCCTGCGCAGATAGTTGTACCGGTATTCCTTTTGTATGGTAAGCGTGGTATCCAGGAAAGTGGTATCCCTCCCGTAGCTGATGATCTTGTAGTCGCGGATGGTGATCTCCCGGGCCCCGGGTTCCTTTGCGGGGGCCTTCCTGGGCCTGGCTTTGCGGACCGCCGTCGTATCCGTCCCCGGGGGCGGTGGGATGGAATCTTCCTGGGCGTAAACGAAGCCGCCTGCGCATAGCACGACCAGAAGCAGGAAATCTCTCATGGAATAAGCTTAGGCGAACAAAGGTACTTTTTTTGTTCCTAATGAAAAGTGAAAGTTTTCCGGTGGCCGGCCTTCCTGTAGCGGCATGCCTGCCCTACTGGATATTGTCAATCCTATCAAGTATCTTCGCCTTAAATTTCCGCCATTGTGCTAAGCCTGTATTTCCATCACCCCTTTGAAGCCGGCACCGATGAAGCCGGGCGTGGTTGCCTGGCAGGCCCTGTAACGGCGGCGGCCGTTGTCCTTCCCGAGGATTTCAGGGCCGACGGCCTAAACGATTCCAAAAAATTATCGGTTTCCGATCGCAATGCCCTGCAACCCATCATTGAAGCAAACGCCTTGTGCTTTGGGGTCTGCCATGTGTTTCCGGAGGAAATTGACAGGATCAATATCCTAAACGCTTCATTTGCCGCCATGCATGGGGCCCTTAAAAAATTAGGGCGTACCCCCCCCTTCATCATTGTTGACGGGAACCGCTTCAGGCCTTTCGGGCGTATCCCACATGCATGCATCGTCAAAGGAGACGGAAAATACCTGAGTATCGCCGCCGCCTCGGTCCTCGCGAAAACCTACCGGGATGCCTATATGGAAGAAATACACCTGGAATTCCCGGTGTACAACTGGAAACAAAACAAGGGTTACCCTACCCTGGAACACCGGGAAGCCCTGCGCCGCTATGGAAGCACCCCCTATCATCGAAAAAGTTTCAGGCTTTTGCCCGAGCAATTGAAATTGGATATATAAACCCTTACTTTTACGCCAACTTGGCCGGTATGATCATAAGAGCCCTACCCCTCATTATCTCCCTGCTCCTGTTGGGGTGCAGGCAGGACAGGAAATCTGACCCCGATCCGCTGGATTACATTCCCGATACGCACATCGCCCTCCTGAAGATCAACAACCTGACCGCCTTTAGCAGCGACCTGAAAAACAACCATTTCCTGAACTCCTGGAAAAAAACCGGCCCCTATGGAAGGGTGGTGGAGCATCTGGCCCCGCTACGACCCCTGCAATCCAACGCCCAGGCCCTAATAGCCTTTTACGGCGACAAGGATACTGCTGTAGAATACCTTTTGGTGGCCCCTTTTGCTCCTGGTATCTTTGACCCGGAAGATGCAGGCGACCTGTCCAGGGAGGCCCTGAACTACAAAGGCCAGGCACTGGACAAGTATACCCTGGATGGCCAGGTGCTCTATGGGATGGTCCGCGACAGCCTGTTGCTGTTGAGCACTTCTGATTCCCTGCTCCATGTGGCGCAATCGGTTCCGGGGCGTGCCGGTGTCGACCCCCGCCTCGCTTCCCTCTATACAACGGCCAACCCCGACCGGAATGCTACCCTTTTTATTCGGCTGGGACCTGCCGCGAACGCCTTTCCGGCGCTGCTACAGCCCCCATCCGAAAACAAGCTGACCCGTTTCTCTGACTGGATTTCCCTCGACATTAATTCCCAGCAGGATTACCTGAGCTTTAGCGGGATCGCCCTTCCCGAGGACAGCATCCCCAACTATGTGGACCTTTTTGGGGATGCAGGCCCGCTACCCCTGGCAACCCCCTCCTATACCCCGGAAACAGCCCTGGGGATCATCGCATACGCCGTGGGAGACTACCAGGAATTTTCAGTACGCAAAGCCGCTTATACCGGGGGGCAAGCCGCCAGGGATTCGCTGTTCCATTCCGTGGAAGAAATAGGCCTGATCCTGGATAAAGCGGGCAAATTGGTGCTTTTGAACACCTACGGCGCCGATACGCTTTCACAATACCTGCGCGAACAAAGTACAGGTTCGGACAACTACCAGGAACACGAAATCTATTCCTTCCCGGAAACCAGCCTTCTCACAGAGCATATCGGGGGCCTGGTCGGGGACTTTAACGCCGGCTATTTTACCGTCCTGGGGAATGCCCTCATCTTTGCCGAGCAAAAAGAACCCCTTTTGGGGCTGGTAAACCACTATAACCTGGGCACCACTTTCGACAAAACACCCATGTTCACCAGCGCGAAGAAATCCCTGGCGGATGAAGCCAACCTATTACTCGTTACGGGGGATAAAGGCTTTAAGCAACTCCTCGATGGCGTCCTTGGGGACGTGGTATCGGAAGACCTCAAAAAAACCGATCTATCGGAATACAGCATCTCGGCCCAGTTGGTTGCCGGGGGCGGTTTTTACCACACCACCCTGATGCTGAAACGGCTGGGGGCCGAAAGTGATGACCGCCCCACGGCACCCTGGTATACCGTTCAACTGGATGCGCCCCTAGCCACAGATCCGCAACTGGTGATCAACCACAGGAACCACCGCAAGGAGATTGTCGTACAGGATGAAGACAACAACCTCTACCTCATTGGCACCGAAGGCAAGGTACTCTGGAAAAAACCGCTCGGCGGAAGGATACAGGGACGGGTCGCCCAGGTAGACCTCTACAAAAACGGACGGCTCCAGCTGGCATTTACCACCGATAACCAGTTCATGGTCCTGGACCGTAACGGGAAGCAGGTACCACCCTTTACCATGAAATTCCCCGGGGGCAACCTGAACCCCCTCGCGGTTTTTGATTACGACAACAACCGCAACTACCGCTTTGTAGTGACCCAGGGCACAGACGTGCATATGTACGACCGGCAGGGGAAGGTCGTCAGGGGCTTTACCTACACCAAGGCCGAGAGCCCTATCCTGCCATCGCCACAGCACATTCGATTCGGCAACCGCGACTATTTGATTTTCCGCCTGGAGGACGGCAGCCTGAAGATCCTGAACAGGGTGGGCCAAACACGGGTCAGGGTGGAAGAGAAAATAGACTTCTCGGAAAACGATGTCTACGCCTACCAAAACCAGTTTGCCCTGACCGACAAAAAGGGTACCCTCTACAAAGTGAACGAACAGGGGAAAATCACCAAAACCGCCTTCGGGCTCAACCAGGACCACGGCCTGGAGGCCACCAGTAAATCCCTGGCCTACATGAATGAAAATGTACTCTCTATCAAAGGAAAGGAAGTACGCCTGGATTACGGGGTTTATACCGCTCCCCGCATCTTCTATATTTACGACAAGATCTATGTAAGTGTTACCGACCTGCAAAGCCAGCGCACCTATCTTTTCGACAGCCAGGCAAAGCCCATTGGCGGTTTCCCCGTTTCGGGCAGCTCGGTCACAGACCTGGGGGACATGGATAACGACCGCAGGCTGGAACTGGTGACCCGGCTGCAGGATAACAGCCTGGTGGTATACCGGATAAAATAAAAGCCGGGGCGTTACCATCAATACACTCTCAAAGGCCAACCATACAATTTTCACAGCGCTGCGCAGGTTTTTTTGTACTTTATACTTCCGACTATTTTTCGTACTTTATAACGTCCTAACAGTTAACGCCTTACGTCATGAAAACCCTAGGAAATCCCCTACATGTATTCCTCTTTTGCTGTGCGCTTTTATTCGCCGGCCAGGCAGAAGCGCAATTACTGAAAAAGCTGGGCAAAAGAGCCGAAAGGGCCGCAGAGCGCACCATAGAACGCAGGGTAGACCGGGAGACCACCAAAAAGACCGATGAAGTTCTGGACAGTATCCTGGAGCCCGGATCCAAAAATACCCCGACAGACCCCCCGGTGAATTCCCCCGCCCCTGCACCCCCGCCATCTTCCACCGGGTCGGGAACACAGGGAAATAACCCCGCGGGGACTGCCCAGGCACCCGGAGGGCCCAAAAGCATACAGGTCTATAGCAAATTTGATTTTGTCCCCGGGGATAAGCCCCTGTTCTACGATGATTTTTCCAATGATTTCGTCGGTGATTTTCCCGCCAAATGGAATACCAACGGATCAGGAGAGGTAGTGACCATCAATCAGTCGCCCCAGAAATGGCTGAAACTCCTGCAGGGGTATAACATCCATTTCATCCCGAATCTTCCACCCCTCCCGAAAGAATACACCATAGAGTTTGATCTGCTGACGAGCGGCATTGATAAAAAAACCTCCTCAACGGCAGGCCTTACCATCATGCTGAGCGATGATCCCAAATTTAAAGACGGAGATCACTACGCCTCCATATTTCTGCCCATCGGTCAATATGCCGCATTTAATATTTGGTTACGCAATTATATCGCACGGGTGGGACGTGAAATAAACAGCGGTATCAAAGCTGATATCCGGGAGGCCGTACTCAACCAGCCCCATATTTCCATTGCCGTGAATGACCGCCGGTTCAGACTGTGGGTGAATGAACAAAAATATGTGGATGTGCCCCAGCTTATCCCTGCGGGAGGGCACATCACTTCTCTGAAATTCAATCTTAACAATCTAAAGGATGGCAAAGAAGACCTGTTCATTTCCAATTTAAAGGTGGCCGAAGGCGGGGTAGACCTGCGGCGGAAGTTAATCTCCGAGGGGGAAGTCTCTACCAACGGTATCCTCTTTGATTCCGGGTCTGCCAACATACAACCCCAGTCTATGGGGATCATCCTGCAGATATCACAGGTACTGCAGCAAGAAAGGGGCATGAACATGCTCATCGTAGGCCATACAGATGCCGATGGGTCTGATGAAGCCAATATGCAGCTCTCCAAACAACGTGCAGAAGCCGTTAAAAATGCGCTGGTGAACGTGTACGGTGTAGACGCAGGCCGACTGTCTGCCGAAGGCAAGGGCGAATCGGAGCCGGTAGGGGATAATAGTACCCAGGATGGCAAGGCCCAGAACCGGAGGGTGGTATTTAAAAAAATATAAACCAAGTGAACCCATAATACATTACTTCTATGAAACGAATTTATTTAGCGGTCTTTTTTGCCAACCTTTTTCTACTAGCAACCGCCTACGCCCAGGAGTGCAGCAGGTACTATCCCCTCAGGGAAGGCACCTCCCTGACCTACACCAGCTATAACGGAAAGGACAAGGAAGAAGGAACCATCACCTATAAAGTCAAAGATGTCAGCAGCAATGCCGGCGTCACCAGGGCCACCATGCAAATGGAGTTGTCCGATGCCAAGGGGAAAAATATGATGACTTCCGAATACGGCATTACCTGTGAAGGCGATATGGTCCGGATTGATTTTAAATCCCTGATGAACGGCCCGATGATGCAGCAATTCAAGGATATGGAAATGGATATGACGGGTACCGACCTGGAATTGCCCAACAACCTGAGCGTAGGGCAGGAACTGGCCGATGCCAGCATCCATATGAAAGTGAATATGGGGGCCATGAATATGGAAATGAACGTGGAGACCCTTAACCGCAAAGTGGAAAAAAAGGAATCAGTGACTACCCCCGCCGGTACGTTTGATTGTTTTGTCATCAGCAGCGATACCCGTACGAAGATGATGATGGGTGGCGGCACCTTTCCCTCCCGGATCTGGTTATCCGAGGGTGTGGGGATGGTCAAACAGGAAACGTACAACAAGAATGGCAAGCTCAATGGGTATTCGGTGTTGACCGCGCTAAGCAACTAAGCTACCGCCGATTTCATAAGCTATTCCCTGCCATCTAATACCAGGAAACTCCCCCTGCCCTATGGGGCCGTTACCCCATGGTTGCTTGGCTACGCCATAGCCTGTCAATCATAATGGCCATGATATGAAAAAACTATTCTTCATCGTTAGTCTCGTATGCCTGCAAACGGGGATGCATGCTCAGCCCGCGTAACCGGTTTCCGGTTGTAAGGACCTTGGGCTCTACCGCAAAAAAAGCAGGAGCCAATCCCGGGGGAATCCACTGGCTTCATTGCCCGAAACCAGGCTCCCGGAAACGGTGAACAAGGAAGCCAACGGGTTGTTAAAATTTCGTGCCGTTTGTCGACTTTTCAGCAGGGTATTTTGCCGATCAGCCCCTGTTAAATCTCTAGCTGAGCCCATGTATTTCCCCGACTTTTTTGTGCGTTTTGTCGAAAATCGATGAAATACACATCCCCCTGTTTTCACAACACTTTCCGCCCGGATCACAACATTTAATGGTGTTTTCACAACTATTCAATTAGGCCCATTTTAACTTTATTTAACTTTGGTTTAATGATATTTTTCCTACAGATGGAAATCCTAATCCCAAATCATGAAAAACCACTACCCTACTTTTGCTATTGTATTATTGCTATGGTGTTGCAGTTGCAGTAACGATAATTCTGATCCCGTCCCCCAGGAACCAGGGCAAGGGGAAGTTCCGGAACTGAGCAGCGCCAAACAGATCCTTAGTTTCCGGCTGGTTGAAAATACGGACGCCTGTACCGGGGAAATTGCCAGTACGATCAACGAAGCGGCAAGGACCATAGATATCACCGTAACCTCGGGTGTTTCCCTCATGGCCATTACCCCGGATTTTGAAGTGTCGCCCCGGGCTTACATGGCCCCCACAGGTCCGCAGGACTTCTCGCAACCGGTCACCTATACCGTCACCGCCGAGGACAATTCCACCACAGAATACGTAGTGAATGTTCAGACCACCCTGTCAGACCGTGAAATCCTGACAAAACTCCTGGAAGACAACCCCAACAACAACACCAACTGGGACCCCAATGAAACCGATTTGAACCGCTGGAGCGGCGTGGTGGCCAACAACCAGGGCCGGGTCATCGAACTGAGTCTAAGCCAGGTGGGCCTGGAAGTACTTTCGCCGGAGATCGGGCAACTTTGCTACCTGGAACAACTGAACCTGGTGAATAACCGGTTAAACGAGATCCCCGAAGAAATAGGGCAATTGGCCAACCTGACATACCTGAGCCTCAACAATACGGATATTACCGCGCTACCGGCCTCCATCGGGCAGTTGCGCCTATTGAGGGGCCTTTCCGCCAATGGCAACGACCTCTCCTCATTACCGGCCGAAATCGGGCAACTCACCTCCCTTGAAACCCTGGACTTGAGCGCCAATTCCCTGGCAGGGCTCCCCTTGGAGATCGGACAACTGGCCAACCTTACCTCCCTGGACCTGGAAGGCAATGACATCACGGTATTGCCCGCTTCCCTGGGGCAACTCGCAAAGCTGGAATACCTGAACCTGGGTGCTAATGACATGGAGACCCTGCCCCCTGAAATCGGGCAGCTTTCCAACCTCAGCGAACTCAACCTGGCCAACGGGAAACTGGTGACCCTCCCTTCGGAAATAGGCGGCATGGTCGAATTAAGGAGCCTGATCCTCTCCCGGAACAAACTGGAATCTATCCCATCCGAGCTGGGGAATGCTTCCAAGCTGGTCTATATCAACGCCAACCGCAATAACATCGCCGCGGTCCCCAGGGAAATCGGGAACCTCGTCAACCTGAACCTGTTGGTGATGCGCAGGAATGATTTTAAAACCGTGCCCATGGAAGTCTGCAACCTCTCCACCAATTACGGGACACGCATCTTTATGGATAATAATGTAGATTGCCAGTAAACAAAGGCCGGGGCTAGACCCCGGTTTTTTCTTGCAATATTTCGGCTTCAAAGAGCACCGCAAAATGCCGTAGCAATTTCTGTTTCACCTCTTCCAGAGGGATGTCCCTGCGGCCTGTTTCCACATTCAGGGAAGTCACCCCCTTGTCTTTGATCCCGCAGGGGACCATCAGGTCAAAATACCCCAGGTCTGTATGGACGTTCAGGGCAAACCCGTGCATGGTCACCCATCGGCTGGCACGCACGCCCATAGCGCAGATCTTGCGGGCAAACGGGGTGCCAACGTCGAGCCACACCCCGGTCTCCCCGGGCGAACGCTCGCCTTTCAGCCCGTATTCGGCCAGGGTGAGGATTACCATCTCTTCCAGGTAACGCAGGTACTTATGGATGTCTGTGAAAAAATTGTCGAGGTCCAGGATAGGGTACCCCACGATCTGCCCGGGGCCGTGATAGGTGATATCGCCCCCCCTGTTAATCCTGTAAAACTCGGCCTTACGGGCTTTTAACTGTGCCTCGTTGGCCAGGAGGTTCTCCATGGAACCGCTTTTGCCCAGGGTAAATACATGGGGGTGCTCTACAAAAAGGAAGTGGTTGGGGGTGTCCATAGCGGGACCTTCCCGGCGGTTCCTGATCTTGAGGGCTATAATTTCCTCAAAAAGCTCCTCCTGGTAATCCCAGGTTTCCTTGTATGCCTTCTGCCCCAGGTCCTGTAACAATACCTGTTTGTTCATGGGGCAAAGATACAACTATCCGTTGGGATTGTTCAGGATGACCAGGGCAGCGATGACCCCGGGGACCCATCCGCACAGGGTCAGCAAAAAGACGATCAGTATAGAACCACAGCCCTTGCCAATGACAGCGAGGGGCGGGAAAAGTATGGCCAGCAAGACTCTCCAGAAACTCATTTCAAAAATATTGGGGGCCGGTAGTTACCTCCCCGGTTGCGTTCAGGGATTAGACGCAAAATGGGGCCCTTTGTTACACTTTTTGGGAAAGCACCCCCCACGGCCTTAATATTCAACAGGGGAGCATTGAAACATTCTGCCAGAGTCCCTATATTTGCAGCCTCAACATCAAGTCATGCAACTCTCCGAACAAGAAATCGTAAGAAGGGAAAAGCTGGTAAAGCTTCGGGAAATGGGGATCGACCCCTATCCTGCCGCCCAGTACCCCGTGAATGCCACTGCCCAAAGCATCCGGGTCGACTACCAGGAGGGGAAAGAGGTTGTCGTCGCTGGCCGCCTGATGTCGCGCCGTATACAGGGCAAGGCCTCCTTTGCCGAGTTGCAGGATAGTACGGGGCGGATACAGGTGTATTTTAACCGGGACGAGATTTGTACCGGCGATGACAAGACCCTGTACAATGAGGTGTACAAAAAGCTCCTCGATATCGGGGATTTTATCGGTATCCGGGGGACCCTCTTTACCACCCAGGTGGGGGAGAAAACCATCCTGGTAAAGGAATTTACCCTCTTGAGCAAATCGCTTCGACCGCTCCCGTTGCCCAAGAAAGATGCCGAAGGCAGGGTGTATGACGAATTTAATGACCCGGAACAACGCTACCGCCAACGCTACGTGGACCTGGCCGTGAACCCCAAGGTAAAGGAAACGTTCGTTACGCGTACCAAAGTCACCAACAGCATACGGGATTTCTTTAACCAGCGCGGGTACCTGGAAGTGGAAACGCCCATCCTGCAACCCATTCCCGGGGGAGCGGCGGCCAAGCCCTTTATGACCCACCACAACGCCCTGAATATCCCCCTGTACCTTAGGATCGCCAATGAATTGTACCTCAAACGCCTCATCGTTGGTGGTTTTGACGCGGTTTATGAATTCTCCAAGGATTTCCGGAATGAGGGCATGGACCGTACCCATAACCCGGAATTTACGGTAATGGAACTGTATGTGGCCTATAAGGACTACTTCTGGATGATGGAAACCACGGAACAACTGCTCGAAAAAGTGGCCCGTGAAGCTACGGGTTCTACCAGGGTAAAAGTGGGGAAAAATGAAATTGAATTCAAGGCACCCTATCCCAGGGTAGCCTTATTGGACGCCATCAAGGAACACACCGGATTTGACGTGGCCGGTATGGACGAAGCAGGGTTAAGGGAAGTGGCCAGGCAGCTAGACCTGGAAATAGACGACAGCATGGGGGTAGGAAAGCTCATCGATGAGATATTCAGCGAGAAATGCGAGCCGCATTACATCCAACCTACTTTTATCACGGATTATCCCAAGGAAATGAGTCCCCTGACCAAGGAACACCGGTCTGACCCTGCCCTCACGGAACGATTTGAACTGTTGGTGAACGGCAAGGAGATCGCCAATGCCTATTCCGAGCTAAACGACCCCCTGGACCAGCGGGAACGCTTTGAAGAACAGCTAAAACTTTCGGAAAAAGGGGATGACGAAGCTATGTTCATCGACCAGGATTTCCTGCGTGCCCTGGAGTACGGGATGCCCCCCACTTCCGGGATCGGGATCGGGATCGACCGGCTGGTGATGCTGCTGACCAACAATTCTTCCATACAGGAAGTGCTCTTCTTCCCCCAGATGCGGCCCGAAAAAAAACCGCTGCAGCTCAGCCAGCAAGAAAAGGCCATCCTGGACATCCTGAAAACCCAGGGGTCTATGCCCCTGGACCGCCTGAAAGAACAAGCCGGATTGAGCAATAAGGCCTGGGATAAGGGCATCAAGGCACTGGGCAAAATGGGATTGGCCAAGGTGGTCAGGCAGGGCGATCACCTGCTTTGTGAAATCCAGAAATAGCGCCCTTTTGCGAATTTGTAATACGATTCTTTCAAATCTACTAATAATCAGATAGATAGGGCGGTGAATTTGGTCGAATTTCCCCTGATTTTTAAAATATTCAGGCTCGAAAAACGTTGTATAGTATAAGATCCCAAATCTTTTGCTATGAAACATTTTTACCTCCCCTGTTTGCTTGCGATACTCCTTTTGTCATGCTCCCAGACCGAACCCATTTCGGGCGACCCGGACCCGGACGGTGGAGATGACGATCCCCATACCAGCCTGGAAGCCTGTTTTTCGCTATCCAGCGAGACTATTTTGGTTGGCGAATCCCTGGAAATAAGCGATTGTTCCGAAGGGGCCACCAGCTACTCCTATGATTTTGGCAATGGAGAGGAGAGCACGGATGACAGCCCATCTGTAGTATACGAAGAAGGTGGGGAATATACCATCACCCTGACGGTGACCAACAACGAACAGGAAACCGATACCAAAACCCGGTCGGTTTATGTGGGTTCCGCGGAATCCTATTATATCTATCCCGAAGTACCCGAGGGGTACAGCTACCTGCCGCTGGAAGCCGGTATCCACCCACAAAACGGGGCGGTCTTTGTCATTGAATTAAGGGAAGACCAGTTGGGGCCGGGAGGATCCAAATTCTTTTACCGGGAACTGGACGAATCCTTTGCAGCCACAAGCCATTATATTGCAGACAAACCCTTCAATTGCAACAGTGCTTTTGTGAATGTCCTGGCCAGTGGCAACCTGAATTTCCATTTTTCCAGGACCCTCGCAGGATTGTATGGAAGCCAGGAACTTACCTATAACAGCAGCTGGGGCTTTCTTAACAATATCAACCCTGCCGGCAAGCACAGCTACGGGTATTTGCCCGATGGGGCCAATTACTTGTACTACGGCACCGCCAATGACAGCGGGGTGTACAAGGCGGCCATAGAGCACCGCAATTCCGGGGGCGACACCTTTGAAATAGAACTGTTAGCCCTGGGGAGCGCCTCGTCCATGATCGGCGATATGATCAAGGTACCCGGGGGCTATATCGCCTTCGGGGGGGTCTTCATCAAAAACGACCTGGCACCGCAGATTCAGAACTACAAGCCTGTACTTGCCTTTCTGGACGATATGTTGAACCTTACCTCCGAAGTGGTGCTTGACGCTTCCATGCTCGACGCCACCATAAGTTCCCCAAACGACCTGAATGGATCTTACCATCTGGAACAGCTCGCAAACGGAAACCTGGTGCTTTACGGCAATGGCGAACTCATCGTCACGGAAAGCAATGGTACCCTGCTCAAAAGGACGCTGTATGAAGATACCAAACCCATACAGGCCCTGATTTCACTTGGCGAAACCTTTGTAATATCTACCGACGGGTACCTGAGGAAGTTTGATTCCGGCGGGAACCAGCTCAAGGAGTTTAAGTACAACGGGAATTACATGCCCGAACTTTTTGAAAAGGACGGGAAGTTGTTCTTTGTCGCCGGGTACGACACTGAGGCGGGCGTAAAAATGTTCTATGGGGCGGTCGATGCCAACCTCAACCTGAAGGCATTGGGGTCCTGAGGGCGCTGGCTATGGCTTTGATGCTCCCAGGAGCCCAGGTCGATCTATCTTGATAGCACAAATATTTTATAAACTAGCCTAAATACGCTAGTTTAGGGCCAAAATAACGCAATGGGCCTAAGTAAAAAAGCGGGGCTGCTCCTCGGACCGATCCTTTTTTTCCTCATCATATCCCTGCCTTTTGAACTGGTTTCAGAAAATGGCGACCGGGTGGTCGCCGTGGCGGCCTGGATGGTTGTCTGGTGGATCACCGAAGCGGTATCCATTTCGGTGACGGCCCTGCTCCCGCTGCTGCTCTTCCCCATCCTGAAGATCATGCCCATTGACGAGGTAGGGGCCAATTACGGCAGTCCGATCATTTTCCTGTTCTTCGGGGGGTTCGTACTGGCCCTGGCGCTCGAAAAAGTAAACCTCCACAAGCGGATCGCGCTGAATATCATCAAGATTACAGGAACTACCCCAAATAAGGTGGTGTTGGGGTTCATGATCGCCACCGCAGCCCTGAGCATGTGGATCAGTAATACGGCGAGTACGGTGGTCATGCTGCCCATTGCCCTCTCCGTGATCAAACTGCTGATCCATGATGCGGATGGTTTTACCCGGGACGACCGGAATTTTGCGCTCAGCGTCATGCTGGGGATCGCTTTTTCGGCCAATGCAGGGGGTATCGCCACCGTCATTGGCACCCCCCCCAACTCCGTGCTCATCGGATTGCTGGAAAACGAATACAATATCGAGATCTCTTTTTTGAAATGGATGACCATAGGACTCCCCTTCTCGGTCATTTTATTGTTTATCTGCTACCTGGTATTGGTGAAATGGATGTTCCCCAACCGGCAGTTGAAGTTTAATGCATCCAGGGAGGTAATTCAGCGGGAACTGGACAAGCTCGGGCCTACTTCGGGAAAGGAAAAAATGGTCCTTACCATCTTCGGGATCACCGTCTTCCTGTGGATTTTCAGGACGGTTATCAATGGCATCTTTCCCACCCTGCAACTCTCCGACACCATTATCAGCATGATTGGGGCGGTATCCCTGTTTGCCATCCCCTACCGGTTCAAAAGGGGTGAATTCATCCTCGGCTGGGAAGATACCGAAAAACTCGCCTGGGGAATCCTTATCCTGTTCGGTGGCGGACTGGCCCTGGCCAATGGGATGTCGGTCAGTGGGATTGTCGACATGGTTTCCAACGCCATTGCCACTGCCGAGGTTAGTGTATTTATTACGGCCTCGCTCCTGATCTTTCTGATGCTGTTTATGACCGAGCTAATGAGCAATGTGGCCCTGATAGCAGTGCTGGCACCGGTGGTCGCAGGGATCGCCATTGGCCTGGATATCCCGCTGCTCTATTTGCTTATCCCCGTAACCATCGCCAGCAGCTGCGCCTTTATGCTCCCCATGGCCACCCCCCCCAACGCCATTGTGTTCGCCAGCGGATACATCAAAGTGCACCAAATGGCCCGGGCTGGCATCATCCTCAATTTGATTTCGGTGGGTTTGCTGATGCTCATGTTCCAATTTGTACTCCCACTGCTCTTCTAGGGTTCGCATAAATAGAAAACCCCTGCAATGCAGGGGCCTTCACTACTAACTAACTAACTCAAACAATTATAAGATTGACCAGCCAGAGGGGTATTAACGGGCACTTACGATATGGCAATCACTGGCTTTTGCCCCTTTGGCGCCATCACTGGCATACGGGTCAAATCCGTCGGGGAGCAAGGCCTTTGTGTCCACGGATGGAAAAAAGTCTTCTTCCGCTTCAAGGTAGGATATCCCGTCGATATCCGTGCCGGGCGCATAGGGATCAAAACCTTCGGGTAGCCAGGCAGCCGTATCAAAGCCCAAATCGGTATCTTCCTCTTCTATGAAGGTAATGGCGTCCAGATCTACATATACTTCATAGGGATCAAATCCTTCGGGCAGATATTCTGCAGTCTCAAACCCAAGATCAAATGGGTCTTCATCCTCCAGGAAGACCACCTCGTCCAGCCGGAGTTGGGCAGTATCCTTACAGCTTACACAAGTACCATTCCCCAAAGGGTAGTTTTTGGTTTCCAGGTTGTTGGCAGTGGCGGCAGTGCTTATCAGTACCAGTCCACAAAGTGCTATTATGTTTTTCATTATTGATGGATTTACGAATGTTGATTGTTTGCCTAATAGACTGTAACTAAACGCCTATGTTACAGTCTTGGCATTTGTTTAACACAACATCCGGGTAGCCATGTGCCGGAAAACGGGACGCATAGAATAATTTATCTTATTGATTTTAAACTACTTACGTAATTTTTTTATAGCAGGGCCCGATTGTGCACCTTAGCAATAAATTAACACAGCCCGACGGCCGCCCCCCTGGGCAACGGAATTTTCGAGGACGGCCCTTACCACAGGCAAGGGCATCTCCGCCACCCAAATCAGCCGCTTTACCCCCAGGTTTCCCCTATAACCACAAAAGGGGGTTCTTTTACCTACACTATGGCGGTTTTTACAACAATGATTGCAATTGTTGGCCACTAGTTGCTATTTTAGACCTGATAAAAAACCCCCGAATCATGACCTATAAAGTAAAAAGCCTGCTCTATTTCGTGGCCTTCTTAGCTTCTGCCCTTATCTACAACAGCCTGAACGATGAAATGGCCGAGGAAACGGCAAAGGTGCCAAAACCTGAAAAGCTTGCCGATGCGGTGACCGATAGTGGCAACCTGCAAGAAGGAGAAGAAACGGTTATTTTGGATAAAGCAATGCTCCGCAATTAAAAAATAGTGACTACCTAATATGCTCAGTACCTAAGGGCGTGGTGTACACCACGCCTTTTTTTTGTGCTTGTCCTGCTTCCTGTCGCCTCCCGCATGTTAAAGTACTGCTAAACCCGTCCCGGAGCTTAAACCTTCCGGATTGCACGCCATCCAAAGGATATGAACAAAAAAATAAAGCACATGAGAAACCTAATGATTATCGCCCTCTTACTGGCCGGGTTCAGCACCTTTGCGCAGCCTGCTAAAAGAGAGGGTCGCGAACATAGCCCTCTAAAGGATATGAGCGCCGAACAAATTGCCACCCTGCGCAGCAAACAGCTGGCGCTGGACCTGGACCTCACCGAGGCACAGCGTGAAAAGGTATCGGAACTGGAACTACAGAAGGCCAGCGAGCGCAAAGCGCATATGGAGGCCCGTAAAGAAGGGGATGAACCCAAGGCGGCAGCCGGGCCCGAAGAACGCTTCAACCGTATGAACGCGCGTCTTGATCGGCAACTTGCCTACAAAAATGCCATGAAAAACATCCTTTCCAAAGAGCAATACGCGCGATGGGAGGACAAGCACGCCCAAAAGGGAATGCGCGGGCACAGGCACAGGAAACATGAGCGGCAGGAAGGCCGCCGATAAGAAAAAAGGCATGGAGACATGCCTTTTTTTATTTCCATTCTTTAAGGGTTTCTTCCAGAGCGGCAACCGTCTGGTCCAGGTCTTCATACGAAAGCGCGTCGTTCAGGAAGTAACTCTCAAATGCACTGGGGGGCAGGTAAATCCCCCGATCGAGCATGCCGTGGAAATATTTTTTGAAGGATGCGTTGTTACCTTTGGCGGCCGAGTGGAAATCGACAACCGGCCCTTCGGTAAAGTGCAGGGAGATCATGGAACCGAACCGGTTGATCTGATACGCGATCCCGCGGGCATCAAGCACTTTTTGCATTCCCTTGTGCAGGTATTCGGTTTTCTCCGCAAGGCGCTGGAAGACTTCCGGATACCGGTGAAGTTCGCCAAGCATGGCCAGGCCGGCACTCATGGCCAATGGGTTTCCGCTTAAGGTCCCGGCCTGGTAGACCGGGCCTTCGGGGGCGAGATGCTTCATGATTTCATCCCTGGCCGCAAAAGCCCCTACGGGCAGTCCGCCACCAATCACTTTCCCAAAGCAAAGGATATCGGCCTTGATCCCAAGTACTTCCTGGGCCCCACCCTGCCCAAGCCGAAACCCGGTCATCACCTCATCAAAAATCAGCAAGATCCCTTCCCGGTCGCACAGCGCCCTGAGCCCCTCAAGGAAGCCTTCGGCCGGCGGGATACAACCCATATTCCCGGCCACAGGTTCGATGATCACCGCGGCAATTTCACCCTTGTTGGCCTTTGCCAGGGTACTGACAGAATCCAGGTCGTTATAGGCAGCGAGCAGGGTGTCTTTCGCGGTTCCCTGTGTAACCCCCGGGCTATTGGGGCTTCCAAAGGTAACGGCGCCGCTGCCCGCCTGAATCAGGAAGGCGTCGGCATGGCCGTGGTAGCAGCCGGCAAATTTTATGATCTTTTCCTTGCCGCTGAACCCCCGGGCAAGGCGTACGGCGCTCATGCAGGCCTCGGTGCCACTGTTGACAAACCTTATCTTGTCTATGTTGGGCACCATAGCTACCGCAAGTTTGGCCAACTGGGTTTCTATCGTTGTTGGCATCCCGAAAGATGTCCCCTTTTGCGCCTTTTCGGTAATGGCATCGATCACTGGCGCATAGGCATGCCCCAGGATCAGCGGGCCCCAGGAGGCTATGTAATCGATATAGCGGTTGCCGTCTTCATCAAAAAAATAGGCTCCTTTGGCCTCCTTAACAAATACAGGGGTCCCTCCTACTGCCTTGAACGCCCTAACCGGTGAATTCACTCCCCCGGGAATGTATTGGCGCGCCTCTGCAAAAAGGGCACTGCTTCTCTGATACCTCATATTATTTCTTACTTGCCTGCGACCGGATTTTCAACTTTTGCCCGATCGCCAGGGTGCTGTTCTTCATGTTATTGAGTTCCATCAATGCGGGAACGGTAGTCAGGTACTTTCGGGAGAGCGAATAGAGGGTGTCTCCCTGTTGTACGACATGGACCCCGTATTCCTCGGTGGTTTCGGGTTGGTCTGTATACGCGTAATCTGCAGGCAACGCCTTTCGGTCATATTCATACAGCCGGTACCGCTCAATAAAGGATATCAGCTTTTGTGGATAGTGGCGGTCTGTGGCGTATCCCGCGGCCTTCAGCCCCCTGGCCCAGCCCTTGTAGTCATCTTTGCGCAATTCAAAGAGGGGGGCATATCGCGAACGGCTCGACAGGAAGATGCTATGGTCCCGGAATGAATACATGGGGTGGTTGTATTTGCGGAAGCATTCCCCTTTTTCATCATCGTCGTGGTGGGCATAATCCCCCTCCCATCCGGTATGGCACTTGATCCCGAAATGGTTGTTGGTTTTACGGGTAAGTTCGCCCTGGCCATAGCCGCTTTCGAGTATGCCCTGGGCCAGGGTGATACTGGCCGGGATGCCATAGGCCTGCATTTCAAACTGGGCGATGGGGGCGAAAGTGCTGATATATTCTTCAATGCTGGAAATGGGAACGTAGACAAATTTCCCGCTGTCCCCGGGCATTGCTCCGCCCGAGGGTGATGAAACCCCGTTGCCTGCCATTCCAGCCTGATCGGCCATGGTTCGTTTATGGGCTTCTGCAGCCCGCCTTTTGGCCCCGCATGAGCTCAGGAGGAATGCGCAGACCAAAATTGTTCCCAGTATTCTCATAGGTTGATCAAAGGCAGTTTTTTTTGACTTAAGAACTGGTTCATCCCCGCAATTCCCTGTAACCCCCCACTATGGATGGCAAGGATGCGGGTGCCTGGTTCAAACAATCCCCTCCGGGCCATATGGGCGATCCCGTAAAACATCTTGCCCGTATAAACGGGATCGACCAGGATGCCGGTATCACGCCTGAAGTTATTGATAAACGTCACCAGGCTTTGGTTTATTTTGGCATATCCCCCAAAGTGGTATCCATCTTCCAGGTACCAGTTGTCTTTACGGACAAAGCTACGAATATCTTTTGTTAAATAATCGCCCTTAAGTACCTGGAAGCCTATCAGTCGCTGTCGTTCCACCGAAGCATTGATCAACCCGGCCAGCGTTCCCCCTGTTCCCACGCAACAGCAAATATGCGTAAATTGACGGTCGCTTTCGGCAAGGATCTCCTCGCAACCCCGGACAGCCAGGCGATTGGTCCCCCCTTCCGGCAGCAGGTAAAACGGGCCTAATTCTGCCTTCAGTGCTTCTACGAAGGCGGCATCGGCTTTCTGGCGGTACGCTTGCCTGGAGACAAATTTCAGCTGCATCCCATCGCGCAGCGCCGCCACCAGCGTCGGGTTTTTTGGCCTGCTTTCCAATTCTTCCCCCCTGATGACCCCAATGGTCCTGTACCCATATTCACTACCCGCCCGGGCCGTCACGGCGATATGGTTAGAGAAGGCGCCCCCAAACGTCAACAAGGTCGTATGCCCCTCTTCTTTTGCCCGTAGCAGGTTGTATTTGAGCTTGCGGTATTTGTTCCCCGAAATTACCGGGTGTAACAAGTCTTCCCTCCTGACAAAAAGGGATATCCCGGCGCTTTCCGTTTCCGGGAGGCGGATTTGCTGGGTAGGTATCTGCACAGGCGCGGTCATGGCAGCCTTAATAATAGTGAAGAAAGCTAAAGGGCTTTCGGCCCTGCAAGTACTTCAGGTCCTGTTCATTGCCGTAGGCTTCCCGTTCAAAACTCAGGTTCCTGTAGGCTTTGTAACGGTCCCAATAATAGAGGCTGCGGATCAGCCATTCAGACAGGTACCAGAGGTAGAAGGCAAGCAGCCACAGTTCGCGCTGTTGCCTCAGGTGGATTCTTTCGTGGTTGATCAGGACCGTATCAGTCTTCAAATGCCGCTCCCTGAGGATGATAAAAGGCCACAGGGTAAGTCCCACGTAATCCCGGTGGAAGATCAACCGGCTGATTAAAATCATGCGTGCGCGTTTTGTGTTTCCCTAACAAAGATAGGACATCTGTGGCAGAACACGCTGAATTCCCGATAGTTCCCCGGCTCCCGGGTATTGCACGCCGTAGTGCCAAGGCGAGGTCCTTGGGCGGGCAGTCCCGCAGACAGGGTATATCAGCAAAATCCCGTATTTTTACATCAGACACCAAATCTTATGAAGGCGTGAAAGATATCCTCCCCCCCGAAGAAGGGGATTACTACCTCAGCCCGGAAGGCTACAGGGTCTTTACGGAAAAATACCACCTGAGAAGGGGATATTGTTGCGAAAGCGGTTGCCGGCATTGCCCTTACGGCTATGACCCGAAGACAAACACACGCAGGTCCTGACATGTGCATTCGGCATGATATTTGTGCATTAAATGTCA
>MRWG01001017.1_pt1 | contig 21107 bp, 19 predicted proteins | sample 1013341 | NCBI WGS metagenome assembly MRWG01 (sample SAMN06117577, study PRJNA244670) | biofilm metagenome | biome: Water; feature: Cathode Biofilm; material: Biofilm; isolation source: microbial consortium enriched at the cathode of a solar microbial fuel cell | place: USA: District of Columbia ... | reverse complement strand
CGACGATCACGTAGCCGCTCTTCTCACGTTCGAGCAGGGGGTCCCTTTTGAAAGCCGATACGGGGTCCCGGTCCAAAGCCGATTGACAGTCTGGCAATAGCCACGCGGACTTGGCAGTCCAGCCCGGCACAGGTGTCCCTGTCGCCCAACCGCTCTTCGATCTTTTCCAAAACAGTGACGAAAGCGCCGCCATCGGATCCCATGAAAGCGACATCGAGGGCCGCGCGTTCGAACACCATGGCATCATGCACCGCTCCGAAAACGACCTCGCAATTGAAGTGCCTGCGAAGCAGGTCCATGTTTGCTGCTCGGCGGGCCAGTTCGAGGCGAACGGGCTGCACCCTTCCCCCGGTCCCTCGCAACGCCAGCTCGTGTAGCGAAGCCATGGCGGTATCGACCAAAAGGCGTGGAACTTCACCTTCCGCTTCCAGCCAGCAATACCGGACCACGACCTCGTCGCCACGGCTCTGAACATCGACGATTTCGGGGCAGGTGAGGCGCTTGTAACGGGACAGTGCTGCCAGCGCGCTGCGAAAGTCGGCTGCATGGAGGGCCACGATCGATGCAACGCCGTAACCACCGTCGATACTCCCGGCGCCGAAGCGCAAGCCCGCGGCACGATCATCCAACAGGGCGTCGAACGCGGTCCAAATGCGGAAAAATTCTTCTGTGCTCCATGCGTTTGACAGTGGAACCCCTGCACGCTACCGCCAGAGGAACGTCAGCGTCAGCGATTATCCGCTCCGGCAAAGAGAATTTGCTTGGATGGCTCATGCATTAGAAATAGCGCAGGACAGTTCGGCAATAAAATCCGATCGCGCCAATAATGCGACTCGGCTGCATGTGCGCATGATGCTTGCTTACCTGGTCGCTAAAGGTGCCCTATCTTCAAAGGTAGGCTGCGAGTTCGTCCGGAGTTCCCTTAGGGAAAGCCTCCTTCAGGTGGTCAAGGAACGCCGACACACGAGCGCTCAGCAGCCGGCGCGTGGGATAGAGCGTCCACAAGGCGATCTCCGGCCCTTCCACGTCGCCCCAATGCACCAGCGTGCCGTCGGCGAGGTCGTGAGTGACGAGCGATATCGGAAGGCGGGCCGCCCCGGCACCGACACGAACTGCATCGCGGACCATGATCATTGACGACAGGCGCAGGATCGGGTCGACGGCGACGCGCAATCTTCCTGATGGTGTTGTCACATCCCAGATAGCGCTTTGATCGCTGGCCCCGCGCACCACGGCCGGAACAACTGCGTCCCCGTTTGGACGCGCGACAGCCGGGCTTGCCACGACGACCAGCCGGTCGCGGAGGAAGATGCGCCCGACAAGGCTTTCATCCGGCTCGGGATTGACACGGATCACCAGGTCCACGGCTTCGTCCACCATGTCGACGGCGCGATCTTCCGTCGTGATCTCCAGCCTCACCTCCGGATATTTGACGGCAAACTCAGCGGCCAGCTTTCCCATCGCGATTTGCGAGAAGAGCAAGGGGGCACCGATGCGCAAGCGCCCTCTGGGCTTCTCGCCGCCCGAGGCGATGGCGGCCGTCGCCTCCTCCATCTCCGATAAAAGACGGCTCGTCCGCTCGAACAGCGCGCGCCCTTCCTCGGTCAGCTTCAGCATCCTCCCGCCCCGCTCGAACAGACGAACCTCGAGGCTCGCTTCGAGTTCAGAAACGCGGCGGGACAGTGTCGCCTTCGGACGGCCCCCGGCTCGCGACGCTTTTCCGAACCCGCCGTGGCGAGCGACCAGGTTGAAATCGGAGAGAGCGAGAAGATCCATGATCTGTTCCATCAGTGAGACAGTCTGTCCATATATAGCGACTATAGACACGAATGTGGATCGATAAATTCAGGACAGCCAAACGGCTCAACCCAGGAGTAACGCCATGACCATTCTCGTAACCGGCGCGACCGGAAATGTCGGAAGCAACGTCGTCGAACAGCTCGTCAACCGCGGCGCCGAAGTCCGCGTCCTCGTTCGCGATCCGGCAAAGGCGGAGTTTCCCGCCGGCGTCGACATCGTCCAGGGCGACCTGCTCGACGTCGGCTCGCTGCGCGGCGCCATGACCGGCGTCTCCACGCTGTTCCTGCTGAACGGCGTCGTCGCCGACGAATTTACCCAGGCGCTGATCGCGCTCAATATCGCTCGCGAAGCCGGGATCGAGCGGATCGTCTATCTGTCCGTGATCCACAGCGACATCTACGTCAACGTGCCGCACTTCGCGGGCAAGTTCGGCGTCGAGCGGATGATCGAGCAGATGGGGATGAACGCCACCATCCTGCGGCCGGCCTACTACATGGACAATGAGATCACGATCAAGGACGTGATCACCGGCTACGGCTTCTATCCGATGCCGATCGGCGACAAGGGCCTGGCGATGATCGACGCGCGCGATATCGGCGAGATCGCCGCGATCGAACTGGTCCGGCGCGAAGAGTCTCCCACGCCGCTCCCGCTTACCCGGATCAACCTGGTCGGCCCGGAAACGCTGACCGGTGCGAGCGCCGCCGCCATCTGGAGCGACGTTCTCGGCCGCGAGATCACCTATCCGGGCGCCGACACCGCCGGGTTCGAACAGAACATGCGCCAGTTCATGCCCGGCTGGATGGCCTACGACATGCGCCTGATGGCCGAGCGCTTCGTGTCCGACGGCATGCTGCCGGAAGACGGCGATGTGGACCGCCTCACCGCGCTGCTCGGCCGCCCGCTGCGCACCTACCGCGATTACGTCGCGCAGATCGCCGGCTAACCCACCAGCTCACACCGACAAGGACCATCGCCATGATCTATTCGACCGCCACCGTCCCGGTGAATCCGGAAGGCGAAACCCCGCTCACCCGCGAGCAGGTCTGGAAGGGCCTCGAACTCAAGGCCCGCGACGCGCGCCTGTTTCTCCCGCCCGGCCTGTGCACCCGCTGCGACGTCACGGAAGAGAGCGCGACGCACTTTGTCCGCGATGCCACGATCGCCGGCGCCGACCTGCGCGAGATCATCGTGCTCGAGCCGCAACACAAGGTCACCTTCTTTCAGGCGACCGGGCCGCGCGAGGGCGCCATCGTCAACGAGTTGTTCGAGGACGAAGCCGGCGCGCTTCAGCTCAAATTCTACTGCTATCTCGGGCTGCGCGACAGGCAGCCGAACGGTCCGGAAGAACAGGCCGAGCAGACGCAGTTCGACAGCGACAAGGGCTACAAGGCCGCCTTGCTGTCCACGCTGAAACGCACCCGCGAGATGCTCGCCGAAGGCAAGCTCTGATCTTCGCGCCCAACCCCACCAAGAATTCAAGAAAACTCCGGTGACCGATCTCTGCCCCCTACAGTGAGGTGGCGCAGGCCTCACAGGACCGGTTTCAAACCCGGCAGCCTTGAGCGCGTTCCATTTGAGCATCGACCCAGGCACCGGAAGCGGTGCCTGGCGCGGGTCGAGCGGAGCGGGAACAAAGAGAAAATGGCGCGCCCATCAAGATTCGAACCTGAGACCTTCGCCTTCGGAGGTCAACGCTCATACGAATTGGCGCACTGTAGCCAGCGCTAGGCTGCTGATCGAAATAGCAAGTGAAGACGGGCGTCGGTCCCCGCAACCACCTTTACTTGCTTGGCAATTTCGCCAACATCGGCCGGCCCCATGGGTCGGCCGTCTGGCGGCAAGTTATGATGGGTGCGCCCTCCCGCAACCATCTTTACTTGCTCGGGGCGCAAGTTGTGATCAGATCCTGCCCCCGCAACCAATCACTGACGCCGCAAACCCAATGGCTTGCGGCGTTTTTGATTCTCGGCCGCCTATGCTCACGTCAGCTCGTGGCCGCCTCGAGGCGGATCACCCGCCCTTTGACGCGGGGGCCGGGGACGGCGCGTCTCCTTTCTTGAGGCGGCCGCTGCCGAGGTCGGTTCCGGACAGCCCGGCTTCGCGGCCGGCGGCGGCGACGCGGTCAAGGTCGTCCTCGTTCAGCGGGGCGGCGCTTTCGGGCAGGTCGGTCTGCTTGTTGGGCATGAGTGGCTTCCACTCTCCAATTCCATCGGTTGCTTAGGGAGATAGCGCAATCGCGCCCGGGGCGTCTGTGCGCAGCGTCACGTCGAACCCTGTGCGGACAGCATGCGCGCTTCGGACGAGAGGCCCTTCCAGATCGCCCAGCACATCAAGAGCAGCACGATGGCAAAGGGCAGGCCGGTCGATATGACCATGGCTTGCAGTGCGCCCAGGCCGCCGCCGACCAACAGCGCGACCGCGACCGCGCCCTCGAACGTGCACCAGAAGACCCGTTGCGGCGCCGGCGCATCAACCTTGCCGCCGGCGGTTATCGTATCGATGACAAGGCTGCCGCTGTCGGAGGACGTTACGAAGAAGACGATCACCAGAATGATGCCGATTGTGGAGGTGACGGCCGTGAGCGGCAGCCCTCCGAGCATTGCGAACAGCGAGAGCTCTGGACTGTAGCTGTCGATGACGGTCGCCTTGACCGCGCTCTCCTCCGGATTGCTCAGGACCTGGTCGATCGCGACGCCGCCGAAGACGGCCATCCAAAGCACGCAGACGAGGGAGGGGATCAGCAGCACGCAGACGACGAACTCGCGCACCGAGCGGCCCCAACTGACGCGTGCGATGAACATGCCGACAAACGGCGACCAGCTGATCCACCAGGCCCAGTAGAAGGACGTCCAGCCCTGGCTATAGCCGGTGTCGGCGCGGTCGATCGGATTGCTGAGCGGGACGATGTCCGCGGCATAGCTGCCCAGACCCATGAAGAAGTCGGAGACGATGGTCCCGGTTGGTCCGGCGACGAACACGAAGAGCAACAGCGCCATCGCCATCGCCATGTTCACCTCCGATAGCGCCTTCACGCCGCCGTCGAGTCCGCGCAGCACGGAGGCGAGCGCGATGGCGGTGATTCCGACGATCAGGATGACTTGAACGGCGATGGTGTTCGGAAGGCCGAAGACATGCTCGAGGCCGGCGTTCGCCTGCTGCGCCCCGAAGCCGAGCGACGTGGCGAGGCCGAACAGCGTCGCGAACACCGCCAGCGTGTCGATGACATGGCCGGTCCAGCCCCAGACCCGCTCGCCCAGGATCGGGTAGAACGCAGACCGTATGGTGAGCGGCAGACCCTTATTGTAGGTGAACAGCGCCAAGGCCAGCGCGACCACGGCGTAGATCGCCCAAGGATGCAGTCCCCAGTGATAGATCGTCGCGGCGAGTCCGATCGCGCGCGCCGATTCGATGTTATCGGGGATGAGCGCGCCGTCCTCGCCGATCGGCGACTCGACGCCCAAGGGCTCGCTCACCGCCATGTGGTAGACGGGCTCGAGCACGCCGAAGAACATCAAGCCGATGCCCATGCCGGCCGCGAAGAGCATCGCGAACCAGCTGACATAGCCGTATTCCGGTCGCGCCTCGGGGCCGCCCAGCCGGACGCGGCCAAGCGGGCTCACGATCAGCGCCAGACAGAAGACGACGAACAGGTTCGCGGCGCTCAGGAAGAACCAGTCGAAGTTCGACGTCAGAAACGGCCGCAGCCAGCCGAAGATCTCGGCGGCCTGTACGGGCAGCGCCAGCGCGAAAAACACGAAGGCGACGATGGAAAGACTGGAGATCATGAAAACGGACTTGTGCACGTCGAAGCCGAACGGGCCGATCGCGCCCTCGATATTGTCCTGACCGATCTCGTAGTCCGTCTCGATGATTTCGCCGCCGGAGCCCGTCGGAGCTTCGGGGGCCGCGTCGGAATCGTTCAAGAGCTTACCTTCGCTAGGGCAGTCAACGCGCTCAGGCGGGCCGGACGATAAAGACGGACACCTTGGCGTGCACGGCTACCCTGCCGCCGTTCGAGCCCCAGACGTACTCCATGACGCCGGGGATGTGCGACGCCATGACGACCAGATCGGCGCCGGTTTCGTCGATCGCCGCCAGGAGGACGGAGTCAAGGTCGACGGCCGGATCGTGTGACAGAATTGCGTGCGCTTCGGCGTTCACGCCGTACTTGGTCGCCTGCGCATCAGCGAAGGCCTGTAGCTTCCGCCGGAACTCTTCCGGCGAATGGGCCGCGGGACCCGGCGTCGTCGTCGTGACGCCCGTATAGACGACGGAGGCGCCGTACCGCTTGGCCAGGTCGGCGGTGATCTCCAACGCCCTTTCCAGCTGGTCCGTATGGGCCAAATCCACCGGCGCCATGATCTTAGAATACATGCCAATCTCCTCTTGCCGCCGCCGCGGTCGCGCATGGCGGCGATAAAACGAAAATGAAAATCGTCATTACACGCACGGTCTATGTGAGGTGTAGCGTATGGCGCTCATTTGTCAAAATATACAGGTCGCCCTCATGTACGGCTTGGCCGTCACTGCGACGGTCATTCGTTTCTAAGTATTGTGCCTCACATCGGATTGTACTGTCAAATGTGGCGCATTGTGCGGTGTATATTTCGCCTGACGCCGCATCGCTGGTCCGTGCTGACGCCCGGCGCTTCGCCCTGCTCGGGCGCAATCGCCGCAGGGCTTGCCGCCTTGCGGCCTGCGGCAATGGCGCCCGCGCGGCGTCGGCGACGCAATGAGGCATATCGCTTCGAAAAATGCAGCGGCCTAGTGAGAAATTGGCAGGAGACCGCAGCGGTCTCGATGCGTACGGTGCAATGCAACATAACCGCGCGGACGCCGGGCCGCTTCCTGGATGGCCGGATGTCGGCGCATGGCAATGGGAAGCTGACATGCATCGACGCGAGTTCTTGAAATCCACCGGCGCCGTCGCCCTGGGCGCGGCCAGCCTGCCGTTCCTGAAGGTCTTGCCGGCCTCTGCCGCGCCTTCGGGCGTGGCGGTCGTCGCCTATAACGGCACGATCAATTCGCTGGACATCCATCGCAGCGGCACCAACCGGCCGAGCTACCAGATCGCCGCCAACTGCTACGACCGCCTCGTCTCCTTCGGCACGAAGACGCTTCCCGACGGCTCGCTGTCCTATGACTACAGCGTCATCGAGCCCGATCTGGCCGAAAGCTGGAGCATGGCGGAGGATGGTTCATCGATCACCTTCAAGCTCCGCGACAACGCCGTCTTCTGGGACGGGTCGCCGGTGACGGCGCATGACGTCAAATGGTCGCTCGACCGCGCCGTCACCCTCGGCGGCTTCCCGGCGGTCCAGATGAAGGCGGGCTCGCTCGAGAAGCCGGAGCAGTTCGTCGTCGTCGACGACAAGACGTTCCGCATCGATCTCATCCGGAAGTCGAAGCTGACCATCCCGGACCTCGCCGTGCCCGTGCCGATGATCATCAACTCCAAGGTCGCGAAGCAGCATGCGTCGGCGGACGACCCCTGGGCGACGGAATATCTGCATCGCAATCCGGCCGGCAGCGGCGCCTACAAGATCGCGCGCTGGGATCCGGGCCAGCAGTTCATCTACGAGCGGAACGACAAGTGGACCAGCGGCCCGCTCCCCGGCGTGCAGCGCGTCGTCGTGCGCGAGGTGCCGTCCCAGGCGACGAGCCGCGCGCTGGTCGAGCGCGGCGACGTGCAACTCGCCTACGACATTCCGAACAAGGACGCGGAGGAACTGGCGGCCGCCGGCGAACTCGACGTCGTGGCGACGCCGATCGAGAACTGCATGAACTGCCTCGGCCTCAACCTCAACTTCGAGCCCTTGAAGGATAAGAAGGTCCGTCAGGCGATCGCCTATTCGGTGCCCTATGCCGACATCTTCAAGGTCGCGGCCTATGGGCAGGGCGTAAAGATGTGGGGCGGGGAATCAATGTCGCCGAAGGACATCTCCTGGCCGCAGCCCTTTCCCTACGACACCGACTATGACAAGGCGAAGGAGTTGATGGCCCAGAGCGGCTTCGCGAACGGCTTCGAGACGACCATCTCGATCGACCTCTCGCAGTCGTCCTGGATGGAGCCGACCGCGCTGCTGATCCAGGAAGGCCTCGCCAAGATCGGCATCAAGACGTCGGTCGACAAGATTCCGGGCGCCAACTGGCGGACGGCGAATCTGGTCGAAAAGCGCCTGCCGATCCACCTGGAGAACTTCGGCGGCTGGCTGAACTATCCCGACTATTACTTCTACTGGTGCTACGTGAAGGGGCATCTCTTCAACGCGGCGAACTACTACAATCCGGAAATCGAGACGCTGGTCGACGAGACCCTGCACATCGAGACCGACGACCCGACCTATGCGCCCAAGGTCAAGCGGATGCTGGAGATCGCGTTCGAGGACGTCCCGCGCATCCCGCTCTGGCAGCCGACGCTCAATTCGGCGATGGCGAAGAAGCTGGACGGCTACGAGTACTGGTTCCACCGCCAGCTCGACGCCCGCAAGTTCGAGATCAGCTGAGGACGGATTGAACCCGAGGAGGGCCGGAGCATGGGCGCGCTGCAACGGATCCGAATGGTCGGGGGGCGCGTCGTCCAGGCCTTGCCCGCCCTCTTCGGGGTTATCCTCGTCACCTTCATCCTGACCCGGGCGCTGCCCGGCGATCCGGCGGCCTATTTCGCCGGGCCGGCGGCGGACGAACGCTCGATCCAGCAAATCCGGGAGTCGCTCGGCCTCGACCGGCCGCTCCCGGAGCAGTTTCTCTACTACCTGAACGACCTGGCGACCGGCGATCTCGGCGTGTCGATCTCGACCGGCCAGCCGGTGATGACCGAGCTCGCCCGCCGGCTGCCGGCTTCGCTCGAACTGACGCTGGCCGCCCTCACGCTTTCGCTCGCCATCGCCGTGCCGATGGGCGTTCTGGCGGCGACCCGGCCCGGCAAGCCGATCGACCATATCTGCCGCATCGTCGCGACCGCGGGCGTTTCGCTGCCAACCTTCTTCACCGGCTTGGCCCTGCTCTTCGTCTTCTACTACCTGCTGGGTTGGGCGCCGGCGCCGATCGGCCGGCTCGACTTCGCCTATCTGCCGCCGGACCCGGTGACCGGCTTCTACATCATCGACGCGCTGCTCGCCGGCGACGCGGAGACCGCCTATGCCGCGGCCGGCCAGCTCTTCCTGCCGGTCGTCACCCTCGCGCTCTTCACCCTGGCGCCGATCACCCGCATGACGCGCGGCGCCATGCTGCAGGCGCTCGGCAGCGACTTCATCCGCACGGCCAAGGCCGCCGGCCTCAGCCGCCGGCGCATCGTCGGCGAGTATGCCTTCCAGAACGCGATGCTGCCCGTGGTGACGACGCTCGGCATGGTCTTCTCCTTCACGCTCGGCGCCAACGTGCTGGTCGAGAAGGTGTTCGCCTGGCCCGGCATCGGCTCCTTTGCCGTCGAGGCGCTGGTCGTGTCCGACTATGCGGCGGTGCAGGGATTCGTGCTCTGCATGGCCATCCTGTTCGTCGGCCTGAACCTTGTCATCGACATCCTCTACACCCTGATCGACCCGAGGATCAGCGTCGATGCGTGATGCGCCCGAAATGACGGCCGCGCCGCCGCCCGTCGCCGCCGCGGCTGAGCCGAGCTTCGGCCGCCGCTCGCTGCACATCCTCTCTTCGAACCCGGTCAGCTTCGTGGCGCTCGGCGGCTTCGGCCTGATCGTCCTGGCGGCGATCTTCGGGCCGACGCTGGCCCCCTACGACCCGCTGCTGACGAACGCCTCGAACGCCCTGCAGCCGCCGTCGGCCGAATACTGGTTCGGCACGGACCAGTTGGGCCGCGACGTCTTCAGCCGCGTCCTGGTCGCAGCCCGGCTCGACCTCGTCATTGCCATCGCGGCCGTTTCGCTCTCGTTCGTCGTCGGCGCCGCGCTCGGCACGCTCGCGGGCTATTATGGCGGCTGGGTCGACCGGATCTCGGGCCGTGTCATCGACACGATCATGGCCTTCCCGCTGTTCGTGCTGGCGATGGGAATCGTCGCCGCCATGGGCAACACGGTCGAGAACATCATCTACGCGACGGCGATCATCAACGTGCCGTTCTATGCGCGCGTCGCCCGCGCGGAAGCCAACATCCGCCGCAATGCGGGCTTCGTCCAGGCGGCGAAGCTTTCCGGCAATGGCGGGTTGCGCATCGTCGCGACCCAGCTTTTCCCCAACGCGCTGCCGCCGCTCGCGGTGCAGGCCTCGCTCAATCTCGGCTGGGCGATCCTGAACGCGGCCGGCCTCTCGTTCATCGGTCTCGGCGTCCGGCCGCCGACGCCCGAATGGGGCATCATGGTCGCGGAAGGCGCCAACTTCATCGTCTCCGGCGAATGGTGGATGGCGCTATTCCCCGGCGCCGCGCTGATGCTGACCGTGTTCACCTTCAACCTGATGGGCGACGCGCTCCGCGATATCGTCGACCCGAGGAAGCGAACATGAACGCGACCCCGCTGATCCACGTCGACGGCCTGACTGTCGAGTTCGCGACCCGCGACGGCGCCGTCGCCGCCGTCCGCGACGTCTCCTTCGACATCGCCGCCGGCGAGACGCTCGGCATCGTCGGCGAGTCCGGTTCGGGCAAGTCGGTCACCTCCTATGCGCTGATGCGCATCCTGGACGACAACGGCCGGGTCGCGCGCGGCGCCTTGAGCTATTCCGGCGTCGATCTGGTCGCGGCGGGGGAGCGGCAGATGCGCGACATCCGCGGCCGCGAAATCTCCATGATCTTCCAGAACCCCCGGAGCGCCTTGAACCCGATCCGCAAGGTCGGCCGGCAGATCGAGGACGTGCTGCGCCAGCACGCCGTCGCCGCCGGCGCCGAGGCGCGCCGGAAGGCGGTCGAGCTGTTGGAAACCGTGCGCATCCGCGATCCGGAAGCCCGCTATCACGCCTATCCGCACGAGCTGTCGGGCGGCATGTGCCAGCGCGTCGTGATCGCGCTTGCGCTCGCCTGCCAGCCGCGCGTCCTGATCGCGGACGAGCCGACGACCGGCCTCGACGTCACCACCCAGAAGACCATCCTCGACCTCGTCCGCGACCTGACGCGGGATCGCGGCATGTCGATGGCATTGATCACCCACGACCTTGGCCTAGCCGCCGAATATTGCGACCGGATCGTCGTCATGCAGAAGGGCGCGGTGGTGGAGGCGGCCGATACGGCGACGCTCTTCCAGAACCCGACCCACGCCTATACCCGCGCGCTAATCCGGGCGACGCCCCGGCGCGGCGCGGCCCTGCGGAGCCTCTTGCCGGAGGGCGATCCGCGCCGGATGGCCCCGGTCGAGGCGCCCGCGACCAAAGGCGGCGCGACGCCGCTGATCTCGGTCAAGAACCTGACCAAGGTCTTCGCGCCGCCGAAATCGGGGACCGGCTGGTTCGGCCGCGGCGCGCCCGACCCCGACGCAGGCTTCAAGGCGGTCGACGACATCAGCTTCGACATCCGGCATGGGGAAAGCGTCGGCCTCGTCGGCGAGTCGGGCTGCGGCAAGTCGACGACCTCGCTGATGCTGATGCGGCTGCTGGACGCGACCTCCGGCGAAATCCTGTTCGAGGGCGAGGACATCGCGACCGCGCCTTCGGCCGCCTTCCCGAAGCATCCGCTGCGGCGGAAGCTGCAGATGGTCTTCCAGGACCCGACCGATTCCCTGAACCCGCGCTACACCGGCGGTCGCTGCATCGCCGACCCGATCCTCCGCCTCGGCGAGCAGAAGGGCAGGGCGGTGAAGGACCGGGTCGCGGAACTGGCGGAGCTTGTCAGCTTCCCGGTCGAACTGCTCGACCGCTTCCCGCATCAGCTCTCCGGCGGCCAGAAGGCCCGCGTCGGCATCGCCCGGGCGATCGCGCTCGGGCCGAGCTTCCTGGTGCTGGACGAACCGACGGCCGCGCTCGACGTCTCGGTGCAGGCGGTGGTGCTGAACCTCCTCGCCGACCTCCGGTCGAAGCTCGGGCTCAGCTACCTCTTCGTCTCCCACGACCTGACGGTGGTCCGCCTGCTCTGCGAGCGGGTCATCGTGATGCGCGCGGGGAAGATCCTGGAGGAAGGGCCGACCGAGGCCGTGATGGACGCGCCGAAGGACCCCTACACAGCGTCCCTCCTTGCCGCCTCCCCGGAACCGCCGCCCGCCTTCGTCTGAGACGCGGCCCTGTTGCGGCTCAGGCCGACTTCGCGGTCGTCAGGCTCGCCATGTAATTCCGCCAGCCGCCGAAGCGGGTGATGTCCTCGGCGCCGTCGAGGCCGGCGGGTTCGCAGAGGAAGCCCTTGACCTGGCGGCCGTCGGCGAGATCGACCGTGCCGATGCCGAGCGGCTGTGGGATCTCCGTCATGAAGGCGCCGAAGGCCGTCTGCGGCATGCTCCAGACCTCGAGCGCGATCGCCGCGCCGTCGGCCGTGCGGATGAGGCCCGGCCGCTTCGGCGGGCCGCCGGCCAGGCTGTAGAGGCGGTAGCGGGGCGCGGTCTGGCCCGCGAAGAGGAAGCGTCCGCCCCGGTCCTTGACCTGATGGTTGAGCGGCAGGCCCTGCATGTGCGCGCCGACCAGCGCCACGGCGATCTCGTCGGCGCCGGCGTCGGGCGCCTCGGCTTGGGGCAGCGGCGGCAGCGTCCAGGCGGTGGCGCCGAGCGTGGGCGCCGCCGCCCGGTGGAGCGCGCTCCCGACCGCGGCAAGCAGGCTGTCGCGGCCCCAGGCCCCGAGCAGGGTGACGCTGCCCGGCCGCCCGTCGCTGCGCGGGCCGGTCGGCACGGCGAGGCCGGACATATCGAGCAGGTTCACGAAGTTCGTGTAGGCGCCGAGCCGGGCGTTCGGGCCGATCGGGTCGGCGGCCAGATCGTCGACGGTGTAGAAGGTCGGGATGCTCGGCAGGCAGAAGATGTCCGCGCGGGCGATCGCCGGCGCCGTCGCGCGCTTCAGGTCCGCGAGGCGGTAGACCGCGTCGAAGGCATCGGCCGCCGTGAAGGCGCGCGCGCCCTCGACGATCTGGCGGGTCACCGGGTGAAGGACGTCCGGGCGCGCCTCGATCGTCGTGCGGATCGCGGCGTAGCGCTCGGCGACCCAGGGGCCGTCGTAGAGCAATTCGGCGACGGCGTAGAAGGGCGTGAAGTCGAATTCGACGATCTCGGCGCCCATCGCCGCGAGGCGGGCGAGCGTCGCGTCGTAGGCGGCTTCCTGGGCGGCGTCGCCGTGGAAGATGCGGCTCGCCCGGTCGGGGACGCCGACGACGAGGCCGGGCGGCATCGCGGCCGGGCGGAGGTCCGGCGTCAGCCGGGAATAGGCGTCTTCGGCGTCGTAGCCGGCGGCGGCGCGGAAGACCGTGCTCGCGTCCTCGACGGTCAGCGCGAAGACCGAGATCGTGTCGAGCGTCCGGCAGGCCGGCACGAGACCGGTCGATGAGAGCGCGCCGAGGCTCGGCTTCAGGCCGACGATGTTGTTGAGCGCGGCCGGGACGCGGCCCGATCCGGCCGTGTCGGTGCCGAGCGAGAAGGCGACGGCGCCCCGCGCAACGACGACGCCCGATCCGGAGCTCGATCCGCCGGGGACGATCGCCGGGTCGAGCGCGTTCTTCGGAACCGGATAGGGCGTTCGCACGCCGACAAGGCCGGTCGCGAACTGGTCGAGATTGGTCTTGCCGACCGGAATGGCTCCGGCCGCGCGCAGCCTCGCCACGACGAAGGCGTCCTGCCCCGGCGAATAGGCGAAGTCGGGGCAGGCGGCCGTCGTCGGCATGCCGGCGACGTCGATGTTGTCCTTGACCGCGAAGGGGACGCCCCAGAGCGGCTTGGCGACGGGATCGAACGGGCCGAGCGCCTGCGCCTCGGCGGTCAGCGCCGCGTCGTCGGCCAGGTGGAGGAAGATGCCCGGGTCGTCTGCCCGGGCGATGCGCGCGAGGCATTCCCGCATGACGTCGACGGGCGACAGGCCTTGCCGGTAGGCGTCCTGCAGCGAGGTCAGATCGAAGGGTAGGTCAGCCAGCGCCATCGTTCGTCGCCCCCGGCAAGTGGTCTCCGTGGCGAGGCCGCGGGATGCTGGACTGCGGCGCGGGGCCTCGACTCGCGGCGCATTCTATGGGGGCGGAATGACGCTGCATTGTGCTATGTCTGCCCTTAAGCGCTGCAATTTCTGCACTGCGAAAGAAGGCCGGGTCGATGCGCTACATGACCACCATCCGCTTCATCGACGCGGTCGCACGGGCCGGCTCGATCCGCAAGGCGGCGGAGGAACTGGCGATCACGTCGACCGCGCTCAACCGGCGCATCCTCGCGGTCGAGGAGGAATTGGGCGCGCCGATCTTCGAGCGATTGCCGCGCGGCGTGCGCCTGAACAGCGCGGGCGAAATCTTCATTCACCACATCCGCAACCAGATCTCCGACATGGAGCGGGTCAGGACGCAGATCGCCGATCTCGCGGGCGAGCGGCGGGGCCACGTCTCGATCGCCTGCAGCCAGGCGCTGCTGCCCTTTTTCCTGCCGGAGCAGATCAAGGCCTACCGCTCGGAGCATCCGGGCGTCACCTTCGGCGTCTTCCTGCGCGACCGGGCGGCGGCGGAGGAAGCGCTGGTCGACCATTCGGCCGACATCGCGCTCGTGTTCGAGCCGGTGCGCATGGCGGAATTTCACACGCTGATCCGCGTGCGCCAGCAACTCCACGCCGTCTTCGCGCCGGATCATCCGCTGGCGGGACGGCCGGTCGTGCGGCTTCGCGAGTGCCTGCAATATCCGGTGGCGCTGCCGACGATCCCCTATGGCGTCCGGCACTTGCTGGAACTCGCCTTGCAGAACTCGACGCTGGAGATGAAGCCCGCGATCGAGTCGGACAGCTTCGAGTTCCTGCGAAGCTATGCGGGCTCGGAGAAGTCCGTGTCGTTCCAGATTCCGATCGGCCTGCCGGATCCGGGAGCGGCGGGGCGCTTTGCCTCCGCGCCAATCGATCCGGCCGACGTGCCGATCGGCATTCTCTATGTCGGCCAGCTGCGCAACCGGGCGCTGCCGGTCGCGGCGGCCCGCTTCGCCGCCGGCGTCGCGACCGTACTGGCGTCCCGCTATGACGTCTGCTGAAGCGGGGAGCTGGACGGCCGTCGCCGCGGTCGACGAGCTGCGCGCCGCCGGGCGGCTCGAACGGCTGGTCGGCCGCAAGCCAGTGCTGCTGATCTGGCAGGACGAGGCGCCGCTCGCCTGCGCCGCCCTCTGTCCGCACGCCTTCGCGCCGCTCTGTGAAGGCGAAGTCCGCGACGGCCGCATCCACTGCGCCCGACACCAGGCGAGCTTCGATCTCGCGACCGGCGACGTCGACAGCGGCTGGCGCCTGCCGCCGCTCGCGATCTATCCGGCGCGCGTCAATGCGGGGCAGGTGGAGATTTGCATATAGCGCCGGACATTCGCCCGGCGCCCGGAATCATGGCTTCAGCCCTTGACATCCCGCCGGTCCGCGCGCGCTTAATAGGGCACGGGAGGCGCACCAAGCCTGGGCGGCCGCAACGCATCGGGCGCCGGAACAGACGATGATCTCGAACCATCGCCAGCCGAAAATCCTGGTCATCGACGACGATGACGCGCGCGGCGACGTGCTGCAGCGCGGCCTCGCCGATGGCGGCTTTACGAATGTCGTGCGCGCCCGCCGCATGGCCGATCCCTTGGCCACCGTGGCGGAGGTCGATCCCGACGTCATCCTGATCGATCTTGAAAATCCGCAACGCGACGTCGTCGACCAGATGTTCCGCATGACGTCGGAAGTGAAGCGGCCGGTCGCGCTCTTCGTCGACCGGAGCGACCAGGAAACCACCATGGCGGCGATCCGCGCCGGCGTCAGCGCCTATGTGGTCGACGGGCTGCGCGAAGACCGTATCCGGCCGATCGTCGAACTGGCGATCTCCCGCTTCGAAGTGTTCCGCGATCTCGCGACGCGGGCCGAGGATGCGGAGGCGAAGCTGGAGGCGCGGAAGGTCGTCGACCGGGCGAAGTCGATCCTGATGAAGCGCCGCAATCTCTCGGAGGACGCGGCCTACCGCCTGCTGCAGTCGAAGGCCCGCAGCGCCAACCGCCGGCTCGTCGACATCGCCGCGAGCGTGATCGAAGCCGAAACGCTCGGTCTCTAGGCGGGCGCCGCCTGATTAGATGGCAGGCGCCCAATTTACAGGCGGCGCCCGCGTCGAAGGCGCCGGGCAAACGGCGGATTCCGCGGCGGCATGATCTGGCACGCCGATTGCTTATCGAAATCCTGTCAGCCCCGTGATCGCTGACGCCCCATAGTCGCTCGACGCTGGGCGGCGCGAACCGACGCCATGCCGGCGTCATGAGATTTGCGTGCGCTTTGCGCCGCAACGGGCGCGTCGGACGGAGCGATAGTTGGCGGACGATCTCGTCAAATCGAAGGAAGCGGAAACCGTGGCGCCAGGCGCCAAGCGGACCTTCCTCGACGCCGTCGACCTGTCGCTCGGCGCCAAGGCTGGCGCCGGCGTGCTGCTGCTGGACGACGACAAGTCGCGCGGCGACGCCACCCAGGCCCTCCTCGCCGAAATGGGCTACCGCCTTCTGGCGCCGGCCAGCCCGCCGGAGACGCTGACCGAGAAGGTCGCGACGGCGGTCCCGAACCTGATCATCGTGCGCGCCGCGACGGCCGGTCCCGTCTTCCTCGATCAGTTGCGCCGGCTGCCGGCCGCGCTCCGCTGCCCGGTCGTGATGTTCAGCGAGGACGGGCAGCCGGAGACCATCAACGCCGCCGTCGCGGCCGGCGTCGACTCCTATGTCGTCGTCGGCGTCAACGGCAACCGCATCCGCGCGGCGGTCGAACTGGCGCGGGCGAACTTCGCCGCGAAGCGCGGCCTGGAAGCCGAACTCGACCAGGCCCGGGCGCAGCTTCGCGATCGCAAGATCATCGAGAAGGCCAAGGGCCTGATCATGAAGGAACGCAATCTGGACGAACAGGACGCCTACGCATTGCTGCGCAAGCGCGCGATGCAGAAGGGCGTTCGCATGGTGGACGTGGCGACGATGATCAACGAAGCCGCGGAAATCATGCAGGCCTGAACGGAATTCGCCGGCCCGTCGGACAGACGGCTGGCGCACGATTTTCGGCTGGCGGGGCAAAGCTGGTCCGCCGCCGATCAAACCCGAGCCCGCGGACAATGGCGGCCGCAGCGGCTCATCAGAAGGTCAAAGACGGCCTTCGAACGGACCAGGACGTCCATCTGCGCGCCCATGCCGCGAACGCGGCGGGCTTTGCGGATCGGGCGTCTTTTGTTTTGGAGCAGTGTTCAACATGGGAGCATTCGCGAATCCCTTCGACCCGGACAAGCTGTTGTGGAACGGCTGTCCCTGCGGTCAGCACAGATCGATCATCGAGCACAACATGGCCATGGCGGCCGCCCGCGGACAGGACGGCTCGCGCTTCTATTGCGAGGAAGTCGAGGACGGCCAGACGTCGGCCGGCCGGCCGGACCCGGTCATGCTGGGCGAGGCCGCCTTCGCGGGCGACCCGGCGGACTGCGCCGACTCCGCCTGCATGGAAGCGGCCTGCGTCGCCTACCGTCAGCAGATGGAAGCGGACTGCAAGGGCGACCTCCTGAAGCATCAGGACGAGCTCGTCCGCCAGCGCCGGGAGGCGCAGCGCGAGCCGGACGGTTCGGACCTCGAATCGTCGATGGCCCGCGCGGTCGAATCCGCCGTCATGCGCGGCATCTTCAAGACCGACATGAACCGCCGGGCGTTCCTGCGCACGGTCGGCGCGTCGGCGGCGGCCGCGGCGATCTCTTCGGTCTTCCCGCTGGAAGAGGCGAAAGCGGCCGCGGTGGAACTCGCCCAGGCCGGCGGCAAGCTGGAGAAGACCAAGCTGAACGTCGGCTTCGTGCCCATTACCTGCGCGACGCCGATCATTATGGCGCACCCGCTCGGCTTCTATAAGAAGTACGGGCTCGACGTCGACGTCATCAAGACGGCGGGCTGGGCGGTCAGCCGCGACAAGTCGCTCTCGGGCGAATACGACGCGGCGCACATGCTGACGCCGATGCCGCTCGCGATCAGCCTCGGCGCCGGTTCGACCGCCGTGCCGTGGACCATGCCGGCGGTGGAGAACATCAACGGCCAGGCGATCGTCCTGTCCCTGAAGCATAAGGACAAGAACGATCCGAAGATGTGGAAGGGCTTCAAGTTCGCGGTGCCCTTCGAATATTCGATGCACAACTTCCTGCTGCGCTACTACGTGGCGGAGCACGGGCTCGACCCGGACAAGGACATCCAGATCCGCGTCCTGCCGCCGCCCGAAATGGTCGCCAATCTGCGCGCCGACAATGTCGACGGCTATCTCTCGCCGGACCCGTTCAATCAGCGCGCGGTCTATGACGGCGTCGGCTACATCCACAAGCTGACGAAGGACATCTGGGACAAGCATCCCTGCTGCGCCTTTGCCGCGAGCAAGGGCTTCATCGAGGAAAATCCGAACACCTTCCTCGCCTTGTGGAAGTCGATCATGGACGCGACGAACTACGCGTCGATCAAGTCGAACCGCAAGGAGATCTCCTCCGCGATCGCGCCGAAGAACTATCTGAACCAGCCGGTGACCGTGCTGGAGCAGGTGCTCGTCGGCACCTTCGCGGACGGGCTCGGCAATGTCCGGAAGGTGCCGGACCGGATCGACTTCGATCCCTTCCCCTGGCACTCGATGGCCGTCTGGATCCTGACCCAGATGAAGCGTTGGGGCTACGTGAAGGGCGACCTGAACTACAGGCAGGTCGCGGAGGAGGTCTACCTCGCGACCGACGCCCAGAAGCTCATGACCGAGATGGCGCTGGAGGGGCCGTACGCGACCCCGCCGGAGAAGACCTACGAGTCCTACGAGATCATGGGCAAAACGTTCGATCCGACGGAGCCCGAGGCGTACGTCGAAAGCTTCCCGATCCGTCGAACCTAAGGCTTAGTCGAGGAGAAACCCATGCCCGGCGACGTTCGCATCCGCGCCATCATCCTGTCCTTCGTGCTCCTCGCGGTCTTCGCGCTCGCGTGGCACGCGGCGGTCAGCGGCACGGGCGACGCGCCGGACATGGATCCCGAATACGCGAAATTGATGGGCATCACCGCCAAGGGAGGCTCGGCGATGCCGGGCCCCACCGAGGTGGCGAGCCAGATCTGGGATCACATTTCCGATCCCTTCTACGACGCCGGCCCGAACGACAAGGGGGTCGGCATTCAGCTCGGCTACTCGATCGCGCGGGTCGGCGTCGGCTTCCTTGCAGCCGTCCTGCTGGCGGTGCCGCTGGGATTTCTGATCGGCATGTCGCCGCTGTTCTACAAGGCGCTCGATCCGTTCATCCAGATCATGAAGCCGATCTCGCCGCTCGCCTGGATGCCGCTCGCGCTCTACACCATCAAGGATTCCACCATCTCGTCGGTGTTCGTGATCTTCATCTGCTCGGTCTGGCCGATGCTGGTGAACACGGCGTTCGGCGTCGCCTCCGTGCGCAAGGAATGGCTGAACGTCGCCCGCACGCTCGAGGTCGGCAAGCTGCGCACGGCCTTCCGGGTGATCCTGCCCGCCGCCGCGCCGACGATCATGACCGGCATGCGCATCTCGATCGGCATCGCCTGGCTCGTCATCGTCGCGGCCGAGATGCTCGTGGGCGGCACGGGCATCGGCTACTTCGTCTGGAACGAGTGGAACAATCTTTCGATCACCAACGTGATCGCCGCGATCTTCTTCATCGGGCTGATCGGCATGGTGCTGGACCAGGCGCTGGCCCAGCTGACCCGGCTCGTCACCTATAGCGAATAGGACTGCCGGCCATGACCCCCGAGGCGACCGACCGCACGCGCCCCATGATCCAGCTTCAGGATCTCCGCCAGTGCTTCCCCACGCCGGACAGCAAGGACGAGACGGAGATCTTCGGCAATGTCTGGCTCGACATCGCGCCCGGCGAGTTCGTCTGCCTGATCGGGCATTCGGGCTGCGGCAAGACCACGCTGCTGAACATCCTGGCGGGTCTGGCGGAGCCGACGTCGGGCGTCGTCATCGTCGGCGGGGAGGAGGTCGTCGGCCCCTCGCTCAGCCGCGCCGTCGTCTTCCAGAGCCACGCGCTGATGCCCTGGATGACGGTGATGGCCAACATCGCCTTCGCCGTTCGCTCGAAATGGCCGAAGTGGTCGACGGCGGACGTCGAGGCGCACTGCCAGAAGTATATCGACCTGGTGCACCTGACGGGATCGGAGACGAAGAAGCCTTCGCAGCTCTCCGGCGGCATGAAGCAGCGGGTCGGCATCGCCCGCGCGCTCGCCATCGAGCCGCAGATCCTGCTGCTGGACGAGCCGTTCAGCGCGCTCGACGCGCTGACCCGCGGCTCGCTGCAGGACGAACTGCTGTCGATCTGCAAGGAGACGACGCAGACTGTCTTCATGATCACCCACGACATCGACGAGGCGATCCTGCTCTCCGACAAGGTCGCGCTCATGACCAACGGGCCGGAGGCGCGCATCCTGGAGTTCGTGCGCAACACGCTGCCCCGGTCGCGCACCCGCAACGACATGCACAAGCACCCGAACTACTACCCGATCCGCAATCATCTGATCGAGTTCCTGGTCAACCGCTCCGCCGCTTTCGCGTCGGAACTCTCCAGGTCGACCTACGATCCGCGCAATCCGCCGGTCGTCGAGCCGCGCGCCGACGACACGCCGGGCGACGACGCCCCGGCGCTTCGGCAGGCGGCGCGATGACCGCTTACCCAGAACCGGCCGCCAAGGAGACGCTTCGATGACCCGCGCCGAACTCACCGAGAAGATCGTTACCCACAAGATCATGAACGAGATCAAATGGTCGGACGTCGCGACCAAGGTCGGACAGTCGAAGGAATGGACGACGGCGGCGCTGCTCGGCCAGATGTCGATGAGCAAGGATCAGGCGGCGGCGGCGGGCGCGGCGCTCGGCATCAACTTCTCGCCGGAAGAGATGGCGCTGCTGCAGACGGTGCCGTCGCGCGGCTCGCTCGACAACCCGATCCCGTCCGACCCGCTGATCTATCGCCTCTACGAGCTCGTCCAGGTCTACGGCACGACGTTCAAGGCGCTGATCGAGGAAGAGTTCGGCGACGGAATCATGAGCGCGATCGACTTCGAAATGGACATCGACCGCAAGGCCGACCCGAAGGGCGATCGCGTGGTCATCACGCTGAATGGCAAGTTCCTTCCCTACAAGGTTTACTGAACTGGCGACAACCGAACACGAACGAGGCTTAAGGAGACCAGACGTCATGACCGCAACCGTTCGCAAGCACGCACTCCGCGCCGCGGCGCTCGCAGCCGGCGCATTCGCCGCCG
>MRWG01001016.1_pt1 | contig 21119 bp, 22 predicted proteins | sample 1013341 | NCBI WGS metagenome assembly MRWG01 (sample SAMN06117577, study PRJNA244670) | biofilm metagenome | biome: Water; feature: Cathode Biofilm; material: Biofilm; isolation source: microbial consortium enriched at the cathode of a solar microbial fuel cell | place: USA: District of Columbia ... | reverse complement strand
GCCCCCGGCCCAGCAGCGTCGACAGCGCGTAGGCGGTGATCAGCGGCCCGATGAACAGGAACATCGCGGCGGGCGGCAAGAGCGGCACGAGTTGCGCCGCCACCACCATCACCGCGCCCCCCGCCAGCAAAAACACCCGGAACCGCGCCACCGACGCCAGCGCCGCGCCCACCCCCTGCCGCAACGCCTGCCACAGGTTCGTCGCCAACGTCGGCAAGATCAACCCCGCCAACGCCAGGTCCGGCGCCATCATCGTGCTCAGCCCCGCGATCAGAACCGTCGGCATGGCGAATCCCACCACCCCCTTGACCAGCCCTGCGCAGACCGCCACGCCAAGGGCGAGGCTCCAGCCCCAGAGTGGGCCGATATCGAAAAACGCTTCCATACCCGAGTGTTAGCACAGGATTTACGCCACAGCACAAGAAATCAACACGCAACTTTAGAACAAAAACCTGCGGCAATTGGCATAATAGTTGCGCTGCACCTGCATCATGGATAAAAGGCCCCGGAACAGGAAAGGATACGTTTCATGGCACATGACGGACAGGATATTGCAATGTCGGAGCCGATCCTCCTGAGCGACCTCACGGCGCTCACCCAAGCCGCGCTCGCGCCCGCCGAAACCCTGCTGTCGCAAGCGCGCGAGGCTGTTCGCGCGCGGGTCACCGTGGATGGCCGCGTCTCGGGCGCGACGATGGATGCAGCACAAGGTGCGACCCACGGGCTCGCGTGGCTGGCCACCTATGTCGAATCGCTGCGCCAGATGCAGGGCTGGGCCACGCGGCTCGACGAGCAGGGACAGTTCGGAGAGGTCGAGCAACTGATCCTTCAGATCGCGTTCGGCGAGTATCTCGCCCAGATCGCCGGCGGCATCGCCATGAACCAGGGCGAGATCGCGCGCCCCGCCGAGATGGGGCTCGACGAGGCTGCGCTCGACGCATTTCGCACGCCGGAGGTGCAGACGCTGATCGCACGCGGCAACACGCAGTCCGCGCGGCTGCGCCTTGTCGCGCTGATGCAGGAGCGCGCCGCCGAGGCCACTGTGGGCCGCACCGGGCTCGATGACGAGCTCGAGATGATCCGCGAGCAGTTCCGCCGTTTCGCGGTGGAAAAGGTCGAGCCCTATGCCCATGAGTGGCACCTCAAGGACGAGCTCATCCCGATGGAGATCATCGAGGAACTGGCCGAGATGGGTGTCTTCGGCCTGACCATCCCCGAGGAATACGGCGGGCTCGGCCTCAGCAAGGCGTCAATGGTCGTGGTATCAGAGGAGCTGAGCCGCGGTTATATCGGTGTGGGCAGCCTCGGTACCCGCTCCGAGATCGCCGCCGAGCTTATCCTGTGCGGCGGCACCGAGGAGCAGAAGAAAAAGTGGTTGCCCAAGCTCGCCAGCGGCGAGACCCTGCCGACGGCGGTATTCACCGAGCCCAATACCGGCTCGGACCTGGGCAGCCTGCGTACCCGCGCCGTGCGTGACGGGAACGGCGACTGGAAGGTCACCGGCAACAAGACCTGGATCACCCACGCCGCGCGCACCCACCTGATGACGCTACTGGCGCGCACGGTGCCCGACACCACCGATCACCGGGGCCTGTCGATGTTCCTCGCCGAAAAGGAGCCGGGCACCGACGCGTCCCCCTTCCCCACCCCCGGCATGACCGGCGGCGAGATCGCGGTGCTGGGCTATCGCGGCATGAAGGAATACGAGCTTGCGTTCGACAATTTCCATGTCAAGGGCGAGAACCTGCTGGGCGGCGAGGAAGGCAAGGGTTTCAAGCAGCTCATGGAGACCTTCGAGGCCGCCCGCATACAGACCGCGGCGCGCGCCATCGGCGTGGCGCAATCGGCGCTCGACGTGTCGATGCGCTACGCGCAGGACCGCAAACAGTTCGGTAGGTCCCTGATCGAATTCCCCCGCGTCGCCAGCAAGCTCGCGATGATGGCGGTCGAGATCATGGTGGCGCGGCAACTGACCTATTTCTCGGCCTGGGAAAAGGACAATGGCCGCCGCTGCGACCTCGAGGCCGGGATGGCCAAGCTCCTGGGCGCCCGCGTGGCTTGGGCCGCGGCCGATAACGGGCTGCAGATCCACGGCGGCAACGGCTTTGCGCTGGAATACACGATCAGCCGCATCCTGTGCGACGCGCGCATCCTCAACATCTTCGAGGGTGCTGCGGAAATCCAGGCGCAGGTGGTGGCCCGCAGGTTGCTCGGCTGAATACCCGCCACGTCGCATCCGCCCGGCGGAGCGGTGCCGCCGCCGGGCATATATGATCCTGTCGCAACGGGGTTTTGCGCGGCGCGGGACAGGCGGGCGCGTGTCAACACGTTGAAAAACCTCGGGTTAACGACGACCTTTGGCCAAAGACCGCATTACCCCGGAAAAGGCGTGCAATGGCACCGTTCTGGAAACTCTCCGTCGCAGGCTTCGCCGCGACCGCGATCACCTATGGCCCCGCACGGATGGGGTTCGGGCTGTTCCTGTCCGAATTCCGTGCCGATTTCGCACTCTCCACGGGGATGGCGGGGCTGATTTCCAGCCTCGGATTCCTCGGCATGCTGCTGGGCCTGCTCGCGTCTTACGCGATTCTCGCGCGTGTCGGGCCGCGCGCGCCGGTGCTGCTGGGCCTCGGCCTCGCCACCGCCGGCACCGGGCTGGTGGCAGGGGCCCCGAGCCTGCCGGTCCTGATCCTCGGCATCGTTCTGGCGATGACGAGCGCGGGCTTCGCATGGTCCCCGTTCAACAGCATCGTCAACCGCCGCCTGCCCGATGACGCGCGGCCCTCGGCCCTCGCGGTCATCAGCACGGGCACCAGTCTCGGCATCGCCGCCGCAGGGGCCACCGCACTCGCCGCGAACCTGACCGGCCTGCCGTGGCAGGCCGCCTGGGCCGCCTTTGCCATCGCCGGTGCGATCGCGGGGCTGGGCAATATCGCGGCCCTGCGCGCGCCCGCCGACCCGCTCGGGGAAAGCAGGCCACGCCAGCCCTGGGGCACGCTGCTGCACCGAAAAGCCATGCCGCTCTACGCCATCGCCTTCTCCTTCGGCACGACCACGGCGATCTATTTCTCCTTCGCTGCCGACCGGATCGAGCAATCCGGCGGCCTGCCGCTGCTTCCGTCCGGCACATCGCCCGCGATCCTGTTCCTGTGCTTCGGGTCGGTCGGCCTGATCGGGCTGGCGACCGGACGGATCAAGGGAGCCATCGGCCTGTCGGCCCTGCTGCGGAGCCTTCTGATGGCCTCGGCGCTGTCGTTCGGCCTCATGGCCCTGGTGCCGACGTCCTGGGCGGGCGTCGTGCTGTCCGCGGGCTTGCAGGGCGCATACGTGATGATGATGAGCGGCGTCCTGGCCTTCTGGTCGGAGCGGCTGTTTCCGCAGATGCCGGCCCGTAGCTTCACCGCCGCGCTGATCGCCGTCGCCGGGGGGAGCGTGCTCGGACCGGCAACGGCGGGGGCGATGGCCGACAGCGTCGGCGCGTCCGCGATGTTCCTGGCCGCCGCCATGCTGTCGGTCACCACGATGCCGGTGATCCATCCGCATTTCGTTCAGGAGCGCCCCTCCCCCGCGTGACGGCCCGCATCGGCGGGCCGCAGCCGGCGCTCTTGCCAATCGCTGCGCTAGCGGCCAACAAAGGGGCATGGACGGCCATGCCTTCACCCTCGCGGGCGCTTCCCTCGTCGCGCTGCCCTCGGGCGCGCTCTACTGGGAGGCGCGCAATCTGCTTTGCGTCTCCGACCTGCATCTGGGCAAGACGCTCCGCCGGGCGCGGGCAGGCGAGCCGCCGCTGCCGCCCTACGAGACGCGCGATACCCTGACCCGGCTCGAATCCGACCTGCGTCGCACCGGGGCGGGCACGGTCATCTGCCTTGGCGACAGCTTCGATGACACCCAGGCCGCGGATGCCCTGCCCGAGGCGGAAAAGCTGTGGGTCACACGCCTGCAGGCCGGCCGCCGCTGGGTCTGGATCGAGGGCAATCATGATCCCGGTCCGGTCGATCTCGGCGGCGCGCATTTGGCCGAATTACCCAATCCCCCCCTCACCTTTCGCCACATCGCCCGACGCGGCCAAGCGGGCGAGGTATCGGGCCATTACCACCCCAAGATGCGGCTGAGCTTGCGCGGTCAATCGATCAGCCGCCCGGCCTTTCTCATCGACGGTGACCGGGTGATCCTGCCCGCCTACGGCACCTGTACCGGTGGGCTGTCCTGCGACGACCCGGCGCTCACCGGGCTGATGCGCACCGAGGCGCTCGCGGTGCTCACCGGCCCCGTGACCCACGTGCTGCCTATGCGTCGGGACGCGCCTCGAACGGGCGAAGGCTCTCGCGAAAGGCGTCCATGAATTCCAGCGTCAGGAGCGACGGCGCCCCGTGCACCGGCCGGACCAGCGCGAGCCGGTGCGGCACCTCCGGCACGAAAGGGCGGTGGACGAGGCCGCGCGCGGCATAGCCCTCGGCGTCGAGCGCGCTTACCACCGAAACACCCGCACCGCGCAGCACCAACTCGCAGGCGGCAGTGAACTGGCGTATCTCCAGGATCGGCGTCATCGTCACCCCCGCCCCGAGAAACGCCTCCTCCAGCGCGCGAAAGAACGCGCTGTCGCGCCGGGTGTGGATCATCCGCTCCCCTGAGAGGTCGGCGGGGCCGATCTCTTCGCGTTCGGCCAGTGGGTGACCGGGCGGCAGGATGCAGACGGTGCGCACCGGCACGATCTCGGCCTCGACCGCCGGGTGCCCTTCGAATCCGTCGGTGATGCCGCAATGGAACTGTTCGCCGACGATCCATTCAAGGATGCGCTCGGGGCGGTCAGGCTCCACCGTCAGCGTTACGCCGGGCCGGTCGGCGATGAACCGCGCCAGCACATCGGGCAGGTGCGAGGTCGAAAACCCCGGTAGGCAGGCAAGTCGAAGGTGTCCGGCCTTGCGGTCGTTGAGGCTGCGGCTCAGTTCGCCGATCCGGTCGAGCGTTTCCAGCACGCGGTGGATATCGGGCAGCAGGAACCGCGCCTCCTGTGTCGGCACCAGCCGCCCGTCGCGCCGCTCCACGAGCGCCAACCCCGTCTCCGCCGCGAGATCGGCCAGCAGCCGGCTCACGGCGGGCTGCGATATGCCGAGTACCTCGGCCGCGCGGGTCATCGAGCCGGTGACGGCGACACGTTCGAGCGCTTCGAGTTGACGCAGGCGCAGGCGGGCGGACATGGGCAGCTCCGGCGGTGAAATGGCGTGAGGGTAGGATCGCAGCGGGCTTGTAACAATAATATGATATTATATTAAAGCGTATAATTGCACGGTTGTATTATGTCAATTTCCGTGTAGCGTAGAGCCTGCGTGATCGCCGCGGTCGACAGGGGATGTTTGGCTGCGCTCGTCTTATGGGAGAGGATACCATGCAGAAAACGGCATTTGGCGCGCTTCTGGCCGCCACCACCGCGCTGTCGCCGCTTGCCGCGACGGCCCAGACCGAAATCCAGTTCTGGCACGCCTTTACCGGGCGGCTGGGTGAGCTTGTGGCCGAACAGGTCGAGACCTTCAACGAGAGCCAGGGCGAATACAGCGTCAACGCCACGCACAAGGGCAATTACTCCGAGACGCTCAATGCCGGGATCGCCGCCTTCCGCGCGGGCGAGCAGCCGCATATCTTGATGGTGTTCGAGGTGGGAACAGCCACGATGATGGGGGCCGAGGGCGCGATCAAGCCGGTCTACGAGGTGATGGACGAGGCAGGCGCGGATTTCGACCCCGACGCCTACATCGGCTCGGTCAAGGGCTATTACACCACCGCCGACGGGCAGATGCTGTCGCTGCCGTTCAACTCGTCCACCCCGGTGCTGTGGGTCAACCGCGATGCGCTGGAAGGCGCGGACATCGACCCCGATACCGACCTGAGCACCTGGCAGAATGTAGACGCGGTTCTGGATCAACTGGCCGAGGCGGGGCATTCCTGCCCCCTCACCACCGCATGGCAGAGTTGGATTCACCTAGAAAACCTCTCGGCCTATCACGACGTGTCCTTCGCCACGCAGGATAACGGCTTTGCCGGGCTGGACACCGAGCTTGCCTTCAACGGCCCGGTGCAGGTGCAGCACATCACGCAGATGGGCGAATGGTCCGATGAGGGCAAGTTCATCTATGCCGGCCGCCGCAACGAGGGCGGCGCCAATTTCCGCGCCGGTGAATGCGCGCTCTTCACCGAAAGCTCGGCAGGTTATGCGGGCATCAAATCCGAGGCACAGTTCGACTTCGACGTGCGCCCGCTGCCCTATTGGGACGGCGTCGAAGGCGCGCCGCAGAACACCATCATCGGCGGGGCCTCGCTCTGGGTGATGGAAGGGCATGAGCCCGCCGAGTACAAGGCCGCCGCGGCATTTCTCAACTTCCTGTCGTCGCCCGAAATCCAGGCCAAATGGCACCAAGACACGGGCTATCTGCCGATCACCAAGGCGGCGGGCGAGCTGACCCGCGAACAGGGCTTCTACCAGGAGAACCCCGGCACCGACGTGGCAGTGAAGCAAATGACCGCAAAGGCCCCCACGGCCAATTCCAAGGGCCTGCGGCTCGGCTCCTTTGACCAAATCCGCGGCATTATCGACGAAGAACTCGAGGCCGTCTGGTCAGGCGACAAGGACGCGCAGGCGGCGCTGGACTCCGCGGTCGAGCGCGGCAACCAGCTCCTGCGCCGTTTCGAGCGCGCCAGCAACTAAAGATCGCGGGGGCCGGGCAACCGGCCCCCCGGGCCGCCAAGCATGGAAAAACGTGTCACCTTCAAGGGCTGGCTTCTGCCGCTCTGCCTGATCGCGCCGCAAGTGTTCATCTCAGCGGTATTCTTCTTCTATCCCGCCGGGCAGGCGGTATGGCAGTCGCTGTTCATCCCTGACCCGTTCGGGCTGTCGTCGCAATTCGTCGGGCTGGAGAATTTTGAATACCTGCTGGGCGACCCCTATTACCGCGCCTCTTTTGTCACCACCGCGATCTTCTCGACGCTGGTGACGCTCGCGGCAATGATCCCGGCGCTGTTTCTGGCGGTCATGGCCGACCGGCTGGTGAAATCGGCGAGCGTCTACCGCACACTGCTGATCTGGCCCTATGCCGTGGCCCCGGCGGTCGCAGGGGTGCTTTGGCTCTTTATGTTCAACACGCGCGTGGGTGTCATAGCATGGTATCTGGGGCAGCTGGGCTATGACTGGAATCATGTGCTCAATGAGGGCGAGGCAATGGGGCTCGTCGTCGTCGCCTCGGCCTGGGGGCGCATCAGCTACAATTTCCTGTTCTTCTTCGCAGCACTCCAAGCCGTGCCCCGTTCGATCATCGAGGCCGCCGCCATCGACGGCGCGCGGTTCTGGCGGCGGTTCTTCACTATCGTGTTGCCACTGCTGTCGCCCACCACCTTCTTCCTGCTGGTAGTGAATATCGTCTATGCCTTCTTCGAGACTTTCGGAGTCATACACACGATCACCTCGGGTGGCCCGCAACAGGCCACGACGATCCTTGTCTACAAGGTTTTTTCCGACGGGTTCGTGGGGCAGGACCTGGGATCGAGCGCCGCACAATCGGTGATCCTGCTTATTGTGGTGGGGCTGCTCACGGTGCTGCAATTCAAATACATCGAAAAGCGGGTGCATTACTGATGGCGACCGAGATCACGGGCATGGTGGAAAAGCGCGGCATGGGCCTCTGGCTCACGCATGTGGCCATGATCGCCGGCGTCCTCGTGATCTTCTTCCCGATCTGGCTGGCCTTCGTCGCTTCCACCGTCAGCCAACCCGAGATCGTGCAGCCACCGATGCCTGTCTGGCCCGGCGACAAGTTCCTTGAGAACTACACGGCCGCGCTCTTTTCCGGTGTAAATGTGCCGGTTGCGGTGATGCTGGGCAATTCGCTGATCATGGCGGTGGGGATCGCCGTGGGCAAGATCATCATCTCGCTTCTGTCGGCATTTGCCATCGTCTATTTCCGCTTTCCGGGGCGCAACTTCTTCTTCTGGCTGATCTTCATCACGCTGATGCTGCCAGTCGAGGTGCGGATCGTACCCACCTACGAGGTGATCGCGGGGTTCGGCATGCTCAACAGTTATTCCGGCCTGATCTTTCCCCTCATCGCCTCGGCCACCGCGACGTTCCTTTTCCGGCAGTTCTTTCTCACCGTGCCGGACGAATTGGCCGAGGCCGCCCGCGTGGACGGCGCGCGCCCGATGCGGTTCTTCTGGGATATCCTCCTGCCGATGAGTCGCACCAATATCGCAGCACTCTTCGTGATCCTCTTCATCTATGGCTGGAACCAGTATCTTTGGCCGCTGCTGATCACCACCGATCCGTCGATGAACACCATCGTCATGGGCATCAAGCAGATGTTCCCGTCAGGTGACGACGTGGCCGACTGGCCGGTGATCATGGCCACCTCGATCCTCGCGATGGTCCCGCCGGTGGTGGTGGTTATCTCGATGCAGAAACTCTTTATCCGCGGCCTCGTGGACAGCGAGAAATAGGCGACATGGCAACCGTAGAACTGGACGATATCAAGAAACGCTTTGGCGCCACGGAGGTGATCAAGGGTGTGAGTGTCGATGTGGCCGATGGCGAATTCATCGTCATCGTCGGCCCCTCGGGCTGTGGCAAATCCACATTGTTGCGCATGGTCGCGGGGCTGGAAACGATCAGCGACGGAGAATTGCGCATCAATGGCACCCGCGCCAACGAGCGTGAGCCGATGGACCGTGACATCGCGATGGTGTTTCAGAACTACGCGCTCTATCCGCATATGAGCGTGGCTCAGAACATGGGCTACGGCCTTCGCATCAAGGGGCTTCCCAAGGCGGAGATCGCCGCCAAGGTGCGAGACGCGGCTGAGTTGCTACAACTGACGGATCTCTTGGACCGCAAGCCCCGGCAGCTCTCGGGCGGGCAGCGGCAGCGCGTCGCCATGGGCCGCGCCATCGTGCGCGAACCCAAGGTGTTTCTGTTCGACGAGCCGCTGTCGAACCTGGACGCCAAGCTGCGGGTGCAGATGCGGCTGGAGATTCGCGAGTTGCAGGCCAAGCTGGGGATCACCGCGCTTTACGTCACCCACGATCAGGTCGAGGCGATGACCATGGCCGACCGGATGATCGTGATGAACGAGGGCCGCGCCGAGCAGATTGGCACGCCTCTCGACGTCTACGAGCGACCCGAGAGCCTCTTTGCCGCGCAGTTCATCGGCAGCCCGTCGATGAATGTCGTCGAGGCCGAGGGGCGCGAGGAAGGGTTGCACCTGGGCGACATGGTCCTGCCCAACCCGACCGGTGCGCATGGCCCCGTGATGCTCGGGCTGCGCCCCGAGCACCTCTCGCCCGACCCTGGCGGCCCGATCACCATGGAGGTGTTGCTCGCCGAGCCGCTCGGGGCCAACACGCTTCTGCATGGCAAGCTCGCAAATGGCCAGAGCTTTACAGCAAGCCTCCCGGGGGTGCACCGCGCAGGCCACGGGGGCGAGACACTGCGATTGTCAATCCCGCCTGAAAACATGCATGTCTTTGACAGGGAGACGGAGCGGCGGCTGGGATGATTTTGGCCTTGGGCCGCCGTTCGGTCTCTGGCCCCGGCGCGGAGTAAAGCCCGCCTCGGCTATCCCGCCGTTTCGCCCTCTGCCGCCGCCTCGATCCGTGCGCGCTCGGCGTCACTCTCGTAGCTGGCCCAGGGCCGGTCAGTAGCAGTGGGCGGCAGGTCACCGGGCTTGCGGGTAAGGTGCAGATGCGTCTTGGCCACGAAATGCCCGGTGATCGGCGCGGTCAGGAACAGGAACAGGGTGATCATCAGCTCATGAAACGAGAACTGTCCGACCACGAAATAGAAATACAGCATGGACGCGATCAGCGCTCCTCCCACCCCCAGCGTCGTGGCCTTGGTGGGTGCGTGCAACCGCATCATCGGGTCGGGCAGCTTGATGAGCCCGAAAGAACCCACCAGTCCGAAGATGCCGCTGATGACCAGACAGACCGATATCAATATCTCGACGAGCATCGCACCCTCCCTATTCGATGATGTCCCCGCGCAGCAGGAAGCGCGTGTAGGACACTGTGGAAATGAAGCCGGTCATGGCGATGATCATCGACGCCTCGAAATACATCGTCGTGCCCTCGAGGATGCCAAAGAGCGCCAGCAGCGCGATGGCGTTGATCACCATCGTATCGAGCGCCAGGATGCGGTCACCCTTGGTGGGCGCGCGCACGACCCGATAGATATTGAGCAGCAGGGCGAGGCCGAAACAGGCGAAAGCGAAGGTCAGCGCGTATCCGATCATTCGAATATCTCCTTCAGCCGGGTCTCGTAGCGCGCCTTGATACCGTCGCGCACGGAATCGGGATCGGGCGCGTCGAGGCAATGCACCAACAGGCTGCGCCCATCCGCCGCCACGTCGCTCGACACGGTGCCAGGCGTCATGGTGATGGTGCCCGCCAGCACTGTAATCGCCTCAGGCGAGCGCAGCTCGAGCGGAATGGAAATCCAGGCGGGATGCGTGTTGGCGTTGGACTTGAACAGGATCACATAGGCCACCTGCACATTGGCCACGCAGATATCCCAGAGCGCGATGAAGATGTACTCCACGATCCGCGGCAGGCTGCGAAGCTTGGGCCGGTTGGGCCAGTAGGGCGCGGTTACGAGCGGGATGATCAGCCCGAGGATCGCACCGAGTACGAGGTTCCCCAACGTTACCTTGTTGACCAGCATCTGCCAGACTACGATCAGCAGCAACGTCAGGAACGGATGGGGCAGGATCTTGCGCAGCATCGTCTCTCCTCCCTCAGCCCTGTCCCAGAACGGCTTCGATATAGACGGCGGGCGCGTGCAACTGCGCCGCCGTCGCCTCCAGATAGCCCATCACCGGGCCCGCGAATACCGAAAGCGCCACGATCCCGGCCAGTAGTCCGAAGGCCGCGACCAGCGGCAGCGCCGGTTGCGGCGCGGGATACGCTTCCGGTTCGCTCCCGTTCACCTTCCAGAACACGACGCTGCCCGCTTGCGCAAAACCCAGCACGGCCACCAGCGAGGTAGCCAGCACCGCGCCCCAGATCAGCCAGACATCTGCCATGTGGCGGGTGGCATCCAGGATCAGCAACTTGCCGACGAAGCCCGAAAACGGCGGCAGCCCCGCCACGGCGATCGCTGCGCCGAACCACAGCGCGGCCAGCATCCCGTGCTGCGCCATCCGCGGCCCCGGCATCAGCGCCCCCGCCAGCACGCCGCGCCGCTCGCGCACCAGATCAACAACCACAAACAGGAGCGCCCCGCCCAGTGTCGAATGGATCGCGTAGTAAAGCGCCGCTGCCGTCGATTGCGGTGTGAATACCGCCACCGCGATCAACAGTGTTCCCATCGACCCGATCGAGGCAAAGGCCGCCAGCCGCCCCAGTCGCCTAGCCCCGAGAATGCCGATCATCCCCGCCGCCAGGGTGAGAAGTGCGCCATAAAGCAACACGTCGTCAATCAGGTTGGCGGTGACGTCGAGATCAGGGCCAAAAATCAGCGTGTAGAAGCGAAGGATCGCGTAGGCGCCGATCTTGGTCATGATGGCAAAAAGCGCGGCCACCGGCGCGGGCGCCTCAGCATAGGTGTTGGGGAGCCAGAAATGCAGCGGCAACAGCGCCGCCTTGATCGCGAAGACGAGGAAAAGCAACATCGCACCGACCCGCAACAGCGCGCTGTCCTCGACAGGGATTTCCGCCGCGCGCACCGCGAGATCGGCCATGTTGAGCGTACCAGTCACGGCATAGAGCGTGCCAAGCGCGAACAAAAACAGCGTCGAGCCCAGCAGGTTGTAGATGACGTATTGCACCCCTGCCTTGAGCCTGCGCGCGCCGCCCGCGTGGATCATCAGCCCGTAAGAGGCGATGAGCAGCACCTCGAAGAATACGAAGAGGTTGAACGCGTCGCCGGTAAGGAACGCGCCACAGATTCCCATGAGCTGAAACTGCCACAGTGCGTGGAAATTGCGCCCTCGCTGATCCCAGCCCGTCCCGATGGCATAGAGCAGCACGACGAGAGCCAGCACCGCCGTCAGCAGCACCATCATCGCCGACAGCCGGTCGAGCACCAGCACGATCCCGAAGGGCGCTGGCCAGTCGCCCAATTCGTAGACACTGATGCCGCCCCTTGCGGCCGTCACGGCCAGCGCCAGCGCGATGGCCAGGAGCGCTACGCAACTCGCTACCGAGAACACCCGTTGCAGCGCCGGATGATGCCGCATCGCCAGTGTCAATATCGCCGCCATGATCGCCGGCAGAACCACGGGCGCGATGATCCAGTGGCTCATGCCTCGCCCTCCCGGCTCTCATCCTCGGGGGGCAGGCTCACATCGTCCGAGCGCGACGACAGGTAGGCCCCCAGCGCCAGTATCACCACCACGGCCGTCATTCCGAAGGAGATCACAATGGCGGTTAGCACCAATGCCTGCGGAAGCGGATCGGTATAGGTCTCGACACCCTTGCGCAGGATAGGCGGTGCATCGACGATAAGCCGCCCGGTCGCGAACAGGAAGAGATTGACAGCGTAGGTCAGGAGCGACAGTCCGATGATCACCGGAAAGGTCCTGAGCCGGAGCACGAGATACAGCCCCGCCGCCGTCAGGACCCCGATGGTCGTTGCCATGAGCAGTTCCATATCAGCCCCCCCCGCCGCTCTCGCCGGTCTCTTCGCGTGCCGGGTCGACGTCCATCGGCAAGACGTTGACAGTCTCGCCGGTGCGCCGCGCCATGCTCGACAGGCTCTGAAGCGCGAGCATCACGGCCCCCACCACCGTGAGGAACACGCCCAAGTCGAAGGCCATCGCAGTAGCCCATTCGAACTCCTCTATGGGCGGGTAATGCAGATAGCCGTAATCCGAGGTCAGGAATGGCCGCCCGGCGAGCCACGCACCGACACCGGTCAGCGCCGCGATCAGCACGCCGAGGCCGATGGTGGCGTGGTAGGTCGCGCGCTGCCGCGCCTCGGCCCAGGCAAAACCCGATGCCATGTATTGCATCAGAAACGCGATGGCCACGATCAGTCCGGCGATGAAGCCGCCGCCCGGCTCGTTATGCCCGCGCAGGAAGATGTACGCCCCCACCATCAGCGCAATGGGCATCATTACGCGGGTTGCCACCACCATCATCAGCGGGTGGCGGTCGCCCGCCTGCCCCTCGGGGTTGGTGTCCGGGTCCCAGTTCGCCAGCCAGCGCCCTCCCTCGCCGCGCAGCACCGTGTCGGTCAGCGCGAAGATGATCAGCGCCGCGATGCCCAGCACGATGATCTCGCCGAACGTGTCGTAGCCGCGGAAATCCACGAGGATAACGTTGACGACGTTGGTGCCACCGCCGCCCTTGTAGGAATTGGCGAGGTGAAAGGCCGAGATGCTCTCGAAGGCAAAATCACGCACCAGGATCGCATAGGTGAGCCCGGTCACGGCCACACCGCCCATCACCGCGACCGCCCCATCGCGCAGCCGCCGTGCAGGGTGGCTCTCGGCGGGGGTCTCGCGCGGTAGGAAGTTGAGCGCCAGCAACAGCAGGATAATGGTTACCACCTCCACCGAAATCTGCGTAAGCGCGAGGTCAGGGGCCGAGAAGTAGACGAAACTCAGCGACACCATCAACCCCACGATCCCCAGAAGCACCAGTGCCGTAAAGCGGGCGCGATGATAGACCACCAGCAGCGCGGTCGCCACCAGCAGGAGCACCCAGCCCACTGCCGGCACCAGCGCTACCGGCAACGGCTCGCGCGTGGGCGGTGCCATTCCGCCGGCCTGCCAGGCGAACCAGCCCAGCACCGGCACCACCACCGAGAACACGACGGCGTTGCGCATCAGGCTACCGTCGTGCACCCCGTCGGTAAGTGCCGTGCTCGCCCGCGTCACCGTACGGGTCACGGCGTCGAACATGGTCTTGGCTTCGGGGCGTGGGGTGGCGTTCCACATCCGCATCAGGGGGGCGTGCAGCGCCAGCAGTGCCGCCCCGCCAGCGACCGCGATCACTGACATCCAGAAGGCGGGCACCAACCCGTGCCAGTGATATATCTTGACGTGCGGGTCCGCCTGCGTAACCGCCTGAGCGCTGACCCTTACCAGATCGCCCGCGAATGTCATCGGCATGAAACCGATGAGGATCACCAGCACTGTCAGAAACGCGGGCGCGGCCCACATGCCGAAGCCGGGATCATGGGGAGGCGCCGGATAATCGTGCCGCCTGCGCCCAAGGAACACGTGCGCTATGTAGCGAAACGAGTAGGCCACCGAGAACAACGCGCCGAGCGTGGCCACCGCCCCCATCATCCACGCCGGACCGATCCAGTACGTATGGGCCACCTCCTCGAGCATCATTTCCTTGGAGAGGAACCCGTTGAGCGGCGGAATGCCCGCCATAGACAGCGCCGCCACCGTGGCGATGGTGAAGGTGACCGGCATCAGGTGCCGCAGCCCACCCAGCCGCTTGATGTCACGGGTATGCGCCTCGTGATCGACGATCCCCGCGGTCATGAAGAGCGCGGCCTTGAAGGTCGCGTGGTTGATGATGTGGAACATCGCCACCACCGCCGCCGCCTTGGTCCCCAACCCCAGAAGCATGGTGATGAGGCCAAGATGACTGACCGTGGAGAAGGCCAGAAGCGCCTTGAGATCGTCCTTCAACAGCGCAATCTTGGCACCGATCACCATCGTGATCAGACCTGTCGAGGCCACGATCCAGAACCATTCCGGCGTCCCCGCCAGCACCGGCCACATCCTCGCCATCAAGAACAGCCCCGCCTTTACCATCGTAGCTGAGTGCAGATAGGCCGAGACCGGCGTCGGCGCGGCCATGGCGTGCGGCAGCCAGAAGTGGAACGGGAACTGCGCCGACTTGGTGAAGCAGCCCAGCAGGATCAGGATCAGCGCGGGCAGGTACATCGGACTCGCCTGAATGGCGTCCTTCTGCGTCAGGATCACGCTCAGGTCATAGCTTCCGGCGATATTGCCCAGGATCAGCATCCCCGCGATCATCGCCAGCCCGCCAAGCCCCGTCACCACGAGTGCCATGCGCGCGCCCTGCCGCCCCTCGGGCAGGTGCTTCCAGTAGCCGATGAGCAGGAAGGACGAAAGCGACGTCAGCTCCCAGAACACCAGCAAAAGCAGGATGTTGTCGCTGAGAACGATTCCCACCATCGCGCCCTGGAATAGCAGCAGGTAAGTAAAGAACTGCCCCATCGGATCCTCGCGCGACAGGTAGAACCGCGCGTAGAGGATGATGAGAAGCCCTATCCCGAGGATCATCCCGGCAAACAAGAGCCCCAGCCCGTCGAGCATGAAATTCACGTTGAGGCCGAGCGACGGCAGCCAGTCGATGCCAAAGGTCAGCACCTCGCCGCGCATCACCGATGGCACACAGAGCAAGAGCAGCGTGAGCGCGAGAATGGTCGGCGCGGCGGTGAAGGCGGTGCAGGTGTTGCGCCCCGCCTGTATCATCAACCCCGGAAGCAGCGCGCCCAGAAACGGCAGCGCCGCGATGATCGGCAAGAACCCTGCGGCGCTTTCCATGGCGGCCTGCCCCCTGTCCCGTGGCCCGCTCCTCAAGCCGCACCTGATAACCGGCGCAGGTCGGACCCTCTCGCGTTAGGAAGCAAGTATAGGCATGGACCGGCACGCAACAAGCCGATTCCGACATTGCAGATTGCAGAATCGGCGCACGGTTCAGAGCCTGTCAGAGAATTCGTCGAGTACGGCGGCATAGACCGCGTGCTTGAACGGCACGATATGCGTCAGCAGGTCCTCGGGCGGCAGCCAGCGCCACTCGGAAAATTCCGGGTGTTCGGTGGCGATGTTCACATCCGCGTCCTCCCCCAGAAACCGCATGAGCAGCCATTTCTGTTCCTGCCCGCGAAAGCGCCCCTTCCAGATCCGCGGAACCAGATCGTGGGGCAGGTCATAGCGCAGCCAGTCCGCGGTCTCGGCCTCTATACACACCTTATCGGGCGTCACGCCGGCTTCCTCCCACAGCTCGCGCAGCGCCGCGTCGCGCGTCGTCTCGCCCGCGTCGATACCTCCCTGCGGCATCTGCCAAGCGGGGGAATCGTTGTCGATGCGCTGCCCGACAAAGACTTCACCCGCGCGGTTGGCGAGCATGACACCGACACAGCGGCGATACGGCAGGCGGGCAATTTCCTCGGGGGTCATGACAATCCTGTAAGGTGGCTTTGGAGCGCACAGTGCGGGGCGGCCCCGCAGAGGTCAAGACAGCCCGGCGCGTCCCGTTGCCCGGACACCCATCCGTGACTATACGTCCGCCGCGCGGCGCGCTATGGGGAGCCATGCGCCTTTTCCTTCTGACCTCGCTCACCATGATCGCCTTCGCCGCCAATTCGGTCCTGAACCGCATGGCGCTTGCCGGCGGCAGCATTGACGCGGCAAGCTTCGGCACAATCCGGCTTATTGCAGGGGCAGTGATGCTAGGGGGATTGTGCATCGCCCTGCGCGGCGGGCTGAGGCTTGGCGGGGCGGGGCGGGCGATCGGCGTGCTGGCGCTCCTCGTCTATATCTACGGCTTCTCCGCTGCCTATACCGCGCTCGATGCAGGGCTCGGCGCACTCATCCTGTTCGGCGTGGTACAGATCACCATGTTCGCCGGCGGCCTCGTCGCGGGCGAGGCCACGCCGACACGCCGCTGGATCGGGGCGGCGCTGGCCTTTGCAGGCCTTATCTGGCTGCTCTGGCCCGGAGCGGGACCGCAGGTCAGCGTGCTGCACGGCCTGTCGATGGCCGCCGCGGGCGTCGGCTGGGGCCTCTACTCGCTGGCCGGACGGCGCGAACCCGATGCGCTTCAGGCCACGGCGGCCAATTTCATCCTCGCCGCGCCGCTGGGGCTTGTCGTGGGTTTCGCCCTGCCCGCGGGCGGGTCCGGCACGCATGCTGGCACCGAGGGCATAGCGCTCGCCATCCTGTCGGGGGCGGTCACGTCCGGCCTCGGCTACGCGCTGTGGTATCGCGTGTTGCCGGGGCTCGACTCGGCGGTCGCCGCGGTGGCGCAACTGACGGTGCCGGTGATCGCTGTGGCGGGTGGCATGATTTTCCTCGGAGAGAGTATGGGACTGCAAACCCTGCTCGCCAGCGCACTGGTGCTGGGCGGCGTGGCGGTTTCGGTGCTGCGGCTCAGGGGTTGACGAGGCGTTCCAAAGGATCGTAGCCCATCCCCCGTGCAAAGGCGACCCGCGCAAGGCTATCGGGCTTGACCCGAAGCGCCGCCATTTCCTCGCGCGTGACCCAGGACCGACGGTTCACCACGCCCTCGGGGTCGCACCAGTCGTCACGGAGCGCCCCGCTGACGAGACGGCAGCGAAAGAACACCTCCACCTGGTGAAAGCCGCTCTCGGGCGCGTGGAACTCGTTGACGAGGCAAGGCGCACCCACCGCGATCACCAATCCCGTTTCCTCGTGAACCTCGCGGATCAGGTTCTCGGGCAGCGAGGCATGGGGCTCGACCCCGCCGCCGGGCGCGCACCACAGGGCGCTCGCGGCATCTCTGAAGGCGTTGACCAACAATAGCCGCCCGTCCTCGACTATCACGGCGCGCACGGCGAGGCGGGGTTCGGGCATGATTCAGACACTCCGGTTGCGGGGGCCGCCGGAGACTAGCAGGCGGCGTGCGGCGCGCAAGCAAGGGGTTGACCACGCGCGCCCGGTTGTCAACATCTTGCCGGTAACCGCTGCACCCCGACCGGAGAGATAACCGATGCCCGCCCCCGATACCGCCGCGCTGGACTTCCTGCGCACCCGCCGCTCGCGTCCGGCCAAGACGCTCGGCCTGCCGGCACCGGATCGCACAACCCTGCGACCGCTGCTCGAAATGGCGCTGCGCTGCCCCGACCATGGCAAGCTCGAGCCGTGGCGGCTCATCGTGCTAGAACGCGCGGCGCTTGAGCGCCTTGCCAGGCTCGTGGAGGGCTGCGGCAAGCGGCTCGGGAGGAGTACGGCCGAGATCGACAAACAGCGCGCTCAATTCGCCGACGCGCATCTCGCCGTAGCAGTGATCTTCTCGCCCAAGCCCTCCGACAAGGTGCCCGCCGTCGAACAGGGCCATTCCGCCGCCTGCGTGGCCTACGGGCTGCTGAACGCGGCGCTCGCGGCGGGCTGGGGGGCCAACTGGCTCACCGGCTGGGCCAGCCACGATACTACCTTTGCCCGCGAAGCACTCGGGCTTGAGCCTGAGGAACGGATCGTCGGCTTCATCCACATCGGCACTGAAACCGCTGCCCCGCCCGAACGCCCGCGCCCCGACACCAACGCCCTCACCACCTGGATGGACGCATGATCATCACCGCCTTTCTCAAGACACTTGGCCAGATCGGCGACCGACGCTTCCGCCGGGTGCTGCTTCTGGGGATAGGGCTCACCCTCGCGGTGCTGATCGCCGCCTATGCCGCCGTCATATGGCTCATTCAGGGGATGGTGGGCGATACCGCCGTGCTGCCCGTGATCGGCGAGGTGACATGGCTGGGTGACCTGCTGAGCGGGGCGTCGTTGTTCCTTATGATGGTGCTGTCTGTGTTCCTGATGGTGCCGGTGGCCTCGGCGATCACCTCGATGTTTCTCGACGAGGTGGCCGCGGCGGTGGAGGACCGCCACTATCCCGGCCTGCCACCGGTGGCGGGCGCCTCTTTCGGCGAAGGGCTCAAGGACACGGTCAATTTCCTCGGGGTCATCATCCTCGCCAACACGCTGGCGCTGATCCTCTACGCGATCTTCACGCCCTTCGCGGTGTTCATCTTCTGGGGGCTCAACGGCTACTTGCTGGGGATGGAGTATTTCACCCTTGCCGCCATGCGCCGCGAAGGGCGCGTCGCCGCGATCCGCCTTCGCAAGAAAAACCGGCTGACGATCTGGGCGGCGGGGGTGCTGATGGCGATGCCGCTCTCGGTGCCGGTGGTGAATCTGCTGATCCCGATCCTCGGGGCCGCCACCTTTACCCATATCTACCACGCTATCCGGCGGAAGGCGGGCCCATCCGGTTGAACAAGTCGATATCGCGCACCGATATCATCCCCGACAGGATCACGTATGCACAAATCGCCCACAGGATCGCGGCAATGCCGGTGGTGATCCACGCCTTTTTCTTCAGGTGATGATGCTCGGGCGATCCGGCCTGCGTGCCGGGCACGATGCGGCCCAGATCGCCCTGCGTCTGGATGCGGACCGGGAGCACGACAAAGAAGGTCAGAAACCAGATCACCACGTAGAGCACGATGGCCGATGTAATCCCCATCAGACCTGCTCCAACTCGGTCAGGGTGCCGTTCATGTCCTTGGGATGCAGGAACAGCACCGGCTTGCCGTGGGCACCGATCTTCGGTTCACCATCGCCCAGCACTCGCAAACCGCTGGCCTTGAGCTGGTCGCGCGCGGCGAGGATGTCCTCGACCTCGTAGCAGACATGGTGGATGCCGCCCGCGGGGTTCTTGTCGAGGAAGCCCTGGATCGGGCTGTCCTCGCCCAGCGGATAAAGAAGCTCGATCTTGGTGTTAGGCAATTCGATGAACACAACCGTCACGCCGTGATCGGGCTCGTCCTGCGGCGCGCCGACATTGGCACCCAGCGCATCGCGGTACTGCGCGCTCGCGGCCTCGAGGTCGGGCACGGCGATGGCGACATGGTTGAGACGTCCGATCATTTCCTGGCTCTCCTGTGGTCCCGGGGCTGGGGCACGTTATGGGGATGATAGGCGCGGCTGGCAAGCGGACGAGCCGCCGCAGCCGCCCATTAACCACACGTTCACCAATGCCGGGCCATGCTTCCGGCAAACGGAGCAAGAAGGGATCACAAGCATGCGCGATCGCGACAGTCTCGCCCCCCGCCCCGCACAGGGCACCGCGCGCCCGCTTCTGGGCATGACCGTCCTCGTGGTGGAGGACAGCCGCTTCGCCTCCGCGGCGCTGCGGATCATGTGCCTGCGCAGCGGCGCGCGCATCCGCCGCGCCGACAGCCTCGGTGCGGCGTGGCGCCACCTGCAGGTCTACCGCCCCTCGGTCATCCTCGTCGATGCCGGGTTGCCTGACGGGTCGGGGTTGGGTCTCGTGGCTTCGCTTGCACAGGCTAGGCCGCGGATCGGCACGATTCTGGCGATGAGCGGCACACCCGGCATGGCCGAGGCCGCGCGGGAGTCGGGGGCGGACGGGTTCCTCGCCAAGCCGCTCGACCGCCTTGATCTGTTTCAGGCCGAAATCCTGCCGCATCTACCGCCAGGTCACGGCACGCCGGGGCTGCGCGCACTCGCACCTGATCGCATCGCTCCAGACCCGCTCGCCTATCGCGACGACCTCGACCAGATTCGCGACCTGCTCGGCGGCAAGCCCGACGATGCGGCGCTGGCCTATGCCGCGCAGTTCCTCTCAGGCGTCGCGCACGACGCGGGTGACTGCACGCTCGCCCGCGCGGCCAGCGGCCTCACTGGCCCCGGCACGACCTCCTGCCTCGCCCATGTCATACGTCTGCTTGACAGGCGACTCGCCGGACGGGCCGCGCTCTGATCAGATCATGCGCGGCTCAAGGGGGAAAAGTCGACACCAGATCAGTTGTGGTCTAACGCGAACATTCAGGTCTCGGTGCCAATGCGCGGCTAACGAGAAGGTCCGCGCCAGGCCAAATCCACACCCGTAGGAGTTCTCCTCCGACGACGTCTAACCCCCGTCACGCCGCGCGCGTCATCGCCAGCGCAGTCGCCTCGTATGACTTCAAAACCGGCCAGAGCGGGCGCGAATGCTCGGGCAGGCGCGCGCGGTTGAGCCCAGACAGAAGGCTCATCGACACGATCTCCGGCTTGCGCCGTATCCGCCCCAGGTACAGGCTTTCGGTGCGCGCGCCCGCGGCCTGGATCTCCTCGTGTTCCGGCAGCACCAGCCCGTGATAGCAGGTGAGCGGCCCCGCCTCTGCATGAACGGCAGCCGATCCGTTGACGAGGTGACAGGCCGCGACCAGCACCGCCTCCGAGCCGAAGAGGTATTCCACGTCCGAGCCGCCGATCACCAGCCTCTGGTGCGGCGCAACCACGATATCGGCACGCAGACCGAAATAGGGCGCACGCAGCCGCACGGGGCGAAAACTGCCCGCTGACGGCACGCTGCGCGACAGCCGGTGCAGCACCGGCACCACCGCC
>MRWG01001014.1_pt1 | contig 21143 bp, 14 predicted proteins | sample 1013341 | NCBI WGS metagenome assembly MRWG01 (sample SAMN06117577, study PRJNA244670) | biofilm metagenome | biome: Water; feature: Cathode Biofilm; material: Biofilm; isolation source: microbial consortium enriched at the cathode of a solar microbial fuel cell | place: USA: District of Columbia ... | reverse complement strand
AGAACACCGAGGCGTCGAGGATGCCGGGCACCTTCTCCGGCAGGGTCAGGGTCTCGGCGACGATGTCCTTCAGCGGCGCCAGCGCCGTGGCGGTGAAGATGGAAGGCAGCACCACCGGCGGCTTCACCAGGGCCAGCTGCGGGTCGGCGGCGCCGCTCAGCTTGGCCAGCAGCCAGCGCGCCGCCCGGGCGCCGGTCTCCGCCATGTCGACGTGCGGGGAGAAATGAAAGCCGAAAAGCGCGTCGCAGAGCCCGGCCGTGCGCGGCGAGAGGTTGGCGTGCAGGTCGAAAGCCACCATCACCGGCAGCTCGACACCGAGGGCGTCGCGCAGCGCCTGCAGCAGGTCGCCTTCCGGGTCGGGGCGCGCCGGGGTGGTCATGGCGCCGTGCAGGAACAGCAGCACACCGTCCAGCGGGCCCGCCGCCGTCAAGCGATCGATCAGCTCGTCGCGGAAATGGTCGAAGGCCGCGTCGCTGGCGTGGCCCGCCGCCGAGCAGTCGGTATAGACCAGCGGCAGCACCTCTGCCCCCGCGGCGGCCAGCACGTCGAGGAAGCCGCCGGCCACGGTCGCGGTGTCGGCCAGGCCTTCGGTCAGCGCGGTCCCGCGCCGCGCCTCGCGCTCGAAGTCGGCAAGGCCCGTCTCCAGCGGCAGGAAGGAGACCGATTCCAGGGCGAAGCCGCCCAGGGCGATGCGCAAGCCCTGCGTCCTCCGCGCCGTCATGGTTTCATCCCTCGCCCAGGTAGACGTTGCCCATGGCCTGGGCCAGGTGCGCGCGCAGCGCCGCGATGAGCTGCTGGGCCGGGCGCGAGAAGCCGCGGTCGGCCAGGTGCAGCACGCCGTAGCGGTTGACCAGGCGCGGCGTCAGCGGCCGCGCCTCCAGATCACCGCTGCCGGCTCCGCCCCAGGAGAGCGCGTTGAGGATGGCGACGCCCTGACCCAGACGCACCAGGTCGCAGATGGTGCCGGAAAGGTTGGTCTCGGCGCGCAGGCGCATGGGCACGCCAGCGCGGCGGAACATCTGCTCGATGCGGTGGCGTGAGGGATAGCGCCGGGTCATGGTGATGAGGGGCACCTCGGCCAGATCCTCGACGCCGATGGCGCGCTTGGCAGTCAAGGGGTGGCCCGGCGGCATGAGGACGACCGAATGTGTCTCGATCAGCGGAATGGCGTCGATGCCCGGATGGCTTTCCAGCAGCGAGGCGAAGGCCAATTCCACCTGATCGCGCAGCAGCCAGTCGATCATCATCTCGGTGAGGCCGGTCTCCATGGTCAGTACCAGGTGCGGATGCTCGCGCAGGAACCCGTCGAGCAGGCGGTGCAACACCGCCTCGTAGAGCATCGGCGTGACGCCGATGCGCAGGCGGCCGGTGCCGTGGCGCCGCACGTCTTCGGCGGAGCGGCGCACGCGGTCGATGCCGTCCAGCGCCTGGCCGACATCGATGGCCAGGCGGTGCGCCTCCGGCGTCGGGGTGAGCTTGCCCTTGGCGCGGTGGAACAGGGAGAAGCCGAGTTCCTCCTCGAACTGCTTCAGCAGGCGGCTTACCGCCGGCTGCGATACCCCCAGGTAGCGCGCCGCGGCGCTCACCGATCCAGCCTCCATAACCGCCTGGAAAGCTTCCATCATTCGCGGCGTCGGCAGACGCCGGCCTTCCGGATCAATCTGGGGATTGAGACTGTAGCTCATAACAATCTGTTATAGCCTCTATGATCCTAATGGCAGGTTTTGCCTGTGCGAATACGATTAAGCCCCGAATGGGCATTTCACTTTGACAGCTTCACTAGACACTCGCATTATACCCAGGAAGGTCCCGCCGTCGAGAGACGGGAAGGACCAATAAGCAGATTCCGGGTGGGCGGCGCCCCGCCACGGGACACAGGAACAGGCGCATCAACGTCTTACGGGGAACGAACTCATGCGAAAGAGCACTCTGCTTAGCGCGGCCTCGCTGGCCGCCGTCTTGGTGTCACCGGTACTGGCGTCACCTGCCGCCGCGCAGGATCTGACCATCGCCGTCTCGGCCGAGCCCTCGGCCCTGGATCCGCACTATCACAACCTCGGCCCGAACAACGCCATGCGGCGGCACATCTTCGAGTCGATGGTGCTGCAGGACGAAAAGCAACGGCTGCAGCCGGGCCTGGCGACCTCCTGGAAGCCGCTGGACGACACCACCTGGGAATTCAAGCTGCGCGAAGGCGTGACCTTCCACGACGGCTCGCCCTTCACCGCGAAGGACGTGGTCTACACCGTCTGCCGCATCCCCACCGTAGAGAACAGCCCCTCCTCCTTCACGGTCTACACCAAGGCCATCGCGGACATGCAGATCCCTGATCCGCACACCTTGATCATCAAGACCGACACGCCTTACCCGCTGCTGCCGGTCGAGGTCTCCACCTGGGGCGTGCTCTCAGCCACCGCCAACGGCGCGACCGGCGACATCGGCTTCAGCCGCGACGGCTGCAGCGGCACCGGCGACTACCCGAAGACCGACGATTTCAACACCGGCAAGGCCGCCGTCGGCACCGGCATGTACAAGTTCAAGGAGTACAGCCGCGGCGACAAGATCGTCTTCGAGCGCAACGACAACTACTGGGGCGGCAAGGCCGACTGGGCCACGGTCACCTTCCGGCCGATCACCAGTGACGGCCCGCGCGTGGCCGCCCTGCTGGCCGGCGACGTCGACATGATCGACAAGCCGCCGCTGCAGGATCTCGAGCGCATCAAGAGCGAAGGCTTCCAGGTCGCCCAGGGCCTCTCCAACCGCGTCATCTACCTGCACATGGACCAGGAGCAGGAGCCGACCCCGGGCGTCACCGGCACCGAGAAGAACCCCTTCAAGGATGTCCGCGTGCGCAAGGCCGTCTCCATGGCGATCAACCGCGAGGCCATCAAGGAGCGCATCATGGGCGGCGTCGCCGTGCCGGCCGGCGAGCTGCTGCCGCCGGGCATGTTCGGCTCGACCCCGGGCGCCGCGGCGGAGGAGTACAATCCCGACGCCGCCAAGAAGCTGCTCGCCGAGGCGGGCTACCCCGAGGGCTTCGGCCTGACCATCGGCTCGCCCAACGACCGCTACATCAACGATGCCCAGGTCGCCCAGGCGGTCGCGCAGATGCTGACCCGCATCGGCATCGAGACCCAGGTCGACGCGGTCACCGCCAGCACCTTCTTCAAGCGCCGGAACCAGTACGAGTTCTCCTTGTACCTGGCCGGCTGGGGCTCGGGCACCGGCGAGATGTCCTCGCCGCTGCGCGCGCTGGTGGCCACCCGCAACAAGGACAAGGGCTACGGCGGCACCAACCGCGGGCGCTACTCCAATCCGGAGCTGGACTCGCTGATCGACCAGGCCCTGGCCACGGTCGACGACGACAAGCGGGAGAAGATCCTGCAGCAGGCCAGCGGCCTGGTGATGGCCGACTACGGCATCCTGCCACTGCACTTCGAGGTGACGCCCTGGGCCTTCCGCAAGGGCATCAGCTACGAGCCGCGGACGGACCAGTACACCCTGGCCCTCGGCGTGAAGCCGGCCAACTGACGGCCTGATATCCCCGCGGCGGGGCGGAGAGGACTCTCCGCCCCGCTGTGGTATCTTTCCAAGGGTTCGACGAACCGCCAACAGCGGCAGGGCACAGCCGATGCTCGTCTACCTTCTGCGCCGCCTGGGCCAGAGCCTCTTCGTCATCGCCGCCATGGCGGTGCTGGTCTTCATCGGTGTCTACGCGATCGGCAACCCGATCGACATCATGATCAGCCCGGACGCCGACCAGGCTGAGATGGAGGCGGCCATTGCCCGCTTGGGCCTCGACAAGCCGCTGTGGGAGCAGTTCTTCATCTTCGTCGGCAACGCCCTGCAGGGCGACCTGGGCAAGAGCTTCGTCTATTCCACCGACGCCCTCTCCATCATCCTCGCCAAGCTGCCGGCCACCATGGAACTGGCCATGCTGGCCCTCATTTTCGCCGTCTTCATCGGTGTGCCGCTGGGCATGATCGCGGGCCTCAGGCCCCACTCCATCGCCGGCAAGACCATCATGACCGGCTCCATCCTGGGATTCAGCCTGCCGAACTTCTGGCAGGGCATGATGCTGATCCTCATTTTCGCCGTTGTACTGCCGTCATATCTGGGTGTGCGCCTTCTACCCTCCGGCGGCCGCGGCGAGACGGCCGAAGTCTTCGGCATCGGCTTCTCCTTCCTCACCCTCGACGGCCTGTCGCACATGCTGCTGCCGGCGATCAACCTGGCGCTCTTCAAGACCTCGCTGGTGATCCGCCTGGCGCGCGCCGGCACCCGTGAGGCGGCCTTGCAGGACTACGTGAAATTCGCCCGCGCCAAGGGCCTCTCGCCCAACCGCATCGTCCTGGTGCACATTGCCAAGAACATCATGATCCCGGTGGTCACCATCCTGGGTCTGGAGCTGGGTAGCATGATCGCCTTTGCCGTGGTTACCGAGTCGGTCTTCGCCTGGCCCGGCATGGGCAAGCTGCTGATCGACTCGATCAACCTGCTCGACCGCCCGGTGGTGGTCGCCTACCTGATGATGACCGTCTTCATGTTCATCATCATCAATTTCATCGTCGACATGCTCTACTGCGTGCTCGACCCGCGGGTGCGCCTCTCGGAGGCCAAGGCATGACCGACGCGCTGAAAGACACGGAGACCCGAAGCATGGCGGCGCGGCCGCATTGGCGCGCCTCGCCCCTGCTGCGCTTCGGCACCGAATTCGCCGAGAGCCCCGTCGCCGTGGTCGCGCTGCTGGTGACTGTGCTGCTGGCGCTGATGGCGCTTTTCGCCGACTGGATCACGCCGCAGAATCCCTACGACCTGATGCAGCTCGACATCATGAACAACATGCTGGCGCCGGGGGAGACCACCTTCGACGGCGAGATGACCTTTCATCTCGGCACCGACGACCAGGGCCGCGACATGCTCTCCGCCATTGTCTTCGGCCTGCGCCTGAGCCTCGGCGTCGGCGCCATGAGCACCCTCATCGCCCTCTCCCTTGGCATGTGCATCGGCGTTCTGGCCGCCTACTTCGGCGGCAAGGTCGATGCCGTCATCATGCGCATCGTCGACCTGCAGCTGTCCTTCCCGGCGATCCTCGTCGCGCTGATCCTGCTGGCGGTGCTCGGCAAGGGCGTCGACAAGGTGGTCATCGCCCTCATCACCGTGCAGTGGGCCTACTACGCGCGCACCGTGCGCGGCACCGCCCTGGTGGAGCGCCGCAAGGAATACATCGAGGCGGCGACCTGCCTCGCCCTGTCCCACCGGCTCATCGTCTTCCGCCACCTGCTGCCCAACTGCCTGCCGCCGCTGATCGTGGTGGCCACGGTGCAGGTCGCCAACGCCATCGCCCTGGAGGCCACGCTCTCCTTCCTCGGCGTCGGCGTGCCGATCACCGAGCCCTCCCTGGGCCTGCTGATCGCCAACGGCTACGACTACATGCTGTCGGGCAAGTACTGGGTCGCCTTCTTCCCCGGCGTGGCCCTGGTGGGCACCATTGTCGCCATCAACCTGGTCGGCGACCAGCTGCGCGACGTCCTGAACCCGAGATTGAAGCGATGACGGCGCCGACGCTGGAAGTAAGGGACCTCAAGACCCACTTCTTTTCCCGGGAAGGTGTGGTCAAGGCGGTCGACGGGGTGAGCTTCCAGGTCGCGCCCGGCGAGGTGCTGGGGCTGGTCGGCGAGTCGGGCAGCGGCAAGTCGATCACCGGCTTCTCCATCCTGGGCCTGGTCGACGCGCCGGGGCGCATCGCCGGCGGGCAGATCCTCTTTCAGGGCCGCGACCTGGTGCCGCTGCCGGAGAGCGAGCGCCGCAAGCTGCGCGGCTCCAAGATCGCCATGATCTTCCAGGACCCCATGATGACGCTGAACCCGGTGCTGCGCATCGACACCCAGATGACCGAGGCGGTGCTGGCCCACCGCGACGTGTCGAAGGCGCGCGCCCTGGAGATCGCCCGCGAGGCCCTGGTGAAGGTCGGCATCGCCTCGCCGGACGAGCGTCTCACCGCCTACCCGCACCAGTTCTCCGGCGGCATGCGCCAGCGCGTCGCCATCGCCATCGCCTTCGTGAACGAGCCCGAGCTGATTATCGCCGACGAGCCGACCACGGCCCTCGACGTCACCATCCAGGGCCAGATCCTGCACGAGGCCCAGGCGCTGTGCCGCGAGACCGGCACGGCGATGATCTGGATCACCCACGACCTGGCGGTGGTCGCCGGCCTGGCCGACCACATCTGCGTCATGTATGCGGGCCGGATGGTCGAGCAGGGCCCAATCGACGCGGTGCTGGACCGTCCGGCGCATCCCTACACCGTCGGCCTCATCGGCTCGGTGCCCAGCCGCAACCGCCGCGGCGGGCGGCTGTTCCAGATCCCCGGCATGACGCCCTCGCTCTTGAACCTGCCGGAGGGCTGCGCCTTTCGCAGCCGCTGCCCGCGCGCCGATATCCACTGCCTGGAGGAGCCGCCGGTGCACGCGGCCACCGAACACCGCCTGGTGCGCTGCGTGCATCCCCATGACGAACCCCTGGAAGAGGTGCTGTCGTGAGCGCACCCCGTCCGACAGCAAGGGCGGAGTCCCCGGTGACCCGGCGCCGGATCCTGGAGGCCAAGGACGTCAGCAAGCGCTTCGTGAAGCGCCTCGACCTGGCCGGCAAGATCGCCCAGCGCCTCGGCTCCTCGATCCACGAGGAAATCGTGCACGCGGTGGACGGGGTCAGCCTTTTTATCGGCGCCGGCGAGGTGCTGGGCCTGGTCGGCGAGTCCGGCTGCGGCAAGTCGACCTTCGGGCGCATGGTGGCCGGCATCCTGCCGCCCAGCGCGGGTTCCTTGAGCTTCGACGGCAAGCCGATCTGGAACGACGGCAAGGTGGCGGCGCGGGAGACAGCCCTGGCGGTCCAGATGATCTTCCAGGACCCCTTCGCCTCGCTTGACCCGCGCATGCGGGTGCAGGACATCATCGGCGAGGCGCCGCTGGTGCACGGCATGGTGCCGCGCGGTGAAATCGGCAACTACGTGGCTGAAACCATGCTGCGCGTCGGCCTCGATCCGGACTTCCGCCGCCGCTATCCGCATCAGTTCTCCGGCGGCCAGCGCCAGCGCATCGGCATCGCCCGCGCCCTGGCGGTGAAGCCACGCTTCCTGGTCTGCGACGAGGCCATCGCCGCCCTGGACGTCTCGATCCAAGCGCAGGTCATCAACCTCTTCATGGATCTGCGCGAGGACCTGGACCTCACCTACCTCTTCATAAGTCACGACCTCTCGGTGGTCGAGCATATCGCCGACCGCGTGGTCATCATGTACCTGGGCCGGGTGGTGGAGATCGCCGCAACCGAGGACATCTTCGACGACGCCAACCACCCCTACACCCAGGCGCTGCTGTCGGAAGTGCCGCGCATCGATCTGCGCCGGCGCGATTACCAGCCGGTCAAGGGCGAGATCCCCTCGCCGCTGGACCCGCCGCCGGGCTGCCACTTCCATCCGCGCTGCCCGCACGCGAGCGAACGCTGCCGCGCCGAGCGGCCGGCCCTGCGGGAGATCGCCTCCGGGCGCTGGTCCGCCTGCCACTTGAACGATTGACCATGAACCCCAAGGATCAGCCCACCGAAGCCCCGCCCTTCGATCTCAGGGCCTACGACCTCTTCGAGCCCCAGGGCGAGGAAGCGCCGCTGCTCATCGATTCGCCCCATTCGGGCCGCGTCTACCCCGCCGACTTCGAGACCAGGGTGACGGAGTTGGTGCTGCGCGGCGCCGAGGACTGGATGGTCGACGACCTCGTCGGCGAGGCGCCGCTGGAAGGCGCCACCCTGCTGGCCGCCCGCTTCCCGCGCGCCTACATCGACCCAAACCGAAGGCTGGACGATATCGACCCGGCGCTGATCGACGGCACCTGGTGCGAACCGCTCAATCCCGGCCCCAAGACGGCGCTGGGCATCGGCCTGTTCCGCGCCAAGACCAACGACGGCAAGCCGCTGCTCGCCGGCCCGCTGTCCGTGGAGGGCCTGCAGGCGCGCATCGACCGTTGCTGGTGGCCCTACCGCCGCACGCTGAACGACACCCTCGACCGCCTGCACGCGCGCCACGGCGCGGTCTGGCACATCGACATGCATTCGATGAAGTCGGTGGGCACGGCGATCACGCCGGACGGCCCGGGCGTGCGCCGCCCCGACATGGTGATCGGCGACCTGGAGGGGGAGAGCTGCGACCCCGCCTTCACCGCCTTCGTGGCCGAGCGGCTGATCGCCAGGGGCTACAGCGTCGCGGTCAACAGCCCTTACAAGGGCGCGGAGATCATCCGCACCTGCGGCCACCCGGCGGAGAAGCGCCACTCCCTGCAGATCGAGATGAGCCGCGCCCTCTACATGGACGAGGCGACCGTCACCGCCACAGAAGGTTACGCGAAGCTGAAGACCGACCTGCGCCGCCTCGTCGCCGATGTCGCCGCCTGGACCCGGGAAGCCAAGGCGGCATAAGCAGCCCCTCTCGATCGTCACCCTCGGACTTGTTCCGAGGGTCCAGGGCAAGCGATGGAAAGGCCGCCCTGGATGCTCGGGACAAGCCCGAGCATGACAAACGAGGTTACTCCGCCGCCAGGGAAGAGCTGCGGCCGGGCAGCGCGCCGCGGATGACGTAGGCCAGCGTCTGCACCACCTGCTGCGGCGTCTCACAGACCGCGAGCGCGGCGCCGTCGACTTCCTTCAGCGCGTGGGTCAGCGCCGGGTCGTGCAGGGTGATGAGCGACTTGCCGAGCGCGGAAGCCACGCCGGCGTCGAAGGCCGCGTTCCACTGCTTGTACTTGTCGCCGAAGCGCACCACCACGACGTCGGCCTCGCCGATCAGGGTGCGGGTGCGGATGGCGTTCATGCGCGAGCCCTTCTGGTCGCGCCAGAAAGGGCTCTCTTCCTCACCCAGGATGACCGCGCCGCAGTCGTCGCTGTCCTCGTGCACGGTGATCGGCGCGTCGAGGCGCACCGGCAGGCCGGCCTCGGCCACGCCCTGGGCGATCTGCTCGCGCCAGTCGGAATGGATTTCGCCAGAAAGATAGACCTTCCAGAGCCGTTCGCTCATCTCGCTGATCCTCAGGTATTCGCTGTTGGGGGATGTGTTGGTTGGAACTTTAACATATCGCCCCGCCTTCGGCAGCCCCCGGCTTCACAATGGTCCGACCAGCGGACCAAAAGAAAAAGGCGGCCTCCTTTCGGAGGCCGCCCTTGAGGGGAGGAAAGCAGGGGGACGGCGGGCCCGATCCGGAGATGGGGAGCCGCCCCTTGCGCTATCCGGTGCCGCCCTGTCTGACGAAGCGGCGCCGAATTCCTTACGCCGCCACCGCCTTGGCATCGCTGGTGGCGTCGAGGGCCTGGCCGATGTCGGCCAGGATGTCCTCGATGTTCTCGATGCCGACCGAGAGGCGCAGGTAGCCCGGGGTCACGCCGGTGGCCAGCTGGTCCTCGGCGCTGAGCTGCTGGTGCGTCGAGCTGGCCGGGTGGATGGCCAGGGTGCGCGTGTCACCGATGTTGGCCACGTGGTAGATCATCTGCAGCGCGTCGATGAAGCGGGCGCCGGCCTCGGGATCGTCGTTCTTCAGCTCGAAGCCGACCAGGCCACCGCGACCGCCGGTGAGGTAGCGCTCGGTGCGCTCCTGAGAGTCGGCAATACTCATGCCCGGATAGATCACCTTCTTCACCAGCGGATGGCCCGCCAGGTAGTCGGCCACCGCCTGGGCGTTCCTGCAGTGCTCGCGCATGCGCAGGGGCAGCGTCTCCAGGCCCTGGATGAAGTTGAAGGTGTTGAAGGGGCTGAGCGCCATGCCGAGGTCGCGCTGCAGGGTGCAGCGGCACTTCACGATGTAGGCCACCGGGCCCATGGGCTTCGTCGCCTCGGTCCAGACCGCGCCGTGGTAGCTCGGGTCCGGCTGGTTCAGCATGGGGAAGCGCTCGGCATGCTTCTCCCAGTCGAAGCGGCCGCCGTCAACGATGACGCCGCCGATGGAATTGCCGTGGCCGCCGATGTACTTGGTGCAGGAGTAGACGATGATGTGGGCGCCGTGGTCGAAGGGACGGCAGATCACCGGCGAGGCGGTGTTGTCCAAGATCAGCGGCACGCCGAGTTCCTCGCCGATGGCCGCGACCTCACCGATCGGGAAGACCTTCAGCATCGGGTTGGGCAGCGTCTCGGCGTAGTAGGCGCGGGTGCGCTCGTCGGTCGCCCGGCGGAAGTTCTCCGGGTCGGAAGCGTCGACGAAGCGGACCTCGATCCCCAGGGTCTTCAGGGTGTTGGCGAAGAGGTTCCAGGTGCCGCCGTAGAGGCCGGTGGCGCTGACGATGTTGTCGCCGCTGCCGGCGATGTTGAGGATCGACAGCGTCGTCGCCGCCTGGCCGGAGCTCACCGCCAGGGCCGCCACGCCGCCGTCCAGCGCCGCCATACGCTGCTCGAAGGCATCGTTGGTCGGGTTCATCACGCGGGTGTAGATGTTGCCCATCTCCTCCAGCGCGAAGAGCCGGCGGGCGTGAGCCGTATCGTCGAAGGTGTAGGACGTGGTCTGGTAGATCGGCACCGCCACCGAATTGGTCGTCGGGTCGGTGCGGTAGCCGCTGTGCAGCACGGCGGTTTCGGGGTTCTTGGTGAAATCCATCTTTGTATCCTTGAGATAAAAGGGTTTAAGCAATCAGGCAGCCGAAGCTCGGCGCGGCGCGGCGGCCGGCAACTCGGCCAGGTGAACGTGCCGCTCGATCAGGGTGTTGACCGCCGCCGCGTGGGTCAGCGGCGCCATGTGGCCGGCGCCGAAGATCCGGGCCACCGTCACGTCGGGCGCGGTGTCGACCAGCTTGTCGGTCACCCGCCGGGCAACCTCCGGCGAGGTCTCGCCGGAGACGGCCAAGAGCGGCATGGCGAGGCGGGTGAGGTCCGACAGCGGCCAGGTTTCGCCCAGCACGCTGGCGAAGTTGCGCGTCACCGCCCGGGCCTGGGCCGCGAGGCGCTGGCGCTGGGCGGCCTCGGCCCGGTCCCAGGTGCCGGCGCCGTTCCAGAAGTCGACGAAGGCCGCCATGCCGTAGGCCGGCCAGCCGGCCGCCACGGCCCCACGCAGCCGGTCCCGCACCCCCAGGATGCCGCGGTAGAGGCGCATGTCCGCGTCACTAACGCTGCCCTGGGCGTCCCGGGCCAGCAGGTGGAAGACCACCGGCTCGATGAGGGTCAGGCTGCGCACCCGCCAGGGATAGGCGAGCGCGATCTTCAGGGCGACGGCGCCGCCGTAGGAGTGTCCGACCAGATGAAAGGCCGGGGCCGACGGCCCGACCGCCCGCAGCACCGCCGCCGCCTCGGCGGCGAGGCTGTCGGCACGGTCGTGATGGTCCGGCGCCGCAGCGAAACCGTAACCCGGCAGGTCAGGCGTCACCACCTGGCGCTTGCCCGCGAAGCACTCCACCAGGGAGCGCCACTGGCCGCCGGTGGAAGCGGAGGAATGCAACGCCACCACCGGCAGGTCGTTCCCGGCTTGGCGGGCCGGGGCCTGCCTGGCGGGGAACAGATGGGTCTGGGTCCCGATCCTGGTTATCGACATGGTCATAAAGTCCCTCGACCTCTGGTCCCTAGGCCGCCTTGGCCGTTGTGCAGGCGTGGCAGATCGCCTCGATGTGGCGATGGTCGGTGCCGCAGCAGCCGCCCATGACGACGAGGTGGTCGAGCAGGCGGTGCAGGTCGCTGTGCTGCTCCCCGAACTCCTGGGGATTGCCGTCGTCCAGTTCCTCGGCCTCGTCGAGTTCGGCGTGGCTGAGGCGCGAGGCGTTGGCGCGCAGCCCCCTGATCCGCTGCACCCAGCTTTCGCCGGCGGCCAGCGCCTGGCCGAAGTGGTCGGGATGGGCGCAGTTGATCATGAAGTAGACCGGGCCGTTGTCCGTCGCCTTGTCCACCGCCTCGACGGCTTCCTTCAGGGTCTCGCCGGACGGCAGGCGCCCGTCGGTCTCCACGGTGAAGGAGATCACCACCGGCATGCCGGCGGCCTGGGCGGCGCGGGTGATGCCGATGGCCTCGGGCACGTTGGTCGTGGTGATGGCGGTGACCATGTCGGCCTCGGTCTCGGCGAAGGCGTTGATCTGGTCGGCGTGATAGGCCTGGGCCTCCTCGGCGGTCATCACCTCACCCGGGTTGTAGCCGTCGCCGCGCGGGCCGACGCAGCCGCTGATCACCATCGGCGACTGATCGCTCTCGAAGATTCGGCGCAGGTCCTTCAGCAGGGCGATGGACTGCTTGTTGACCTCCGCCATGTCGGCCTTGGTGTAGCCGAGCTTGGCGCCCCAGTCGGTGGAGGCGCGCCAGGTCGCGCTCTCCAGGATGAAGCCGCGCCCGTTCTCGCGGGCGATAGAGGCGTAGGTGCTGAAGTAGCGCCTGAGCGCCGCCTGGCCCGACTTGTCCTTCATCAGGTCGAAGGCGGCGAAGTAGGGCAGGTCGATCCCGTCGTGGAAAATCAGGGTGGTCTCGATCCCACCGTCGGTCAGAAAAAGTCCGCCGGAAAGCTGCGGCAGGTTGTCTCGATACTTGGCCATTGAGAGTCTCCTCACTCGATTGCGGCCTGTCTCGGCCTGCAATGGAGGAGGACCCTACGCCTTCACTATTTCTGCATGATGTCCCGGCGTGGAAACAAAGGGCCGCGGCGGCGCAACAGAATTGAAACACCACACAGCCGAAGCGGCGACGCCGCAGAACAATCTGAAGTGGTAGATCTCGCCCGGCGGTGTCACTGTTCTTGCCCCGCGAAACCGGCAGGGCTGCCCTCCGCAAATGCCGCCTCTCCCGCGGCTTCCGGGCGTGCTAGAAGGGCCGCCGGCGCGGGGTTCCCGGCAACCGGCGGTCTGCTGCGACATGGCAAAACCGGGGCTGTTCCCTATATTGGTCTACAGGGCTTCATGATGGGCAAAGAAACAGGACCTTGCCTCTTGGATGCAATCAGACAGACCGCCCGGCGACAATGGGCGGCGCTACAGCAATGGAGTTAGAGGCAGGAGTCGGTCCTTGATAATCAAGGCCATTTACCTGCGGACCGGTCTCGAGCGTTTCCGGCGCAGTCCTGCCGTGCTTGCGATTTGCCTCTTAAGCGCCGGCCAGGCCCTGGTGGGCCATCCGGCGCTGGCCGGGCAGGCTCCGGAATTCGTCGGCCCCTCCGAACCGGCGCCGACCGCGGCGGAAGAGGAGGAGGTGGTTCCCTACCGGACGGTTCTGGAGGGCGTGGAAGACGCCGACCTGCGGGAGATTCTCGAAGGCTCTTCGCAGCTGATCGCCCTTGGCGAAAAGCCGCCGGCCACCGTCGTCGGCCTGCGCCGGCGGGCGGAAGGCGATATCGAGCGGCTGGGCACGGCGCTGCGCTCTGAAGGCTACTACCAGCCGAAGATCGATCTGGAGATCGACAGCGAAGCCGCTCCGGCTGAGGTGACACTGCGCATAACCCCCGGGCCGCGCTACAAGCTCCAGGCCTACGACATCACCTTCGACGGCAACCCGCCGCCCGCCGAGGCCGATCAACCCACCCTGGCCGAGATCGGCATCGAGCTCGGCATGCCGGGGCGCGCCCCCGCCGTGGTGAGCGCAGAACAGGAATTGGTGACCCTGCTGCAGCAACGCAGCTATCCCTTTGCCCGGGTGCGCGAGCGCAAGACCTTCGTCAATCACGAGAACAGCGAGATGACGGTGCGGCTGGCTATCGACGCCGGGCCGGCCGCCGTCTTCGGTCCCCTCTCCTTCACAGGTCAGGAGGAGGTCGAGGCGGACTACCTGCACCGCATCGCCGACTGGCCCGAGGGCGAGCCTTACGACCGGCGGGTGGTCCGCGACCTGCAGCGCCGCCTCGCAGCCACCGGGCTGTTCTCCTCGGCCAATGCGGAGACCGCAGCGGAGCCCGCACCCGACGGCACCCTGCCCGTCACCGTGACCCTGGTGGAGCGCGAGCAGCGGTCCATCGGCGGGGCCGTCAACTACTCCAGCGATATCGGGCCGGGCGCCGAGATTTTCTGGGAGCATCGCAATCTTCTGGGGCAGAACGAGAAGCTGCGGCTCAGCGCCACCGGTTCCCTGATCGAGCAGAGCGGAGATATCAGCTTCCGCAAGCCGGCCTTCCTGCGGGCCGACCAGGACCTGCTGGCAGATCTCTCGGGCGGTTTTGAGGACAACGACGCCTATAAACGCCAGGCGATCGACGGCCTGGTCGCCTTGGAGCGGCCCCTGTTCGAGAACTGGCGGGTATCGGGCGGCGTTTCCCTCGGGTACGAGATTGTCGACGAGGAGGCCGACAACGGCGAAGGAGAGCGCCAGTTCACGCTTCTGGGCCTGCCCCTGACCGCGACCCGCGACACCAGGAACGACCTGCTCGACCCGGCATCCGGTACCCGCCTGCAGCTGTCGCTCACCCCTTTCACCGGCGTCGGCGACGACTCGCTGCTGTTCCTCACCGCCGTGGCCGGCGGCTCGGCCTACTATGCCCTCGATGCGGACGAGCGCTTCATTCTTGCCGGCCGGGCGCGTGCCGGCACCATTATTGGTGAGAAGAATGACGTCCTGCCCGCCTCCAGCCGCTTTTATGCCGGCGGCGGCGGGTCGATCCGCGGCTACGAGTACCAGCTCGTCGGCCCCTTGGATGACGACCAGGACCCCTTCGGCGGCACCTCGCTGCTGGAGTTCGGCGGTGAAGTGCGCGTGCGCGTCACCGAGGAAATTGGTATCGTGCCCTTCGTCGACGGCGGCACGGTTTACGACGAGCCCTATTTCAACAGCGGCGAAACCCTGCGTTGGGCCGCCGGTTTGGGCTTGCGATACTTCACGGGCTTCGGCCCGCTGCGGCTGGACCTCGCCTTTCCGCTGAACCCGCGCGACGGCGTCGACGAAACGTTCCAGTTCTATATCAGCTTCGGACAGGCATTCTAAAATGCGCCGGGCGAAATCCATTGCGAAGTGGGGGCTGATCGGCCTCGGCGGCCTGCTGCTGCTTGGCGCCGCCGCCCTCGCGCTCGGCTATAGCTGGCTCAACAGCGAGGGCGGCCGCGACTGGCTGGCGCGCCAGATCGAGGACGCGGCAAGCACGCCCGGCGAGATGGAACTGAGCATCGGCCGCCTGGAAGGCGCCCTGCCCGCGCAACTGCAGGCCCGCGACGTGGTGCTGCGCGATGCCGGGGGCGCCTGGCTGACCATCGCGGGGCTGGACCTCGCCTGGCGGCCCTGGGCCCTGCTGGGCGGCACCCTTGAGGTCGACTCCCTGGTCCTGTCCCAGGTCGCGCTGGTGCGCCTGCCTGCCGCACCCGCGCAGCCCCCCGACACCGTCGACAGCGATGGCGGCAGCCTGCCGCAGCTTCCCGTCAAAGTCCGTGTCGGCCGCCTCGCCGCGGACGAGATCGCTCTCGGCGAAGCGGTCCTGGGCCAGGCCGCCCGCTTCACCCTGGCCGGCGTGGCAGGCAGCCGCGAGGACGGCAGCTTCGGGGTCGGCATCGACCTGGAGCGCCTGGACGGCGCGGAGGCCAGGCTGCGCGCCAAGCTGGGCTACGACCCCGCCGCCGACGCCCTGACCGCGGAGATCGACGCCGCAGAGGCGCCCGGCGGGCTCCTTGCCACGCTGCTGGATATCCCGGACCTGCCGCGCGCCGAGATGAAGCTCGACGGCGCCGGCCCCTTGCGCGACTGGAAGGGCGACTTCGCGCTGTCGCTCGGCGAGGTCGCGCAGGCCGAGGCAGCAATCGGCCTGCAGCGCGGTACGGACGGCGCCCTCGGTTTCAGCCTGCGGGGCCAGACCGCCATCTCGCCGCCTCCGCAAAGCGACCTCTGGGCCCTGGCGGCGGGCGAGACGGCGCTGACTCTCGAAGGTGTCTGGCAGGACGCGCGCCGCCTCGACCTGGCGGAGCTGACGGTCGCCAACGATCGGCTGCGTCTCGGCGCGCGCGGCACCGTGGAGCCGGAAAGCGGGGCGCTGGATGTGACCTTGAACCTGGCCATGGACCAGGGCGACGCCCTGGCCCGCCTCATCGACTTCGACCGCCTGGGCAAGGTCTCCGCCGAGGTGGCGCTGAGCGGCAGATTCGATGTACCCCGGGCCGAGATCGCGCTGCGCGGCGAGGATCTGGCCGGCCCGGACGTCGCGGCGGTGGCGATCGACATCACGGGCAACATCACGGGCGATATCGCCACCGAAGCGCCCGTGCTGGCCCTCGACCTGGCCGGGCGCATCGATGGGCCGCGCCTGCCGGGCGAGGAACAGGTGAACCAGGTGCTGGGCGCCGCGATGCCTTTCACGCTGCAGGCAGACCTCGACCTCGACAGCCTGGTGCTCGACATCGCCGCGCTGGAGACCAGCATCGATGCCGCGCAGCTCTCCGGCAGCGGTCCCTTCAATCTGGACGACGGCACGGCGGACCTTCAGGTCACCCTGGCGGTGCGCGACCTCGCCAAGCTGCAGCCGCTGACCGAGATCACGCTCGGCGGCGCGGCACGCCTGGCCGGCCCCCTCACCCTGCAGAACTACGGCGGCAATCTGCAGGCCGACCTCGCCGGGCGCTGGGAGAAGCCTTCCAGCGATATCGGACTCATCACCGCCGCCGCCGGCCAGGGCCTCGACATCGCCACCCGCTTTGCCATCGCCGACAGCGAAGTGCGCATCGAGCAGGCGACGGCCCGGTCGCCCACCACCGACCTCTCCCTTGCCCTCATCGTCGCCGGCGATGAACTGCGCGACGGCCGCTACAGCCTGACGCTGCAGGACGCGGCGGTCCTGACGGCGGAGCTGGGCGCGGATTTCGCCGGCCCGGCGCAGGTGCAAGGCACCCTCTCCGGCCCCTTCGACGCACTCGCCCTGGCCGGCGAGGTGCAGGCTGCGGGCCTCACCCTCGCCGAGCAGAAGCTGAGCGACCTCACCGGCCGCTACGACCTGCGCCTCAATGGCGCCGAGGTCGACGGCCCGGTCAGCCTTGCCCTCGCCAGCCCCTATGGCCGCGCCGAAGCGGACGCCGAGCTGCGGGTCCGTGACGATGCCGTGACCCTGGCGGCGCTGAGCGCCCGCCTGCCCGAGACCAGGGTCGCGGGCGAGGTCGTGGTGCCGCTGGATGGCAGCGACCCGCAGGCCGAACTGAACGGAGAGATCGCGGACCTCGGCGTCTGGCTGGCCACCGCAGGTTTGGAGGGCAGCGGCAAGGGCAAGGTGACGCTGCAATGGAACCGGGCCGGCGCCGCCGCGCCGCTGCTGGCGACGGCCGACCTCGCCGCGCTGACCCTGCGCCCGGAACCCGGCGCCGAGGCCGTGCAGGCCGACCGCCTGCGCCTGGAACTGCAGGCCCAGGGGCCGGACCTGGCGCAGCCGGCGACCTTCACCGCCAAGGCCGAGACCCTGGCCTGGCAGCGCCTGGCGCTGGCGCGCTTCGACCTCGACGGCAGCGGCACCCTCGAGGCGCTTGACCTGCGCCTGGCCGCCGCCGGCACCTGGATCGAGCCGCTGGAGTTGAAGGCTGCGGGACGCGTCGCCCAGGCGGGCGAAACCCTCACCGTCACCCTCGATGAAGCCAACGGCTCTGCCTTCGGCCAGCCGCTGGCGCTGCGCGAGACCGCGACCCTCACCCTGGCGCCCGGCGTGACCCGGCTGGAGGGCCTCGACCTCGCCTCCGGCGACACCCGCCTCACCGCCGCGGGCCGCCTGGACGGCGAGAACGTCGCCGCCACGGCCCGCCTGGAGGCTCTGCCCCTGACCACCGTCGACGCTTTCTGGGAGAGCGGCCTGGAGGGCAGCGTCTCGGCGACCCTGGACCTGCAGGGCCCGCTCGACGCCCCGCGCGGTAATGCCGGCCTGACCGCCGCCGGCCTGCGGCCGCGCGGCGACAAGGACCTGCCGGCGCTGGAGCTCACCAGTTCCGCCGAATGGCGCGAGGGGCAGGTGAAGCTGGACGGCCGGCTCGGCGGCGAGCAGGTGACCGCCGCCAGCTTCAACGCCACGGCACCGCTGCGCCTCACCGCCGAGGGCGGGCTGGAGATGCCGGAAAGCGGCGCGATCTCTGGCGCGCTCGACTGGCGCGGCGGCCTCAAGACCCTGCTGCTCTTCATGCCCTTGCCGCAGCACCGTCTCAGCGGCGATGCCGAGATCTCCGTCACGCTCGGCGGCACCGTCGGCGCGCCGAAGTTCGACGGCAGCCTCGCCCTGGCGCAAGGCCGCTACGAAAGCCTGGAGCACGGCACCATCCTGCGCGACCTGGCGCTGCGCGCGGAACTGGCGGGGGACAGGGTGACACTGGCCAGCCTCAGCGCTAACGACGGCGCCAACGGCAAGGTCAGCGGGAAAGGCGGGCTGACCATCGACCCGGCGCGGGATTTTCCCTTCGACGTCGAGATCCAGCTCGACAAGTTCCGCGCCCTGCGCCGCGACGACGTCACCGCGGTGGCCGGCGGCACCGTCGAGCTGTCGGGCGATGCGCAGACGCCGCACATCAAGGGGCGCTTCACCACGGAGACCGTGGAGATCAGCCTGGCCGCGCAATTGCCGCCCAACGTGGTGACGCTGGACGTGGTGGAAGTGAAGGACGGCGTGGTGCAGGAAGCGCCTGCGGAAGAGAAAGCCGCCCCGCCGGTAATCGCCGCACTGGATATCGTCATCGACATGCCCGGCAAGATTTTCGTGCGCGGCCGCGGGCTCGATTCCGACTGGGCCGGCCGCATCGTCGTGAAGGGCACGACCGCCGAACCGGTGATCAGCGGCGAGATGAACTTGGTCCGCGGCGTGATGTCGGTTGTCGGCAAATCGTTCGTGCTGCAGGACGGCAAGGTGTCCCTGCCGCAGGAGGGCGGCGGCGAAGCCATGATCGACGTCAACGCCGTCCACAAGGGCAAGGAGCTGGAAGTCACCGCCCATTTGACCGGCCCCGTCACCCAGCCGTCGCTGGAGCTCACCTCCGTACCGGAGGTGCCCCAGGACGAGATCGTCTCCAGGGTGCTGTTCAACAAGTCCGCGTCACAGCTGAGCGCGGCGGAAGCCGCGCAGCTCGCCCTCGCCCTGCGCGACCTGACCGGACGTGGCGGCGGCACCGACGTCCTCGGCTTCGCCCGCCGCACTCTGGGCGTCGACGTGCTGCGCGTCGACACCACCGCCGACGGCGAGGCCGCGGTGGAGGCGGGCAAGTACCTGACGGACGAGGTCTATGTCGGCGTCAAGCAGGGCGCCAAGTCGGACTCGAGCGGGGTCGAGGTCGAGGTGGAGGTGACGCCCAACATCACCGTCGAGAGCGAGACCACCAGCGAAGGCGCCAACAAGTCCGGCCTGCGCTTCCAGCTCGATTACTAGGAGCTTTCCGCGGGGCGCTCGCGCGTTTCCACCGGGATCGGCTCGGTCACCACAAGGTGGCGGTGCGGGTAGGGGATCTGGATCCCGTGCTCCTTGAAGGCGTCCCAGATCGCCAGCAGCACCTGTCCCTTCACGTTGGCGACGCCGTCCTGCGGATCGCGGATCCAGAAGCGCAGCACGAAATCCAGCGAGGAATCGCCGAAGTCCGTCAGGTGGCAGACCGGCGGCGTGGACGGGTCCACCCGCTCCGGCTTGCTCGCCGCCTCGCAGGCGATGCGCCGCACCTCGTGCGGGTCGCTGTCGTAGGAGACCCCGAAGGTGATCTCCATGCGCACCAGCTGGTTCGTGAAGGACCAGTTGACCACGCGGTGGGTGATCAGGTCCTCGTTGGGGATCAAATACTCCTTGCCGTCGCGGGTGACCACGGAGACGTAGCGCGCGCCCAGCGAGGATATCCAGCCGTAGGTCTCGCCCAGCTCGATGACGTCACCCGGCTTGATCGACTTGTCGAGCAGCAGGATCACGCCGCTGATGAGGTTGGAGACCACCTTCTGCAGGCCGAAGCCGATGCCCACGCCCACGGCGCCGGAGAAGAGCGCCAGCGCCGTCAGGTCGAGGCCGACGCTGTTGAGGGCCATTACAACGGCCAGGGTGATCAGCGTGATCTTCAAGAGCTTGCCGAGCAGCACCTGGACCGAGGGCGTCAGATCGGGAATGCCGCTGATGCGCCGCTCCAGGAAGCGCGACAGGGCCGAGGCGGCCCACAGCAGCACCGCCAGGGTCAGCACGCCCTTGACCACGGTCAGCAGGGAAATGCGCAGATCGCCGAAGGAAACCGCCAGGGAATCGAGCAGCGCCACCGTCGGGTCCAGCAGCCCGACGATGTTGAGGGCGGCGATGGTCCAGGCGCTGAAGGCCAGCATGCGGGCCAGGGCCGGGTTGCGCACGAAGGTCGTGACCAGGCGGATCACCACCCAGGCGGTCAGCAGGCTGGCGATGGTGCTCAGCAGGTAGCTGCGGCTGGGCCAGGTGCTCTGCCGCATGACGGCGATCGCCAGCCACAGCAGCAGCAGATAGATGAAGGGCGTGACGAGGTCGGGCAGCGCGCGCACCTGGGCGACAAAACGCGCCGAGAGGCTGCTGCGGCCGATCCAGGCCTCCAGGCGCGGGCGCAGGCGCCGCCCCGCCAGCAGCGACAGGCCGAACAGCAGCACCAGCAGCACGAGCTGACCCAGGGTCCAGACGTTGGCGACGTGCTGCAACAGCCAGTCGCCGGCGCCCTGAAGGGCCGCCGTCAACTCCTCGCTGCTTAGAAGGTTGTCGTTCAGCAGGTCGTCCATCGCCGCGCGCCGCGCTCCCGCCTGTTTCGGCCCTTCATGCTAATGCGGATTCGGGATTTCCCGAAATATCAAAGCCATGGCCCTGCCCTATCCAAAAAGATTCTCCGAAAAGCCTTGTCCCGTTCATAGTTCCCAGCCTTCAAAAGCCGCCATTTTCAAGCGAATCTATCATAAAAATAAAGTACAAATTTTATCTATTTACGTTCTTTGCTTAATATTACTTAGAAATTGAAATAATTCTACATTGCAGCACTGTAAAGATTTCGGTAACCTTGCAGGCATGACTGCAATAACGCTTTCAAGACCGGCAGCCTTGCTCTGCCTCGCCGCCACCCAGGCCGCCCTCTTCGCCGGCCTGGCCTGGCTGGCCGTGGCCGGGCGGCTGAGCGTGGAGGCCCTGGCGGCGGCCGTGGCCCTGGCCACCGCCGCCCTGGCGGCGCTGGTGCTGCAGCTTTACCGCCAGCAGGTGGCGGAGCGGCGCGCCTCGGCGGTTAAGTCGGCCTTCCTGGCGCAGATGAAC
>MRWG01001013.1_pt1 | contig 21154 bp, 23 predicted proteins | sample 1013341 | NCBI WGS metagenome assembly MRWG01 (sample SAMN06117577, study PRJNA244670) | biofilm metagenome | biome: Water; feature: Cathode Biofilm; material: Biofilm; isolation source: microbial consortium enriched at the cathode of a solar microbial fuel cell | place: USA: District of Columbia ... | reverse complement strand
GTGAAAATCACCATTGAGGGCGATCTGGCCGAGATCACCCGGATCGAACGTGCGCTGGAACAGCGCTTCGGCCTCGAGCGCGCCGTGGTCGCGCCGCTCTCCGATCCCGAGGCGGATCCCATTCCCGCCGTCAGCGCCGCGACCGGCAGCTATGTGTCCGACGTCATGGCCGCCGGCATGTCGGTGGGCGTCGGGTGGGGGCGCACGCTGTTCGGCTCGCTCCCGTTCATTCGCGCCCGGCCGCTGGCCGACTTCAAAGTGATCTCGCTTCTTGGCGGTGTCGGCGTCGCCCGTCGCTTCAACCCGGCTGAATTCGCCTGGCGCTTTGCGCGCGCTTTCCAGGGGGATGGCTATCTCATTCCCGCACCCGCCGTTGTCGACAGCGTCGAAACCAAGACGGCGCTGATCGAGCGCTGCGGCCTCAACGAAATTCTGGCCCTTGCCGATACGCTCGACGCCGTCATCGTGTCCGTCGGCGGGCTCGCTTCCGCCACCACCTTCTATCGAGGCGGCTATCTCACCGAAGAGGTGCGCTCTGACCTCGAAGCCAAGGGCGCGGTGGGCGACATTCTCTACCACTTCTACGATCTCGACGGTCAACTGGTTGACCACCCGATCAATGACCGGGTCATGTCCGTCGATGTCGATCGCCTGCGCCGCGCGCCCATGCGCATCTTAACCTCCGGCGGTGAAGACAAGATCGACGCGCTGATCGGCGCAATGAAGCTGGTTGAGCCGACGGTCTTCATCACCGATGAAGAGAGTGCGCGCAGCATCCTGGCCATGGCCTGAGGCAATTCCAGGAAAAGTGGGAACCGGTTTTCCGTCCGGAATTGCGTAGAAAACAATCAATTGGAGCGTTTTCGCAATTCCACGATAAGCGGGAACGCTCTCGTCACCGGCTCCTTTAGCCGGCATGTGCGAAATGCGCATCGTCTATGTGATTTCGCCCGGCAGGCGTCTATAAGAAGCTGACGTGTTCCGGGGAACCGGAGCAGAATGGCCACGCACCGGCAAGTGCGGGCCTTGTGACCACAGGGTCGCGTGCAGGGCGCAAAGGGGAGGCATGCTTTCGACGATGGTGGACAGGTTCGCGCGGCGTTTTCTGCCTTCCTTCTCCGTTTTGCGCAGCTTCGCGTCTGCCGCCCGGCACCAGAGTTTCACGCTGGCCGCCGAAGAGCTCAACCTCACGCAGAGCGCCGTCAGCCGCCACATCCGCGACATGGAATCGGCACTCGGCTTCAGCCTGTTCCGGCGTGTGGGCCGGCGCGTCGTGCTAACCCCGGCCGGCAAGAACCTTGCCGATGCGCTGGAAGACGATCTGCACCGCATCACGCAGACCCTGCATCGCGCCATCGCCGCCGGCATGGCGGGCGCAACGCTCAATGTCGCCAGCCTGCCCACCTTCGCCAGCCGCTGGCTGATCCCGCGCCTGCCGGAATTCGAAAAGGCGCATCCGGGCATCGGCATCAATCTCATGGCGCGCATCAATCCGTTCGATCTCGCCCATGAGCGTTTCGACGTGGCGATCCATTTCGGCCGCGACAACTGGCCGGACGCCCGCCTCACCAAGCTGTGCGACGAGGCGATGATCGCCGTCGCATCGCCGGCCTTTGTTGAGAAACACGGCGTCAAGGCTCCCGAGAACCTGCTCGACGCCCCGCTTCTTCATCTCCAGAGCCGTCCCGGCGCGTGGGCTGACTGGATGCGCGAGGCCGGTGTCGGCGATGTGCCGGCGCTACCGGGAAAGCAGTTCGACCAGTTCACCATGGTCATTGCAGGCGCAACCGCCGGGCTCGGAGCCGGTCTGGTGCCTGCCTATCTGATCGAGGAAGAGCTGCGCTCCGGCGTTCTTGTGCAGATCGGTGATACGTCGCTCGCCACCCAGAACGCCTATTTTCTGGTTCAGCCGCTTGGCGTGGAAAACCCCTCGGCAGACGCGTTCGTGGCGTGGATCGTCGCGCAGGTCTGAACCTGCCGTGACGGGGGTCTTGTGCCTTTCCGGCACCGATTGGCAGGGAAAGCATGACCGTCCATCATGAATACAGTCCGAATTTCCATTTCCAATGACCGCCCGGTCTTCCTACATTCCCGCCAGAGGCTCGTCCGGCCGCGCGGCTTTCAGAGCATTTTGCAGTCAGGTGGCATCGCCTGACGCCCGCATGAATACAGAAAGATAATCGAGGGAGCGAAGCACCCATGAACGTCAAGAACGAAACAACCGAACTCCTCAAGCGCCTCGGCGTGGATGAGAAGGCGATTGCCGGTGGCGACCTGACCGTGCGCACGCCGGTCACGGGCGAGGAAATCGCCGCCGTCACGTCCATCTCGGCTGCTGATACCGGGGCAGCCATCGAGCGCGCGCATGCCGCTTTCAAGGCCTGGCGCAATGTGCCGGGTCCGCGCCGTGGCGAACTCGTGCGCCTGCTTGGCGAAGAGCTGCGCGCCTCCAAGGACGATCTCGGTCGCCTCGTCTCCATCGAGGTCGGCAAGATCCGCTCCGAGGGTCTCGGCGAAGTTCAGGAGATGATCGACATCTGCGATTTCGCCGTCGGTCTCTCGCGCCAGCTCTATGGCCTCACCATCGCCACCGAGCGCCCCGGCCACCGCATGATGGAAACCTGGCACCCGCTCGGCGTTGTCGGCGTGATCTCCGCTTTCAACTTCCCCGTCGCCGTCTGGTCGTGGAACTCGGCGCTGGCGCTGGTCTGCGGCGACAGCGTCGTGTGGAAACCCTCCGAGAAAACGCCGCTGACCGCTCTTGCCTGCGAGGCGATCTTCAAGCGCGCGGTTGCCCGCTTTGGCGATGATGCGCCGGCGGACCTGCTCACCGTCATCATCGGCGACCGCGCCGTTGGCGAGGTCATGGTCGACCATCCGAAAGTGCCGCTGGTCTCCGCCACCGGCTCCACCCGCATGGGCCGCGAAGTCGGCCCGCGTCTGGCGAAGCGTTTTGCCCGTGCGGTTCTGGAACTCGGCGGCAACAATGCCGGCATCGTCTGCCCCTCGGCCGATCTCGACATGGCGCTGCGCGCCATCGCCTTCGGCGCCATGGGCACCGCCGGTCAGCGCTGCACCACGCTGCGCCGCCTGTTCGTGCACGAATCCGTTTATGACGCGCTGCTGCCGCGCCTGCGCAAGGCCTACGAATCGGTCTCCGTCGGCAGCCCGCTCACCACGGATGCGCTGGTCGGCCCGCTGGTCGACAAGGGCGCTTTCGACAACATGCAGAACGCGATTGAAGAAGCGAAGAAGCTTGGCGGCAAGGTTGTCGGCGGCCAGCGCTTCGACAGCGGCGATGCAGACGCCTATTACGCGCACCCGGCTCTCGTCGAGATGCCGGAACAGGCCGGCGTCGTTCTGGAAGAAACCTTCGCCCCCATCCTCTACGTGATGAAGTACAGCGACTTCGATGACGCGCTTGAGCTTCACAATGCGGTTGGTGCGGGCCTGTCGTCCTGCGTGTTCACCACCGATATGCGCGAGGCCGAGGAATTCCTCAGCGCACGCGGTTCCGACTGCGGCATCGCCAACGTCAATATCGGCACTTCCGGTGCGGAGATCGGCGGCGCGTTCGGCGGCGAAAAGGAAACCGGCGGTGGTCGTGAATCCGGCTCCGATGCGTGGAAGGCCTATATGCGCCGCGCCACCAACACGGTGAACTACTCCAAGGAGCTGCCGCTCGCGCAGGGTGTCTCCTTCGACATCGAATAGGGCATCTGCTGCAGATAACTGCAGGCAAAAAGAAAGGGCGGCCCGGAGCCGCCCTTTTTCATGTCCGGCCTGTGGCCGAAATCATTCCATGCCGAGCGCGGCCTTGTAGAGGTCGATCATCGCCTCTTCTTCCTGGCGCTCCGCCTGATCCTTCTTGCGCAGGCGCACTATGCTGCGCACGGCCTTGGTGTCGAAACCATTGGCCTTCATCTCGGCGTAGACTTCCTTGATGTCTTCCGAAACCGTCTTCTTGTCTTCTTCGAGGCGCTCGACACGCTCTATAAAGGCGCGAAGCTGGCCAGCGGCAACGGTATCTGCGGTTTCGGTGGTGATGTCGTCGGACATGCGAAACTCCGGTCGATTGTTCTAAAGCCCGCGACTCGGGGCGTTGAGGCGTGGCAGGTTCGATGCCCCAGCTACGCCCGGTGGTCAAGGCATTTGCGTTTCGGCCCGCGCCGCTCCTGCCATGGTGTTGCGCCGCTCAGTGGTCCTTCGGGCGGTTCTCTTCAAAGGCGGCCTTTTGCTCTGCGGTCGCCTCGGTCTGATATTTCGAACGCCACTCCTCATAGGGCATGCCGTAGACGATCTCGCGCGATTCTTCCTTCGAGAGCGCAATGCCCTCCGCCTCGGCGGCGTCCCGATACCAGTTGGACAGGCAATTGCGGCAGAAACCGGCCAGGTTCATCATGTCGATGTTCTGCACGTCGGTGCGGGTGCGCAGATGGTCGAGCAGGCGACGGAATGCGGCTGCTTCCAGGTCGCGCTTTTTCTCCTCGCTCAGCGTGGTCATGGCGTTCTCCTTCACGAATGGTCCGAGCGCGATCCGAAATGCTTCACCTCGTGCATCTCGGGCCGTGCGTTGATCTCTAGAAGCAATGGGGCGAGCCGTTCCGCCCAGGCGTTTGCGCCTGCCTCATCGCCGATCAGGTCCTGCCGGATCTCGATCAGCGCATGGGCAAAGCCCCGCTCCGTGGCGTGACGGTGCATCGTGTCGCCGGGATATGCGCCGTCATAGGGCTCATTGTCGCCCACGGTCAGGTCGCCGCCGGCTTTCAGCGCCTCCATCAGCGGGATCGTGGCGCGGTCATCGCGGTCCCACAAAAGCCCCACCTCCCACGGTCGCCGACGCCCCTTCATGAAGGGTGTGAAAGAATGCATGGAAATGATCAGCGGGGCCGCCTGAAACGCGTCTGCCGCCTGTACCACGGTCTTTGCCACCGCATCGTGATAGGGCAGGTAATAGCGTTCGAGCCTGTCGCGCCGTTCTTCCGGGCTCAGCGGATAATTGCCGGGAATGATCGTGCCGTCATAGAGTTGGCGAATCAGTGTCGGGTCGTTGATGCCCCGGTTCGGGTCGATCAGCAGTCTGGAAAAGCCACACAGAACGGCGGGCGCACCGGTGATCCGGGCCAGCGCGCGGGTTACCGCCTCAACGCCGATGTCATAGGCGATGTGGCGTTCGAATTCCGTCTCCGGCAGGCCGAGCGCGTCGTAACGCTCGGGCAAGTCCCGTTTGGCATGATCCGCAACCAGAACGAGCCCCATGCTCTCTCCCGGGGCCGAATCGCCACGAATGATCTCGAAAGGAGATGTATAAGTGCTGGCAGTCATGGATTCGTTCCCGAAGACATGCGGAGAGGTCATAAATGTGCGCTTATCGCAGTCTAGACTTCTCCTTTCATGATGTGCTGCGTTCTGCAATGGCTGTGACGGAAAACACGCGCGGCAGACATTGCCGCGTTGACAGGCGCACGGACATTGCCGAAAAGGAAAATATGCTCAAGTCGAATTCAAGGTTACCAAAAATGCTTCGACGGGCGTCGCGCGCGAAACGCCGGGGGGCTTTTCTGCTGGTCGCCGCTGCCGGACTGGGAGGCGCATTCCTTGCGCCCACACCGGCATTTGCGGACTTCCGTGTTTGCAACTCCACACAAAACCTCGTTGGCGTGGCCATTGGCTATCGCACCGGCTCGGGCTGGGTGAGCGAGGGTTGGTGGCGGATCGAGAAATCGAGCTGCAAAACCCTGATCGAGGGGCCCCTGGAGTCGCGCTATTACTATCTCTACGCAGAGGACGCCGCGAGCGGTGGCCGCTGGGAGGGATCGGTCCAGATGTGCGTTGCACTGACCGAGTTCAAGATAGCCGGCACCAATGATTGTTTTGCGCGGGGCTTCCAGCGTGCCGGTTTCCAGGAGTACGACACGCGTGAGCAGGAAAACTGGATGGTGGATTTGACTGACGGCCCAGCCGAAAACAACACGCTGACGAACACCGGTGCTTCCCGATGAGACGCGAGCGCAAGGTCAAGATTCTCGCAACGCTCGGTCCGTCCTCTTCCGAAGAGGAGACGATCCAGCGTTTGTTTGAAGCCGGTGCGGATGTCTTCCGCATCAATATGAGCCATGCCAGCCACGAGCTGATGCGCACCCTTGTCGGGCGCATTCGCGCAGTGGAGAAGAAGGTCGGTCATCCGATCGGCATTCTGGCCGATCTGCAGGGCCCCAAGCTGCGCGTTGGCACATTCGCCAACAAGAGCGTCGAGCTTTCCGTCGGGCAGAAATTCACGCTCGATGACAATCCCGAGCCGGGTGACGAAAAGCGGGCGCACCTCCCGCACCCCGAAATCCTGAAATCGGTGGAGCCGGGCCATCGCCTGCTGATCGACGATGGCCGTCTTCAGCTCAAGGCGCTGAAAAACGACGGCAAGTCGATCACCTGTGAAGTGGTCGCCGGCAACAAGATTTCCGATCGCAAGGGCGTCAGCCTGCCCGACACCGATCTGCCCATGGGCGCACTGACCGACAAGGACCGCAAGGATCTCGACGCGGTGCTCTCCGCCGATGTCGACTGGATCGCGCTGTCCTTCATCCAGCGTCCGGAGGATCTGGCCGAGGTGCGCAAGGTTGCGCGCGGCCGCGCCTCCCTGCTTGCCAAGATCGAGAAGCCGCAGGCCGTCAAGCGTCTGGCCGAGATCATCGAGCTGTCCGACGCGCTCATGGTGGCGCGTGGCGATCTGGGCGTGGAAATGCCGCTGGAGGCCGTTCCCGGCATCCAGAAGCAGATCACCCGCGCCTGTCGCCGTGCCGGCAAGCCGGTGGTTGTCGCCACCCAGATGCTCGAATCGATGATCTCCGCTCCCGTGCCCACCCGCGCGGAAGTCTCCGACGTCGCCACGGCGGTGTTCGAGGGCGCGGATGCGGTCATGCTTTCGGCAGAATCGGCCGCCGGTGACTATCCGGTCGAAGCCGTTTCGACCATGAGCTCCATCGCGACCAAGGTGGAGCAGGACCCGACCTATCCGACCATCATCAACGGTCAGCGCAGCGAGCCGGAGCCCACGGGCGCAGACGCCATTTCCATGGCCGCGCGCCAGATTGCCGAAACGCTCAATCTCTCGGCGATCATCTCCTACACCTCGTCGGGCACCACGGGCCTGCGCGCTGCGCGCGAGCGTCCGCAGGTGCCGATCATCGCGCTTTCCCCGGTTGTGCAGACGGCGCGCCGTCTGTCGCTCGTCTGGGGCACGCATTGCGTGGTCACCGAGGATGCGGCGGATCTGGACGACATGGTCAACCGCGCCTGCCGCATCGCGTATGAGGAAGGTTTTGCAAAGCCCGGCAACCGCGTGATTGTCACGGCCGGTGTGCCGCTGGGAACCCCCGGCGCCACCAACATGCTGCGCATTGCCTATATTGGTTCGGACGGTCTGGGCGGGATCTAAAGCAATTTCAGGAAAAGTGGGAACCGGTTTTCCGTCCGGAATTGCGTAGAAACATTGAGTTAGGGCGTTTTCGCGTTTCAACGAAAAGCGAAAATGCTCTAACCCGCTCAGCTTCTTGGCACCAAGCATACGGTCCGGCGGGGTTTCCCCGTCGGGCTTTTTTATGCGCCGGTAGAAAAACGTAGGGGCTGTTATACGGGGCGAGGGCGCGCCACAGAGCGCGTCAGATGCCCTGACCGTCCAGCTCGTCGGAAATCTCCGCCACGGCGTTCTGTGCGCTTCTCAGCATGGGGTAGACGTCCAGAACCTGCTCATAGGCCGTCAGCGCCTGCTGCTCGTGTCCCGTGGCCTGCAGAATGCGCGCCATGCCGGCCAGCGCGCCGAAATGGCGGGGCTCCAGCTCCAGCGCATGCGATATGTCCGTCATGGAGCGGGCATAGTCGTTCATCATGTAATGCACCGTCGCGCGCCGGTTCCAGCCCTCCGCATAATCGGGAAAGAGCACGGTCACCTGATCGAGAAAATCCAGCGCAACGGAGAAATCCTGCGCTTTGACGGCGTCATTCGCCCACTGCATCAGCAGGTTGGCGGTATCGCTGCCCGAATCGCTCCAGGCTTCGCCAATGCGCAGGGCAATCCGGCGTGCGGCCCGTTCGTTCGTTTCTTTTTTGAGGTCGGAGAAAAGCGCGTTGAGTCGCGTCTGCCTGTCTGTCGCCGGCGCTTCAACGCCGGTCACAGGCTCATTGCCATCGGCCGCCTGAAGAGGCGGCAGACCCATCATGAAAATGGCGGCAATGGCTACAGTGAATCGGACCATGCCGCAATCATAGGCGCGGCACAGCCAAAGGAAAACTGAATTTCGCGTGAAGACCGCCCGAACAGGCGGATCAGCCCTGCCGTGCCTTGAAGCGCGGGTTGGACTTGTTGATGATGTAAATGCGTCCCTTGCGACGGACCATGCGGTTTTCGCGGTGACGGGTCTTCAGCGCTTTGAGCGAATTTTTGATCTTCATCGTTCTTGTCCGTGGTTGGCCGTTGGGCCCGAAATGAGAAGGCGCGCTGTCCCGGCGCGCCACAAGTCGATGGGCTCATAGACGACGAAGCTTGCCTGTGTCAACCTTTCGGCGGGTTGTCGAGGGTGAATCCGGCGATTCCACGTTGCAGGCAGCCCGATTTTTTGATGACCACAGCTTTATGGAGATTCATATGTCATATCGCAATTTCCGGTATCCGTTTGCAGCATTCGCATTTTTGCTCTTCGCCTCGTCCGTGCCCCTTCATGCAGATGAACTCGACTGCGACGACGCGCAGACGCAGGCCGACATGACCCAGTGCGCAGGCAAGTCCTATCAAGCCGCCGACAAGAAGCTCAATGCGCGCTATGGCGACGCCATGAAGCGTTACGAGAGCAATGAGGAAGCGCGCACGCTTCTGCGCGATGCGCAGCGCGCCTGGATCGCGTTTCGCGATGCTGAATGCGATCTGGTCACGCTCGGCGTGCGCGGCGGGTCCATCGAGCCGATGATCCGCGCCCAGTGCCTTGAAGACCTGACCGAAGACCGTTCAGATCAGCTGGAAGATCTGGTGGACTGTCAGGAAGGCGATCTCAGCTGCCTGTAAGGCGCGTGAAGTGCCCCATCTTGCGGCCGGGCCTTATGTCCGTCTTGCCATAGAGGTGGAGCATCAAATCGGGTTCTGCGAGCAGTTCCGTTGCGCGCAGAACCTCGTCACCGATCAGGTTTTCCATCACGCAGTCCGAGTGGTGCCTCGGGTCGCCCAGCGGCAGGCCCGCCACGGCGCGAATGTGCTGTTCAAACTGCGAAACCGTGCAGGCCGCCTCGGTCCAGTGTCCCGAATTGTGCACGCGCGGCGCGATTTCGTTGACCAGCACCTTGCCATTGTCGAGCACGAAGAACTCGACGCCCAGAACCCCCACATATTGCAGGGAGGTGAGAATGTCCGTGGCTGCCTGCGTGGCGGCTGCCCGCGTCTGAGGGGCGATTTCGGCCGGGACAGTAGAGCGGTGCAGAATGCCGTCGCGATGTTCGTTGTGGGCCGGCTCATAGGTGGCGATATGCCCGTCCACCGAACGCGCCGCGATCACCGAGATTTCCTGCTGGAAGGGGATCAGCGCCTCGAGGATCAGCGGAACGCCGCCCATCTCGGCAAACACGCCTTCGCAATCTGCGGCCGTGGCGTCGCGAAACACGCGCTGTCCCTTGCCGTCATAGCCCAGACGCCGGGTTTTGAGCACGCCGCTGCCGGAAAAGCCCTCAAGGCCCCGCGCCAGGTCGTCATCGCTGTCCACGGAAACGAACGGCGCCGTCGAGATGCCTGCCGCGTTCAGGAAAATCTTCTCCGCGAGGCGATCCTGCGCCGTTTCCAGCGCCTCGGGCGGCGGGAACACTGACAGCTGTTCGCTCAGCGTTGCGGCAGTCGCCACCGGCACGTTCTCGAATTCATAGGTGATGACGTCGCATTGCGCGCAGAGCCGGCGCAGGGCGCTGGCGTCGTCATAGGGCGCATGAATGAAGGCGTTGGCCACCTGTGCCGCAGGGCTGTTTTCCGCGGGGTCGAGAATGATGGTGCGGTAGCCGAGTTTCGCTGCCGCCATGGCAAGCATGCGGCCAAGCTGCCCGCCACCGAGAATCCCGATGGTTGCGCCCTGGGGAAGTGGAGCCTTCATGATCAATCTACCGGATATTCGGCCACCTGTGCCGTCTGTGCTGCGCGCCAGTCATCGAGACGGTCGGCAAGGTCTTCGTCGGAGAGCGCGAGAACAGAGGCCGAAAGAAGCGCGGCGTTGATCGCGCCGGCGCGTCCGATGGCCAGCGTTCCAACCGGCACGCCGGCGGGCATCTGTACGATGGAGAGAAGCGAATCCTGCCCCGAAAGCGCCTTGGATTCCACCGGCACGCCGAAAACGGGCAGCGGCGTCATGGCGGCCGTCATGCCCGGCAGATGGGCCGCGCCGCCGGCGCCGGCGATGATGGTCTGAAAGCCCTCGTCGCGGGCATTCCTGGCAAAGTCGTAGAGACGTTCAGGCGTGCGGTGGGCGGAAACGATCCGCGCTTCATATTCCACGCCCAGCGCATCCAGCGTGTCTGCGGCGTGGCGCATTGTCGCCCAGTCGGATTGGCTTCCCATGATTATCGCCACTCGGGCGGTCCGCTCAGCCATCAAGCCCCCTCGCAATCAAAAAACAGCCTGTAGTCAAAACTGTCTCTCCCCGCAACCTCGTGCGCCCGCCTGATGTCGAATTCGACAGGAAATCAGGCAATTCAGGCAAGTCACGCAATGATGTCAGGGATGATGTTGTCTTCCAGTTCCTGAAGCCGGTCCTTGAGCGCCAGCTTTTTCTTTTTCATGCGCTGAATGCGAAGCGGGTCGCAGCCCGTAGCGATCATTGCGTTGATCGCGGCGTCGAAATCCGCGTGATCCTGTTTGAGGCGGGCGAATTCGAGACGAATTTCCGCCTGTTCCTGTTCTGATGTCACCACAGTCAGCTGATCCACATATGCAAGATTCTGGCCTGAATCCGGCGGGCGGATCTGCAGCCGATCAAAGCTGTCGAGGCAGGCCCGTCAGCGGCCGCGCTTATAGCACATTTCAGCATTACAGGAAATGCTACCAGACTGTGTTCGACAAGCCACATTTCAGGTGGCACACTGTCTGGATCGCCGGTTCCCGCGGGCGGGTGGGGGGCCGGTGAGTTCTCGAGGAAACAAAGGAGAACCCAATCATGTCTCTTGAATCCCATCTTGCAGAGTTGAAGCGTAAACACGGCGAACTGGAGCGGGAGCTCGACAGCGCCAAGCTCCATCCTTCAGTCGATGAGCTCGACATTGCTCAACTCAAACGGCGCAAGCTGGCCATCAAGGACGAGATGGAAAAGATCATGGCAGGTGCGACCCGTCATTAGAGCAATCCCAGGAAAAGTGGGAACCGGTTTCCCGTCCGGAATTGCGCAAAAACAATGAATGAGAGCGTTCTTGCGATCCAACGAAAACTGGGAACGCTCTAGATCGCCGCGCGTCCATCCGGATGCGCATGGGACGATCTGATCCATTGATGGAGCCCCGGACCAATCCCAAACCGGAACAATCCGAAAAGCGAATGCCGGTCAGGCGCGTTTCGCGCCTGATTCGTGATCTTTATAATGCGGCCCAATTGCGGGCCTTCAGCCTCCGTCTCGGGTCATCCGGGTGCGGGGGCTTCGTCATTCCGGGCGCTGCAATCCGGCATTCGCAACATGAATGCCGATGCGCCCACCCTACACCGGGTTTCATGACGCCTATTTGACAGCGGCCTCTGCCTCGCCGTTCTCGGCATCCTCCGTGTCGCTGCGCGGGTCGAGCACCGCAGCCTGCGGCGTCACGGCGCGTTCGGAAGGCAGGGCGTTGAACGCTTCGCGCTCGTCCACCGGCACCGGGGCACGCCGCGTGATGCGCAGCAGCGCATAGCCAGCAAGGCTGAAATGGGAAAGCGCGGTGATCAGGAACAGGCTTTCCGGGCGCAGGCTTTCCATCAGCACGCCGCCAACCAGCGGGCCGAGCATGGTCCCGCCGCCATAAAGAAACAGAAGCCCGCTTGCCACTTTCACAAAGTCTTCCGGTGAAGCGTGGTCGTTCGCATGGGCGACGATGATCGAATAAAGCGTGTAGGCAAAAGCGCCATAGACCGCCGTCATCGCGATCACATAGGTGCCGTCGCGTGGTGCGGTGAGGAAAATCGTGAACCCCACAAGGCTCGCACCGAACGACAGTCCCGCGATCACGAAGCGGCGGTCGATCCGGTCCGACAGCCGGCCGGCCGGCAGCTGCAGTGCGGCCCCGGCCAGAACGGCAATACTCATCATCGTGGCAATCTGAAGCGTTGAGATGCCAATCTCGCCGCCATAGACCGCGCCCAGCGTGCCCCACGCGCCATTGGCCGTGCCCACAAGGAGGCAGCCGATAAATGCCACCGGCGAGTTCACGAAAAGCCCCTTGAGGTCGAGCGTCACCTGCGCCAGCGGCTGCGGGCTCACCGCCTTGGAAACGGCGGTGGGAATGAGCGCCATGCAGAACAGGATGCCGGTCGTCATGAACAGGAGCGTGTTCGACACATCGCCAAACGCCACCGTCATCTGTCCGGCGGTCAGCGACGCATAGGTCAGCATCATGTAGACGCCGAAAACGGTGCCCCGGTTTTCATTGGTGGATTTCTCGTTCAGCCAGCTTTCGATCACCATGAATGCGCCGGCCATGGTGAAGCCGGTGAAGATGCGCAGGATGACCCAGCCGGTCGGGTCCACCCACATGCCGGTCAGAAGCGCAATGATCGCGCCCGAGGCCGCAAACGCGCCAAAGGCCCGCACATGGCCGGCGCGGCGCACGATGCGCGGCGCGATGAAGCAGCCGGCGACAAAGCCCGCTGCCCAGGCAGCGCCCAAGGCACCCAGAGAGGCCGTCGGGAAGCCTTCCATCTGCCCGCGAAGCGGCAGCAGAAGTCCATGAAGGCCCGATCCCGTGAGCAGGAATGCGGTGCCCAGAAGAAGCGCAATGATAGAGCCGAGAGGTGACAGCATGTACGGGTTCCGAAGGGGGTAGCGTTCGAATTGGCCGGTTGTCGTTCAACCGCGCCTTCGCCATCGAATCATGGCGTCAGCAAGGCCGGGGAAGAGACTGGCGGCGTCTTCGAGACACGCGTTTGACACTATGCGCGAATAACGGCGTCGCCGCCATCGCAAAACCGTCGTTCAGGGCGACGATTGCGGTATCCGAAGACCCTTTCGCGCCAGGCTAATCCCGTCGGAACAATGCCTCTGCGGCGTTCTTGGTTGCACCCTTGCTTTCAATGTCCCGTTCGAGCCGCACGATCTCCTCCTTCAGTTGCGCAATCCGCTTGTTGAGTTCCTCTACGGAGAGCAGCGACAGGTCCTCACCGATCCGGTGGCCGGCCGCCTGTTTCTTGCCGTCCTCGTCGAAAATGCCCATTGCGCGTTCTCCCATCGCCTCCATCCGCAAGGTGATGCGCTATCCTGTCAGGCGCGCCCTTGATCCGCGTGCATCACTCGCCGATTGTGTTGTCGGACGTTCTTCAAATCAACAGGGGCATGATGAATCATATGGCGCTTCCAGAGAAGATGACGGCAGTGGCGATCAGCGAGCCGGGCGAGCCGAAAGTGCTGAAGCCGGAGCAACGCGATGTGCCGAAGCCGGGCGAAGGGGAAATTCTCATCAAGGTGCGCGCCGCCGGCATCAACCGGCCCGACGTGTTTCAGCGCAAGGGGCTCTATCCCGCGCCGCCCGGCGCTTCCGATCTGCCGGGCCTCGAGGCCGCCGGTGAGGTTGTCGCGCTGGGCGAGGGGGTGAAACGCTGGCAGGTGGGCGACCGTGTAACGGCGCTGACACCCGGTGGCGGCTATGCCGAATACTGCCTGACGCATGAAACCAACGCGCTGCCGGTGCCCCATGGTTTCAGCTTCACCGAGGCTGCGGCCATCCCCGAAACCTTCTTCACCGTCTGGCACAATGTGTTCCAGCGCGGCGGCCTGAAAGAGGGCGAGACCCTGCTCGTGCATGGCGGCTCCTCCGGCATCGGCACCACCGCCATTCAGGTGGCGACAGCCCTTGGCTCGAAGGTCATCGCCACGGCGGGCTCGGCGGAAAAATGCGCCGCCTGCGCGTCGCTGGGCGCGGTGCGCACGGTCAATTACCGTGACGAGGACTTCGTCGAGGCCGTGAAGGAAGAGACAGGCGGTCATGGCGCGGATGTCATCCTCGACATGATCGGTGGTGACTATATCGAGCGCAATTACACCGCCGCGGCCATGGATGGACGCATCGTGCAGATCGCCTTCCTCAAGGGGGCGCGGGCAGAGGTCGATTTCTCGCAGATCATGCGCAAGCGCCTCAGCCACACCGGTTCCACGCTTCGGCCCCGTTCTGTCGCCTTCAAGGGCATAATCGCAACAGAGCTGGAAGCGCATGTCTGGCCGCTTCTGGCCGCCCGCCGGATCGCCCCGGTCATGGACATGACCTTCCCGCTGGCCGAGGCCTGGCGTGCGCATGAGCGCATGGAAGAGGGATCGCATATCGGCAAAATCGTGCTGGAAGTGTCCTGATCACCGGCGAAAACGCCTTTCCCAAAAACAGGAAGGCCCCGGCGATGATGCCGGGGCCTTCAGCCCTGGGAGGCTTTGTTTGCGAGAGCAATTCCGGGAAAAACTGAAGCCGGTTACCCGTCCGGAATTGCGCAACAACGATCCAGGTCAGTGGGTCGCGCTGAGCTTGCCCATATTGACGAAGATGGTCTCGCCGGACGAATCGTCCACCCCGTCATTGTCGGTCACGAAATAGGCGGTGCCGTTCGCGTCGATGGCGAAGCCCTCGATCTTGTCGACCACATAGCCATTTGTCGCGGCTTTCATCTCCGGCAGCAGGTCACGCTCCAGCGTTTTTTCCACCAGCGGCAGGTCTGCATCCAGCGCAGCCGGTGCGAAACCGTCCAGCGACACGCTGTAGAGTTTCTTGATCTTCGCCGACGAGCCGATCTGGTTGTCGCGCTCCACGATGTAGAGCTTGCCGTCATGGGCGGTGATTTCGGAAAGGCCGACCCAGCCCTTTTCCGCCGCATCCAGCGGATAGCGAACGGCAGCCCATTCCTTGGAGGCAGGCTTGTAGCTCACCAGCTTCACCTGGCCCTTCGGGTCGTCTTTCCATTCGCGCTGGATCGCCATCACCAGCATCTGGTCGTCGCCTTCGCCAACCACGGTCACGCCTTCCATGCCGAAGCGCTGCTCCACGGCGAGCAGTTCGACGGGAAGTGCGATCTCCTGCTTGATCTCGCCCTTTGCATCGACGCGGAACAGCGCGTGCGGCGTCAGGCGGTCGGTGCGGCCTTCCGAAGCGAGCCAGAAACCACCCTTGCCATCATTGGCGATGCCTTCGAGGTCGAGCTTCTGGGCAGCCGCGCCATTGCGGGTCACGACCGTCTTTTTCGTGATCCGCGCCGGCGTCTGCGTCGCGTCGATGGTGAAGATCGCGGGCTGGTTGCCGTAGAACGAATCCGACACGGCGTAGAGCGTGCCGGGCTCTTCCGGATCAGCCACGAGGCCCGAAAGAGCGCCCCAGCCAAACGGTGCGCCGTTCTCGTCCATGGCGGATTCGATGGTCGGGTAGGCGGCCTTGCCCTCGGAAAGTTCGTAGACCATCACATGCGAGCGTGCGCCGCCGTCTTCGATCAGGTCCGCCTCATTGGCCGTCACCAGGAGGTTGCGCTCGGGAATGGCGACCAGACCCTCCGGTCCGATGCCCGACGGCAGCACCTGCACGAATTCCGGCGCGCCGCCCGTGTCGCGGTAGACCGCGATGAGCGAAGCACGCTCCAGCGCAACGAAGATGTATTGCTGATCGCCGAAGGTCGCGACTTCGAGGCCCTCGGGCTCGGTGCCCTTGGCGTCGGAGCGCTTGTCCGGGTAGTGGCCGGCGGCTGCGGCGCGGAATTCCAGATCATTGCCGCTGTCGAACAGAACCTCGCCCGTCTTGTTGAAGATGGTGAAGCTGCGCGATCCGCCTTCATAATCGCCCTCATTGGCGGTCACGAAGCGGTCATTGTCGAGCCACTTCACGGCGTCCGGCTCGCGTTTCACATTGGCTGCCGCCTGATCGAAGTCGATTGCGCCATTGTCCAGCGTGTCGATCTGTTCGAGGTCGATGCTGCTGGCGGCGAAATGGTTCACCACCGCGCCGCTTTCAGCCGAAACCACCGCGATGTGGTTGTTTTCCTGAAGCGTGACGACAATTTCGCCCGCGTCGTTGAAATCCACGAATTCCGGTTCCGGGTCGCTCGGCCCGATTTCGGCGAGACCGGCAAGCGAGACGGTTTTCATGCTGTCGCAGTCGGGCATGCCGTCGGTGAGCGTGAACACTTTGAGGTCGCCGGCTGGCATCTGCGGAATCACGCCGTCATTCAGGTCTTCATCGCGCTCATTCTCGATGGCGACCGCCAGAAAGCGTCCATCGGCGCTGATCGCGACCGAATCCGGCTGCCCGCCCAGCGCGCAGGAGGCTTCGGCGGTTTTCGCCGCCATGTCGATCACCACCAGATTGCCGGAAGGCTCGGTAAAGCTCTTCGAGGTGTTCACTGCGGCAATCGCCTTCTGACCGACCACGCCCACGGAGGTGGGTTCGCCGTCCAGCATCACAGCGCCGCCGGCTTTCGGCGCGGCTGCATCGCTGATGTCGACGAAGCCGACGCCGCCCAGCGGGCTGTCGGAATAGATCAGCGTCTTGCCGTCCGCGCTGCGGGCGATGATTTCGGAAGAGGTCTCCGTCGCCTTGTCGGCATCGGCCGGCAGGTTCTCGGCCACTGCAAAAGTGGCGATGCGGTTGAAATTCATCTCTGCCTGAGCCGGTAAGATGACAGCCGTGCTGGCCAGCAGAGCAAGAATGATCGCGTTGCGTTGCATGTTCAAAACTCCCTCAAGTCCCGTAGGAGCGGCACAATCGGAGGGCTTGGTTTCACGCCGATGACGGATCAATGACGGTTCGGTGACGCCCCCGTTCCGGGGTGCTGCGCAATTTGTTGCGTAAGGGGGGTGTTTCAGTTTATAAAGCGGACGAAATTTCCCAACATCGGTGGTTATAACCACCGCCCGCGCTAGGGACGCGGGCGAAGGAAGAGGATTCTTGAACTATGGCCAACACGCTTCTCATGCCCAAGGCCACCGCCGTGTGGCTGGTCGACAACACGGCGCTGACGTTCGATCAGATTGCAGAGTTCTGCAAGCTGCATCCGCTTGAGGTTGGTGCCATTGCCGATGGCGACGCCGCTCAGGGCATCAAGGGCATGGACCCGGTCATGACCGGACAGCTCACCCGCGAAGAAATCGCCATGGGCGAGCGCAATTCGAACCACAGGCTGCGGCTTTCCGAGCCGAAGGTGCGTGTGCCGGAGACCAAGCGCAAGGGGCCGCGTTACACGCCGCTCTCCAAGCGTCAGGACCGCCCCAACGCCATTCTCTGGCTGGTGCGCAATCATCCGGAGCTCAAGGACGCGCAGATTTCGCGTCTCGTCGGCACCACCAAGTCGACCATTGAGGCCATTCGCGAGCGCACCCACTGGAACTCGCCCAATCTCGTGCCGATGGACCCGGTGACGCTGGGCCTGTGCTCGCAGATCGATCTGGATCTGGAAGTGCAGCGCGCTGCCCGTTACCTGCCGCCGCAGGAGAGCACCGGCGAAACGCTTCTGCCGGCATCCGAGACCGAGCATCTGCCGCTCGGCGAGCAGGATTCGTCCTCCTCGGAAGAGAAGGAACTCGACGCAGAAGCGGTCTTCGCAAAGCTCTCGTCGATGCGTTCCACCGAAAGCAATGACGATGATGAGGACGATCAGTCCTGATTCGCGATACCTGATAATCTCCCCGGATTGCCGGGGAGAAATTAGAGCAGCCTGATCTCGTATCAGGCTGTTTTCGTATCGGGTGATGGCGGCAGAACGTCCTGTTGCAGAAGAGCTTCCGGTTCAGCAGGCCTGTGCCCTGCCGATCATGGCTTCATGAATTTCCATGCGGCGGTAGAAGTCGGCAAGCTGCTTGCCGCGCTCTGGCCGGAACCCGCGCCCTGCCGGCTTGATCGCCGCAATGCGGTCGATGCGAAAGGTGCGGAAATCTCCGCGCAGCTCGCACCAGGCCACCAGCGTCCAGACCTTTCCCCAGAACCACAGGCCCAGAGGCCGCACATCGCGCTCCGATGTCCGGCCTGCCTCGTCGCGGTAGTCGAGGGCAAGCACGTCGCGCGTTTCCACCGCGCGCTCCAGCGCATCGATGGTCTGGCGGTCCATGTCGCTCACCACCCAGCGCGGGGTGTGAATTTCGGTTTTTGCAATCCGGTCGCGCTCTGGTTCCGGCAGCACGGTTCCGATCTTGATGAGCGCTTCTTCGGCGGCACGCGCCATCGCTGCGCCGCCGAAGGCGCGCACCATGCGCGCCCCGGCCACCAGGGCCACGATCTCGTCGCGGGTGAACATGAGCGGGGGGAGCTCGAACCCCTCCCGCATCAGATAGCCCACGCCCGCCTCGCCATCGATGGGAACCCCGGTCGATTGCAGGTCGGCGATATCGCGATAGATCGTGCGTTCCGAGACTTCGAGACGCTCGCTCAACAAACGCGCCGTAACCAGGCGCCCGCCCCGCAAATGCTGGACGATTTGAAAAAGTCGGTCAGCACGGCGCATGCGTTGTTCTCCTCACGCAAAAATTCCGAAGCTGTTTCCGTCGGGATCGAGACAATACACGAAACGACCGGCAGGAATAGTGACGATGGGCGACACCACTTTGCCGCCATTGTCCGTGACGCGCTTCATGGCGTCTTCAAGCGGCGCTGCGACTGCGAGATGAATGGTCGGCCCGGTGCCTTCGGGAGCCGGCTTGCCGGGGTAGATGTGCCCCGAGATGGATTCCTGCGGGTCTTTCGAGGCGAACACGGCAAACGGGTTCGGCCCGTCTTCCTGCAGCGCCAGTTCATTTTCAACGACAGCGCCATAGAAAGCGCGCGCCCGGTCCAGGTCGGTGACCGGAATTTCCGCCCAGACGACGGCATGCAACGGCAAAGTGGCAGACACTTGGGTAACCCTCCATTTTCAATGCCTGCAGAATGACACAGCCCTCCTGACAACACACTGTCAGGAGGGCCGTTACGCTGCGCAGAAAAAAGGGCAGGGCATCATCGCCGACCGGTGCTGACGCCGTTTTGTCAGGAGATATCCGGCTTCACTTCCACCGTGTAGTTCAGCGGCAGGCGTCCGCCATCGGCGTAGATCGTCTGTCCCGTCACATAGCTTGCATCGTCATCGGCCAGGAAGGTTGCCACCGAGGCGATCTCGCCTGGCTCGCCGGCGCGGCCGAGCGGCGTGCGCGAGAGCATGCGGTTGCGCGCCGCCTGGTCGCTGTTCACCTTGGCCAGCATCTCGGTCATGATCGAGCCCGGCCCGATCGCGTTGACGCGAATGCCATAGGGCGCGAGCGCCAGCGCCATGACGCGGGTGAGCTGGTTCACGCCACCCTTGGAAACCGAATAGGCGATCTGCTCGGGGATCGCGAGAACGGCGTTGATCGACGACATGTTGATGATGGTGCCCGGCGCACCGCCATTCTGCACTTTCTCGACCATGAAGCGGGCCACGGCCTGCCCCGCGAGGAAGGAACCCTTCAGATTGATGTCGAGAACGCGGCTGAAATCCTCTTCGCTCAGGTCGAGAAAGTCCGACGCATGCACGATGCCGGCATTGTTGACGAGAATGTCCACGTCGCCGAAGGCGTCGATGGTTTCCGCCAGCATGTTGTGCACGTCCAGCCGCTTGCTCACATCCGCCTTCACGAAGCGCGCATCGCCCAGTTTTTCCAGATCGGAAAGCGCCTGCGCACCCTTTTCGCCATCCACATCGGCGATCACGACCTTGACGCCGTGGCGCAGAAACCGCTCGGCGATTGCATAGCCAATGCCGCTCGCGCCGCCCGTTACGATTGCTGTCTTGCCGTCCAGTGCCATGATGAATCCTTATGCCAAAAATCGGCCGGACCCTGCGCCGGGGGCACGGCAAGGTCAAGGGCAGCGCCCGTCACTTCCCGGACTTGTCCAGCGCCTCGCTGATTTCATCGAGGATCGCCGGATCGTCGATAGTGGCCGGCATCGCCCATTCCTGATGGTCGGCGATCTTCTGCATGGTGGCGCGCAGGATCTTGCCCGAGCGTGTCTTGGGCAGCCGCTTCACCGGCACCACCTTCTTGAACGCGGCAACCGGCCCGATGCGCTCGCGCACCATCGCCACCAGCTCGGGTTCCACCGTGCTCATGTCCGCCCCGGCCCTGCCGTGCAGCACCACGAAGCCGCAGGGCACCTGACCCTTGAGCTGGTCGGCAATGCCGATCACCGCGCATTCGGCAACGGCGGGGTGCTCGGCCACCACTTCCTCCATGCCGCCGGTCGAAAGCCGGTGTCCCGCCACATTGATGATGTCGTCCGTGCGCGCCATGATGAAGAGATACCCGTCCTCATCCAGCATGCCGGCGTCCGCCGTCTTGTAGTAGCCCGGAAACTCGCTGAGATAGGCCTCGCGAAACCGCCTGTCGTCGTTCCACAGCGTCGGCAGTGCGCCGGGCGGCAGCGGCAGCTTCACCACCACATTGCCGAGCGTGCCCGCCGGCACGGGGTGTCCCGCATCGTCCAGAACCTGAACGTCATAGCCCGGCATCGGCACGCCGGGTGAACCGTATTTCACCGGCAGCATGCCAAGCCCGACGGGGTCCTGACTGATTGGCGCACCCGTCTCCGTCTGCCACCAGTGATCGATCACGGGAACGCCCAGCGTCTTCTCCGCCCATTTCACCGTGTCGGGGTCGGCCCGTTCACCGGCCAGAAAGAGCGTGCGGAAGCGGGAGAGGTCGTGTCCGGCCATCATCTCCGCATCCGGGTCCGCCGTGCGGATCGCGCGAAACGCCGTCGGCGCGGTAAAGAGTGCCGCCACGCCGTGTTCGGCAATCACCCGCCAGAACACGCCGGCATCGGGCGTGCCCACCGGCTTGCCCTCGAACAGAACCGTCGTGCAACCGTGTAACAGCGGCGCATAGACGATGTAGGAATGGCCCACCACCCAGCCCACATCCGACGCCGCCCAGAACGTCTCGCCCGGCTCGATGCCGAACTCGTTGAACATCGACCATTTGAGCCGCAC
>MRWG01001012.1_pt1 | contig 21209 bp, 24 predicted proteins | sample 1013341 | NCBI WGS metagenome assembly MRWG01 (sample SAMN06117577, study PRJNA244670) | biofilm metagenome | biome: Water; feature: Cathode Biofilm; material: Biofilm; isolation source: microbial consortium enriched at the cathode of a solar microbial fuel cell | place: USA: District of Columbia ... | reverse complement strand
GCGCGCGAAGAGCACCCGTAGCTCAGCTGGATAGAGCGCTGCCCTCCGAAGGCAGAGGTCACAGGTTCGAATCCTGTCGGGTGCGCCAACGATTTCAATAACTTACGCCCGATTTCGACCTTTTTCTTCAGTCGTCCCACACACTTGTCCCACATAGCGTGGGCTAAACGCCGTGGAGAACGAGAATGGAGAAATCGATCAGCCGTAAGATCAAAGCGGCCTCATTGGTCATATTTGTGTCGCTTCTGCAGACAGCCTGCCAGACGACTGCTCAATTTGAGGCCCAGAGAGCGGAGGCTGTTCGCCAGACGCTTTTGAGTTACCGCGGCCAAACCATCGCTGACTTACTCCGAGAACAGAAGGCCTTTTCAACACGCGACTATCGACGGCTTTCTGCAACGCGTCGAATTTATCGGATCGAGAGCGAACCGGTTGTGTCGACCGTCTACGTGCCTCCCTACACGCCAGGGGCCGGGGGTCACTACAACAACGCAGCTATCGGCAGATCATTCGCCAATCTCAACGCCGCGGGGACTACCGTTCCGGGTGTGGCCCGTTCGACAGCCCTTTCTTGCCGGATCTATGTGGAAGTTGAAAAGGTTGACGAGAAGGCGCTTCCGAGTAGCTGGCGGATCCGTGATGTCGAGTTCTCCGGAAACGCATGCTGATGGACTATGCGCCAAACGCGGACCCTAGTGGCAAATCTTCCGGATCAGGATCACTGATCGCGCCTAACGCAGTCTTCAAGGCTCTTTGGGCTTCTTCGTTACGTGGGTCAGGCTGGCATATCGCTTGGACAAGTTTAGCGACAAGGTGCCTTTTCTCCATCGTCAAGCGTTGAGCTTTTGGAGATGCATTTTCCGCGGCGTAAGCAATCACAAGTTCCGCACCGCCTGAAAATGCGTCATGAGGTATGTCTAGGCCGTCTGCGCTTGGACCAATCAGCCACAGAGCCGGATCCAAAAGCGCCTCATAGTTTGCCTCGGTCCTTAGTTTGTCGAAAGTGCGAGCATCGATAGCGACCGATAAGTCCAGTCTCATCATCGGAAATGGGATTGATGGATGCGCTACCGCTGTATTGGAGCCACCTGCAGACACTGACCCGTCCGCGTCTCGATACCAACTGAGGTCATCTCGGGGCGCTTTGCCGAAATGTAAAGACAGGGCGGACTTCAGGCGAAGAAACGGTGATTGCGCATTTCTGTACGATTCATTTAGGAGGCATAAATCCAAGTCTGCCTTAAATGTTCTTTTGGGTCCTCCTCTAGAAGATTTCGAAGAAAGCCGCCAGACAGTCTTGAGCTGCACCTCGCGAGGAGCAAGGACCATCGTCCGAACAAGTCGATCATCCATTCTGACCGTGCTTTCGCCAGCGCGACGGTAGTATCTTTGTTCTTTAGGAGCCATGCTCATGTGCGGGGCATTGTCCGAAGCAGGAACCGCGATAAGCAAGTAACCGGCTTTAGGATCATCCGCACTCGGTACAGCCAGCGTCTCAACCCCGTTCAATGGCGGACTGATATGCTGCGCGATAGACGCCCTGACTTCAGTTTCAAAATCGCGCAGCTGGCTTATCGGCAAGAGCTCATTAGCCACGTCTTGCCGCCTCTCTTGACCAGTTCCGACCCCAAAGATCAGCAATCCGCCTTCAGCGTTAGCAAATCCGCTGACTTCGTTCGCGATGGATCTCTTGTCATTGTCAGACAGGCGCGCGTGCAACGGTTCGTCTTTGCGCTTAAATTCAAGTTGGAAGGTTTCCGGCCGCCCCAGAAGGGATTTTATGCCCTCTTCCCCTTGCTGCTCGATTTGACGCGCCACATCCAGCAACTTAGACCCTCCAACGAAAATTCCTGAACATCTATCGCTCTAGGTGATGCCACACCTGATTTGACTATCGCGCTCCAACGCAGCCCTAGCACCTTGTTCCGCATTTCTGGCAGCGCCAGGAATGGGTCGAAGCCAGGATTGCAAAGAGCGCATAGAAAATCAGCCAGATGCCACCGGTTACGATCGACAGAATAATATGCAAAATGTGATTTGGACTGCTTTTCTGGCAAGGCATTGGCTGGTCGCATTTCCGGCAAAAACGCGTTTGAACCTTTCTCATCTTCTCACTCTCAAATTTTCAAAAACAAAATATTGCTGTCGCAATCTATGCGAAGATGCCAGCTCAATTCCAGCCAATCGCTGTTTCGTAGATAAACGCTATCGCTCGCAAGCAATGCCGTCGCCATCCCGATCCAATTTATAGACGTCAGGCCCGATAACCCGAATGGGGCCTCTCACATAGACAGGCCCGTTGCCGCGGCCGCCAGCGCAGTCGACGTCACTTGCGATCGGGACACAGGGATCATAGCTCGGGTGGCAACCCGACTGAGATTGTGTAGGAGTGATCCAGGCTGTGGCCATGGCGAGAGCCAAAAGAAATCGAACCGTCATTACCCTTCCCTTTGCAAGGACAGGTTGCGCGCATTCAAAATCAAGTGCAACTCTTGTTTCAGGACATCCTTAACCCGCGAGCGACTGGAAGAACATGCTCAGAGCGACACTTGTTGCGGCCCTTTGTTTGATATCGACTTTCGTAAGCGCGGAAGAATGGAACAGCCCTGTCTCGAAGATCTACGACGGAGACACGTTTTGGCTCAGCCGGCCGGTGATTAAGATCCGGCTATGCGGCGTCGACACTCCGGAGAAAGGAAAATCCGGCGACAGGCAGGCGACACAGTTCCTGAAGAGAATGGTCGCCGGCAAGAAAGTCCGATGCCGCACAGTGGGTGACGGGACGCCTTGCGACGGCCGATCCCCTAAAAAGTCTGGTAATAGGTTCGTAGCTCAGTGCTTCGTCGAAGGAAATGACATTGCGATGGCGCTAGTGAAGGCCGGTCATGCATGCGCCTGGCCGAAGTATTCCGGACGACATTATTCAAAGCATGCAAATTGCGCTCGGTGACCGAAATCAGAGGACTTTGCCGTTCAGAAAAAGGAATTATGCAATATGAGCAATCACATACTCGACGAAATTAACAGAGTGAAACGCGAGCTGGAGGTGGCTTCAAGAGCCTCTCTAGTCAAACCATTCGAGAAGGCAAAAGTTGACGCACTTCTGGTCTTGCTTACTGCCGAAGCTGAAAGGCAAAAGGCCAAATAGATTACGCGCCGGGATCTGCTGACATAAAGGCCAACTGCGGCCCTAGTCGCCCAGCGGAACGATGAGGCTGGCAGCGTTCTCAGTTCTTGAAGAATTGACCTCGCGGCCCGCCCGATAGAACTCGAACTCCGTTCCCAAGTTGTGGCTGAGCAACCCCTTGGCTTCGGGAACGGTTGTGTCCGGATCCAGCCAGGCTTCATATTCAGACTGGTGGAGCACGATCGGCATCCGATCATGTACCTTATTGATAGGCATAACAGCAGGCGCGGTCAGGATCGTGAAAGATGTCACGTCGAGAGCGCTGTTATAGGCCCAAAGGCCAGCGAACGAGAAGGGCGCAAACTCGGGTAAATGGATGTACCAGGGGTCACGGCCTCCGTCGTCGCCTTTCGTCCATTCGTACCAACCATCCGCCGGAATCAGGCAGCGGCGCCCCTTGTAGGCTTCCCTAAAAGCCGGCTTCTTTTCCGCGTCTTCCGAGCGTGCATTGAACATCGGATATTTCGATTGCAGCTCTTTCGCCCAATGCGGCACCAGCCACCATCGGCCGTCCGAAGTTACCTGATTGCCCTCCGTGTCCAGGTGGACAAACGGCACATCCTGAGTAGGGGCGATATTGTACCGGGCAGCTGTGTTCCGACTCGTGTGCTGATCGGTCAACCGGTAGAGCCTCACAATATCTCGCCATGGTCTGACTTGAGTGAAACGACCACACATATAGCTCTGCTCCCTTGGCGCCCGATGCAGACTACTGCTTTTCTAGTGCGAGCATAAGCTGGGGCGGCCTCAGTCTTCGGCAACTACAGCAATGCTATAGTTGGCGGATCCTTTATCCGAGTGTTTGGACATGGTGAATTGATTGCCCCCTTAGCCGCATTTAAGCAGAAGCCAAATGTCACCTACGCTGTTGCTTTCTATCTTTTGCCTCTGAAAAAGTGACCAGCTGTTCACTCATCAAAGGCAACAGGTCCTCTTTGGGAAGTTGATCAACTACCTGATCCACCAATTCAAAGCGAGCATAAGGTTCTGACGGAGCTTTCTTTCTCATGTACGCGTCTATCTGATCGGAAGCCAGTTTCCAGCAATACATCGCAAGGTCTGTATTTTCGCAAATGGCCATGCCCTCGTCTGCAAGCATACCTGCAAAATAAAGATGTCTTTGCGGCTGCATACCTTGACCAGAGGTATTCTCGCTTGAATGTTTAGCGATTAAGGCATTACGTGAAACGATGCGCTCATTAAGTTCTGCAATCATTCCTTCTGCTCGATGCACAAAAAGCGATAGCGCTGGCATTTCGCTCATCAAAGACGAGTACTCTCTTACCTCCGGCGGTGGCATAGCCGGAACCTTTGGCATGCTGATGTAAAGCCACCGTGCGCTCTCCGCGGTCGCCTTCAGGACATCAAAATTTTTCTTCTTTTCTTCGATTTTCGTCGCGTTGTAGTTGGCGTTTGCGACTTGTTGCATTTGCTTGGCTTCAGGAAATAGCTCATTGACAATCTGAAGTTTGATGTGCGCAAGGGCCTCGAGATTAAGCCCCGCCGCTACGGTCAGTCGTTGAAGGGCATCGTGCGCGGCCCGTCGGTCATCAGCCTTTCGTTTTTCCTCCAATTGTTCTTGCTGATAGTGAAATGCCCATATGCCGAGCAGAAATCCTAGCGCGGTCCCGACCGCGGTCTGCAAAACATTCAGCAAGAAAGCTGCCCCCATTTCCCCCTCCTTGGTTGCATTCTAATTATTGGAATGAATTCGCAAACTAACGATTCTCACGCGATCGTTTAAGCCTAAGAAACGTCAATCTTCACCCGTGGCCGCGATCCCGCCTACTGCGCCGGCCACCGTGCGAGAAACGACCTGGGCAAGTTTGCTCTCTTGCTGCGGTGTTACGCGATTGCTGGGCGTCAACAGCAGCTCGAACAGTTCCCGATCGCCAGCTACAGCCTCCCGAATGAGCCCTTCGGCCTTGTCGAGGGTCAATCGATTGAGCAGCTCCTGCATCCGTCTTGAAGCAAAGCCTGCCGTCAACAATGACGCTCCGCTCACCCCTTGCCCGGCTCTTGCGCCAGACCGCGCAGCAATCGTCCGTGCAATCATGCTCACAATCGAATTGGGTTCGCCTTCCATTACGTTGCCGACATTTGGCAATCTGCCGCGCATCGTCTCGAGCCGGGCCAATTCGTCGGCAATCGTAGAAAACCGCGCTCTTTCTTCCGGAGAAAGCAAACGCCCGGCGACTGCTGAAACCCGATTATCGGCCAAGGCGTTCTGCATGGCCCGACCGGACAGTAGCGGCGCGCCGGTGTCGTCAAAGTAGCCCGTTCGCGACCGGGACATCAACTCATCAATAAGAGAGCTCTTAAGGCCAGAAAGAGCCTGGCCCGACGCGTCACGGCCCGCTTCACGGATGAGCTGCGCCGCCGCCTCTTGCGGGTTCGACGCGTTGATGATTGCGCGGATCTCTTCATTCGGCCTCGCATTGGAGAACATCAGCGCAGCCGACTGGCGTGGGTTTAGCAAGGCGCTCGTTTCGTCGATCTGCCGGAAAAATGCCTGCGCAGTGTCTTCCGGAAGGATCATGTTCAGCTTGTCGCGAACGGCGCGGCTCGAAAGTTGCGTGAGCGTCTGTTGCGCTTCACGAACGCCTACGTCCGGATTGGTCATGGCGGCCCGGACATTGGCAAGCGTTTCCTCGAGCTGCGATCGCACACCCTGGCGCAAGAATGCCAGTTCTGGTGCCGACATGTCCGCGATCCTATTTGCCACAACGTCACGCGCCGTCCCTGGCTTCAACAGTTCTTGACCAAATAGAAGAGCATTGCGCTGTTGAATGGGAGTAGCTGCTGTTTCCGCTGCCTCCCTATAGAGTGGATTGGCTTCGCGCAGCGCGCCGCGGATGTCGCGCGACAGGTTGCCCATAACGCGGCCGACATCTGTCTGCCCGCCCAGCGCGCCTCGGCCATCTCCGCTTTCTGCCATCTGGTTCAGGGCGCGGGTGATGTAATCAATTTGGCGCGTGTCGGGCATACGACTGAACGAGACAGTGCCGTCATCAGCGATATTTGCGAGGATCTGCCGGGACTGTACACCCTCGCCCGCCATCAGACGATTTGCCAGAGCAATCGCACCGGGTGCGGTACGTTCAACTCGACCAATGAGGTCTTCCAGCGATCGGCCGGCAGCGGACGCGTAGTCGATCGGCGCCGCATAGGCAGCATCGTACGCAGCGCGCCTGGCCGGCTGGCTTTCCGTGCGCAAAGCCCTCGAAACGTTTTCCGCGCCATGCGGCTCGCCAAAGGTGTCATTGAGCAACGGATTGAGACCCTCGATGCTCTGCTGAACCGTGTTCTCCATGTGCTGGCGCGCGGTCGATACAGGAACGCCTCGGGAGGGCGCGGTCAGCTCATCCCGGAGAGCCTGGCCGCTGCTGAGTTCACGATCGCGCATGACGGCGTCAACCACTGGATCAGTATCGCGGACGGTCTGCTCCAGCGCCATAAGGCGTCGTTCGCCGGTTGAGACCGCCGGCGACAGGTTTCCGACAGTGGGCGTGTTGAGCGCCCTAATCGCTTCTTCGGGGTCTTCGACCAGACCAGCAACTCGGCTGCGAGCACGCTGCAACGCGCCGGCCTCGGTGAACGGTGCGACCTCCCCAGCCACAAACCGTGACCCGGCGTCGAGCGCCGTGCCGACAACGGGCGATCGTTTCACGCCTTCCCATGCCGCGTATGGGCCAGCACCGCCAGCTGCACCGCCGAACAAAGCGGCAAGCGCGGATACTGCCGGGTTGTCAGGGGCCACTTGCTCGGCAACGTCCATGCCAGCCCCCGCACCGGCCCCGGCGGCGACTTCGGAAGCCAGGCCGCGAACCGGAGCTTGCACATATGGCTGAAGGAGGGCATTTCCTGCCGCACGCGCGACTGGTGTAGCTGCACCCTTTGCGACGCTACCGGCCGCGCCGACAGGCCCCAGGCCACCGGCGGCACCTCCAGCACCGGCGAAGATATGTTCAACGAGTGTTTCGGGCGGCATGTCCGGGGAAGCCGCTTCAAACCCCATGGCATTCAGACCGCGATTGATGTTCTTCGAACCCAGGAAGGGCTCATCGATCGTCGGAAGTTCCAGTCCGGTCAGTGAATTGAAGCCGACAATCCCCGAATTCATGAGCCCGGCCATGAGATCGACCGGCAAACCGAGGCCCTCTGCAATGCCTTGGTTCAAAAAGGCAGTTTTTCTCGGGCGCTCCGACATCTTTTCGGGAGCCGTAGACGGTTTCGTCTGTTCTGACTTTCCGTACCTTAACCAAGGCTTGCCTGCATTCTCCGCCGGGACATACGTGTGCGGCTCCAAAACGCCTACTGCGTCGGGAGCAGTTCTGTATTGCTGATAGCGTTCCCATGGTCCTGCCATTAGTTCACCCGCTCCCAGTTGCCTTCGTCGGCGGGGTCGCCGCCCTTGAAACGGTATCCATTTTCAATGGTGCCGGGCTCCGGAACGTCCGACGTGGCCGAAGTCGAAACATCTTGCGCTGCTGGTTGCTTGTCGGTCTTACCAAAAGACTGCAAGGCATCGGACAGACGCGAAAGGGCCGCGCGAAGGCCTACCACCTTCGTTTCGACCTCCTGCCGGTTTTGAGGGCTTAGCTCTCGCTGCAACGCTTCTTCGGCGATCCGCAACTCGTCGGAGAGCTGACGCCCAATTGCCGTAAGCTTAGTTTGCGCAGTACTCGCGCCCTCAAAGACACTGCCGGCTTGCGGCGTCAGCGCCTGGATATTTCGCAGAAGCCAGGACGGCGGTTGCCGATTGTAGGCCGACCCAATGTCGTTCAGCAGGCTTTCCCGCAAGACAGCAAAATCCGACTGCGTTTGCTGAACGTCGGGGTATGGGACCTCCGCCCCCATAGTATCGAACGCGCTATTTATTCCGCTCGCCAAAGCCCCGCCGACACCGAAGGCTTCGCGCGAGTTGGAGAACCGGTCGCGGAAGGCATCTTCGTTTCGTCCCGAACCAAAAACGGCCGGCGGGTTCGTTAGTGCAGAAACTTCCTCGGGCCCGTTTCGCGAAACGGGCTGACCGGTGGCAACGTCAAGGATCTGCGCTTCGCCCGTGACAGGGTGGCGGCTCGTTGTGTAACGGTTGTCAACGATACCGATCGCCAGATTTCGCGCCTCGGCAGCATCTTCGGTATACCCGGTATCGATGAGTTGCTGAGTTAACCGCGCGATCTTGTCTTCTGCCGCATTTCCTTTGGTGGAGGGGGCTGGCGTGGCACCGGTGCGGACGGCCGCGCCCGGTGACATGAACTTGCGCTGGCCATCCTCTGCAATCGCCTCCACCGGTGTTCGTTCGCCGACGATGGCATCGAGCAGCATTTCGTCAGTCAGCTGGCCATTGCCGCGCAGACGCTCGCGCTGTGTCGCTTCCCATTCACTTTCCGTAAGAGGCTTCGTCAGCCCAGAAATCTTGCCCCCGCCAGGCGTGTGCGTGACTTCTCCCGGTGCGACGTTGACGTTGCCCATGATGACCTCAGGCAGATTAGTCGCAGCCTGCGTTTGAGCGGGCAAGAATGCTGTCTGGTTTTCATTCACGAGAACCGGCTGCGCGTTCTGGCGTTCCAGGGCGCCGGCGTTGTTGATGTTCGCCACATCAAGCGCGGATCGAGCGTCGATATCCTGTCCGCGGCGTGCGGTCGCTGCGCTTGTATCCACGCCATAATAGCCTGTTGCGGGAGTCCACTGCCCCAACGCCTGCCCCATTCTGTCGAATGTGCTCTGATCGAACCCATTGGCTTGCGCATACTGATAGAGCTCCGCCAAACGCTGCGCTTCCGCGCGCGTTGCTCCCGCTCTGGCGTACCCTGCCAGGTCTGACCCTGAAGGCGGCGCGAATGCGTTCGCCAGGTTCGTAAAAGCCTGCCCGAGCTCTGGTGAATTGTAAGTCGGCATTTCGCAAGCCCTCAGTTTAATGTGTCAGACGGCAGGCGTGGCGCCTGCATCAAACGTTTGGTTTGTATGGCTTTGGCTAGTGGGAAGCCGCGTTCAGCAAGATCTCGCTCGTGAAATGCGAGCCTGATGCGGGCGGCCAGCATGCACGTATAATTCAACCGATCCCGATAGAACTCGTCTCGCCCCGCAGTAATCAAACCTGAGGCGTTACCGAGCGAAAAATAGACGTCTTCGGCCGAAACCCAACCCTCCAGGATTTCAGTCAATAGCGGTGCGAGCTCATAAAGCGCGGTAACCGTCGCTGAAGCGGTTTCAGTGCCCAATGTCTCGAGCTCCGGACATAGGACGGCCGCCTGGGTTAGCTTGTCCAGTGCGCTTGCGGTATCGGTCAGAACAAATGCTTGAGACTTCTTTGGGCGGTTTAGCAGGCTCAAAACCTGATGCTGCAGCTGCCGAGCATTTGCGACTTGAGGATCGTCTGCGCCGGTCATTTTGCGTCGCCCACAGCTGCGAGCCGGATCTCTTCGATAGCCTTCGTCGCACGTGACCAGGCACGGCTTTCGATGTCTTTGGCCAAGCTCACATTGTGCATCAGATTTTGGAAAATCCGTGCGCGATCGAGCGTGTCGCGAAGGAAGTGCTCGGGGTGAAGTGCGCGCTCTTCTTCAGTCTCTGCCCAGAGCGAGATTACCGAACTGAGCGCTTTGAAGCCTTGCGCGGTAATCTTGCGCATCGCCTCGTTATCTTCCCAAAACATGCTTGGGTTCGCCTTGTGGGCAGAACGAACCTCTGCGGCGAGCCTGTCGTGTTGTTCGGGCGACAGGACCGGCGCATCAGACCTCTTGCCGGCGACAAGACACTTTCGGCAGACCGCATCAATCACGTGCGAGAGGTGATAAGCCCGATCTTGACCGGACACGACGTGTGCCAGCTCGTCACAATAGGTGCCGACCGCAATTTCAGCCTGGTCTGGCCGTACTTCAATATCAGGCTCAACAGGCGGGGCGTATAAGGCTTCGCTGAACGTCACGCAGCTACTCCTAATCTGCTGCAAACGTTGGTTCCGCCCTGAATACTGCGTGTAAGTTTTGTTCGATAAAAATCGAAAGCGGCGCGCCAGAAACGAACATTTGAATTTGCTCAAAAGTTCCAGCGCGACGCGTTTTTCTCTCAGCGTCGGCGGTCGCTGTAGCACGAAAATTCGGACTGCCCCTAGGGGGCGGGTCGGGCCCTGGGCGTGAGTAGCCAGGGCCCGGCGCTGGAGTTCAGCTTCGGCGACGTTTCAACAAGATTTGCTCAAGAGCCCATTGTCTCGCCGCCTTTACCTGCGGCTTGGCGGCTTGCTCCTTCGCCTCCTGCCTGCGCATTTGCCCCTCGATATACGCTTCAAGGTCGGTTTCTCGAATGAGAACGGGGCGCCCGACCACATAGGCGAGCTTTCCGGCCAGCCGTAAACGTTTCACCTTGCTGCGGTGACAGCGTAATATTTTCGCCACTTCAGGCTCAGTTAGCAGCTTATCCATCAAGCAACCTCACACCATGAACGAAATATAAGAATGCAATATCCAAATCACCTGTCAATATTTCATAATTGTATTCTATTGTATGTCATTGTCTTTCTACAAATTAGTCGTTGACATACATTAACTATATTCAATTAATACACTTATCGACTTGGGAAGGTCGGTTGCGAAATTCGAGAAATGTTGTATCTACCAAACCGATCCGGGGCCTGTGCGTGCATGTCCAAGGCCTTTGCCCAAAGACGTACGGAGCCACTGCAACCGGCTTTCCTAGCCCCGGGTTCTCTTCTAGGAAAAAGGTTGCGCCATGAACGTCTTCAATATCCGCACCGGTCGCCCGATCGACGAAACCACCCCGTTCAAACCCCAGTTTGAAATCCTCGACGGCTTCAACAGCACTCCGCACGCCGACGATCTTGTGATCGTTGAAATGCTCGTTGCCGCCAGTGTCGCGAGCGAGATTGCGGCCGCGGTTAAGCGCTTCCAGGCGGGCGCGACTGGCAGAGCGTCCAATGTCCTTGATATGCGCACAAGAAAGGCAATTGGCGGGCTGATCGAAACCACGGCCTTAGAGGTTGAGCAGATCGACCCGGATGGCAACACGCGCATTGAGGCCCTGCTACTGCGCTCCCATGCGCTTCAGCTTTCAAGTGAACTGGGCCTCTCCGAAGCTGGCGCTGCATAGCAGCGGCGTTAATTTCACCATGAAGGGCGTCAACTCCGGCGCCCTTTTTCAAGTCCATTCTCTCTGGTTCGATTTGAGTACAGGTTTCTAGAACCGCAACTCAATTGGTTCAATAAATCAATCTAGACAACTTAAATCGAACCACTTATTATCGAACCATTTAAAATGAACTACTGGAGAATTGAGATGTTCGTCCGTGCTTATCTTCGCGCGTCCACAAAAGACCAGGACGCCACTCGCGCACGCGATCAGCTAGAAGCATTCGCGTCAGAGCGAGGATTGCGAATTGCGGCTACATACATCGAGAACGAAAGCGGCGCTTCTCTAAAGCGCCCGGAGTTGTTCAGGCTCCTGGCCGATTGTCGACCCGGGGATGTCTTGTTGGTTGAACAAGTGGACCGGCTGAGCCGCCTGAACCAAGAGGACTGGGAAACGCTCAAGCGTGAGATCATGGATCGACAGATCAAAGTCGTCGCGATCGATTTGCCGACATCCTACGCAATGCTCAACTCGAACGACGAATTTACAGCGAGAATGGCCCAGGCGATCAACGGGATGATGCTTGACATGCTGGCAGCAATTGCTCGCAAGGACTACGACGATCGGCGTCGCCGGCAGGCTCAAGGGATCGCGAAGGCGAAGGCCGAAAACAAATACCAAGGTCGACCGGAAAACGCTCAACGTAACGCAGCAATACTCGCGATGCTGAAACGTGGCGACAGCTGGAATTCAATTGTTGCGGCAACCGGTTGTTCGCGTTCAACATTGTCGAGGTTGAAAGTGCGTCTCAATAATAACGCCGCTTAGCAAAAAGAAGGCAATTGCTAACTTTTTCCTTAAGGAAGACTGATGACCTACGCAGATTTTCCTTCTTCCGCTTCTTCTTCCGCTTTTGCTTTTTCTTTTTCTTTTTCGAACGCGGATTCGGCAATCCAATCATTTAAGATGCCTTCGCGGTACTCACCCACAGTCAACTCGTCATAGTTGGCGGCGACAGCTTGCCGAATCTGCAACCGTCTAGCAGTCCGCAAAGCTGATACGGGCGGCTCACCCCCGGCGAATATGTCAGCGTGAGAGTATACTTCCTGGCCTTCGATGTCTGTATCAATGGGCGTGTCGTAGAGGCAAAAATTACGGGATCCAACTTTGGTGTCTGTCGCCGAAAAGATTACTTCGGCGTCGAATTGCAGCACCGAATAGAACCCATTTTTGGGGTTGTCACTACGCAGACCTTCAGCAATCTTCGCGCCTTGTCGCCTAACTTCGTCGTTTGTTGCCTTGTCTTCCCTCATTAGCGAAAGACCGCCTCTAAAAGCGGCGTCAAAAACGTTTGTTTTGTAGGGAAACCCTGCTTTATCCGCAGTTTCCTTGTCTTTGTACCGCTCGCGGCTGTGTCGTGGAGAACCCAGAAAAATAGAAAGCTTCTCTTGTCTTTCGACCGCTCCGTGGCCGCCAGACACTGCCGACGCCAACTCACACTCACAACGCGGCGAATGCTCGAGAAAATAGTCAGCCGCGGAAGCATCGAGAGGTCGCGCCTCTAGTATTTTACGAAGATCGTCGGCAGTTTTCTCACTCACGCAGCGCCTTCGCCTTTTTTAACAAATCAAAAAATTGCAAACGCTGCGAGGGTTCGTTGAGCTTGAGCTGCCCAATCATGCTTTCTTCAGCATCAGCCACAAAAGCATATGTTGCCAAATCTTCACTCACAATGTCGAGTGCGCCGAGAAGGTTGTCGTCAACATCATAGAATTCAAAACAAACTGCTCCGTCCGATAGAGCGCCAATCTCTGGAGCAATGTTCGTAGACCAGTCCCATTTGTCTATCAGGAAAGAAGCTGCGTCGAGGATCTTGAGATCCGGAGGCATTGCGCCGTGTCCGTCCCAATTTTCGCACATTCCTCGGAGGCCAGCTAACTGACCTCGTGCAAATCGACGCAGTTCAACCTCAAGCGAAGTCTCGCGAATTGTGATACTTTTGCCTTCTCGCGAAGTATTTTGCTCGCGAAATGCAGCGAGATCCACGACTACATCATCATCAGTTTCAAGGTCGCAATCCAGCTCCAAATAAGATTTATGAAAAATCGTGTAGCTTCCGACCGACAAGCTCTTTCCGGTTAGTATGTTCTCATCAACTGACGCAGACGTGTCCACGTTTGCGTCAAGCATTTCAGTTGGAAACGCGTCGGTCGACAAAAGTGGTTCAGCCATATTCATACAAGTCCTACCAAGTTCGCGGCCTTCTCTGTCATCACAGAGCGAAAAGTCTCTTTAGTCAAATCGTGCAATTTTTCCAAAATTCCAGTAGCTACTTCAGTTTGATCAATCGTTTCGGAAAACCTGGTTTCACTCACGGTTACTATTTGAATTGATTTCAATCTCGCATCCGGGCGATCTCTGGGTGCTACGTCAGACGCGGACACATTCAGATTGATGAGCACGTTGCCCATATCCCATTTCGTGAACCAGCCCTTGCGATCATGCCAAGGCAGTTCACCTCCCCTCGCTTCTTCCGGAAGGCCTAGTTTATCCATTTGTAGCATTTCGGAGTAGTCGACATCTGAAATCGGCCCCTCGAAAATAAAACGGTCCACGTATTCCAGTTTTATAGACCGTATACCCGTCAAAGTTAACGCCTTGGAAACAAACGGACCCACGGTTTTGTCGGCCTCTTGGGAAAACGCCTTCCAAGTTCCGTATTCAGTTGCAGAAAATTGCGCTCTGTCCTTCAAAATTTTTAGCGCTTCCTCTCCCGATTTATCTACGTATGTGTAGCCTACACTTTCCGTGTTTTTTGAGAGCGCTTCAGCACCGTACAGTTGCAAATTCGCTTCTTGTAGAAGCCTCTTTTCTATAAATTTCCCCTCCGCCATTAAACCATCTGCGTATGCGGAAGCGTTCTGGACGAACTTTGAGGGCAGAGGCTCCTTAAACAAATAGATGACAGCTACGCGCTCTATGGAATGAGATTCTGATGCGGGAACCCACATGCTATTAACGCTTCCCCTCCGAAAAGTTCACCGAAATTTGTCGCCCCAAAAAAGCCAGTGCAAGCGACAGGCGAAAACAAAGCGTGTTTCAGTTTGAAACTAACCGTTCAACCGTATGCGAAGCAAGTCCGTGTTGGCAGAACTTTAAACTTTGCGACCACGAAAACAAAACTGCTCCTATAACTCGATCCAGAAAACGGACCAGATCGAATTCAAACCTATCAAGCAATCTACCCACACAGTTTACCGATAGGTTGGGTTGAGCCTGATTTAGCAAAATATGCTCTGGCAATCGCTGTCGGCAATCGGCTTATTGATTTCAGCCTCAAGCTTCTTAACCGCGCTCGACAATTCATCAGCAGTCATTTCATGCAGCTCCTTCTCCGACCCGCCGGCATGCTCTTTGTTGAAGTACCCGGCGACGCGAAACAGCGTACTTGACGCAGTGGCTCTGGCTGGCGCAGGAGCTTTTGGATCACGACATATGGCAAGTGACGCTTCATAAGCTGCCAACACGCCCTCTGTGTGAACTCGATGCAAGAGCTCGGCTTGTGCCTCTTCGATTGTCATTGCATTTCCTTTCATCCAAAAATATCGCCTCGTTCGAGAATGATCTTTTCAGCCTCGAGTTTGGCGATCAGCTTTTCGAGTTCGATCAGTTCGGCCGAGATCGGGGTCAGCATGGGCGAATTCAATCGTTCTCGAAGTTCGGAATTCTGTTGGCGGCGCTGTCGCTCGGCCTGGCGTCGAGCGGCCGGCCCCGGCCGACGCGCTTCGTGCCACTTCTCGTATGCAGCCCGTTCGTCTTCGGTCATATGCACCAGGCGCGCCTCGCGTTGCCTGCGCGCCCGCTCGATATCCCGGATCTTGCGGCGAAGCTTGGCCTCGTTGTTCTTCGGCCACCGCGGCTTGTGCCAGTTGCTACCCTTCGGCGTTCGGCCGCCATGCAGAGAACAGCGGCCGTTTGCCATGGCTACGCGTCGACAGGGTTCGCCCGTGGATTTTGCCTTCGCCCCGCACTTCGGAGCATACGGCCGCATTTCCTCGTTCCAGATCCGAAGAGCCCGCCGGGCGATTTCAGTTTGCCGGTTTGACTTGTTCGGGCGCTTAGCCATTCTCGCCCCCAGTTTCACGATGGTGCTCATGGGCTATGAGCGCGAACAGCGCGCTCCGGTTCTCGAACGGCTGAAGACAATTTGGCCTGCCTTCCTTCGGGAGAAATATCTTGCCCAATCCACACCGGATTAACCGCGGTCCGGTCGAAACGGTCGACCCTAAAGGGTTCGACCGTTCGACCGTTTTGGGCCGATGAACGGTCAAATCGAAAAACCGTTTTCGACCGTTTCGACCGCTTTGCCGTAAGGTATTGATTTTATTCGAAAACGCCATTTTGTCCTGCCTGACCGTTTTCGACCGCATTACACTCGGTCTGACCGACATTCGCACCACCTTCACACAAAGCGGTCGAAGGCTTTTCGACCGCTTTTAGGCGCCAAAGTCCGCGCCCCGCTCGCTCTACAACTCGCTTCCTGGAGAGCTCACGCACCCGGGTCCGGATTGCCTCTTTCTTGATTGGGCCGTCGTCATCGCTGAGATAATCTGCGATGTCTTCAACCTTGAGCCCTTTCCTTCCCTGCTCATCTTCGAGCGCGGATATTGCGTCTACGATCTTCCGTTCGGTTTCGGTGAGCGTCCCCGGGGGCAAATCATTTTCCGAAACGAGACGGATAGTGCAGGAGGTTACCGGGTCGCCGTCTTCGTCCGCTCCCAGCATGACAGGCTCAAGCATAAATGAACTGCCGAAGCTCTTGTCCATGTCGCGCTGTTTCGTGACTGTTATGGAGTTGTCCGCGATCTCGATTTCCGTATCGATCGCCGCTCTCAATAGCGAATGCCCGCGGGCGCCGCGTTCGCGGTTCTTGCCGGTGTGATGTACCGCCATGATGTGTGCGCCGGTATTTTTGCGCAGCAAGTCGATGTTTCTGACCAAGGCCCCCATATCAACCGAAGAGTTTTCATCCCCGCCCGCCAGCACACGCGAGAGTGTGTCGAGCACGACAAACTTTGCGCCGATCTCGTTTATCGCTTCCACCAACGGTTCCAAATGCTCGTTCGGCTTCAAGAGATCTATGCTTGAGAGAAGCAAATGAAACCGGGCTCCGAATGCTTCCCGGCTGTACTTACTCTGGAGTGCCTTGACGCGAAAAGTAGCGCCTTGGTTCCCTTCTGCTGCAACGAATAGAACGGGCACCTGCACCGTTTTCAGGCCCGCCCAGCGCATTCCGCAGGAGATATGGAACGCCATGTCCATAGCCACGAATGTTTTGCCGGTGTTGCTCTCTCCATAGAGGACCGAAAACGCCCCTTGGCCTAGCAGTCCTTTGATTAGTGGGCTTGTCCGGGTACTCAGATCGGTTGAGGCGAGTTCCTGAAACGAAATCAACTCGCCTGGCAGCTTCTTTTTCTTCGAGCTGATATCCCGGGACTGACCGGGCTCGTCGCTGAGATCTTCTAACCAGTGCTCCGGGCACAACTCTTCGCAAACCGGCTCCCAATCTGCATCAATCTCGCGCATCCGAAATGTTAATGTTCCCCCCGACAGATCAGACGGCGGGTAGGTGCCATAGTGATCCCAACGCTCATCGGTCAGAAACCCATCGTACTTTTCGCTCTTTTCGCTGAACGCGTGAAAGGCTTCCCGCCCTGCCTCGGAAGCGTGGGAGGCGTCGTAGATCGCCATACCGATCTTGTTCCAATCGTCCCAGGTCCGGTCCTTGTTCGGTAACCGCTCGGCAACTTCCAACAATGACTGCTCAGTCCACTCTCGCGGCGTTTTAAAACCATCTCGGTCAGCCGAACCCGAGCTATTCTGCCGGTCAGTCAGCAACCCTCCGGCAACTCGCTCCAGCTTGACGAGGGCGTCATCGAGGTCGATCTCTGTGCCTTCATCCCCACCAATGATCTCGCACAGCCGCGGCGCGCCTGTCTTGGTGTGCCAGGAACCCGGGCAACGGATCGGGTGGTTGATCGGATTGTTGGTCGGATCCGCGCTGGCCAAAGCCGTCGCGAGCTTCCTTGCTCTCGTCAGTTTGGCAAGCGCGTCCGGCGTCGTCGCAGGCTTCTTGAGCCGCCAGTAGAGATGACGCTTGTCGTGCGCCGAGCCATCCGGCGCGGTCCACGTACCGCCGGACGCGATGACCATGGTGGGCGGGCCTAAGATGATCTCGAGGCTCGCAGACGCCTCTTGCGGCCGTTCATCGATCTCAACCACGATCGCCGGGCCCGCGGCGATGTTGGCTGCCTTCGCATTTTCATTGGTTAGGAAGATGCACGCCGGCGGCGCAAACACGGCGAGAGAAGAATGGTTCGCAGTAGTAGTTGCCGCGGCCTCGTAGGCGTCCACCATCCCTTTTCCAAACCTGGTCCACTGGCTGCTAACGCACTTATCTGTCACGTGGTCAAACGCTCTCAAACTCACCCACCCTTGAAGTTCGGTGCAGTTACGAAAGAGAGCACTGGCATATCTGGAGATTGTCGGCCGATCGGCCTTCAATGCCTCCACTGGAAACGGAAGCACTTCGGCCGAGGTGGGTTGCTGTTTTGCTGGAGAATTGCTAACTTGACTGTGCATATACACACTTTCTGACCCGGTTCCGTACTGCAATGCGGGCCGGGTCTCGTTTGTTTAGCTGGCGGTAGCGAGCCGCCGGGTATCGCTAAATTCTGCCGCCTTGGATCACCTGCAATCTGGGCCGGCGTCTTGGGCTCATCGCGCATATTTCCTTGACGACGCTGCTGGCGGTTACGCGAATGCGCCCGTTAGGGGCTTGGCTCACTTCGAGCCGTCCGCCTCGCGCCCTGGCGTAGGCCCAGGCGTATGACATTCCAGCCATCCGAGCCGCTTGAGCCAGAGTGATCAGTTGGTCAGCGGGTTTGTTGGGTTCGAGGTATCGGGTCATCGCGTTGCCTTACTTGGTCGAATAGCCAAGGATCTCAGCTGACGTTGTTCTGTTCTACGCAACACCTGCGTGGCGCTTTCGAACAACGCCCGCTCGCTCAAGTGTTTCACCGGTCACGCGAATGGCTTCGAAAAACAAACCCCACTCTCTTTCACTACGTTGCGACAAGCGGCACGTAACTTTTTCCACGGCCCGCCTGATTACGTTGCGATCGACGCCAAGCCGCTTTTCCGTTTCCATGTAACGGGCGGTTCGGCTTGCGTCTGGCATTTCGGCCGCCACATCGAGATACGCCCAGGTGACTACACCGAGCGCGAGTGCTTCATCCGCTTGTTTTGGCGCCCTGCGCTCACTCTCACGGCTGTTTCTGTAGGCGTCGGTTTGGCAGAGCGCGGTGAATTCATCGAGGAAGTCAGGACAGGCCAGAAGTGCGTCGGCGAGAGCGTCGCCGTGCAACTCTCGAATTGATGGTAGGATCAGAGCGTCCCTCACAAACTCGACTGGGTGCTTCCAATACCGGGGTTCGCCCCGCAACCGGTTGACCGCAGCAAGCTCGCCCAGCGCGCCGGGTTGCCTCCAGTCGCCGTCGACCGGGCCAGACACCTCTTTTATTGCTTCCACATAAAGCTTGAGACGGCTGCCCTTTGGCGGGTTCTTCAGCTTCGACATGATCACCCCTCCCAGGCGGCGCGGGCGCGCTGGGTGCGAGCTGCGCGACCGTGTGAGCCGCGATCGGATGGGGTCCAGTCTTCGGCGCTGTCGATGAGAGCAATGAGGCTCTCTGTCGTTACCAGCGTGCGCCCAGCCAAGCGTTTGAACTGGAGGCGCCCCGCGCTTTCAAAGTTGTAGAGCGAAGCCGTCGAAACACCGGCAATTTCGCTGGCGCGCGTCAGCGGAAGGTAGGCGGAATTCCGCCAATCGATTGGGCGGCCAGAATAAGCGCCTTCGGGGAGATTGTTTTTCGCCATCGTTGTCTCCAGACGAGCGAGCAGGCATTGAGCTCTGCTTGTTGATCGGGGAGTGCGCTAAGCCTGGTAACGATGGTAGATATGGTAACAAACCGCGATTTATTCGCGGCGCGCACCGTCATGTTTAGCACGTTGCAAACATGCTATCAATAACTGGATTTTAGTTAAATCTGAAACGATGCGCGACGGGCAAGGTCTTCGGTCATGTCGACGATAAAAGCCGAATAGTGCTTTTCAATCATCTCCGATGACGTGTCATGCAAGCTCGCGACCAGGCGAATGGGCAGCCCTGCCCGAAGCCCGCGAACGATGGATGAATGTCGGAGAGCATACATGATCGTTTCTGCGGGCACTTCTGCCTTTGCTACTGTTGCGGCCCACGGTTTGTCGACTTCATATGCCGGTCCCCACGGCCGACGGCAGTCTTTCTCCCATTTGAACGGGCCAACGTTTCGATAAGCCCAACGCATTAGCAAAGGCTCATCAGCGGCGCGGTCATCGATAGCCGGCCGCAGTCTCTCGATTACGGCTTCGGACAAAGGCACTGCGACCGGCGCTCGGGCTGTCGCGGCCCGGCCCTTGCTCGCCCCTGGCACCATAATTCGCCGATTCTGGATCTGAAGGTCGCCAACGCGAATGCGAACGAGCTGCGAGTATCTCGCGCCCGTACCCGCCGCCAGCAATACCAAGCGGCCAAAATCACCGTCACTGTCGACCGCAAATGCCGCTTCTACGACGGCCTTGATTTGATCATCGCCAAGCAACTGCTTGCGCGCCTCAGCGGCAACGCGAACGGCTCGAGTTCCTACTTTGATTTCTGCCGGTAGCGACGCGGGAAGTTGTCGGCGGTGTTTCTCGGCAGCGGCATTCAACGCGGCGCGGAGATCATTCAAGACACGGTTCACCGACGCAGGCGCCAATCCTTTTTGCTTTTCTGTTTGATTTTCGTGAGCCGCACCTAAGCGTTCTCGCCACTGCTGGATATGTACCGCGCGCAGCTTAGACAAGGGCGTCTTGGCGAAATCCGCATTGCTCAGCACATAATTTTCAAGACGCCCCCTGGAGATCTTGCCGTCGCGCTCTGAACGTGTGAGCCGGTCTTTAACGTACTCGTTCACTGCCGTTGTGACAGTTGGACCGCTCCGAAGCGAAGAAGCTTCGCACCCTTCTATCGCGGCGTGTTTCTGTTTGCTCCACTCGAGCGCGTCTACCACTGCCTTTCGATAGGTAAGAGCACCTTGTGGCGCTGCATCATCATCTGCCTGAGCAAGCGTCTCTTCCAGGCGGTTCCCATCAATCACGACTTTGGCGACCCAGGCACCGACGCCGCTCTTCGGTTTTCTGTAACCGAGCGACACGCCGCCCCGGCCACCACTAACTCCGACCCAATAGGGGTTCTTCCGAGGCGCCAGGCGTCCACGCTTTGAAGGGGTGTCGATTTCCGGTTTCAATTCTCGTCCCACATATGATCCCACACTGCTGTATGTGGGGCGAGTTATATCCATGAAACTCAATCACTGCAAATCATTGATTTTTCTATCATCATAGATATCATATCAATCAGAAACGGGACGACTCTTTGCTCTCCGAAGGCAGAGGTCACAGGTTCGAATCCTGTCGGGTGCGCCAATTCTCCTGACTTTCAGTATCGCAATCTGCCATAGGGCAGCGGCTCGCTGCGATAGGCGTTTTTGCCTTTCTGTAAACACCCTTCCCTACCTGATTTTCATAGCGACCAAATCGGGCGCTCAGACGACCGGCTTGGGCAGACAGGCAGACAGGCTGGCTGGCTGGCTGGCTGGCTGGCTGAAGGATTATTTGCGAAAGGACGGCTTTCTGTTCGTGGGCGAGGCCTGAAAGCACTATGCAGCCCGTTTGCTGTCGACTGAAACGCAAACAGCCCCGGTGGTAACCGGGGCTGCGCAGGTTGACCGGCTGGAAAAGGCCTGGACCTAGAACTCCAGGGCGCGGTCGCCGTTGGCGTCCTTGATGC
>MRWG01001011.1_pt1 | contig 21210 bp, 17 predicted proteins | sample 1013341 | NCBI WGS metagenome assembly MRWG01 (sample SAMN06117577, study PRJNA244670) | biofilm metagenome | biome: Water; feature: Cathode Biofilm; material: Biofilm; isolation source: microbial consortium enriched at the cathode of a solar microbial fuel cell | place: USA: District of Columbia ... | reverse complement strand
ATAACCGCCCGTAGCTCAGCTGGATAGAGCGCCGCCCTCCGGAGGCGGAGGTCAGAGGTTCGAATCCTCTCGGGCGGGCCATTTCATCGGCATTTCAGCAAGTTAGAGGCCCCAGCCTTTTGAAAGCCCTACATTCTCGCAAATTTCTTCCAGTCTAATTTCAAACTACGCGATGACCGCTGCCCAGCTTCTGAAATTGTGTTGTTTGGCACACGAATTCGAGCCTGTGTCCAAATTGTGTCCATGGTGTGTCCACAGCTTTTGGCACATTTTTCGAGGCTTAAGAATTCTGACCTTTGCACTGAATCCGAAAAATACTGGCTTGGACACAGAGAACAGTCGAAAGCAATCTGTCTCTCGCGTCGTCAGAGGTCTCGTGCAATCACCATAAGCTAACAGCCCCTTGGTACCCACCAGCCCCACTCCTTAATGCTCATGCTTTGGAAAGCCCGCTAAGAACCTCTCTAAAGCTGTTCAATCCAGCCTCCAGATTTTCAATAATCTCCTCCGCAAGGTCATCCGGTTCCGGCAGGTTATCCAGGTCGGTCAGACTTTTGTCCTTCAACCAGAAAATATCCAGGCTGGTTTTATCCCGCGCGACTAACTCCTCATAATCGTATTTGCGCCAGCGGCCGTCCGGATTGTTTTCCGGATGCCAGGCTTCCACTCGCTTGCTGGGATTCTGGGGGTTATAGCATTTAATAAAGTCAGCCAAATGCTCATATCGCATGGGCTTTTTCTTCAGGGTGTGGTGGATGTTGGTGCGATAATCATAGAACCAGACTTCTTTCGTCCAGGCGTCGGGACTAGCGGGCTTGTTATCGAAAAACAGAATGTTTGCTTTCACGCCCTGAGCGTAGAAGATCCCCGTGGGCAAACGCAGAATGGTATGCAGCGTGGTGTTTTCCAGAAGTTTCCTGCGAATGGATTCACCGGCACCTCCCTCAAACAGTACGTTATCGGGCACAACTACAGCCGCCTTGCCTGTGGTTTTCAGCATACTGCGGATGTGTTGAACAAAGTTGAGCTGTTTATTTGACGTCGTGGCCCAGAAGTCCTGACGGTTATAGGTCAGCTCATCGGTTTCTTGCTCGCCTTCCTCATTGGTAAAACTCATGGAGCTTTTCTTCCCGAAAGGCGGATTTGCTAGCACGTAATCCACATTGACGGGGCTCGCGGCGACCAGCGCATCGTTCGGGGAAACCAAGCTATCACCGTCGATCTCCCCGATGTTGTGCAGAAACATATTCATCAGGCATAGACGACGGGTATTTGCGACGATTTCATTGCCAAAAAACGTACTGTGTTTTAGAAACTGCTTGTGATCTTTATCGAGCTGGAAGTTTTCCGGATTGGTAAGAAAGTCGTAGGCTGCCAAGAAAAACCCTCCGGTGCCACAGGAAGGGTCAGCAATGGTTTTACCCGGCTCCGGCCGTAAACACTCAACCATGGCGCGAATCAGTGGTCTTGGCGTGAAATACTGGCCCGCGCCGGATTTCGTGTCTTCCGCATTGCGCTCCAACAGCCCCTCGTAGATATCCCCTTTTATATCGGACCCCATCATCACCCATTGGGTGCTATCGATCATATCGATCAGCCGGTAAAGCTTAGCCGGGTCCTGAATCTTATTTTGAGCCTTGGTAAAAATCTGCCCTAGCATACCGCTATGCTTCCCCAGCTCTCGTAGCAGCTCAACATAGAGAACCTCCAGCTCTGCCCCCTTCTTACTGGTAAGAACCGGCCAGCTGTATTTATGCGGAATGCCAACATCACGGTTATAGGGCGGTTTGCTGTACTCGTCCGCCATTTTCAGAAAGATCAGATAAGTCAGCTGTTCAAGATAGTCGCCGTAACCCACACCGTCGTCACGCAAAGTGGTACAGAAGCTCCAGACACGGGAAACAATGGACGAAGTATTCATTAATGACGTTCCTTGAGGGCAAGCAATTACCTGCCTGATTCAGTGATATGGTACTTTTAGGTTCGGTTTCGGAGGTCACCAACCAGTTGAGCTCAAGTGAGTAAGCGTCAACCACAATTGCCGAATTCTTACTTGGACTCTGCTTGAAACCGACGTGGTCCATTTAATTGTTCGCTGAGTCGACGGACCATGTGTGTGATCAACCGCTGGGTGATTACTATACAACCACCGGCACACCAATCTGATTGGCAATTGGGGTATACAAATCAACATCAATTTCCGGAGCCCTGATGGATACTACCAGTGAGTACTTCACTGCCTGATTGTAGCGGCCCAAAGCAGGCCTGGTTTTCCACCAGCCAAGGGCTGGATAGACCGCAATAACACCCCGGCTGGCCAGCTCAGCGGCACTGCCTCTCCATTTATCAGAATGAAGCGAGCCCCTATGGCGATTACTCTTGCCAAGCAACCAGGCAGAATCGCTTTGGCCAGAACTTGAATATTCCTCGGCTTCCCTCGCGGCCACGTTGATTCGTGCCCTGAAATCGTCATTGCTCTCCAGCGGACGCTTCACATCAAAACGCAGGCCGTGGGACTCATACCGATAACGAGAAGTCACGCCACGCGCGGAAGGGTTGGGCTCTATGAAGTATGAAAGAGTTACCCTCATTTCAACCTCCGTTTCGCCCAAAGCCTCAAGCTCCGCAAGCGGCCAAGGCAGGCGATGCAAATTCATATCCTTGAGTTGAGGGTCGCTCCCTTTTTTCCGCTTGAATGGGTGAAGCTGCTCCTCGCACACCATCGTTAAAGAGTTATCAACACTCCACAACGCTCTGGCCAAATCAGGTTCGCCAAATCCGCAATGCCTCACCAGATTGGCCATTTGTGTTTTGGTCGGTTTACCACGAGCTGGCAAAAACATTCGCTTCATAGCATCTGTCCATTCGGCAGAATGCACAATCAGGCCGCGAATCGTCTCGGGGCGTAGTTCCGCATAATCAGCCATTAATTGCGCTGTCATCCTGGCTGCCAACGCTGATGCGGCGCTCGTTGCATTAGTTGTGGTAAAGAGTCGCTCATTGATCTGAGCGTTCGTGGTCAGCAAACTCAGGCTTGGCATCCATGCGGCACCAAGCCCATCCTTCGCGGCGTTTCCACCTTCGAAAACGACGTCGGGCTTCAGTGGCCAGTGCGGCTGCCAAGTTTCAGAAGTGGTACTAAACGGACTGAGAGCGCCCGGCTCCGCAATGGGCTCGTAATGCTGGGCGTCCGCCTCTGTTATATTCGCAAGATGGGTCATAGCGCCGACAGTGAGCACATTCCACGCCTGCGCTGGATCATGAATAGCATCGGTAGAATTACTATTCGGGTATTCCATCCACGCGCTTGAATCTTGAATATTTCCGGCAGAGACGACGAACAACCTTGGTGTCTCGCCTTGCTCATCGGCATCGCAGGCCAGCCGATCTAGTGTCGCAGACCAGGCCGACGGGCGACCACGATCCCGGTTATCTTTAGCGGTAATGGCCATACTAAAAACACGTTTACGCCTCGCGGCGCTGATAGTCGGGCGCGCAACTGCTTCTGCTGTTAGATAGCCATGATGCTCTGGGTCCCCGCCATTGGCTCCGTCTGCCGGAATCAACTTCACGGATTCGAGCCTGTGTTTGACAGCAAGAGGTTGATTACTCTCCAAGGCATCCGTGAGATTACCCATCAAGGCAATCCCGGCCATGCCTGTCCCGTGCCCATCGTGATCGTTTGAGCCCCAGCCGGGTTCTATACTGTGCGTGTCAGCGTTTGATAATGCCCTGGCAAGCAGCGGATGGCCATTGTTCACTCCGGTATCAAACAGACAAATATGAGGAGCCTCCGTATCCTCACTCGGCAAAGTTAACCTCTCATTCAACTCGTTCGCCCACTCCACTTGTTCAGGTGGCGGCAATGAATCAAAAAAGTCGGCAGTTTCCTTGGCCCGTCTTAGCTCGGCGATCATATTGAGGGTCATAACCGAGCGTTTCATTTGTTCCACTGAGCCAAAGACCAGCAAAACAGTTCTCTCGGGGAAGTAGAGTTCTCCCGAGGCAACTTTAAAGCGCAACCCAGCTGCCATTTCCCGGAACTGACTGATTACGGCCTGACGATTTTTACGCACGGGAAGCCAGACTTCCCACCAGAGAAACTCGTCATCAGATGTCGGCATGGCCTCAAGTGTATCGGTCCATAACGCCTGCAAAGTAGCCGCTCGGATCTCCGCAATTGTGTTGATCAAATTACTGCTTTTGGGTCCATTTTTAGTATCTTTCGATTCGTCCAGATAACCAGCGATAAGCTTTTCAAAAACTTCCAGCTTACCCTCTGGCACAAATACAGTGGCGAACACCCTATCTTCTTCATATCTGACATTTCGTAATTCAATGCCTGACCTTTCACGCGCCAAAGACTCGAAAGCCAGCTCAACATCAGGAAAGCTTTCGAACTCGATCTGTAAACCGACACCTCCCTCTATACCAGCAAGGTGTTGTTGTTCAACGGCATCTGTAAGGGTTGAGTGAAGACTCTGAAGTTTACCCAGCAAGGCATTACCATGGGCCTGACGGTCACGACTCGGTACGGCCACTCCGCCCCCGCCCTGACCCGGTGAAGTAAAGCTTTCTGACTTACCATTATTCTGCAAAATGAAATGTGGGCGGTTATTTCCCTCGTTTACCGGCATGCAACATCCTTATTTTTAGCAGTTTTCGCCGCTCAATCGATTCGATAGGCTCCTGCGCTCTTCGATGGACAGGCAAACATCTTTTTCAGAAATCTGGTCTTTACGTTCAATCAACGCGGTCTTCAAAACTTCATCCGCCGCCCTGGTGAGCTCCGCATAACTTAAGCCAACAGCCTTTGACGCCAGCCTTTTCCAGGAGATGCTTTTCACGGCCTTATGCTGTAGCCGGGCTTTTAAAACACCGGAGATATGCTTTTCATCGGGCAGTTCGTAGTGCAATAAATCATCAAACCGGCGAAAAAGCGCGTTATCCAGAATTTCAGGGTGGTTTGTGGCGCCAAGAATCAGGCTATGGGATTGATCTTGCTCGATCATTTGAAGAAAGCTGTTCAGTATTCGCCGGACTTCACCCACATCATTGGTCAGCCCACGCTGTGAGCCGATGGCATCAAACTCATCGAAGAAGTAAACACCTCGCGCCTGCTGGGTTGCCTCGAAAATCTGCCGGAGCTTTGCTGCGGTTTCACCCATAAACTTAGTCATCAAACCATCCAGGCGCACTTCAAACAACGGCAGGCCCAACTCGCCGGCCAGCACCGATGCAGTCATGGTTTTACCCGTTCCCGGGGGGCCAACCAGAAGCAGCTTACGCCTTGGTTGAAGGCCGTGAGACAGAATTTCAGCCGCATGACGCTGTTCCCGAATAATGCGCTCAAGCTGTTGCTCCAGATCATCCGCCAACACCATGTCGACTAGACGATTTTTCGGATAGCTGACCGTTAACAGATTGGCCAACTCACCGCGCGGCTTGCCGATGGGCACAGCCTGGCCATCTGGGGGCGTAACCCGGCGCGCCTTCGCCTGATCGACCAGAGTGCGAAGCTCCTCGGCGAGCTTTCCATGGCCCATCTTGGCCTCGCGGGCCGCCACCTGCATCGCGATGGAATAGAAACGGGTGTCGTCACCCTCCAGATGGGATCGGAGCAACGCCTTGAGTTGGTCTGCACTGGCCATTAGATAGCACCTCTTTGAATAGTACTATTGTACGCAACAGGGCAAGGAAGCTGGAACATAAACATCAGGTCCTCTCCTGGAGACCGGAACCATGGCGGTGCGCCGAAGCTCTACTCGTCCGTTTTCCGTTTTGTTCCTCCTCCCCGATTCGATCCAATAGTTCGCTGGCCGGTTCATCGTCAGGGTCTTGTGGAACCAGTTTGCCAGAGAAGGCTTTTCTCAGGATTGATTGACGGAGGGTTTCTGACTTTGAGAGCTGCATTTCTGTTTCGCGGAGCAACGCATCAGTGACCGATAGCTTTCCCTCCAGGAGACTCACGATGATTTTTTGCTCGGAAATTGGAGGTACAGGCAGTTTAAAGCTTTTCACGTGCTGCTGATTTATCTTGTATATCCCAGCGGTCGTTCTCGCAGACTTCTCAATCTGACTTCTAATCAAGCGAGATTCCCACACCCAACTGAAGTACTCAGGCACTATTTTTTCCGAATCTAGTCGCACCCGCATTATTGTATCTGGGAATGCGACTTTCTTGATTGGTTCAACAACAAGTCCCCCTCGCCCAACCAAATTCTTGCTACCATTTCCTCTTGAAAACAAGAAATCGCCGTCATTTACAATATAGGCATTGGCGTCTTCTGCAGCCCAGGCGCCTTCCTTGAATTCGCTTAAGTCTACCTTTCCATCTTTTAGGGCCGTCAACCGCAGGACAGGAAAACCTCCTGGCTGGTCCTTCACAGATCTACCATTGGACGGGCCCAATACGGCCAGTTCCCCAACAGTCATTTCCTGCCACGAGCTGGAGTCGATACCGCTATCTTCTCTCCATTGCGCAGTGAGCTCGCCCTCAAATGCGTGCTTGAGGACAACCTGTCGATAGACCTTGAGCTGTTCGCGTGCAATTTTCAGCGCGGCAATGCCGTTGTCCAGTTCGGAGAAGAGTTCTTCGATTTTGGCAACGATGCGTCTTTGTTCGGGGAGCGGAGGTAGGGGAATAGGCAGGAGTCCAAATGCTTTTCCTGATAGTTCAAGGAAAGTGGTGCCACTTGCCTTTCTTTCCGCCAATTGCTTTGAGCCCTTCAGATAATAATAAATGTACTCATTGAAAACCCCAGGAACAGGGATCAAGCTCTTGAAACCTTGGTTTGTCGAAATCGGCTCTGCACTGATTGCTACGTACCCAATTGGTGCCCGCGACGAAAAGTGAACGCTTCCCGCAGGCATAAGCTTCGCAGAACTTTTTTTTAACCCTTCTCGGGTAATCGATTTGTTACCCTTCCGAATGAATTTCTCTGAATATCCCGTCAAGTCTGCTGGTGAAATCCAGTTTATGTCTCCTCCCCAATAAGCAGGCTCTTTTGAGGCCGGAGTGCCGCCCGAAACAACCTCACCAATTTGGGATATGGTTGTCCAACACCAATGACTAGGAATATCCCACTGCTCTTCAGAGCTCATCACGCCACCAACTCCCGATTCAATTCACCCATCACCCAGTCCATTCGATCCCCAAACAACTGATACATCCGCCCCAACCCACCCTGGGCATCAAACGGAGCCATATCCAGATCATCCCGCTCGACGTGGAATGAGCTGGCAACGTGGTCGCGGATCAGGTGCAGCCAGGCCATTTGCTGTTCGTTGAATTTGTCGCTACCACCAGCGTGGTATTTCATGATCCAGTCCTGAAAGTTCTTTCTGACGGTGCTACCGAAGGTTCTGATTCCCGGGTCGATGCCGCATACGCGGCGTATTAGTGCCACCAGGGCGGTGAGCTCACTCAATGGGTTCTCGCCTTTGTAATTGTCCAGGTGGGCATAAGCCTGCCAGACGCGCAAAGGTGCGAGCTTTGGCCGTTCCTGCCTAAGCTGTTCCAGCAGGGCTTTGATTTGGGGGTAAGTCACTTCGCTGCGCCTGGCAGGGGTATGAAAGTAGATGCTCAAAGCATCAATGTTGTCTGCTTGCCCCTGAAGGTAGTCGGCAAACTCCTCCACCAGGGCTTTGGCATTGTCCGTGGTTTCACCAGCCCATTCGGCGGTGATTATATTATCCAGGTCGTCGTGGACAATGGTTTGTTCCTTATCTCGGCGGATGCTATCGATCAGGTCGATCAAATCGCCGTTGAATACAGTGGCAACCTGGCTTACCAGTTCTTTCTGGGCCTGATCACGGGCGCTCTCGCCAGGGTCTGTTCCCGCTGGCTGGCTGACAATTTCCAAGGCTTTTTGTTCCACCCGGTCGCCATCAATGGCATTGAACAGTTCACCTATAATCGTCAACAGGGGTATACCGCCCGCTTTCCCGGCGATGCGGGAACGCTCTTTGTCGTCCAACTGTTTGTCCAGTCTTGCCAAGCGTCCAGCCAGGGAAGATACAGTATCCGTATCGCTGGCGCCCATCATTACGCCCATGGCCAGGTCTTTCATGGGCACGCTGGGCTTCGTGATTAGTGGTTGGCTGGCTGTTTTCAGGGATTTAGTCACGCCGATGGCGTCCACAATCACGTAGTGGGTTTTGGCGCCTTGCGCAGATGGCGTGACCTTTTTTAAACTGTCTTTATCCAGAGTTCGGGTGCCCCGGCCTTTCATTTGTTCGAAATAGTTCTTACTCTTCACATCCCGCATGAACAGCAGGCACTCTAGCGCTTTCACATCTGTACCAGTGGCGATCATATCCACTGTCACGGCGATCCGCGGGTAGTAATCATTACGAAACTGGGCGAGTACGGATTTAGGGTCTTCTCCTTTTTCGATCACTTTGCCGTCAGCATCCAGTTTGTCGTTAGCCACCCGATAGGTGACCTTTCTGCAGAACTGATTGCTCTCACCAAATTCCTCTCGCACTGTCTGAATAATATCGTCGGCATGGCTGTCGGTTTTGGCGAAAATTAGCGTTTTCGGGACTTCCTCTCGGCCTGGAAAAATGCTGGGCAAGGCATCCCTGAATGCACGAAGCACCGTGCGGATCTGGTCGGGATTAACAATATTCCGGTCCAGTTGCTTGGCGGTGTAGGTTTCGTCTTCATCTTGGGTTTCCCAGCGCCTGCGACGGGTGCTGCGTTCGCGCCTTTCCACCTGCTGTTTGGCGGTGATCTCGCCGCCTTTCCGAGTTTTCTCGGTTTCAATCACATAAACTTCGTTGCCGACGTTAACGCCATCCGCCACGGCTTTTTCGTGGTCGTATTCGCTAACCACGTTTTTGCGGAAGAAACCAAAGGTGCGGTTATCGGGTGTGGCGGTCAGCCCTACCAGATAGGCATCGAAATATTCCAAAACCTGACGCCACAGGTTGTAGATGGAGCGGTGGCATTCATCAATGATGATAACGTCGAAAAACTCGGGGGGAATCTTGTCGTTATAGACCACCGGTAAGGGTTCTTTTGGCCGGGTGAATTGCTCCGCCGGGTTCTGCTCTTCCAGTGATTCTTCCAGCGGTTCGCCCCTGAGGATGGAGTACATACGCTGAATGGTACTAATACACACTTGGGCATCTTTGGCAATGAACTGGTTTTTCAGGCGCTGGACGGTGTAAAGCTCGGTGAACTTCCGGTTATCGTCGTTCGGCAAAAAGCTCATGAATTCCTGTTCGGCCTGTTCTCCCAGGTTTTTGGTATCTACCAAAAACAGGATTCGGTTAGCACTGACCGGCTCTCTCAGTAAACGGTAGCTGGAAGTAATAGCGGTAAAGGTTTTTCCCGAGCCTGTGGCCATCTGTACCAGAGCGCGGGGTTTATCCTGTTTTAAAGATTCTTCCAGATTGGTGATAGCGGTAATCTGGCAGTCCCGCAGGCCGGTGGTGTTCAGCGGCGGAAAATCCTGTAATCGAGCGCGAAGGCTTTTTGGTTCATGTACCCATTTTGCCAATGTTTCGGGGCGATGGAAGTTGAACACTTCCCGTGAGCGTGGGTGTGGGTCGTTGCCATCGGTAAAACGGGTAATCACGCCGGTGCTCTCATATACAAAGCGCAGAGGTTGGCTGTTGTTGACCCACTTCAACGTGGCGTTAGCGTAGCCCTGAGACTGATCTTCGACGATGGTGATTTTCTCACCCCAAGTCTCGGGCTTGGCTTCGATTACACCAACGGCTTTTTTATCCACGAAGAGAACATAGTCGGCCGGACCTACATCAGTTTGGTACTCGCGCACAGCCACACCAAGTGAGACAGAAAAATCGATCTTTTTCTTGTCCTGCACCGCCCAGCCAGCGATTGCGAGGAGCTGATCTATCTCGTCTCGGGCTTTTTGTTCCGGATTTTGATTGACCATGCGTACTTCCTTATTTACGTGCCCATGCCGAGTCTAGCCAACATGATCGCGGCTCGCGCGTTATCCTAGCTGCGCTTATATGAGTGAATCATCCGCAATTTTCTAACCGACCAGCTTCGAACAGAATCCCTGAAGACAGAGCATCACTCTTCAATGAAATAGTCGGTATCGACCTGTTTGACCTCGTAAACGTCTTTGACGTTGACACCCAAGTTGTTCTCGATCATGAGCTGAGCCAGCTCACGCCCATCGATAAGTACAACCTTCATATCGAGTCCAGCGGCTGCATCGCGAGCACCGGATGAAAAATCCGATGTGGTTAGAAAAACACCTTTTCGGGCACGTTGCCGTGTAAGTGCACCGATGAACTTGTCTATTTCTGGGCGGTGGACCGTATTTGTCCAACGTTTGGCTTGAAGGTATATGGTATCGAGACCTAGCTTGTCTTCCTTAATGATGCCATCGATCCCATCGTCGTTGGTCGTCTGTGTGGCTTGTCCCGCCTCTTTCCTCGAACCGCCGTAACCCATAGAAATCATGAGATCGACGACCAGTTTCTCAAAGAACGAAGGCGATGCTTTTCGGATGCTATCAAGAACCTCGTCAGCCAGATTCTCCATTAACGATTGATGCGCCGATGCAAGCTGTTCGTCTGGTGTAGTTTCCTCTAAATCGTTTTCAACGATCGCCGAGGCGGTCGAAGCAGGTTTTGGCTTGTGAGTATGAAAATCATGGAACTCAGGAAACTGTTTCAACCATGCAACACTGATTCGCTCCGGTCCGCTTTTTAGCGCATCTTGACCGCGATCAGTAATTTGCACCATTCCACGCTGGGGAATGGTTAGCAGCCCAGCTTTGTTTAAATAGGTTCTCGCCCAACCGACCCGATTATTAATCACCGTCTGATTGCCTGATGGAAGCCGTTCTTTACGCTCCTCGTCTGAAAGTCCGAAGGCTTCTTTGACTGCCTCACGGACATCAGCCAAAGCATACGGCTTACCATCTCTGACCGATTCGAGAACCGGACGCATGACTGATTGGAAATCGGGTATTGCCATCGTCTTCAGCGCTCCCTGCCGTTACTCAATTCACTGCTCGTCCATAAATTCGAACAAGTCGCCCACCTCACAACCAAGATAGCGGCAAAGCGCGTCAATCGTTTCCAGCTCTACGCGGCTGGCAGTCTCGTGATAAAGCCGGGTAATGGTACCCCGGTTCACACCTGTTTCCCTCGCCACATCAACAATCTTGAGCTTCTTCTCGCCCATCAGCTTTGACAGATGGCACTTAATCATTTGGCCCACCAAAGAACAAATTAACCCACAGGAGATCAAAAAGACTTGCAAAAGGTCTTTATGAGTGCATAATGATCTTCAGGAGGACATTTTGAGGCGCTAGTAATGCGGTTTGTCCTCCAGCACTCAAAGATATCAGAGGTGAATAGTTATGTCACAGGAGTATCTGACTACCGAAGAGCTTGCTCAGCGGATTAAGTACGACGCGCGCACGATCCGCGAACGGCTGAAGGATTCCGTCCTGCTAGAGGGTATTCATTACATTCGGCCTTTCGGCGGACGGAAGATCCTCTACATCTGGGAGAAAGTCGAGCAGGACATGTTCGATCAAGCCAGCAATGTAGCTTTTGCCGTGCCGATGGCTCGGGGAGGAGTGTGCCGTGGGTAAGATCGTCGCACGACCCGAATCCGGAAAGCTGTACTTCGATTTCCGCTTCCGAGGCAAACGTTGCCGAGAGCAGACCGCCCTCGACAACACGCCCGCTAACCGGAAGAAGCTTCAAGCGATTCTGAAACGCATCGAAGCGGAGATCACTTTGGGGAACTTCGAGTACCACAAGTATTTCCCCGACAGCCCTAAGGCGCAGGAATTTACCCGGCAAGCTGAATTGCAGCGCGCTCGGGCGGCTCATGACACGCCGCTGTTCAGTGAATTTTCCCAAACATGGCTGGACGAAATGAGGATTCAGTGGCGCCGCTCCTACATCGCAACGATTGAGGGAACGCTGGAGAACTATCTCATTCCGGAATTTGGAGAGTCGGAGGTTGGCCACATCACCAGGCAGGGAATTCTTTCGTTCCGGGCGTCACTCGCCAAAGTAGAAACCCGGAGTAAAAAGCCACTTTCCGCCAGTCGTATCAACCGCATCATGACGCCTTTACGCATGATTCTGGGAGAGGCAGCCAACCGGTTTGAGTTTACCTCACCCTACCAAGGGATCAAATCGTTGAAAGTACCCCGGTCCGACGTGGAACCGTTCTCACTGGAAGAGGTTCGTTTGATTCTCGACACGGTGCGGACGGATTTCAGGAACTACTACACGGTTCGTTTCTTCACCGGTCTTCGCACCGGAGAGATTGACGGTTTGCACTGGGACTGCGTCGATTTTCAGCGTCGGCAAATTTTGGTTCGCCAGGCAATAGTGGAAGGCGAAATTGAGCAGACCAAAACGGATGGCAGCTATCGGCACGTTGCGATGTCTCAGGTGGTGTTCGACGCTCTCAAGGATCAGCAAAAAGCGACGGGAACAAACACCTTTGTGTTCTGCAATCGCGAGGGCAACCCGCTTAATCACAACAACGTGACTCAGCGGATCTGGTACCCCTTGCTTCGCCATCTCGGGCTACGCAAACGGCGGCCTTACCAAACTCGACACACCGCAGCCACGTTGTGGCTGGCCGCCGGTGAGAATCCTGAGTGGATTGCCAGGCAGATGGGCCACACGACAACCGAAATGCTGTTCCGTGTGTACTCGCGGTACGTGCCAAACCTGACTCGCCGCGACGGCTCCGCCTTTGAGCGCCTGCTCATAAACGAATTCAACGCCAAAACTGATCCCAAGAAGGAAGGTGACTCATGAACCATTCTCAACCGTTTTCTATCAGCCGAAGGTCTTTCGCAAGTCGTTTGGCCAGTGCACTCGCATTCTCAATGCAAATTCCTGGCGGAACTCAACTCGTTGCTTTGCTTGGTGAAGGCGGCGAAAGCTCCAATCTCGCTGCGCTCACTCACTGGGTGGAAAATGAGATGTGGTTGATGGACGACGAGGCCCTTCAGGACCCGCTGCCGCAATTGCTCAACAATCTGGAACGTCTTCTGCACTCTGCACAGGAGGACTTCGCATGAGCATTGTCGTCAACACCAGCTGGAAAACCGAGCCGGAAATATTCATCGGGACCATTACCCACTTGACGGAAATTCCGAACGGGGACGACCTACCGGTTCTGGAACTGAACATCGAAAATTCGTTCGATCGGTATCAGGTCGTAATGTTCCAACCCCACCCGGATCTCCAGCTCTCTCAAATCCCAGACTGTGCCGTTCAGTTGGTGCTCTGGGAAGGTGAGCGGGGAAGTGCCGTGTCGCGCTCAGACACCGTCCTTCTGCTGGACACGCCTGACACAATACTGCATTTGCCTGAGTCGAAACTCGCCTGCCCTGACCTAACGGTCGACATTGAACTGTTCCTCGAACCGTGCCCGGTGCAACCGTTAGCTGATTTTGTTCGACGAGTTCTGGGTCGACCATCAGTTGGGCTGCGCTTCTTGAATGGCGCAATGCAAGAAGACGGCCGCCAACAGCCAGGAAGCCTGGCAAGACACGGCCTTGATGTAGCCATACGATCATTCGATGCATGCCGCGGTTATAACGACACGGAACGCTGGCTGGCTGCTATTGCGGGACTTCTGCATGGGGTCGGCCGGATCGAGTTACCTGACTCCAAACCAGTCGATTACCTAAAGGCAGTGTTGAAGGGACTGGGCATACTGGCGGAAGACCTACAGCGATTAGGGCGACAACTTCCTGAGGCAGCCCGAAGCATTCAGTTTATTATTGCCTCGATGTACCGCATCGGAAGCCCTACACAGCCAGACCCAAAGGCTATGGTTGTGCAGTCATCTCACCTGCTTGCCGCGCAACTCCAGTCAGAACTGATGCACACAGCGTCAACGCACCTGGCTAGCGCCTCTACACGCCCCACCTCACCTTAAAAAAGGACTATATTCAGCGGCCATGGATGGCTCCCTCCTTCCGGATTTTATCATCAACATACACTCGTCCGGCAAATCCAATCAGCGCTATAAATGCCACAAATCGAATAGCTGTCATGCCATGCTGCAGAGAGCGCCCACCAAAACCTTTAGTGGGCTGATCGACCACTATTTGAGCGACACCCATTGCATTTCTTGGGCCTGCAGGATCATCCCAACGCACCCGAACATGGGATTCGGGCAGAGACAGCTCCTTACTCCAATATGTCTTCATTTGCTGTCTATCAGGACCGTTTTCTGGCGCACGCACATCCACCCACGCAAGTTTCTGAAAACCTATAACCTCCAGAAACTGGAGATATAGAACTTTCTTCTCGGTCGAAGAAAACTTCAACTGCGTGTGGCTCCTCTGCACAGCATTGACAACGTTCTCTACAAGCGCGACAAAGCGTTTAGCGTCCGAGCGAGCAAGTTCGACCAGGCTTTCATACATCTTCTCAGCGGCCGGATGCGATGCCGTCAACTTGGGTGGTGCCGGACACATGCGCTGGACAGGATTGGCCACTCCACCCACTCCAACTCGGTGAGCAATACTGTGGGCATTCGGTCTCTTGCCCAAAGTAAATGCGTTGCGTTGACCCAGGTGCCCCTCTTTGAAATGCCGTGCATATTGGTCCATCAACCACTCACCACGCCTATGGCAGCAAGTCAAACAGGACTCGGACAATCCGAACAAGCTTGCGGTTCCGACAATCGCATTCTCCAACTCTGCACCGTTCGTTATGAGCTGAGAGATATGATCAAGCGCCTGATAAACCAACAATGGGGATTCCGGCATCTCCTGTGCCTCAGGCTTGGGCCCTACCGCTGATGAGACCAACGGCTGGTATTCAGCGAATGACTTGTCTGCGGCAACCTCCCCGCATTTTTTAAAACGACCCAACACGGCAGCCAGTTGAGGAAGAGTAGAGCCCTCTTTAAGGCCTCGTCGTTTACGAAGCTGATCAAAATTAGCCCGGGTAAAACCCAGGAGCTCGATTTGCCGGCTATCTGATAAAGTATTCATTGGTACCGACCAACGCATCAGGCCAACCGCGACGTCCAGCAGATGTGTGTAGACTCGGGTGGTTTGCCCCGGAGACGCATGCCCCATCAAAAAGCTTAGGTACTGGAGCTTATCGATCGCAGGCACATACTGCTCTTCCCCACACAAAACCGCATACCAGTTCTCTCCCCAGTGAGGCATGATGATCTCACCGTCATCACTGCAGGCCCATTCAACCGGGAAAAGCTCTCCTGGATAGGATTCCATCAATCGCAACGCATTACACGTCGCACAGGAATGTCGCAGATTATGAAAACTAAGCCCGGGTGTTCCCGAGGCGATTCGCATCGCATCCTGAACCGGGTCGATCAACGCCTTAGACGGCATCAAAAAATTTGGCTGATGCAACTCACACAGGAACAATTGGTTACGTTTCTTCGATGTCTGCTCCAAGGTCCGCCTGCGATACCAACGCCTCACCAAATCCAACTCTGCGTCAGTTAGCAACGCCCACAATGACAACACTCGATTGGCGTTACTGGTCTTGGTGGAGCCAAACCTGTTCCCTCTGACGACCAACGTCGGAAACGCCAGGGCAGGCTCATACAATCCCTGCAGATCCCGGAGGAGCAATCGTCGGATTTCCCCTCGTCTCAAACCGCACCGATAGCCGAGTATGAGTGCAACCTGTCGTGCTTCAGCTAACCGCCGGTCTGCCTCATCATCGAGCATGGACATAGCCCTCGCATATTCTGCGGGCGTTAATATCTCTGCATCCACCTGGCCGTTACTGCTCACTCCCTCGATATAGGTGTCTGGCAAACCGTGCTGCGTGACCAGGTCACGATGAAATCGTCTGAGAACGCCAGAGCGGTAGGCTCGCTGTTGGATTGAAGAACTGGCCTGTAGCAACTGTGCGTACAGCCCTTCCCAGTCATCTTCGTCCAGGTCATTCAGGTCCTCTTCATCAATCAACTCTGCGACCAGTGGTTCGGCAAACTCCGACAGATACCGTTGCAGAGAACTATCTGTCACAGAGAATCTTAAACATGCGCACCACGAAGCTAGAACCCTGACGATGGGGGAAAAGGAATTCGCACGGGCAATTTCCATGAGTGCCTTGTAGCTCCGGCTTTTTTTAGAAAGCCGCTTCACAGTCTTATCGAGCGCCAACGCCTGAGCGATCGCATCCATTGCCTCGTTGGAATTTTCGCCTTTTAATCCATAAAGCGGACAAGGTGATTCCCCGTTAATCAACTCCGAGGTGGGTTTTGACGATTTGCTGTGCCGGATTTTTGGAACACGACCGGTAATCAATCTGATCCAGGCGTCGCTATGCATAGAGACAAAGACGCCGGGAGCGTTTTGTACGAAACCGGCAATTCCCATAACGTTCAGGGACGCCAGTGTGGAGGACGCGTCCATCAAATTACGGACAAATTTAGCGCCCTCCTTAGAGACTATGTTCTTTGTAGATGCAATCCGGCCAACAAACATTGACAGTAGAGAACCCGGCGATGCGCTCGGGAAGGCGTCAATACCATGCTCACGATTAAACCGATGCAGCAAACACAGCGTGACCGGGTCTGGAAACCAACGGAAACATTCCACCCCTTCACCACACTCCACCCAATACAGCTTCCTTGGCCCCAGTTGCTTTTTGGCAGTTTGCATACCGCGGGGAATGACTTCACAGATAGCATTGAGACGCTTCTGGGTGCATAGCCCGCCAAACCAAATCATGGAATATATCAACCGGCCAGCATCATGCATCAGGCGTTCGTTCCCAGCCAAATCGCCACTGTCCAAGGTTTTCCAGAAATCTACCTCAATCTCCTCGTAAGCTGATTTGTGCTCAAAGGATTTCGGCGTCATCGGCGGCGTATCCATTCGAACGACTATCATCAAATCCCGGTTTGGAACTTCGAGGCTATGCTTCTGTGCGATCTCATCGAGACGCCTCACAACGTGATTGTGACGGGTGCGTAGTGCATGCCCTTTTACATCAGCGCAGACAGTATCGAAAACGCGCGCGATCATTCCCTCATCAATCGGGTTAGGCACAGCACCTGCAACCAACCCTGAAAAGGACTGGGCAAGAATTCGGTCCACAGCATCACGTTCAGCCTGTACGAGCTTTGCCCGCTCGTACTCGCGCCGCTCATCGCCGTGCAGCGTTTTATTGTTGGATTTTGTATCGCCCATCAGCCCATCCCTCTCAACGGTGTCCAACCGAGTTCCGTTTGAATCTCCGCCAGCACTGGCAACAGAATTTTCTTGTACTCAATCGGCGACAGTGTCGAGAATCTCCCCATGGGCTCTCGACCCGCCACCCAGTGCCCCATCAAGGCATCCACTAATGCCACAGGAACTTTGCGATGTATCAGCTCACTACGCAGGAGATGCCGCGCAACATTTAGCGGTAAACGTGAGAATGGTGAAAGGTGATCCTCAATCCCATCAGGCGTCACGGGGAGCGGCTTCGTAATTCTCTGAGTCGGTGTTGAGAGAAAAAAGAACACGTGATCCGGAGCTGACTCACCCAAGTACGTCTCAACCATCCGCACCACATGGTGCCGGTGGCGCAGATAATACTCCCAGTGACTCAAGAAATTTTCGGTCAGTGGCACAATGCGCGAGTGACTCCAATAGTCGCCCTCCTTGTCCGCGATCACCGCAAACCTGCGATTCAGGTCTACATCTGTAATTCGGGATAGGGGCGCTTGAACGCTTCGGTACCCGGTGCACAAAAAAAGCAAAAGAACCGTGTATAACGTGTATGCATTATGAATATCGGGAAGTGTCGATTTTCCGATTGGCTGGCGCAGCATTGCCTGGAAATGTGTTTTCAAATCCGTCGCAAGCTGACTCAATACATTAGATCTTGGGCAATAAGGCGAACCAATGCGCCGGTCAGACTGCACCGCTGCTACCGAACACAACGCATCGCGAAATGCGGGCATTAGCTGCGAAATAGCCAGCAAGTAATTTTCTTGCAAGTCCGACTCATAGGTGCAGTAGTAATTTATTCCCACGTGTTTACTGATCTCATCATGATCGCCGGCAATAAGAATCGCCTGGACCATGTCACCGGCACCGTCAGACAAACGGTGAAATAACGCTCGTTGAACTCGTTTGAGGGTCAATCTGACGTCACCGTCTTTTTTGATTCGTTCAAACAGGCCGACCGCTTGTCCCGCAACACTCTCTTTCTTGTGGTTCTTGAAAAGCGCGCCCCGCCAGGCAGTTGGGTCAGAGCCCAGATAACGCTCCAGCAGCTTCCAGAGAGGACCAACAACAGGCATCCGCATTGATGGCACGGTCTGAACCAATTGGTGCCGAAGTTCCGCGTCGAGCTGTGTCTTCCGTACCGGTTGCGGTGCAGCGCTTTGCCAAATCGCAGACTCATGACAAATGTATATTCGCCCCTCGTCTCCACGCTCCGGCAAGTCACTCAATTGGGATTTCAGCTGCGTCTGCAGAACCAAATCTAGCTCTCGCCCTGTCAAAAGGACCAAAAGGAGCGCCAGTGCAGCCGATATATCGGCGTCAACGGGCTCAGTAACCGCTTTCCAGTACACGTAGAGTTCGTACTCCGTCGGTCGTTCCCATCGGTTTGGCAGCGTTTGATTAGAACGTCGAAGCTGATCGGATTTTGCGCGGTCTCTAGCAACCCCATTTTTCCCAACCCAAGGCTTCCGATGCTTTGAGGGGCCTTGGCTTGTCGCAACTATGGGCGGGTGAACTAGGTCATCTGATGGGAGTGCATTGCGCTCTGCTGTTTGGAATAGTTTGTCCTGGTCAACACTGGTCCTAGTAGGGAAAGAGAGCGCCTCAATCAACGCAGCGGAATCGATCTCATCATTCTCTTCAGTATCGAGGTGAACTCGCTCCATCTCAAAGTCGCTGCCGGCGCGATTCTCGTACTCACCTGTACCTGCTGAGACTTCGATTTCAGCTCGTGCTCTTCGCTCAATGAGAGACTCTTTTTGCAACGACAGTCCCAGTAGCCGACGGATAGGCGACAAATGCCCGGCTCGCAGTTCACCACGCTCCCTAAGTCGCTGTTCCAATTGATCAAGCGTGGTATAGCAATTTTCGGGCTCCGAGGTATCAACGCTCTCAAGGCTATCCATCCAAAGATGGGCTCGCCGGAACTCCAGAAAAACTTTTTGCAGGTTCGAGAGCGGAACTTTTCCATCAGGCGCTTCGGGAACCCCGACCCAAATCGCGATAAACGCATGAGCCAAGATCGACATATGCTTGCTGTCTAAAGAGACCTGGTCACCCATTTTCAGCAATGCGGCATAGACAGGATACGGAGTGATTTTTGGCCTTTCGTCAGAAGTCGGATGCCAAGATTCGTCAACATATACACCATCGATAATATCTCGACACAACTCGATGATTCCCGGCAAAGTCTTGCCCAAGTCATCCATACTAGGATGATTCTTTTTCTCAAGAATCGACGACATTCGACCCGCAATTGGCAAAAAAGCCATAGCGACAGTCTGGATTTGGGCGCGTGTCTCAGGTGGCTGAATAAGCCGCTCAAGTGCAACACTCGGGGACATCATTGACTCCCTAACTTTTGATAAATAATCGGAGATTCCTGCCTCAAATCTCTCGGCGATTCACGCCAGCGACCAGGGATAAACGGCTTTTTGTGGGGAAGATCGAACTAGCAGAGCCACACTTCTTCATTAGACGAAATAGAGAGGAGATAGCTTTTGAATAGCCCCCTGTCTGCATTGCCATCAGGGACAAATTCAGCAGCTCACGTTCAATCACTTCGGTGAGCAAAATGTCGGTAGGGATTGGAGGGCTCTCAACAAGGACAGGAATCGGAGTCTCAGGATTCAAACACGAAACCAACGCCGCAGATCGCAGATTGCCCGTTACAATGTAATATAAGACGTACTCGGTTTTGTTCTCCGTTCCTTTTCCCTTTTCTCCTTCATTCTTTTTCTTCTTTTTCTTTCTCTCTTCAACCACCATCGGATGGCGGTGCAGATAGTCCAAGATAGCTGGCTCGGTTAACTCACCCAGAGCGCTTGCCCGGAATGGCAGTGCTGCGAACTGCTCAAGAAAGTGTTTTCCCCGCAATACTGGGGATTCCTCAAGGTCCGTAGGTGAGATCGTTTTCAGTGTATAGGTGTGGTCAGTCATGCTGCTCTCCTCAAAAGTGATGAGAGTCATTCTGGCGACCTGTGAAACCGCGCTGTTTTGTCTAATTGATTGAAAAGTGCGTTTAGACGATTTATTAAAAAGTCTTAATCTTCGTCTCCATCAGCCTTGCATCAATCAAAAAATGTGAAATGCTGGATTGGTAAATCATGAAGCAGGTCTCAGGAGTTGGAGACAATGACAGACACGAAAACCATTGAGAAATTGCGAGAGCTGGCTATTCAAGAAGCTATAGCTCTGTTCGAGGGTGATGAAATGGCTGCTATGAAATGGATGAGGACAGCTCAGCGAGGGCTTGGTAATCGACCTCCTCAGGGACTGATGGGCACATCCATGGGTATAGAAAAAGTGCGTACGTTAATCGGCCGGTTGGAGCATGGAGTCCTAACCTAAGCTTTCCGGTAGGCCGCCCCCTGCAACCACTACTGATCATGTATCGTTCAACAAGCGCCTTGGGAGCCAACCTTCAGACAAGGCCTAGATGTCGCAGCATGCGATCCGGCCATAAAATGCTATAAGTGGGTGAAAGAAACATCGTCGCCAAAATTCCTGCGTCCTGCAGGCGTGGGTCTAGGTACAGTGATTCCGTGAAGTCGCAACCAACAATTGGAGATCTATCGTCTAAGCCAAGATCAGCTCAACGCACCACCCAACAAGCTAGTCACCATGCAAAACAACTGAACCCAAATCATGGGACCAATCCTGCTGCGAATGGCCAACCTCTCAAACTTTCAAGCGGCGTCACCTCTTTTGAGTTGGATTAGCCAGTTCGTGCACATGAGCAGATTGTGCATCCAAGCCTCTCAACAGCTCTTCTTCAGGAAACACTTGATTTTGCATCGAGCCTCCTGCTCCGAGAGGTTTGCCATGTGCGAGCCAGTTTAAGCAAAAATTGCCATGCCGATTGCTTACCGCGCGCTAGTACGGTCAGCAATCCGTCCAGTTATGGTGGCGCCCATCCTTGGTTTTCATTCAAAAAGCCCTGCTTATGGGTCTAATTCAATTTTTCGCTCAATTAGACGAGCCTCGCTCCCCGGATTACTCGTTACGCTTTCTGTGC
>MRWG01001010.1_pt1 | contig 21219 bp, 22 predicted proteins | sample 1013341 | NCBI WGS metagenome assembly MRWG01 (sample SAMN06117577, study PRJNA244670) | biofilm metagenome | biome: Water; feature: Cathode Biofilm; material: Biofilm; isolation source: microbial consortium enriched at the cathode of a solar microbial fuel cell | place: USA: District of Columbia ... | reverse complement strand
TGTTCAAGGGCGGCCAGCCGCGCGCCATGTTCAAGTATGCCTGCCACAAGGCCGGCATCGACTTCGACAAGATCACGCCGATCACCCCGGGCGGCGCCGCCGACATCGACAAGGCCTTCCGCGAGGGCCAGGGCCAGTACGTGCAGCAGCAGGGCCCCTTCCCCCAGCAGCTTCAGGCCGACGGCATCGGCCACGTGGTGGCCCAGGTCGGCCCGCAGATCGGCCCCTGCGGTTTCTCCAGCCTGGCGGCGACGCGCGAGTGGCTGCAGACCGACATGGCCAAGGCCTTCATCCGCGCCTACAAGAAGACCCGCGCCTACATGAACGAGACGCCGGCCGCCGAGATCGCCAAGGCGGAGAAGCCCTATTTCCCGAAGATCGACGAGGCGGTGCTGGCCGACTGCATCGCCACCTACCAGAAACTCGGCTGCTGGACCCCGCACGTGGAGATCACCGAGCCGGCCTACGAGGTGACGCTCGACGTCTTCGAATACAACGGCCTGATCAAGCAGCGCTACGCCTACGACCAGGTCTGCGTGAAGCCGCCGGCGGGCTAGTCAGTCATCTGCCTGCTGTTCGTCAAAGAAGGCGAGCCCTGGCGTCAGGCTCTCGATGCCATCGAACGAGTCCAGTTCGTCAATCTCTTCGGCGAAGAGCATCGGCGGATCGGAAGGATCGTTCAGCACGACCTCTCGCAGTCGCGTATCCTGACGCAACAGGTCGACTGCCCGTGCTTCGGCTTCGCCTTCATCCTCGGCCTCAACGTAGCGCATCGTGTAGAAGCCTAGCCGCTGCGGCGAATCACCTGCGTCGATCAGAAAGTTGTCGCCCCGGAGAAGAACACTGAACTTCTTCATCGACGCCCTATCGCACCCTAGGCCTTCAGCGCCTGTTCCAGGTCTTCCACCAGGTCGGCGGCGTCTTCCAAGCCGACGGAGAGGCGCAGCAGGCCGTCGCTGATGCCGAGCTCGGCGCGGACCTCCGGCGAGAAGCGCTGGTGCGTGGTGGTCGCCGGGTGGGTGACGAGGCTCTTGGAATCGCCGAGGTTGTTGGAGATGTCGATGAGCCGGAGCGCGTTCAGCAGGCGGAAGGCGCGGGCCTTGCCGCCCTCCACCTCGAAGGCCACCAGGGTGCTGCCGCCCTTCATCTGGCGCTTGGCCAGCTCGGCCTGCGGATGGCTGGCGAGGCCCGGGTAGAGCACCCGCGTGACCCCGGACTGCCGCTCCAGGAACTCCGCCACCGCGAGGGCGTTGGCGCAGTGGCGCGCCACCCGGATGTCCAGCGTCTCCAGGCCCTTGACCATGACCCAGGCGTTGAAAGGGCTCATGGAGGGGCCGGTGTGGCGGTAGAACATCTGCAGGTGGTCTTCGATGAAGGCGTTGCTGCACAGCACCGCGCCGCCCAGGGTGCGGCCCTGGCCGTCGATGTGCTTGGTGGCGGAGTAGACCACCACGTCGGCGCCCAGCTCCAGCGGGCGCTGCAGGACCGGCGTGGCGAAAACGTTGTCCACCACCACCGTGGCGCCGGCGGCATGGGCCAGTTCGCTCACCGCCTTGATGTCGATCACCTCCAGCGTCGGGTTGGAGGGCGTCTCCATGAAGACCGCCTTGGCGCCCGGCGCCAAGGCCTGCTCCCAGGCCGAGAGATCCCTGCCGTCGACGAGCTGGCTCTCGACGCCGAAGCGCGGCAGCAGCTCGGAGATGATGTAGGCGCAGGAGCTGAACAGGGCGCGCGAAGCGACCAGCCGGTCACCGGCCTTGAGCTGCGACATCAGGGAGGCGAAGACCGCACCCATGCCGCTGGCCGTCGCGCGGCAGGCCTCGGCGCCCTCCATGAGGCGCAGGCGCTCCTCGAACATGGAGACCGTGGGGTTGGCGTAGCGCGAGTAGACGAAGCGGTCCTTGTCGCCCTTGAAGGCGGCCTCGGCCTCCTCGGCGGTGGCGTAGACGTAGCCCGAGGTGAGGTAGAGCGCCTCGCTGGTCTCCTCGAAGGGGCTGCGCGCCAGGCCGCCGCGCACCAGTTCGGTCTGCGGGCGCCAGCGGCGGGTCGTGGTGTTGTCTTTCGGCATGGTCTTGTTCTTCTTTGTCGGCCGGGACATCCCGGCCCGCTTGTCCTTAACGCTCGTCCTCAGCCCTCGTTCTTATCCCTGGGCCCAGGGCAGGCCGGCAGCCTTCCAGCCGCCCACGCTGCCGCGGTGCATGTCGCCGTCGCGGTCGCCCTCGAAGCCCTCGGCCACGTTGTAGCAGGGCCCGAAGCCGGCGGCGGTCAGCGCCATGGCGGCGGAGCGCGAGCGCGCCCCGGAGCGGCAGATCAGCAGCACCGGCTGGTCCTTGCCGACGCCCTTGGCGGCGACCTCTTCCACGAAACCTTCATTGTGCGCCATGTCCGGAAAAGCCTGCCAGGAAACGCAGAGCGTCTCCTTGCCGATACCGTCGAGGCGCGGCACGCCGACGAAGCCCCACTCCGGCAGGGTGCGCACGTCGACCAGCACCGCCTTGGGGTCCTTCTCCAGCAGTTCCCAGGCTTCCGCCGGGCGCAGGTCGCCTGCATAGCCTTCGTTCATGACTCGCTCTCCATCTCCCGCCCCCTCACAGCGGGGCCGGCCCATCCTTCGAACCCATCGTTCGAACCCATCGATTGCTGGGGCGGGGAGTTTAGGCCCCGGGCCGGCAGACGCAACAGCCTATTTCACACCAGAGAAGGCAGCCTGCCTAAAAAATCCCTCAGGATTTGAGGAAATAGTCCTCGGCGAAAAGCAGGGTCGTGGGATGCAGGCGGACCCCCCCCACCTTCTCGGACATGACCGTGACCACCGAGAGCCAGGAGGGCTGCACCATAGGACCGACTTCCTGCATTCGGAGCTCGATGCGGCGCATCACCTCCCGCCGCGCGGCGATGTCGATCTCCGCCTCCGCACGCAGCAGCAGGTCATCGATCTGCGGGTCGGAAAAGCCGGTGGAGTTCCACGGCACGCCGGAGCGCACGGTGAGGTCCAGCAGCATGAAGCCGAGGGGACGCGGCGCCCACTCGACAAAGGCCAGGGGCACCTTGTCCCAGACCTCCCAGAAGCGCGGCGGCGGCAGGGTCTCGATGGTGCAGCGGATGCCGGCCCCGGCGTACTGGGCCACCATGGCCTGGACCGCGTCCAGCTCCCACTGCGGCCAGTTCTTGCAGGTGATGGTGACCTCGATGCCCTCGGGGTAGCCGGCCTCGGCCAGCAGGGCACGGGCCGCGGCCGGGTCGCGCATCAGGGCCGGCAGCGGCGCGTAGCCGGGATGCACCGGCGCCACCAGGTGATGCTCGGCCGGCTCCCCGTAGCCGCGCAGGGCGAGGCGCGTCACCTCCTCGGCATCGATGGCCAGGCGCATGGCGCGGCGCACCCGCACGTCGTCGAAGGGCGACCGGTCGACCTTCATCTGCAGCATGGCGGTGGCGGCGGTGCGGGTCCGGTGCACCCGCAGGCCCGGACGGCCGGCCAGGGCCTCGGCGACGGCGTAGTCGCAGCGCACCAGGCCATCCACCTGGCCGGAGACCAGCGCGCCGCTGGCCGCGGCGGGCTCGTCACCCAGGTCGATGAAGACCAGCTCGTCCAGCAGGGCGCCGCGCGGTCCCGCCCCTGCGCGGGCGCGCAGCAGGGCCCGCTCGCCCACCTGCCACTCGGCCAGCCAGAAGGCGCCGGTGCCGTTGCTGCCGACGCCGAAGCGCCCGCCCTCTTCCGGGTCGAGCATGACGTTGGTGTAGTGAAAGAGGTGCTCGGGCACCGCCAGCTGGGGATTCTTCAGATTGAGGCGTACGTGGAAGTCATCGACCTTTTCCACCGCGTTGGCGTCCCAGAGCCGGTGGGTGACCTCACCGTCCTGCAGCTTCTCGGCCAGCATGTAGCCGCGCATCAGGCCGACCGCCGAGGAGCCCGTCGCCGGGTCGAGGATGCGGCGCAGGTTCCAGATAACGTCGTCGGCCGTGAAGCGGCGCCCGCTGCGCCAGGTGACGTCGTCGCGCAGGAAGAGGTCCCAGGTCTTCAGGTCCGGGGCCACCTGCCAGTGGGACAGCAGGTGCGGACGGGTGATGTTGTCGAAGCCGGTGCGGGTCAAGGGCTCGCAGACCTGGTGCACCAGGTTGGCCGGCTGCAGCCAGGCCAGGGCATGGGGATCGCCGATGGCGTGCACCCGCCCACCCTGGGTCAGTCGCCCGCCGCGCGGCGGCGTCGGCGAGGTGGCCCGCGCCGGCCGCGCGCCGCCGGCCAGGGTCGCGGCGGCGCCCGCCGAAAGGCCCAGCAGGGTCGCCAGGCGGAGGAAATCGCGGCGCGCCAGCCGCCCGGCGGCAAGCTGCCCGCGGAGGTCGTCGATCAGCGGATGTCGGAGTCCTTCGGCCATCCCGGCCCCTGTTCCTGCGGCAGAGGCCAAACTTGCGGGACCACCTGGCCACCGCATTTCCGACGGGAGTATCCGCCAACAACCCCTACCCTGAGGCGATATGATAGGCGGGGCCGGAAAGCCAAGTCTAGGCTGACGGCGTCGGGCCGGAATCCTCGGATTTCAGGGGGTTGGCCTGGTCGGCGAAGTGGATCACGTGCTGCGGGAAGGGGATCTCGATGCCGGCTTCGCGGAAGGCCTTGTCGATGGCGAAACGCAGGTCGCTGGAGATCACCAGGCGGTAGCTGACCTCGTTGGTGAAGCAGCGCAGCTCGAAATCCAGGCTGCTGTTGCCGAAGTTCATGAACAGCACCTGGGGCTCCGGCGAGGTCAGCACCTTTTCGTGGTGGCTGGCGCAGTCAAGCAGCACCTCGCGGACCTTTTCCACGTCGGAGCCGTAGGCCACGCCCACGGCGATCTCGATGCGGCCGTAGGTATCCTTGTGGGTCCAGTTGATCACCGAGGTGGAGATGAACTCCGAGTTCGGGATGATCACCGAGGCGCGCTGGAAGGTGGTGAGTTCCGTGGAGCGCACGGTGATGCGTTTCACCAGGCCCTCGTTGCCGCCGACCAGCACCCAGTCGCCCACTTTGATCGGCCGCTCGATGAGCAGGATGATGCCGGAGACGAAGTTGCTGACGACGGTTTGCAGACCGAAGCCGATACCGACCGAAAGGGCGCCGGCGATCAGCGCGATGTTGGAGAGGTCAATGCCCAGCGCCGAGATGCCGAAGACGGCGGCGAGCAGGATGCCGATGTAGCCGAAGCCGGCGGAAAGCGAGTTCTGGACCCCTGAATCGAACCCGGTCTGCGGCAGCACCTTGTTGTTGAGAAAGCGCTGGCCCAGGCGGGTCAGCAGCAGGATCAAGGCGAAGACGGCCAAGGCGGCGGCCAGATCGGAGATCGAGATGGTAACGCCGCCGATGGTCACGCCGGACAGGATCTGCCGTGCCTGAGCCCAGAATTCGCCGAAGGGCGAAGACCAGATGGCGGCGATGACCAGCGTGCCCAGCAGAAGCAGCGCGGCGTCCAGCAGGGCGCGCAGCCAGAACTTGATGCGGTTGCGCGCCACGTGGCGGATCTCCAGCGCCTCACGCATCAAGCCGGAGCGCAGGCCGGCGCCGATCAGTTCCCGCGTCAGGCCGCGCAGGATGGCGAGCGCCGCCAGCGTGATGATGCTGAGCAGCAGTTTGGTGACCAGGAATTCGGCCAGGTCGGCATAGCCTGTCAGCGCGGCGAGAACGCTGACCACAGCGATCAGCGCGACGATCCGGCGGACGAAATTCCAGAAAGTGAACTGCCGGGGGGGTGCAGCGCGGGCCTGATCGCCTTCATCGGCCTGAGGTTCCTCGGGCTGACGCGCCACCCGATGCCAGAAGCGCTGGCGCGACATATCGATCAGCACCAGGGCCGGCAGGGTGCTGAGCAGGAAGGTGGCCAGGGAGTAGTAGGTGTCGGAGACGCCGATCCGGGCGTGCGCCTCGGTCATGAAGATCTGCACCGCGAAGAAGGCGGCCAGCAGGGTGAAGCGCCAGCCGAGCTTGCCCGCGTTCTCCGGCGAGACCGGCAGCAGCCGCCACTGCGGCAGGTCCGGTGACAGCACCGCATAGGGCAGCGCCCAGGCCAGGCTGAAGAAAGCGAGGACGGCGAAGAGGATCGACACCAGCGCCCAGAACAGACTGTGCTCCGGCGCCTTGCTGGCCAAGGACAGGCCAAGCAGCCCGCCGAACATCAGCGCCGGCACGATGCCGCGGGCCACCGCATTGGCGATGGCGGCCAGCAGCCGGGCGGAGTAGCTGGGCTCGCTGACGCCCGGGTCGCGCCCATAGCGGCTTAAGAGCCAGTGGCGCAGGAACCAGCCGATCACCAAGGCCAGCGCCAGCAGCGCGGCGATGCGCAGGGACACCGTCTGGCGGCGCTCCGCCTCCCCCAGGGTCTGCCACCAGTCGAGCGGCGAGCGCAGCATCTTCTCAACGACGCCGAGGAACTCCGGGACGCTGCGCCGCAGGGTTTCCGGCGACCAGGGCTGCGGATAGGCGCGGAACAGAGCCTCGAAACGCTTCTGCTGGGTGAGCGAGCCGACCAGCCTGTCCAGTTCGTCGGCGCGGACGATGGCCAGCTTGGCCTCGCTGACCTTCGCCTTGAGCTGTTGCAGCTCCTCCTGCAATTCCTGACGCTGCTCGGCCACCTCCGGCGCCTCCCCCGGCGCGCCCTCTTCCGGTGGCGGCCCCAGGGCCTCGAGGCGGCGGTCCAGGTTCTCGACCAGCGGCTGCAGCGCCGCGGCGGCCTGCTCGGCCTCCTTGCGGATACCCGCGGTCAATTCGAGAAAGCTGTTGGCGTTCTCGGCGGTGGTGTCGACCCGGTGCAACTGCTGCTCGATCAGGTCCAGTTGGCGGGTCCACTGCTTGGCGAGGACCGCGGAGATCTCGCCGGACACCTTACCGACGGCGACAGGCTCCGCCGGGGCGGCCTCCTGCCCGGCCGTCTGCGCCCCGGAGGGATGCAGCGGCACCGCCACGGCCAGTCCCAGGCAGGCGGTCAGCAGCAGCAACAGGCGGAGAACGGGGCGGCGCAAGATGGGGATCCTCTCGGAGAACTGAGAAATACCTAGCATGGCGGCTTCGCCCTGTGAAAGCCGCCCTTGCACCTGCCCGATCTTGTTCTAGTCTGCAAACCTTCAAGGGCAGCGATGACTAAACGAGAAAAATGAGCAGCAGCGACCTGGCCAACGGCGGCAGAATTCTGGTGGATCAACTGGTGGCCGAGGGCGTCGACCGCGCCTTCGGCGTGCCCGGCGAGAGCTACCTGGCGGTGCTCGACGCCCTGCACGACACGCCGGAGATCACCTATCACCTCTGCCGCCAGGAGGGCGGCGCGGCGATGATGGCCGACGCCTACGGCAAGCTGACCGGCCGCCCGGGCATCTGCTTCGTGACGCGCGGGCCGGGGGCGACCAGCGCCAGCGCCGGCGTGCACGTCGCCTTCCAGGACTCCACGCCGATGATCCTCTTCATCGGCCAGGTCGGCCGCGGCATGACCGAGCGCGAGGCCTTCCAGGAGATCGACTACCGCCGCATGTTCGGCCAGATGGCCAAGTGGGTGGCCGAGATCGACGACGCCCAGCGCATCCCGGAGATGGTGAGCCGCGCCTTCCACACCGCCACCTCGGGCCGCCCCGGCCCGGTGGTGCTGGCCCTGCCGGAAGACATGCTCTCGACGCCGGTGCCCGCCCCGCTGATCGCCAAGCCCTACCACGCCAGCGCCGGCTACCCCGATCCACGCCACATGGCGGAACTGCAGCAGCGCCTGCAGCGCGCCAGGCGGCCGCTGATCGTCGTCGGCGGCGGCGGCTGGAGCGCGGAGGCCAAGGCCGACCTGGAAGCCTTCGCCGAGGCCACCAGGCTGCCGGTCGCCGCCTCCTTCCGCTGCCAGGACTACTTCGACAACACCCACGACTGCTATGTCGGCCAGGTCGGCATCGGCGTCGACCCCAAGCTGGCCGCCCGGGTGCGGGAGACCGACCTGCTGATCCTCTTGGGCGCGCGCTTCGGCGAGATGACCAGCAGCGGCTACAGCCTGATGAAGATCCCCAACCCGGACCAGCCGCTGGTGCACGTCTATCCCGACCCGGAAGAACTGGGCCGCGTCTACCGCCCCGATCTGGCGATCCAGGCCGGCGGCGGCGCCTTCGTGCGGGCGCTGGGCGAGATGGCGCCGCTCGACGGCAGCGCCTGGAAGGACTGGACGGCCTCGGCGCGCGCCGACTACCTGGCGCACCACACGCCGACGGAGATTCCCGGCAAGCTGCAGATGGGCAAGGTCATGGACTGGCTGCGCGAGACCCTGCCGCCGGAGACCATCATCACCAACGGCGCCGGCAACTACACCGGCTGGGTGCACCGCTTCTACCCCTTCCGCCAGTTCCGCAGCCAGCTCGCCCCGACCTCCGGCTCCATGGGATACGGCCTGCCGGCGGCGGTGGCCGCCAAGGCCGTCCACCCGGACCGGCCGGTGGTCTGCTTCGCCGGCGACGGCTGCTTCATGATGCACGGGCAGGAACTGGTGACCGCCGTGCAGTACGGCCTCAACATCATCGTCATCGTGGTCAACAACGGCATGCTGGGCACCATCCGCATGCACCAGGAAAACCACTACCCGGCCCGGGTCAGTGCCACCGATCTGGTGAACCCGGACTTCGCGGCCCTGGCGCGCGCCTATGGCGCCCACGGCGAGGTGGTGGAGAAGGACGCGGACTTCGCCGAGGCCTTCGCGCGCGCCCAGGCCAGCGGCAAGCCGGCCTTGCTGGAACTGCGCCTCGACCCGGAGGCGATCACGCCCAGCGCGACCCTCAGCGGCCTGCGCGCCAAGGCCCAGGCCAAGCAGCCGGCGGAGTAGTTTCTGCCACGATCACATCACTGGTCCGCGGCAATCGCAAAAGCGGCGCCGCTCACTCCTGCCGTCACTCTCGGGCTTGTCCCGAGGGTCCAGGGCGGCTGCCTGAGCTGTTGTCCTGGATGCTCGGGACAAGCCCGAGCATGACGATTGAGACGTTCTTTAAGGGTAGTCGCAGCGGTCGGCGGTGACGGTCAGGAAGCCGCGGGCCCCCGGCAGCGCGGTGAAGCGGAACTCGTTGTCGCCGGAAACCACGGAGTAGTGCAGCGGCAAAGCGCCTTTGGCGGTCACCGTCTTGCCGCCCAGGTGGGTGAAGACGAGGGTGAGCGGCTTTTCCGGATCGTACCAGGCTTCCAGGTTGCCGCTGGAGTCACGCGCCGCCTCGCCCTTGGCGGTCACGGTGATGCTGCGGTCGCCGAAGCTGACGGCGTCGTTGGCGCCGCCGTTCTGCAGTTCCGTAGTGACGATGAAGCGCTTGGTCTCCGGCTGCTCGTCGCAGACCCGCGGCTTGTCGGCCGCCGACACCAGGAAGGCGAGGCGCTCCTGGTCGGCGCCGGCCTCGAGCTTTTGCTGCACCAGCTGCATCATCTCGCGCACGAAGCCGGTCGGCACCTCGCGCTGGTAGCGGGCTTCCCAACCGGAGATGGTCTCGCGCGCCTTGGCCAGGTCGGTGGCCAGCGCCGCGCTCTGCTGCTGCAGGCCGGCCACCTCCGTCTCCAGGCCGGCGATGCGCTCGTCGCGCTGTACCACCTTGTGCTCGGCAAGGTCGGAGCCGAAGCGGTAGGACAAGGCGCCGGCGCCGATGATCAGCGCCAGGGCCAGGGTCCACTTGATGACACCCCACCAGAAGCGGCGCCGCCGCCGCTGCCGGTTTTCATAGAGACCGAGAGACATATTCCGATTAACGCCTTTGCATCAATGATCTAGTGCGATTCATGAGAGGCCCTGCCGGCGCAGCCCTGCGGTGCGGGCGGCGCACCCTTTCCGGCTGCGGAAGGGCCGCTGTCGGCTGCAGGCCGGCATAAAGACCTAACCAACTGAAATCGCGTATTCTTTGTTCGTGATCGGTGCTTTTTCTACCATCGCCTCCAACGCCAGGCAAGCCGAAGGCCCCGCCTTCCCCCCGCATTCGCTTGGGAGAATGACGCCTTTGACCGCTCCGGACGCTCCTCGGCCCGTTAACCGAAGCTTACCGCTTGCCACCGTAAGCTGACAAAGCCGCCGGGGTGACAAAAAAGGGACGCTGCAGCGCCCGGTCCCGCCGGCGCTTCGTGAGTGCAGGAGCAAGTTCCTTACCGATGGCCGACCAGTCCGACGATCCCCGCCGCGCCCTGCTGCGCCAGCTTGCCCAGCTGCGCGGGCGTCTCGACCCGGCCGCCCTCAACCACTTCCTGGAAAAGGTCGACGGCTGGGAGCCCTACGACCGCGAGTCGGCGGGCGAGGCCGTGCGCCAGTTCCTGGTGACCCGCACCGACGGCGGCAAGTTTCAGGAACGCCTGCGCGACAAGCTGAAGAAAGAGCAGGACTCCTAGGCACCCGCCGGCGCGCCGGCCTCATTCTTCGTCTCCTTTGGCTGCCCCTGCATAGCTGCCATGAGCGCGATCAGGCGAAAGTGAGTTGCCGCCGGTCCGGGGCAGTCCCTATCTTCCAAGGCCCACAACGGCCCCCACTAGGGAAAATCCCGGTCTTGGAACTCTCCTCGCTTCTGATCTTCGCCGGCGCGCTCATGGTCGCGGCCGGCTCGCCCGGCCCCAGCATCGCCGCCCTGGTCGCCCGCGTGCTGACCGGCGGCTGGCGCGGGGTGCTGCCCTTCCTGGCAGCCATGTGGATCGGCGAGGCGATCTGGCTGTCGCTGGCCGTCTGGGGCCTGGCCGCCGTCGCCGAGAGCCTGCAACTGCTCTTCACCGTCATCAAGTACCTGGGCGTCGCCTACCTGCTCTACCTGGCCTGGCGCATGTGGTTCGCGCCCGTCGAAGTCACCCGGGCCGAGCTGAAGGACGAGGCGCTGCCGGCCGCCAGGTCGGGGCGCAAGCTCTTCGCCGCCGGCATGGCCGTCACCCTGGGGAACCCGAAGATCATGGTCTTCTACCTGGCCCTGCTGCCCGCCATCATCGACCTCGGCACCATCTCCCTGGCCGGCTGGGCCGAGCTGACGGCGACCATGCTCGCGGTGCTCACCGCCGTCGACCTGGGCTGGGCCCTGCTGGCCGCCCAGGCGCGCCGCCTGCTGCGCACCCCGCAGGCGGTGCGCGCCGTCAACCGCGTGAGCGCCGGCGTCATGGCCGGGGCCGCCACCGCCATCGCGACCCGCTAGCGCTTCCCTTCATGTCCCGCGATCTGATCAAGGCCATGGGCTGGGCCACGCTGGGCGCCTTCCTCTTCGCCTTCATGTTCATGCTGCCGAAGCTGACGAGCGGCGCGGTGCCGCCGCCGCAGGTGGCCTTCCTGCGCTACTTCGCCGGCTTCCTCACCATCCTGCCGTTCTTCCTGGGCAGCTACGGCCCGGCGGAGGGCGTGAAGCAGATCACCGCGCCTTCGAAGCGGCGGCTGAACCTCATGCACGCGCTGCGCGCCAGCTGCGGCGTCGCTTCCGTCGCCTTCGGCACCTATGCCGTGACCCACATCCCGCTGGCCAACGCCCAGGCCATCGCCATGACCAACGGCGTCTTCGCCGTGGCCCTGGCCGCCGTCTTCCTGCGCGAGCGCGTGACCCCCGCGGACTTCGCCGCCGGGACGGTCTGCCTGGCCGGCGCGCTGGTCGTCGCGGGGCCCGATCCCAGTGCGCCGGGCTGGATCTCGCTGGGCGCCGCCGCCGCCCTGGTGCAGGCCTTCGTCTGGGGCTGCGAAATGGTGCTGCTGCGCTTCGCGGCGGTGAACGACACGCCCAAGCGCACCCTGACCATGGTGAACGGCAGCGCCTGCCTGGGGCTCCTGGTCGCCACCTCCTGCCTGTGGCAGCGGCTGCCGCTGCACGACCTGCTGATCCTGCTGTCCATGGGGCCGGTCGCCATCATCGGCCAGTACTGCAACATCCGCGCCTTTCAGATGGCCGAGACCGCCAAGCTGGTGCCGGTGAAGTACATCGGCCTGGTCTTCGCCGCCGTGCTGGGCCTGGTCTTCTTCGACGAGGTGCCGCGCCCGGCGGCCATCGCCGGGGCGGCGATGATCTGCAGCGGCGCCATCTACCTGGCCCGCCGCCACAAGCCGGTGCCGGCGGCCGCGCGCGTCAGGCCCTGACTCGTCAAGGCTAATGTGTCTGGGAATATTCCCTGAACCAGGCGGCCAGCGCATCACCATCGGCCTCGCCTGCCGCCAAGGCAACGATCATCTGCACGATGGAAGTCTCCGGCGGCCGGAAGTCGTAGCCGTTGAGTGACAGAAATATAGCAGCCGCCAGAATGCCGCTGCGCTTGTTGCCGTCCACAAAAGGATGATTCTTCACGATGCCCAGGCAGTACTCCGCCGCCAGCGTGAAAAGCGACACGACGTCTTCGTAAGCCGCACGATGCTGCGGCCGCGCCAGGGCGGACTCCAGAAGACCGGCATCACGTGTCCCGTCGCTGCCGCCGAAGCGGGCGATGGACTCGCGATGCAAGGCATGGACCATTGCCAAGGTGAGCCAGCGTGGCTCCGTCACTTGACCGCTTCTCTCATTGGGCCAGCTTCTTCATGGCATTGGGATAGCGGTGCATGAAGTCGCGGGCCGCGTCCAGCGCCTCGGCGAAATCCGGGTCGAAGGGCGTCAGTTCGATCCCGTCGCTTGTCTTCACGACATAGAGGCTGTCGCCTTCCTTCAGGCCCATTTCGCGGACCTGCTCCGACAAGGTGACCCCCAGGGAATTGCCGATCTTGCGGATTTTCACAGATTGGGACATGCGCGCGCCCTCCAAGGATAGGAAGGCGATTGTACCACACTTGTATAATTATACGAATGTAAAATTCTTAGCGAAGAACTAACTCAGCAGCAGGGAATCGCTGTCCAGCTCCTCGCCGCGCACCTTGGTGAAGAGCGCCATGAGGTCGCCGACCTGCAGGCGCGCACGCTCCTCCCCGGACACGTCCAGCACCACCTGGCCCTCGTGCAGCATCAGGCTGCGGCTGCCCAGCGACAGGGCCTGGCGCATGGAGTGGGTGACCATGAGGGTGGTCAGCTTCTCCGCCTCCACCAGGTCGCGGGTCAGCTCCAGGACGAAGTTCTGCATGCGCGGATCGAGGGCGGCGGTGTGCTCGTCGAGCAGCAGGATCTTGGTCGGCCTGAGCGTCGCCATGACCAGGCTGACCGCCTGGCGCTGGCCGCCGGAGAGCAGGCCCATGCGGTCGCCGAGGCGGTTTTCCAGGTTGAGGCCCAGGCGCGCGATCTTGTCGCGGAACTCGTCGCGCCGCGCCAGGGTCAGCGCCCTGCCGAGGCCGCGGCGCGAACCGCGCGAGGCCGCCAGGGCGAGGTTCTCCTCGATGGTCAGGGCCTCGCAGGTGCCGGCCAGGGGGTCCTGGAAGACGCGGGCGGCCAGCGCCGCGCGGCGCGGCGACGGCCAGGAGGTCACGTCGGTGCCGTCGATGACGATGCGCCCGGAGGTCGGCTGCACCTCGCCGGTCAGGCAGTTCAGCAGGGTCGACTTGCCGGCGCCGTTGGAGCCGATGACGGTGACGAACTCGCCGGCGGCGATCTCGGTGGAGAGGCCCTGCAGGGCGCGGGTCTCCATCACCGTGCCGGGGCTGAAGGTGACCTTCAGGTCTTCGACCCGGATCATGCGCCGCCTCCCCCGCCGCTGCCGGCGTTACGCCGCGCCAGCATCGCTTTGAAGGGATTGCGCGCGCCCGGCAGGATGAGCGCCAGGGCCACCAGCACGGCGGTCACCAGGTTCAGGTCCGCCGAGGTGAGGCCCAGGTAGTCGGCGTTGAGGGCGAAGGCGATGGCCAAGCGGTAGACGATGGAGCCGAAGATGCAGGCCGCCACGGCCATGACCACGCCGCGCACCCGGAAGATCGCCTCGCCGGCGATGACCGCGGCCAGGCCGACGACGATGGTGCCGGTGCCGATGGTGATGTCGGCAAAGCCGTTCATCTGGGCGAAGAGCGCGCCGCCCAGGGCCACCATGCCGTTGGAGAGCGCCATGCCCACCGCGGTCACCCGCGCGGTGGCGATGCCCTGGGCGCGGGCCATGCGCGGGTTGGCGCCGGTGGCACGCATGCCCAGGCCGTATTCGGTGATGAGGAACCAGCCCAATAGAACCGCGACCACGGCGATGACCACGGCCCCGAAGATGGGCTTCAGGTACAGCCCGGAAAGCCCCAGCCCCTCGAAGGGGGTCAGCACCGTCGGCTCGGTGATCAGCGCCAGGTTCGGCCGGCCCATGATGCGCAGGTTCACCGAATAGAGCGCGATCATGGTGAGGATCGAGGCCAGCAGGTGCAGGATGCCGAAGCGCAGGTTGAGGATGGCCGTCACCAGCCCGGCCAGCATGCCGGCGACGATGGCCAGCCCGGTCGCCAGATAGGGGTCGACCCCGGCGATGATCAGCGTCGCCGCCACAGCGGCGCCCAGCGGGAAGCTGCCGTCGACCGTCAGGTCCGGAAAGTTCAGGATGCGGAAGGAGAGGTAGACCCCCAGGGCGACGAGACCGTAGACGAAGCCGATCTCGATCGCCCCGAGGAAGGAGACCAGGTTCATGTCACCCGCTGCACGGCCGGCCGCGCAGTCACTTCAGTCACAGGAGGGCGCTTACTGCACCACCTCCTTGGCTTTTGCAACGACGGAGTCGGGGATGGTGACGCCCATCTTCTCGGCCATGCCCGGGTTCACGTAGAGTTCGGTGATTTCCACGCCCTCCACGGCGATGGAGCCCGGCGCCTCGCCCTTGAGGATCCGCACCACCATCTTTCCGGTCTGACGGCCGATGTCGTAGTAGTTGAAGCCCACCGCGGCGATGGCGCCGCGCGGCACCGAGTCCGTGTCGCCGGCGTAGACCGGGACCTTGTTGTCGACGCCCACCTTCACCACGGCCTCGAAGGCCGAAACGATGGTGTTGTCGGTGGGCACGTAGATGACGTCGGCTTTGCCGACCAGGCTCTGGGCGGCGCCCAGCACTTCCGAAGACTTGGTGGCCGGCGCCTCGATGACGGTCAGGCCGCGCGCCGGGGCCTCCTTCTTGATCAGCTCGATGAGGGTGACCGAGTTGGCCTCGCCCGGGTTGAAGGGCACGCCCACGGACTTGGCGTCGGGGCTGATCTGCTTGATCAGGTCCAGGTGCTTGCCGATGGGCGAGAGGTCGGACATGCCGGTGACGTTGCCGCCCGGCATCATCGGGTCGCCGACCAGCTTGGCCCCCACGGGGTCGGTCACCGCGGTGAAGACCACGGGGATGTCGTCGGTCGCCGAGACCACGGCCTGGGCCGAGGGGGTGGAGATCGGCACGATCACGTCCGGCGCCTCGCCGACGAACTTGCGGGCGATCTGCGCCGCCGTGGCCGGATTGCCCTGGGCGCTCTCATAGAGGAAGCGCAGGTTCTTGCCCTCCACGTAGCCGGCGGCGGCCAGCTCGTCGCGCACGCCGTCGCGCGCGGCGTCCAGGGCCGGATGCTCGACGATGGCGGTGGTCGCCACGGTGACCTCCTGGGCCGCGGCGGAAAGGGTCAATCCGGCGGCAGTCAGCGCAGCCGCGGACAGGCCGGCAATGGCGGTTCGTAGACGCATCTTGGTCTCGCTCCCTGGTGTTCTTCTTGGGTGCCCGGCGGGCGGAATTTCAGACCGTTGGCTTAGCATGCAAACGACCCGCCGTCCAAGGCTCTCGCGGGAGACCGCCGCCTCGCGCCGCCGGTTGCCGCCGGGCGGGGCGAAAGATTAAACTCGCCGGCAAATTCCCGTCCAGGGCCTGGAATCCTTCCAGGAATCCCAAGAACGCCCCGCGAAAGGTGCCCTCATGGAAACCCGCAAGCTCGGCCGCAGCGGCCTCTCCGTCTCCCCCCTCTGCCTCGGCACCATGATGTTCGGCGACCAGACGGACGAAAAGGCCGCGCGCCGGATCATCGACCACGCCCGCGACGCCGGGGTGAACTTCATCGACACCGCCGACCAGTACGGCCAGGGCAAGTCGGAGGAAATCGTCGGCCGCGCCATCGCCAAGGACCGCGATGCCTGGGTTCTGGCCACCAAGGGCGGCAACCCGGTGAAGGACAGCCACGCCAATTCGCAGGGGCTGAGCCGCAAGTGGCTGCTGAAGGCCATCGACGACAGCCTGGCCCGCCTGAAGGTGGACTACGTCGACATCTGGTACCTGCACCTGGACGACTACTCGGCGCCGCTGGAGGAAGCGGTCAGCGCCGTGGCCGACGTGCTCGGCTCCGGCAAGGCGCTCTACTGGGGGGTCAGCAATTTCCGCGGCTGGCGCATCGCCGAGATGGTCCATCTGGCCGCGCAGGCCGGCATCGACAGGCCGGTGGTCTGCCAGCCCTACTACAACGCCATGAACCGCATGCCGGAGGTGGAGATCCTGCCGGCCTGCGAGTACTACGGCCTGGGCGTGGTGCCCTACAGCCCGCTGGCGCGCGGCGTGCTGACCGGCAAGTACCAGCCCGGCAAGGCGCCGCCCAAGGGCAGCCGCGCCGGGCGCAAGGACGCCCGCATGATGCAGAGCGAGTTCCGCGAGGAATCCCTGGTCATCGCCCAGAAGATCCAGAAGCACGCCGAGGCCAAGGGCATGACGGCGGCCGACTTCGCCGTCAACTGGGTGCTGGCCAACCCCATCATCACCTCGGTGCTGGCCGGCCCGCGCACCCTGGAGCAGTGGAAGGGCTACCTGGGCGCCCTCGACCACGGCTTCGACGAAGAGGACGAGGCGCTGCTGAACTCCCTGGTCGCCCCCGGCCATCCCTCGACCCCCGGCTTCAACGACCCGCGCTATCCCCTGACGGGCCGGCCGGGATGGTGAGGTATTCCGGGAAGCCTGCTTGAAACACCTGCTCTTCATCTGCAGTCAAAACAAGCTGCGAAGCCCGACGGCGGAGGTTGTCTTCTCTCAATACGAGCGGATCGAGGCGATTTCCGCCGGCACTAATAACGACGCCGAGACTCCAGTCTCGGCCGACCTCATTGACTGGGCCGACATCGTCTTCGTAATGGAGAAGGCACATCGCAATCGCATTGCCGGACGATTCAAGGTTTGGCTGCGCGACAAGCGGGTCGTGGTGTTGGGTATTCCTGACGACTACGACTTCATGGACCCGGAGCTCGTCCGGCTGCTAGAAGCCCGTGTGCCGCGCCACCTGCGGCTTGGCCCCCTTCGCAAGAAGGCAGACTAGCCCCCCGCCATGCGACCGCTGTCGAGGGGCACCAGCTCGTCGATGGAAACGTAGATCGTCTTCTGTTCGTCCATCGAGATGACGTCGAGATCGACCAAGGCGCTGCGCGCGGTGGCGCCCAGCAGGCCGTCGGCGGCAACCCCGTCGCTGGAGAGCGGCAGCACCAGGCGCTCGCCCATGGCGATGCGGTCGGTGCAGCGGTAGATGGGCCCGCTGGTCAGCAGCGCTGCTTCGTCGCGGAGGACCTTGAGGAAATTCTCGTTGGTCGCCTGGAAGCGGTCGCCGGTGACGAAGTCCGACAGCAGCCGCCCGGCCACCGAGCCGCCGAAGACCTCGTTGACCTCCTCGCCGGCCAGGCGATAGCGGAAGGTGTCGGCCGCCGCTTCGTATTCGCTCAGCCAGATGATCGGCAGCACCGGCCCCAGGCGGGCCGGGTCAAGGTCGCGGCGCGACGGCATGCGCTTGTCCCCCCGGGCGTCGAGGTAATGCTGCAGCAGATGGCGGAGACTCCGGCTCTTAATCGATTCAATCATTCCGGATCAACCATCCCGAAACAGACTGCCCCAAGGTGCGCCGAATTGTAGCACAAGCGGGCGCGAAGGCATGTCCCTTGTTGGCGAAAACGCCCAGTCCGCCGGTCCCTTCGCCCCGGCCCGGGGGGGGGTCCGCAGGACCCTGGACGCATCCACCGTCCCCTGCCAGGATGCGCCCAAGCCATTGCTTTTTCTCCCAGGGACCATGCTGGAAACCGCGCTCGTTGCCGCCGCCACCTTCTTCGCAACCATGGGCCCGCTCGACGTGGCGGCGCTCTTCGCCGCGCTGACGCCGCACAATACGACGAAGGAGCGGCGGGCCATCGCGCTCAAAGGCACGTTGATCGCCCTCGGCATCCTGCTGGCCTTCGCCGTCTTCGGCGATTCGCTGCTGCACCTCTTCGGCATCTCCCTGCCGGCGCTGCGCACCGCCGGCGGCATCCTGCTGCTGCTGATCGCCATCGACATGGTCTTCGCGCGGCCCTCCGGCGGCGTCACCACCACCGAGGACGAGAACCGCGAGGCCACGGCCAAGGCCGACATCTCGGTCTTTCCCCTGGCCACGCCGCTGATCGCCGGGCCGGGCACCATGGGCGCCACCATCCTGCTGGTCGCCAATGCCGAGGGCGATCCCGCCACCATCGCCATCGTCGTCGGCTGCCTGGTCGGCATGCTGCTGGCCACCTTCGTGCTGATGCTGATCGCCGCGCAGATCCAGCGCCTGCTGGGCGTCACCGGCCTGCACGTCATCGCCCGCGGCATGGGCGTTCTGCTGGCCGCCCTGGCCGTGCAGTTCCTCTTTGACGGCATCGCCAGCAGCGGCCTGTTGGGTTGACCGGCTGAACGGCAGGCATCTCAGCCGTGGGCGCTGGAGGCGGCCCAGAGGTTAATGCCACCTTCGGTCGCCAGGGCGTCGATCTTCGCCAGCTCCTCGTCGCTGAAGTCGCGTTTGTCGAGGGCGGCCACACAGTCCTCCAGCTGAGCGACCCGGCTGGCGCCGATCAATGCAGTGGTGATGCGGGGGTCGCGCAGCACCCAGGCAATGGCCATCTGCGCCAGGCTCTGGCCGCGTGCCTTGGCGATCTCGTCGAGGCCGCGCACCTTTTCCAGGTTTTCCTCGGTCATGAATTCCGGGCGTAATGATTTTCCGGCCGTCGCGCGGCTGCCTTCCGGCACCTCCTTCAGGTACTTGTCGGTCAGCATGCCCTGCGCCAAGGGCGAGAAAGCGATGCAGCCGATACCCTCTTCCTCCAGCACCGGCAGCAGGCCGTCGTTCTCGATCCAGCGGTTGAGCATGGAATAGCTCGGCTGATGGATCAGGCAGGGCGTGCCGAGATCGCGCAGGATCTTCACCGCCTCGCGGGTCTTCTGTGGCCCGTAGGAGGAGATACCGGCGTAGAGCGCCTTGCCCTGGCGCACCGCTGAGTCCAGCGCGCCCATGGTCTCTTCCAGCGGCGTGTCGGGGTCGTAGCGGTGGGAGTAGAAGATATCGACGTAGTCGAGGCCCAGACGCTTCAGGCTCTGGTCCAGGCTGGCCAGCAGGTACTTGCGGCTGCCCCACTGTCCATAGGGTCCCGGCCACATGAGGTACCCCGCCTTGGAGGAGATGATCATCTCGTCGCGGTAGGGCGCGAAGTCGGTCTTCAGCAGGCGCCCGAAGTTGGCTTCTGCCGAGCCCGGCGGCGGTCCGTAATTGTTGGCCAGGTCGAAGTGGGTGATGCCCAGGTCGAAGGCGCGGCGGCAGATCGCCCGGCCGGTTTCAACCGGACGATCGTCCCCGAAGTTGTGCCAGAGGCCGAGCGACAGCGCCGGCAACTGCAGTCCGCTGCGCCCGCAGCGGTTATAGATCATCGTGTCGTAGCGTTCCTGGTCCGCCAGGTACGGCATCGCGGTCTCCCAAAGCCTGGGACTCCCTTTGGCCGGACCGGCCGGGAAAGCAGGCAGTTTAAATCGTGGTCACGCCTCGGCGCAAATCCGCAGCACCGCGAGCACGGGGTCCTCTTGCTTCAAGCCGCGCTGATGCCGCCGTTCACCGAGATCGCCTGGCCGGTGATCTTGGCCGCGCCGGGCCCCGCAAGGAAGACGATGAGCTCGGCCAGGTCCTCCGCCGTGGTGGGGCCCAGGTCGGCCAGGGGCCGCGCCTTCTCGAAGAGCTTCTTGGAAAATGTGCCCTCGGCCATGAGGCGGTCGGTCAAAGCCGTGCCCTCCACCAGCGAGGGGGTGATGGCGTTGGCGCGGATGCCGTTGCGCTTGCCCTCGATGGCGAGCCCGCGGGTGAATTGCACGATGCCCGCCATGACCGCGCCGATCACGCTCTCGCCCGGCGTCGCCACCTTGGCGGCGTCGGAGGCCAGGTTGACGATGCAGCCGCCCCCGCCCTCCATCATCGCCGGCAGCACGGCGCGGCAGGCGTTGAGCGTCGGCGCCATGTCCTCCATGAGGGTGCGATTGAGCTGGGCGATGGGCTGGCGGAACAGCAGCTCCGGCAGGTTGTTGCCGCCCGGCGAGCAGACCAGCAGGTCGATGCCGCCCATCCCGGCCAGCGCCGTTTCCGCCATGTCCTTGGCCGCCTTGGGGTCGCCGCAGTCGGCCAGCAGGGCCGCGATCTCCGCCTCGCTCTCGAAGCGGCGCAGGTGGTCCACGGCGGCAGCCGCCCGCTCCGGGTTGCGGCCGACCAGGCGCAGGCGCGGCACGCCCGCGCGGATCAGGGCCCCCGCCGTCGCCAGGCCGATGCCCGAGGTGCCGCCGACAATCACCGCCGACAGCTCCGAGAGCCGCTTGATTTTTGGCCGTTTCGCCCCGCGCATGTCGCCCCTCCGCTCTGGTCCGCGCAGCAGGGGAGCAGTTTAGCCGCGCGGGCGCAAGAAGCGGATAGAGACCCCGGGGGCAGGCTGCTGAAATCGCCGCGTCCCGCTTCCTGGAGGTGACCCATGACCGACTTGCGTTTCATCGCCCTCGACAGCGATCTCGTCCAGACCTGGCGCCACGGCGCCCCCGACGCCAACGGCCAGGCGCCCGAACGCCAGGTCTCCGACGGCGGCGGCAATCCCTGCCGCCACTGCCTGGACGACATCGCCGAAGACGCCCCCATGCTGGTGCTGGCCCACCGCCCCTTCCCCGGCCCGCAGCCTTACGCCGAGGTCGGCCCCATCTTCGTCCATGCCGGGGACTGCCCGCGCTACGGCGAGACCGCGGGCAAGCCGGGCATCTTCGTGCGGCGCGAGGCCGTTCTGATGCGCGGCTACGGCCAGGACGACCGCATCGTCTACGGCAGCGGCAAGGTGATTCCGACCGGCGAGATCGAATCCCGCGCCGCCGAACTGTTCCAGCGCCCGGAGATCGCCTACATCCACCTGCGCTCGGCCAGCAACAACTGCTTCCAGTGCCGCCTCGAGCGGGGCTAGGGGCAGCCAAGGCCGGCCCCGGCGTACCTCTAGTTCTGCTCCAGGACCCGCGCAAAGCGGGCCAGTTCCCGGGGCGGATAGTTGGGAAAGGCCTGGAAGTAAGCGACATAGCCGCGCAGCCGCGCGCGTTCTTCCCGCAGCCGGGCCGGGTCGAGCGAGGCCTGGTGGAACATGGCCCGCACG
>MRWG01001009.1_pt1 | contig 21245 bp, 24 predicted proteins | sample 1013341 | NCBI WGS metagenome assembly MRWG01 (sample SAMN06117577, study PRJNA244670) | biofilm metagenome | biome: Water; feature: Cathode Biofilm; material: Biofilm; isolation source: microbial consortium enriched at the cathode of a solar microbial fuel cell | place: USA: District of Columbia ... | reverse complement strand
GCCTTCTTCGGTGAACCGCCACCAGGACGATTCGACCGGTCCGGTCCGACGGATTGGGCCCCCGTGATCCTGCTCTGGATCGCTGCGGCGGCAAACGTGTACTTCGGCCTGGCGCCGCAACTGCCGGTCGAGCTGGCGGGCCGTTCGGCGGAGATCCTGCTCGGACTGCCGGCGGCCGCAGGAGATGCGCCGTGAGCCCGGCCATCGCATTCGTGATTCCGCTCGTCGGCGCGGTGCTGATCGCCGCCACCGGCAGACGCCCCAACGTGCGGGAGACCGTCACGCTGGTCACGGCCGCCGCGCTGGCAGTCGCCGTGTTCAGCCTGGTGCCGGCCGTGATGTCCGGCGCACGACCGGAGGCCAGCGTCGGCGAACCGCTGCCCGGCGTGCCGCTGCGCTTCGTGGTGGAACCGCTGGGGATGCTGTACGCCGGGATCGCATCGCTGTTGTGGATCATCAACTCCGTCTACTCCATCGGCTACATGCGCGGCAACGCCGAGAAGCACCAGACCCGGTTCTACATCTGTTTCGCCATCTCCATCGCTGCCGCGATCGGCATCGCCTTCGCCGGTAACCTGCTGACCCTGTTTCTCTGCTACGAGATGCTGACGCTGGCCACCTATCCGCTGGTCTCCCACAAGGGCGACCCGGCTACGGTGGCGTCGGCGCGCGTGTATCTCGGCATTCTGCTGACCACCTCGATCGGCCTGCTGCTGCCGGCCATCATCTGGACCTACGTGGCGGCTGGCACGCTCGAGTTCACGCCGGGCGGCATTCTGGCCGGCAACGTGGAAGGCCCGCTGCTCGGCCTGCTTCTCGCGCTCTACGTGTTCGGCATCGGCAAGGCCGCCGTCATGCCCGTCCACCGCTGGCTGCCCGCAGCGATGGTGGCACCGACACCCGTGAGCGCCCTGCTCCACGCCGTTGCCGTGGTGAAGGCGGGCGTATTCGCGATCCTCAAGGTCCTGCTGTACGTCTTCGGGATCGATTACCTGTTTGCCGAACCCACGTCGGGCTGGCTGGTGTATGCCGCCGCCTTCACCATCATCGTCGCGAGCATCGTCGCTCTGCGCCAGACCAACCTGAAACGGATGCTGGCCTACTCGACGGTCGGCCAGCTCTCCTACGTGGTGATGGCCGCGGCGGTCCTCAAGCCCCTCGCCGAGGTCGGTGCCGCCATGCACATCGTCGCCCACGCCTTCGGCAAGATCACCCTGTTCTTCGCCGCCGGCGCCATATACACGGCTTCGAAGAAGACCGAGCTGGCAGACCTCGCCGGAATCGGACGCCGGATGCCCTGGACGATGGCAGCGTTCACGGTCGGCGCCCTCAGCATGATCGGCGTGCCGCCCACCGGAGGCTTCGTGTCGAAGTGGTACATCCTCGCGGGGGCATTCGAGGCGGACAACTACGTCGCCATCTTCACGATCATCGCGAGCACCGTTCTCAACGCGGCCTATTTCCTGCCGATCGTCTACGCGGCCTGGCTGCTACCGGAGTCTTCGGCGCCCAGCAAGGAGCACGGTGAGGCGCCGTGGCCGATCGTGCTGGCGGTGACCGCCACGGCGCTGCTGTCGCTGGCGCTGTTCTTCTTCAATCAACCCATCGTCGATCTCGAGAGGCAACTCGTCGCCCCGATCGGAGACATGCCATGACGCCACCCTCTGAAGATCACTGGCTGTCGCGCCCGTCCACGGTCCGCCGTCTGTGGATAGGGTTCTGCATGGTGCTGGCCCTGACCGTGCTCGCTCAGCTCTTCATAGACGTCGACGGTTACTTCGGCGTGGACGGCTGGTTCGGGTTCGGCGCCGTGTTCGGCTTCGTGTCGTGCGTGATCATGGTCTTCGCGGCAAAGCTGCTCGGCATCGTGCTCAAGCAGCCGGACGACTACTACCATGACTGATCTGGTGATCGCACCAGCCCTGGTGCTCGTCGCCGGCGCGCTGCTGGCCGGCTTCACGCGCGGCTGGCTGAGATCCGCGACGGTGCTGCTCGCGCCCCTCGCCACGCTCTATTTCATCTGGCAGGTCCCCGACGGCGTCGCGGTCACGGCAAGCTTCCTCGATTACACCATTCAGCCCGTCGAGGGCAGCCCGGTCCGACGGCTGTTCGCCACCATCTTCGCCTTCATGGCGTTCGCGGGGGCGCTGTTCGCCTTCCGTCAGGCCAGATGGTACGAGCTGTCCGCCGCCATGCTCTACGCCGGCGGCGCGGTAGGCGTCAGCTTCGCAGGCGACATGATCACGCTGTTCATCTACTGGGAGCTGATGGCGATCTTCTCGACCGTCGTCGTCTGGTGCGGCGACGGACCACGTGCGCACCATGCGGGTATCCGCTACGCCGCCATCCATCTCGCCGGCGGCGTGATTCTCAAGGTCGGCATCGAAGGCATCATGGTGCATACCGGCTCGATCGAGGTGCAGCCGCTCGTGCTCGACACGTTCGATGCCTGGATGGTGCTCATCGGCGTGCTCATCAATGCCGCGGCGCCGCCGCTGTCTGCCTGGCTGTCCGACGCCTATCCGCGCTCGAGCCCGACCGGTTCGGTGTTCCTGTCCGCGTTCACCACCAAGACGGCCATCCTCGCCCTCATACTGCTTTTCCCCGGTGCGGGAATCCTGATCCCCATCGGGCTGGTGATGATCTTCTACGGGATCATCTACGCCCTGCTCGAGAACGACATCCGGCGCATCCTGGCCTACTCGATCGTCAACCAGGTCGGTTTCATGGTCTGCGCCGTCGGCATCGGAACCGAAACGGCCATCAACGGGGCGGCGGCTCATGCCTTCGCGCACATCGTCTACAAGGCGCTGCTGTTCATGAGCGCCGGCGCCGTCATCTACCGCACCGGCAAGAACCTGTGCACCGACGTCGGCGGCCTGTACCGGACCATGCCCATCACCTGCGTTTGCGGCATCATCGGTGCGCTCGCCATCTCGAGCTTCCCGCTGACCTCGGGTTTCACCACCAAGTCGCTGATCTCCGAAGCCGCCCATCTCGAGCACCTGACCCTCGTCTACTTCCTGCTCGCGGCTGCTTCGGCCGGTGTCTTCCTGCACGCCGGTATCAAGTTCCCCTGGTTCGTGTTCTTTCAACGGGACTCGGGGTTGCGGCCGAAGGACGCGCCCTGGAACATGTCAGCGGCGATGATTCTGCTGTCGGCGGTGTGCATCGGTCTCGGCGTTTACCCGGCCCCGCTGTACGACCTGCTCCCCTATCCGGTCACCTACGAGCCCTACAAGGCTTCCAAGGTCCTGTTCTATCTGCAGCTCCTGCTGTTCTCCGGACTCGCATTCTTTCTGCTTCTCCCCTGGATGCAGCGGACGCTGACGATCACGCTGGACGTCGACTGGATCTGGCGACGCGGCATTCCGAGAGCCTGGACCGCGGGTTGCCGCCTGATGGACCAGGTATGGGCCCGTGCCGCCCGCGGACGCCGGTGGATGTCCAGAGAGGTCGGCAACCGCGTCGGCTGGCTGCTGTCGCCGTTCGGGTTTCTCGGGCGTAGCTGGGAAATCGGCACCACGGCGCTCTGGGTAGCCCTTCTGCTGGCAGCCTACGTCTGGGTCTATCTGGTCTGAGCGTCGAGGGCATCCGGGCGTGCCCCCGTTCCCGCGGGCGCCGCCACTGACGCATCCAGACGAATCACCTGTGTCGCCACCGTCTCGACGAAGCGGCGGTCGTGCTCGACGAACAGCACCGTCGGAGCGTCGTCGAGCATCGCCTGCTCGATCTGCTCGCGGGAGTACAGATCCACGTAGTTGAGCGGCTCGTCGAAGACCAGCAGATCCGCCGGCGTCGCCAGGCACCGGCACAGATCGACCTTCTTCTGCTGACCGGCGCTGAAGGTCGAGAGGTCCCGATCGAAGGCGTCGGCGTCCACGCCGACCACGCCGAGAAGCTGGCGGAACCGGGTCTCGTCGAGCCCCGCATCGACCAGCAGATCCCGCAGCAGCCCCCGGCACCAGAGCGGGTGCTGATAGCCACGGGCGATGGCGGTCCCCGGCCGGCGCCGGATCAGGCCGGCGTCGATGTCGGCGCGGCCGCAGAGGGCATCGAGCAGCCGGGTCTTGCCGCATCCGTTGGGACCCGTCAGGGCCACGCGCTCGCCGGCCCGGATCGCAAGCGACAGGTCGGACTGCAGAATCCGCCCACCGCCGGAGAGGGTCACGCCCTGCGCCGACAGCAGCGGCGCGTCCGCTGCGTGGCGCTCGGTGGCGATGGCGAGCCGGCGGGACTTCTCGGCGTTGCCGAGCAGGCTCCGACGTTCCGCCAGCTCGGACTCGATGCGGCGTTCGACGCTGCGCGCACGCCGCATCTGCCTGGCCGCCCGGGCGCCGATGAAGCCCTTGTCGAGGGCGCCCGTGCGATACTTGTCTCCTTCCCGGCTGATCGCGTGGCGTCGCGTGTCGCGCGCAGCCGCCTCGAGTCGCGCCACGTCCCGCTCGATGCGCTGGCGGGTACGGGCTTCGAAGGCGAGCACCTCATCCATGTGGGTTCGCCACTGGGTGAAGTTGCCCCGGTTGATCCGCACGTCCGACCGGTTGAGCGACAGCACGTGATCCACGCTGCCGTCGAGAAAATGCCGGTCGTGGGATACCAGCAGAAAACCCCGCCGGCCCGCCAGGTAGGTCATGAGGCGATCCCGGCCTTCGCCGTCCAGATGATTGGTCGGCTCGTCGATCAGCGGAAAGCCGTCCGGGTAGAGGAACAGCGTGGCGATCAACGCCCGGGTCTGCTCGCCGCCGGACAGGGTCTCGAAGGGCCGGTCGAACAGCGACGCCGGCAGCCCGAGCGCATCGAACTCTCGGGCGAGGTCCGCGTCCACGCGGTACCCGCCAAGCTCGACATAGCGCTCGTGAAGGTCCGCATAAGCCGTCAACGCAGCCTCTCCGCCCTCGGCGAGCAGCCCCGCCATCTCTCGCTCCCAGGCCGTGAATGGACCCAGCGCGTCTTTCAGCACCGTCCGGGTGAGCCGCCGCGGATCCGCCACCGGCGTGGGGAACAGGCGTCCGCCGATGGCCCCGCTCACCTCGCCGCGCTCCGGCACGAGCTCTCCGGACACGAGTTTGAGAAACGTGGTCTTGCCGCGGCCGTTGCGGCCGACCACGCCGGTCCGCCATCCGGTGTCCAGCACCAGCGACAGATCTTCGAAGACCGGCCGGGGCGACGACGGATAGGAGAAATGAACGTTGTTGAAAACGATGCTGGCCATCAGGACCTCCGCGCAGTGGGTGAGTGCTGCGAGCAGCCGTCACGCGGGATCCAGGCCGGACATACGACAGCCGGCCGAAGGCCGGTTCAGTCAGGGGCGAGGGTGGTGACGGCGGGGGTCAGTGGCGCATCGGACCGGTTCCGGTGAGAAGGCGCGCAGTCTCTCCCGTTCGTCTTCCCCGGTCAAGGCAACACCGGACGGCCGGCGCCCGGATCGAGCCCCATGCAGTTGGCGTAGTAGGTCACGGTGGCCGGCCAGTCCGAGAACACGCCGATGACGCCCACGTCCCTGGCCAGCACGTCCAGCACGCGGTAGACGTCGCCGTCGTTGTCGATGGCATCCGCCACGCTCCGGTAGTAGTAACCGCCGCCGGCGTCGAGCGATCCGGAACGCTCCAGCGTCCACGTGACGATGTCGAGACCGGCCCGGCGGGCCGCCCGCGCATAGGCCGACGGCACGATCTCGCCCCCCTCGTCCAGCGTGATCAGAACCCACAGCGGCGGCGCCACGACGCGCACACCGCTGCGTGCCAGGGCCTCCATGGAAGGCTCGAAGGTCTCCGGGCGATCCGGAGACATGTCGCCGCCGTCGAAGCGGCCGTCGAGGAATACGGCCTGCCGGCCGAATTGCGGAAACGCCTCGAGCCAGAACCGCACGTCGGCCAGATCGAACGACTGGGGCCACACCCGGTCCGGCGCCACGCCGGCGGCACGGTACGCCTCGATCATCTGCCGCGCGTACGCTTCGCGGGTGTAGTCGCCCTGGAACGGCATGTCCACGGCAGGCGCCTTGAGCTCCGGCGTCATGGCGACGCCCAGGGCGTCGAACAGCGCGATGCTGTCGTCGTGGCTCATCAGCGTCCCGCAACCGTCGGCGCCGGCCGACCCGGCTTCGGGCCGCGCTGCGAGATAAGCCGCCACGGAGGTGGCCGCCGGGTCCACGACGTCCATCCGCCCGCACAGGGTCCGGAACTCGGCGAGGGTGATCTCGCTCGTACAGCAGCGCGCCCCGGCAGGCCGCTCCGTTTCCGGGTCCGCCGGCGTGAACGGCTCCCGGCAGGTCGCGGCAAGGTCGGTCATGAGGATGTTGGTGGTGCTTTGCAGATCGCACTGGGAGTGACGGCAGACGAGCTGCCGGTCCCGGGTGAAGGTCACGTCGCACTCGAGGATTCCGGCTCCCTGACGCGCAGCGGCCAGGTAGGACTCCCGCGTGTGCTCGGGATAGCCCAGCGGCGCCCCGCGGTGACCTATGGAGAACGCCGTCCGATGGAACGCGCCGTCCCGACACTGGGACAGGGTCTGCTTGAGCGGGCCGTCGTCCATGTCGTTCACCAGCCGGGCCGGGCGGGCGCCGACGTCCTCGCGCCACGTGGCGGGAACTTCCGCCCGCGGCAACATCGGCGCGACCATCGCGCACACCAGCAGCCATCGAAACCACACCGTCACCGGCCCACCCCGCTCCATCGACCCGGGGACACCCCCGACCGCCGACATGCTAACCGTTCCCTGTTGCAGAATCGTGGCGATCCGGCCGGGCCTGATAGACTGCGTGCTCGCCATCGTCCGGATGCGATGTGGAAGGACTGATCGATCTCTGGCTGACCGTCGATGAACCGGTGGGCACGGTTCTCGGCGTGATCGTGGTCGCCTGCCTCATCCGCCAGAACCTGTGGGCCTGGCCGCTGGGTGTCGCCTACGTGCTGGTGTCCGTGACGGTGCTGCTGGACGCGCGGCTGTACGCCAATCTGGCCCTGCACCTGCTGGGGTTTCTGCCCCTGAACCTGTACGGCTGGTACCACTGGCTGTTCGGCCGCGCGCCCGGCGAGGAGGCGCTGCCGGTCACCCGCGCGCCGCCCCGCATGATCGCGGTGCTGGTCGGCCTGTGCCTGATCGGCACCGCCGTGCTCGGCACGGCGTTCGCGGCGTATACCGACGCCGCCCTGCCCTACTGGGACAATGCCCTGTTCGTCGCCAGCCTCGCCGCCATGTGGCTCACCGCCCGCAAGCAGATCGAGAACTGGGCGTTCTGGTTCGTGATCAACGTGATCTCCGTCGGCGTCTACTGGGTCCAGTCACTGCCGCTGTACGCCGGCCTCTACCTCGTCTACATCGCCATGGCCGTGGCCGGCTGGCGGAGCTGGCAGCGCTCCATGGCTGCCCACCGCAACGTCGAGGACGCCGCCTGACGCAGGCGGACCCACGTCACGTCTGGCACTCTCCGGGTTCCAGTGCCAGCCGATTTGCGCTATTCCATTGAAACGTGTGCAACACCGCAGAGGCAGCACGTTGATCTGGGTAGTCGACAAGAAAGTCGTTCCGCACCTGATCCAGGAAGACGGTCAACTCGCCGAGGTTCCGGTCCGGGTGTCGTTCGAGTACGCCGTGGAGGACGGCGCGGTGATAGACGGGACGCTGTCGCTCCGCACGCTCTACAACAAACGCTCCGTGTGCAAGCACTTCCCGCGGCTCGACGACGAGCAGCTCGACGATGACGTTCAGGCCACGGCCGAACGGGCCATCGACGAGCACCTCGCGCTGAGCGGCTTCGAGCGCGGCTGACGGCGCGGGCCCCGGCGCCCCGCACGCGCTGCTGCTACTGGAGATACCGCTCCGCCATCTCCCCGAGGGTGGCGAAGAACTCGTCGCGCACGTCGGCCAGGATGTCGGCCACCGGCCGCACGGCGTCGATGCGCCCGCAGACCTGTCCCGAGAGAGCGATGCTCGCCTCCATGTCACCGCCGAAGTAGAGATCGAGGGCGGTGCCGAACTCCCGCATGGCGTTGACGTCGGGCTCGTTCTCCAGCTGCGAAGTCTTCTCGGTGCGCAGCGCCCGCAGCGCCGGCGAATGCTTGCGGTTCAGGAACACCGTGTCGGTTTCCTTCGCCGCCACGATGGCGTTCTTCCAGTTCTCGTGAACGGGGGATTCCGCCGCCGAGACCATCCGCGTGCCCATCTGCACGGCCTCCGCGCCCAGCGCGAAAGCGGCCGCCATGGTGCGGCCGCAGGTGAAACCGCCGGCGGCGATGATCGGCACGTCCACCTTCGAGCGGACCAGAGGCAGCAGCACCATGGTCGAGACCTCCCGGGGATTCTTGAAACCACCGCCCTCGCCGCCTTCCACCACCAGCCCGTCGACGCCGCACGCCACGGCCTTGAGGGCCGCCGACAGGCTGGGGACCACGTGAAACACGGTGAGGCCCGCCTTCTTGAGCTGCTCGGTATAGCGCTCCGGGTTGCCGGCGGAAGTGGTCACGAAGGTCACGCCCTGATCGATGACGAAGTCGACGATGTCCGGATCGCGCACGAAGGCCTGGGCGATGTTCACGCCGAAGGGCTTGTCGGTCAGCGTCCGCATCGCCCGGATCTCCTCGCGGATGACGTCGAGCTCGCCGGAGGACGTCTCGATGATGCCGAGACCGCCGGCATTGGACACCGCAGCGGCGAGCTGCGAGCGGGCGATCCAGCCCATGGGGGCCTGCACCACGGGGATGTCGATTCCGAGCAGACGGGTGATCCGGTTGTCGAACGGCATGGACGGGCTCCTCAGTCGATGAACGGGGCAAACGCCTGATTGTGCCACGTCCTGCCGCGTTGTCGGCCCCCGCGTGGGCTTCAGTCGGCCCCTTCCATCAGCGGCTCACAGCCCGTGCCGTCCAGCAGCGACCGGACGGACTGCCGATCCGCCTCGTCGAGCGCCTGGAACCGTCCCCGTATCCACGTCAGACACTTGGCCTGATAGGGAAACGCCGGCTGAGTCCAGCGGCAGCCGTCGATGGCGGTCTCGAAGGACGGCTCGCCGGCAGCGATGGCAGCGGCGTTGGCGAGCAGCGCCGGCACGTACACACGCCCCACCTCCTCGAGCAGGCCGCCGAGTACCTCCCCGGCCCGGTCGCGGTCCATCCAGGCGTCGTCCGCCGCCGGGTTGCCCGACAGATCATCCACCAGATCGGTCCAGGCGTGGACCCGCGGTGCCTCCTCCAGGCAGATCGCCGAGGGCGTGGGGTCGAACTTGGCGAGCTGGGTGAGCTGGGCGTACACGCCGAAGTCCGCGGCCGCGGGCCGATGGCCGAACAGGAACGGCTGGCGCTGAAGCACGGCGTCGAACAACGCGAGGAAACGCCGGTAGCTGTCCTCGATCACCGGTGCCGTCACGTCGTTGGACCCGACCACGTAGAGGCGCTGGATCTGCCGTTCGCTGATGAACTGCTTCGCCCGGGCGAGCTTCTCCGGCGCCTCCGAGATGCCCCGCCACATGGGCAGAATCGTGCCCGCCTTGTCGATGTCGGCCTGAAAGTACCAGCGGTAGTGGAACATGGCTTTGGTGAGCCACTCGTCGGCATAGTCTTCGAGCAGGTAGTCGAGGAACGCCAGCACCGGGTCCGCCGGCACCACCGATCGCCCGGCGAATTCGCGCTCGAACCGGCGGATCAGCGGGGTCGAGTCCACCACCGCCTCGAGTTCCCCGTCGTCGCCGGGCAGATAGAACGTCGGCAGCAGCGAGACCTTCGGTTCCGGCAGGCCCAGGTCCGTCGCCTGGTCGCCGATGAGGAACTCGTAGGGAATCCGGCGGAAACGCAGCACCGCCAGCATCTTGCGGGTATAGGGCGAGCCGGGGGCACCCTTGAATCGGAGCGGCGTCGTTGCCATTGCAGGTTCCTGATCGAGGTATCGCCACGAAGATATCTCCAGCGACGAGCACAACCAACCTCCCCGAGTGCATCGAGTGCCTGTGCCCAGCAGCCAAACAGCCATTTTGTATACACTTAGCGAAACCCCGCGGACATCCAGGACAAGACGCACCATGGTCACAGCAGCGGAAAACGCATACGACCGCATACGACGAGGCATACTGAGCGGCGAGTTCCCGCCGAACAGCCGCCTCAAGGAAGAAGAACTCGTCCGCTGCTGTGGCGTCAGTCGCACGCCCGTACGGGAGGCGCTCCGGCGGCTCGCTGCAGAAGACTTCGTGCGCATCATCCGCAACCAGGGGGCGGAGGTGAGATCCTGGAGCGACGAGGATCTCGACGATCTCTTCGAACTGCGCACGCTGCTGGAGGGTCACGCAGCCCGACGTGCGGCGGAGCGGATCGACGATACAGGCCTGGAGCGCATCAGCGCAGCCGTCGACGAAACCGAAGCCCTGCTCGCCGGGCCGGAGCAGCCGGAACACTGGGTCGAAGAATTCCAGCGCCTCAACCGGATCATCCACGAGACGGTGTGGCACGCATCCGGCAGCCCCCGCCTGACCTCGATGCTGGGCCACCTCGTCGAGCAAGCCCTGATGTTGAGGACGATCCGGCACTTCTCCCTTGATCGCGCCTCCCAGTCCAACGGCCACCATCGGGAACTGCTCGGGGCGCTCACAGCACGGGACCCGGTCTGGGCCGAGTCGGTCATGCGCTCCCATATCCGGGCAGCAAGAATCACGCTGCAGACGCCATCGACCGGCGGTCGGTCCGACTGAGCCCGGGGGTTGCACGCTGCGCTCAGGCCTCCAACCGGCGCCAAGACGCGACCGGGCCCATTTGTATACAATGGGCGGCCCGCGACCATGGACACACAACAGACATGACGAAACCCCTGGAAGGCATCCGGCTCATCGACCTGACCCACATGCTGTCGGGCCCCTATGCCGGGATGATTCTCGCGGATCTCGGATGCGACACCGTCAAGGTCGAGCCTCCTGGCCGGGGGGAAGGCACGCGGCGGCTGCTGGAGAACGATCCCGAATTCTCGATTCACGGCATGGGAGCCTATTTCTTCACCCTCAACCGTAACAAGCGAAGCGTCGCGATCGATCTCAAGTCCGAAGCCGGCCGCGCCCTGTTCTACGAGCTGGTGAAAGCCGCCGACGTAGTCCTGGACAACTTCTCCGCCGGCGTCACTGCGCGCCTCGGCATCGATCATGGGACCCTGGCCTCGATCAACCCGGCGATCATCACCTGCTCCATCACCGGCTTCGGTGAGGCAGGGCCCCACTATCAGCGCCCCGCCTTCGATCAGATCGTTCAGGGGCTGGGCGGCGGCATGTCCATCACCGGCAAGGGCCCGGGCGACGCCGTGCGGGCGGGCATACCGATCGGCGACCTCGGCGGCGGCATGTTCGCGGTCATGGGTGTTCAAGCAGCGCTCATCGCGCGGGAACGGACCGGTCACGGCCAGCACGTGGACATCTCCATGCTGGACGTGCAGATCAGCCTGCTGAACTACATGGCGACCATGTTTTCCATGTCGGGCCAGATTCCCCAGCCCATCGGCAACAGCCACTTCGTGCACACGCCCTACAACACCTTCGAGACCGCCGACGACACCATCATCATTGCCGTCATCGGCGACGGGTTCTGGCCTTCACTGGTCGACCTCGTCGACATCGAAGAACTCCGCGATCCGAAGTTCGCCACCGCCGACGCCAGACTGAAGCACAAGGCGTTCATCGAGGGCCTGATCGAAGAGAAACTGCGCACCAACACCGCCGGGCACTGGCTTGCCGCGCTCGAGCAAGCCCGCATTCCCTGTGCACGCGTCAACAACCTGGAACAGGCTCTGAACGACCCGCAGGTCCGCTTTCGTGAGATGGTGGTGGACATCGAACACCCCCGGGGAGGACACGCCGAGGTGCCGGGCAATCCCATCAAGCTGAGTGCCGACGACACCCAGACCTACTCGCCGCCGCCTCTGCTCGGAGCCCACACGGCCGCCGTGTTCCACGATTGGACAGACGTTGATGAGCAAGTGCTGCAGGCAGCGCTCGACGCCGGCATCCTGGCGCAGGGAGACAACTGATGGAACGTGTGATCGTCAATGACGTGGGACCACGGGACGGACTGCAGAACGACCCGGCGACCGTCAGCCCCGGAGAACGGGCGAGACTGATCCGGGCCCTGGTCGCGGCCGGCGTTCCGGCAGTCGAGGCGGTCAGCTTCGTCAGCCCGAAAGCGGTGCCCAAGATGGCGGGCGCGGCCGAAGTCATCGGCGCACTGGATCTGGACGCCGCGGACGTCTCGGCATTGATTCCCAATCACAAGGGCTACGAGCTGGCCCGGGCTGCAGGTGTACGGTCGGTGGCCGTGGTGTTGTCTGCCACAGACACCATGAACCGCAAGAACATCAACATGGACCTCGACACGACCCGCCGCGTCTGCGCCGAAATCGTCGAACAGGCCTGTCGAGATGGCCTGACGGGCAGGGCCTACGTCTCGGTCGCCCTCGGTTGCCCTTACGAAGGCGATGTCCCTGAGGCCCGCATTGAGTCTCTCAGCGCCGCCATGTTCGACGCAGGCGCCGCCGAGGTCATCGTGGCCGATACGATTGGCGCAGGCAATCCACGGCAGGTCAGATCACTGTTCGAGCGCCTCGTCCAGGAATTCGGAGCAGAACGCCTGTCAGCGCACTTCCACGACACGCGCGCGCTGGCACTCGCCAATGCGTGGCAGGCACTCGAGTGCGGAATCCGCAAGTTCGACGCCAGCATCGGCGGCCTCGGCGGTTGCCCATTCGCACCCGGGGCCGCCGGCAACCTCGCGACCGAAGATCTGGTCGGGCTGCTGCATCAGTGCGGATACGATACGGGTATCGATCTGACGGCGCTCGTCAGCGTCGTCGACCAGGTGGAGGCGCTCGTCGGTCACCCGGTAGGCGGCCGGTCTCTGCCGTGGCTGCGGAAGAACCTCGCGGCCATTCATACAGGCACCGGGGCCGACACTTCGGGAATCCCATAGCCGCACCCGAGCCTGCCCCGTCCGCCGCCGTGCTACGGTGGGCATATGCTCGATACCGCCGCCACCACCTTCCTGCTGGTGATGCTCGTCTTCGTCGCCATCGGGGTCCTGTCCATGCGGCGCAAAGCGGCCAGCGTCGACGACTATCTCACCGCCAGCAGCCAGGTGCCGGCATGGCTGGTGGGGCTGTCCGCGGTGGCCACCAACAACTCCGGCTACATGTTCATCGGCCTCATCGGCTTCACCTTCGTCGAGGGAATCTCCGCGGCCTGGCTCGCCTTCGGCTGGCTCGCCGGCGACCTGCTGGCCTGGTACACCATCCATCCGGCGGTGCGCCGCTTCTCGGAAGCGCACCCGGTCAACACCGTGCCGGCGCTGATCGCCCACCGCGGCGAGCGTGGCGGCGGCGCACTGCGCGTGGTTGCCGGGGTGCTCGTCATCGCCTTCCTCGCCGTCTACGCCGCCGCCCAGCTCATGGCCGGCGGCAAGGTGCTGAACGTGGTGTTCGACTGGCCGCCCTGGCTCGGAATCATCGGCGGCGCCGTGGTCGTGCTGGTTTACTCCTTCGCGGGTGGACTGCGCGCCTCGATCTGGACCGATGCCGCCCAGTCGTTCGTCATGCTGTTCGGCATGCTGGCACTGCTGATCGCCGGCCTGGTCGACATCGGCGGACCATTGACGCTGTGGCGTACCCTCACGGGCATCGACGCGGCGCTCACCACCGCGGTACCGGAGGGCCTGGTGTTGGGCTTTCCCCTGTTTCTGCTGGGCTGGGTCGCCGCCGGGCTCGGCGTCGCCGGGCAGCCGCACCTGATCGTCCGCACCCTGGCCCTGCGCAGCCCCGGTGAGATCCGCAACGCTCGGCGCGTCTATTTCGCCTGGTACCTGCCCTTCGCGGTCATGACCGTGCTGGTCGGCCTCTACGCGCGGGCCCTGTTCGAAGGATCGCCGACCATGCTGGATCCGGAGCTGGCGCTGCCGCTGATGGCCGAGACCTACCTGCCCGACATCGGCGTCGGCATCGTGCTGGCCGCCGTGGTCGCCGCCGCCATGTCCACCGCCGACTCCATGCTGCTGTCCACGTCCGCCGCCGTGAGCCAGGACATCTTCCACCGCTTCGGCCAGTCCTATGTGCGCACCAAGCTGGGGACGGCGGCGGTCACGGTGGCCGTGGTGCTGATCGCCGTCGGGGCACCGGCCAACGTGTTCGAGCTGGTGATTCTCGCCTGGTCGGGGCTCGGTGCCACCCTGGGGCCGGCCCTGGCCGTGCGGGTGCTGGGCTGGCCGCTGAGCTACCCCACCGCCTTCGCGATGGTCGTGGCGGGCCTGGGCGGCGTGCTGGGGTGGCGGGCGCTGGGTCTCGAGGATGCGGTCTACGAGATCCTGCCCGGCTTTCTCAGCGCGGCGATCGCCTACGGCGCCGGGCGGCTCGTGGAGCTGGCCGTCGGCTGGCCCCGGCACCGCACGCCGCGCCCCATCGACCCCACGGCAGGAGCGAGTCATGGCTGATACACCCGTTCTCCAGCGCATTCTCTGGGCCTGCGACCCGTCCAAGGTGAACCCGATGAGCCTCGCCTACGTCCAGCAGCTCGCGCTCTGGTCGAGTGCCGACGTCTGGCTGGTGTTCGTTTCCACGGTGCCCGAGGAGACCCTGGCCCGGTTCCGCCAGCAGCTTCTGCCGCCGGAGCAGCTTCAGCAGACCGTCGAGGCACTGCGCGACGAGGCGGTGGAACCCCTGGCCGAAGTCGCCCGGGAGCTGGTCCGCACGGGGCTCGCCGTCCGCACCCGGGTCGTGACCGGCACGCGCGTGGACGAGGGCATTCTCGAGGCCGCGGAGGAATGCGACGCCGACCTCATCGTCATGGGTGCCCGCCAGAAGTCTCTGCTGGGCCGGCTGTTCTCCGCCGACGACGCCCAGGCCACGCTGCGGCGATCGACGCGGCCGCTGCTGATCATCCCCGAGGCTGCCGAGCGGGCGGGCGAATCGACGTCGTCTGAGACGGATCCCCCGGCGGCGCCCCCGGCGGACACCTGATAGAGTCGACCGATGGAGTTCATTCTCGAGAGCGTGCGTGCGGACTGGGAAGCCTTTCTGCGCCTCGGTCCGCGCCTGCTGTACGCGGCGGTGCTGTTCACCGTCGTTTACCTGGCAGGGCGCCATCTCGGCAACATCGCCCTGCGGGTGCTGCGTCGACGTGCCAGCCACGCCGGCGAAGAGCATCTGCTGCGCTCCGTGTTCAACCTGGTTGCCGCAGGCATCGGCCTGGTCCTCGCCCTCGGCGTGCTCGGACTGCAGGGCATCGCCACCAGCCTGATCGCCACCGGCGGCGCGGTGGCGATCGTGCTCGGCTTCGCGTTCCGCGAAATCGGCGAGAATTTCCTGGCCGGATTCTTCCTGGCCTTCAGCCGGCCGTTCGAACGCGGCGATCTGATCCGCACCGGCGAACTCAACGGCACGGTGGTCGGCATCGCCTTGCGCCACGTGCACATCCGCACCGCCGACGCCTGCGACGTGTTCGTGCCGAGCGCGCAGATCTTCCGGGAACCCCTTTGGAACTACACACGCGACGGTCTCAGGCGCCCGAGCTTCACCGTGGGCGTGGCCTATCAGGACGATCCGCAGCAGGTCGCGGACACGCTGCTCGCAGCGACCCGAACCGTGCCGGAGGTCCTGTCGGAGCCGGCACCGGCCATCGACATCAGCGCCTTCTCGGACGCGGTGATGCAGTACCAGGTGATGTTCTGGATCGACGTCACGGCCAGCAGCCGGACGCTGCTCGAGGTGCAGAACGCCGTGAAGACCGCCTGCTGGGCCGCGCTGCGCGATGCCGGCATGACCTTCAGCAGCGACGTCACCGCCGGCATCGAGATCAAGACCGTGCCGCCCCTGGCCGTGGAGGTCCAGGCGCCCTGACGGAGCGGCCGCCCCGGTTCAACTGCATTGAACCGGCAGCGGATCAGCCGTGACTCATGGATCGAGGCCACCGCAACACCACGGAGCAGCGACCATGAAGGACATCATCGACATCCTGGCCGGAGCCGCCCTGTACGGCACCACCGGACACGTCGGCCGGCCCCGGCGCCCCGGCACCGAGGACGGACGTTTCGGGGATTGAGGCCGGCGCGGCGTCAGCCCTTGACTTGCATCTGCCCCATGTAGTCCCGCTTGCCCAGGGGCACGCCCTTCATCCGCAGGATGTCGTAGGCGGTGGCGGCATGGAAGTGCAGGTTCGGCAGGGAGAAGGACAGCACGAACCCTGCTGCGGTGAACGGAATCTGCCGGTCGCCGATGGCGAACACGACGTCGCCGCCTTCGTGCCCGTTGACCTGCTCGGGCGTGTAGGCCTCGATCCGGTCGAGTGCCTCGCCCAGCCTGCGCTGGAGCCCCCGGTAGTCGAGGTCCGGCAGATCCCGGGGCGGGCCGAATCTGCCGGATACCACGCCCTCGATGGCGCCCAGCGAGTGATGCACCACCGAGTGCACCTGAAAGCTGAACGGCAGCATGTCGGGATGCAGGCGGGTCTGCACGATCTCGTCGAGGTCGATACCGGCCGAGCTGCAGTGTTGTCGGCCTTTCTCCAGCACGGCGATCGTAGCCCCCACCGTCTGACGGTAGGAGGCGATGGAGATGTCGTAGAGGGAGATGGCCATGGCAGCGCTCCTGAGGTTGGGATGTGCAGGAGCGGCATTCTCGATCAGGACGAAGCGCCGCGCCAGACCCCGCCGCTCAGCGCGGCACGCCCCCGCCCGCCAGATAGATTGCGACGCCGGTGGCGGCGAGCGCGGCCAGGCCGAAGGCGACGGACCAGATCAGCGCCTGACGCGCTCGACGTGCCTCCCGGCGGCAGTCGTCGCGCAGCACCGACGCCAGCGCCACGACCTCGGTATACGCCCGGACCCGCAGCCGTTCTCCGAGCCGGCGTTCCGGAACGTCGCCGGTGAGTTCGGCAGCCAGCCGTTTGGCGATGCGCTTGAGCGCATTGTCGTAGTCCCGCTCACGACGCTCCCGGCTGCGCCGGGTGAGCGCCGGCCGGCGCCGCGCCCGGACGGCGGCGGATGCCAGCGCCACCACTTCCGAAGCCGCGGGCTCAGCGTCGCGTGGCTCGCCGCCGGAGGCCGTCACCACCGGCACCGACATGTCCACTTCTTCCACGCTCATGTCCGCCATCTCAGCTTTCGAACCGTCGATGCTATCTCCCTCCGCAGCCGCAGGGCGCCGATGCCGTCACATCGTCAGCCGATGGTGAGGGTCAGCAGAATCACGGCGAGCACGCCGGGAACGAGCAGCAACCCGTAGGCGACGAACAGGCCCGCGAAGCGCCAGATGGTGGCCCAGTGGGCTCCGCCGTAGTACCGCTTGAGCGCCAGATACTGATAAGCCACCAGCAGAAACAGCAGGGCATTGACCGCGGCGCGGCCGACCGAGGCTGCGGCGCCGGCGGTGTCCGGCGTCGGCACCAGCAGGATCAGGGTGAACACCAGGTAGCTGAGCGTATGCACGTGGAGACCGAGCACCAGGTGCTCGACGTAGTAGCGGCGCCGCCCCGCATAGAACACGGCAAGCAGCCCGGCATAGACGGGCAGCATCACGAACATGGCCACGGGAAGCTGATCGAGCAGCTCGTCGAACATGCCCGCCGGATCGTGCAGCGTGTCGATCAGATAGCCCACCATGTAACGCCCCGCCGGACCGGGCGGGCTGTCGGCGACGGCGCCGGCCAGTTCCACCGCGGCGAGCCTGGCGACGGAGTTGTCCGGGCGCGCCAGGATCTCCCGCAGCCGGCTGCGGCGCTCTTCCCCGAGCATGGCCTCGAGCCGGGCGATCTCCGATTCCGAGGCCGTGACCGCGCCGGGCTGCGCGCCCTCGACGCGGCGCATGTCGGTGCCGAATTCAGCGGTGAGCGACAGTGTGAAGAAGAACAGAAGGCTCGCGAACAGGTACATGCGGATCGGGCTGACGTAGTCCGCCCGCCGGTTGAGCGAGAATTCCAGCGACAGCGCTCCGGGCCTGAACAGCAGCGTCTTGAGCGACCGGACGATCCGGGAATCGACCTCGAGGGCTTCTCCCACGACCTCACCCACGAGGCTCGGTAGAGCACGCTGGAAGTTCCGGGCGCTCTGGCCGCAGCGCGGACAGAAATCTCCGGTGTCGCGGTCGTGGCCGCAGTTGTCGCATCGCATGGGCGTCATGGTACCCGAGCGCGCGCGCGACCGGGCACGGCGTGCCGGCAGCCTACTGATCCGGCATCGGCGTCCAGTCGCAGCCGTCGCACTCGGGCGAGCGGCCGTGGCGCGCCAGCACCTCGAAGATGAAATCCCGCCAGGTCTCGGTGGGCTGCCAGACCGTGTTCATGTCGGCCTTGGCCTGCGCCAACGGCACGTCCTGGTGGATGACGCGGTAAAGAAAACTGAACGCGGTCGCCCGGGCGTTCACCACACAGTGCAGCAGCGTCCTGGCGTCCGGGCTCTGACGCATGTAGGCCGCGAAGGTCTCGAACGCCTCCGGACGCGGCTGCTCCCAGCCCACGGGCACGTGCAGGTAATCCATGCCGAGTTCCGTCACCACCACGTCCTCGTCCGGCAGGGCGTTGCGGCTGTTGCTGAAGGCGAGATACACGACCCGCTCGAAGCCCGAGTCCCGGATGGCCTGGAACTGCTCCCGGGTGGGCTGGCCGGCGCTGGCGAACAGCGGATCGTACTGACGGTAGTTGACCACGTCGGCGAGCCCCGGGGGCGCGGGCTCCAGCGCGGCAGACGCGCTCGCCGAAGCCCAGGTCAAGCCTGCGATGACGATGCTGCGGATGGCTCGGCTCATGGATCGACTCCCCTGAAGGCGATGACATTGTCACCGGTGCGCGCACAGCGATACAGCCCCGCAACGACTACCGCGCCAGGGCTGATCGGAGGCGCGGCAGATCGTTGTCAGCCGCTCCGGGCTTCGAACTGCTCGACGGCGTCGAGCACGTGGGTCGCATACATCACACTGGGGCCGCCGCCCATGTAAACGGCCACGCCCAGGGTGTCGGCAATCTCGTCCCGGGTAGCACCCTGCTTCAAAGCGTCGTGAGTATGAAATGCGATGCAGTCATCGCAATGGGTGGCCACCGCGATGGCCAGCGCGATGAGTTCCTTGGTCCTGGCGTCCAGCGCGCCTGCGCCAGAACCAGCGGTATGCAGTGAGGCGAAGGCTTTCATCACGTCCGGCTGCAATGAGCCGAGGTCACGCATGCGGCTGCCCACATGCCGGCGGCGCTCCGGATAGCTGGTGTCGGCGTCGGTGCTCACGATGGCTCCTGATGATCGGTTCGAGGTGGGCGTCAGGCTAGGGGATTCCTCGCCTCACCGCCATCCGCGGACCCGCGCGGTCGATCGCTGCCGCCGCCACCGCATCAGCCGGGCGGAAGCGGCGGACCGCGCCGAGGCGCTCGCCCGCGCAGGCCATGATGGCGCACCCGCGGCAATGGCGTCTGCGGACTCAAAATTACTTATAATTACTTATTGGTTGATCCTCTGAGTTATTTTAGGTAACTTTTAGGTCTTATTAGGGATAAATGCTCGAGTCAGATATCTTGAATCACTCATTCGACCGGATCCGCGCCGCAATTGCCGCCGACCTGCAGATCGCGCTCAAATCCCGCGACCGCATCGCCGTCGCCGCCCTGCGAGGTGCCCTCGGCGCGTTGGACAACGCGACGGCAGCGCCGATCGCGCCCGGGACACCGTCGGCTCCCGAGGTTCCCCGCCACCTGCCCGCCGCGAGCGATCTCGCGGCAGCGCTGCAGCACGAGATCGACACCCGCGTCACGGCCGCCCGCGAGTACCAGCGCCTCGGGCGTACCGCCCTCGCCGACGACTTCCACCTGGAGGCCGACATCATCCGGCAGTGCCTGCGGCATCTGCGCGTTCGACCCGGGGCGGTCGCACCGTGACGGGCTCGACCAGCGACCGGCTGTTCACACCGGAACAGGTGGCGGACCAGCTCGGCCTTCACGTCCGGACGGTCCGCCGCTACATCCGGGAAGGCCGCCTCGACGCCGTGCAGGTCGGCAGACGCTACCGCGTCACCCGGGAAGCCCTCGAAGCCTTCGCCGGCGTGTCTCTGGAGGCGGCCGCCGGCCCGGCACAGCCGGCAACGGACGTGTCCAGCATCGTGGCTGTCGACGACCTCGATCGGGACGATGCCGAGCGAGTGACCACGTATCTGATGGCATCGGCCAACGGCCGGCACGACCGGGACGCGCCGGTGCGGGTGGAAACGATCTACTACCCCGACCGGCGCCGCCTCAAGGTGGTGTGCAGCGGTGACCTGGCGTCCACCATGGCGCTGCTGGCCCTGATCAACGACCTCATCGGGACGCCACGATGAACGCCAGCCCCGAGCAGCGCGCGCTGTTCCGGCCAGCCGGGGTCGCGGACGACATCTACCGGCGCTACGACGCCCTGCTGGCAGAGTGGCCCGTTCCGGCCCGACGGCGGTCCCTCGAGACCCGCCACGGCAACACCTTCGTGCTCACCTGCGGCAATCCGGAGGGCCCACCGGTGCTGCTGATACACGGCGCCGTCGCCAACGCGGCGACCTGGATCGGCGACGTGGAGACGCTGGCGCCCTACTTTCATCTGCACGCCGTCGACGTGATCGGCGAGCCGGGGTTCAGCGCGCCGAACCGGCCCGCTCTGGCATCGGACGCTTACGCGCATTGGCTCGAGGACGTGCTGGACGGCCTGGCCGTGACGTCGGCCCACGTGGTGGGCATCTCGCTGGGCGGCTGGCTCGGTCTGGATCTGGCGATCCGCCGACCGGCACGGGTGCGCACCCTGACCACCATCGTGCCCGGCGGCGTCGGTCCCCAGCGGCCCATTCTGCTGTGGGCCCTGCCGCTGTCCCTGCTCGGGCGCTGGGGCCAGCGGAAGCTGCGCGAGCGCATCATGGGCAAAGCGCCCCCGGACGAGGCACTCACCGACGCCCAGCGGCGTTTCGCCGAGCTGTACGCGCTCATGGGCCGGCACTTCCGGCCACGCTACGATCGCCTGCCGATCTTCTCCGACGCAGACCTGGCCGGCCTCGACATGCCCGTCCTGGCCATCGTCGCAGGTCGCGACGTCATGCTGGCTCCCGGGCCGATGAAGCAGCGGCTCGAGGACAACGTGCGCGACCTGGAGATGCTGTATCTGCCGGACGCCCCCCACTACCCGGGCAGCCAGGTGGCGCGGGTTCTCGAGTTTCTGATCAGAAAGGACCCGCCCCCGACATCACCCGGCCGGTGACCGCCCTGCCCGACGCCCGGGCCGATCCGCCGTGCCTATACTTCCTGA
>MRWG01001008.1_pt1 | contig 21273 bp, 25 predicted proteins | sample 1013341 | NCBI WGS metagenome assembly MRWG01 (sample SAMN06117577, study PRJNA244670) | biofilm metagenome | biome: Water; feature: Cathode Biofilm; material: Biofilm; isolation source: microbial consortium enriched at the cathode of a solar microbial fuel cell | place: USA: District of Columbia ... | reverse complement strand
TCGCTCATCCGCATGGCGAAGCTCGCCGAGCCCCTCATGGACAGGGGCGGGAGCCTGATGACCCTCAGCTACTACGGCGCCGAAAAGGTTGTCGACCATTACAACGTCATGGGCCCAGTGAAGGCGGCGCTCGAAGCCTCCGTGCGCTACCTCGCCCACGAGCTCGGGCCGAAGGGAATCCGCGTGAATGCCATTTCGGCCGGCGCGGTCAAGACGCGCGCCGCGTCGGGAATCGAGCACTTCGACGAGCTTCTCAATGAGACCATGCGCAAGGCGCCGCTGCGGCGGACGGTGGACGCTTGCGAGGTCGGCCGCGCCGCGCTGCTGCTTGCCAGCGACTACACGACCGCCATTACGGGGGAGGTTCTCTATGTCGACGCAGGATTTCACATCGAAGGCATGGTCTTTCATTGAAGAACTTCAGCGCAAGGACGAGCGAACGATGACTGTAACCGACCCCGTCTGTGGCATGCAGGTCGATATCCAGGGAGCAGCAGCCCAGGAAGACGATGGCGGCTGGGCGTACTTCTTCTGCTCCGCGCAATGCCACCGGCTCTTCAGGGCCAACCCGGAACGATATGTGGCGCGGGCGCAGCCATTGGCCGTCTCGTCCACTGCGAAGAGCGAAAGGGACGATCATGGACAAGGCTGAACCAACGATCAACAAGGCGGCGGCCGAGCCGGTCGCGCGCGCGAAGCCGTCGCCCGGCGCAAAGCGGCATGTTGAATTGACGGTTGGCGGGATGACCTGCGCCCACTGCCCGCCGGCGGTCGAAAAGGCGCTCCGGTCGATCGACGGCGTCGCATCCGCCCACGTCAACCTCGCCAACAAGCTGGCGGCCGTCGACTACGACCCCGGCCGCGTGGCGGCGATCGACCTAGCGAAAGCGATCCGGGCCGCGGGCTATACACCCGGTGCCGCCACGACCCGGATCCCGCTCAAGAGCATGCACTGCTCCTCCTGTGTCACGCGGATCGAGCTCGCCCTGCAGATGACGCCGGGTGTGCTCTCGACGCGCGCGAACCTCGGCCCCAACGCCGTCGATGTCGAGTACGACCCCAGCAAGGTTGATTTCGATGCTATCCGACGGGCCATCGAGTCCGCCGGCCACAAGCTGGCAGAGCCGAAGGCGGCCGACGTCAAGGCTGCGGTCGAAGAGGGCGCCGACCCGGAGCAGACCGCGCGTGAGGAGGAATACCGGGCGTTGATGCGCAAGTTCTGGTTCGCCACCGCGATCTCGATCCCGGTGATGGCGCTCAGCTATCCCGACCTCATCCCCGGCCTGCGGGACTGGATGCCGATGGGCAGCGACACGCGACGCATCGTCTGGGCGTTGCTCGGCGTACTTTCGCTGCCAGTGCTGTTGTGGGCGGGCTCCCAGTTTTTCACCGGCATGTGGGACGCGCTGAAGCACCGCTCGGCAAACATGCACACGCTGATCGCGATCGGCATCTCGGCCGCCTTCCTCTATTCGGTGGTCGCTGTGGCCTACCCCGGGTTGTTTCCCGATCCGGCACTCGCCGAGGTTTTCTGGGATGTGACGGACGTCGTTGTGGCGTTGGTCGTTCTCGGGCTTGCGCTCGAGATCAAGGCCAAGGGCCGCACTTCTGAAGCGATCAAGAAGCTGATCGGGCTGCAAGCCAAGACCGCGCGCGTCGTCCGCGACGGCAAGGAGATCGACCTGCCCGTCGAGGAAGTCGTGGCCGACGACATTGTCGTCGTGCGCCCCGGCGACAAGATCCCCGTGGATGGCGAAGTCATCGAGGGATCGAGCGCCGTCGACGAGTCGATGATCACGGGCGAGTCGATGCCGATAGAGAAGCAGGTCGGCGATGAGGTCATCGGGGCGACGCTCAACAAGACCGGCAGCTTCAAGTTCAAGGCCACCAAGGTCGGCAAGGACACGGCGCTTGCCAGCATCATCCGCATGGTGAAGGACGCGCAGGGCTCGAAGGCGCCGATCCAGAGGGTCGTCGACATGGTCTCCGGCTATTTCGTGCCGACGGTCATGATCCTTGCCACTCTTGCTTTCATCGCCTGGTATCTCTTTGGCCCGGAGCCACGTGTCGTCTATGCGACGATCATCCTGGTGACAACGCTCATCATCGCCTGTCCCTGCGCGCTCGGCCTCGCCACACCGACCTCCCTCACCGTCGGCATTGGCAAAGGCGCTGAGAATGGCATCCTGATTCGCTCGGGCGACGCGCTTCAGACCTCGCAACAGCTCGACGCCATCATCCTCGACAAGACCGGCACGATCACACGTGGAGAGCCGGCCTTGACGGACGTGGTTGTTGCGCAAGGCCAGAACGACAATGAGGTACTTCGTCTCGCCGCATCGCTCGAACGCGGCTCGGAGCATCCGCTGGGCGAGGCCATCGTACAGGGTGCCGAACAGCGCGGCCTCTCGCTCGCCAATACCGAGAACTTCGCGGCGATCCCCGGTCACGGCGTCAGCGGCCGTATCGACAGCCGGGACGTGCTCCTAGGAAACGCCAAGCTGATGCGGGACCGCGGCATCGCTATCGAAGCGCTCACCAAGGATTGGGAAAGGCTTGCCAGCGAGGGCAAGACGCCGATGTATGTGGCAGTCGGCGGTAAGGCCGCCGGACTCATCGCCGTCGCCGACACCGTCAAGGCGGACTCGAAGGGCGCAATCGAGGCGCTCCAGGGCCTCGGCATCGAGGTGATCATGCTGACCGGCGACAATGAACGCACGGGCAAGGCGATCGCCCGGGAGGTGGGCATCGAACGCGTACTCGCCGAGGTGCTGCCCGACGACAAGGCGCACGAGGTCCAGAAGCTGCAGCTCGAAGGCAAGACGGTCGGCATGGTGGGCGACGGCATCAACGACGCACCGGCGCTTGCCCAGGCGGACGTGGGCTTTGCCATCGGCACCGGAACGGACGTTGCCATCGAGGCGAGCGACGTGACGCTCATCAAGGGAAGCCTCACCGGGGTGGTCACGGCGATTGAGATCAGCCGCGCGACCATGCGCAACGTCCGGCAGAACCTGGTCGGTGCTTTCGGCTACAACACTCTCGGCATCCCCATCGCCATGGGCGTGCTTTACCCCTTCCTCGGCCTCCTGCTGTCGCCGCTGATCGCGGCGGCCGCCATGGCGTTCAGCTCGGTGACCGTGGTGACCAACGCCAACAGGCTCCGCTTCTTCCAACCCAAGAGGATCGCATCATGACCCCGGACCGCTGGATCGTGCTGATCATCGGGCTTGCGCTCGTCGCCTTCATCGTCTGGTTCTTCTGGCTGAAGCGCGCCAAGGGCGTACGGGCTGCCGAGACCAGCGGGGGCTACCAGGAGGCCATGATCCTGGTGAAGGGCGGCTACACGCCCGACACGGTCATCGTCAGCCGGGGCAAACCCGTGCGTCTCAACTTCCGCCGGGAAGAGACCGCGTCGTGCTCCGATAAGGTCGTCTTCGAGCAGTTTGGCAAGAGCGCTGAGCTGCCCACCGGCGAGCTGGTCGCGGTCGAACTCATGCCCAAGGAGGCCGGCGAGTTCACCTTCGCCTGTCCCATGGGCATGTTTCGCGGCCGGCTCATCGTCGAATAGGAGAAGCTCTATGAGCGATCATGATCATTCAAGTCACCAGCTTCCGCCCACCGGCGGCTTCTGGAAGTCGCGCACCGGCGTTGTCCTGATTGCATTCCTGGCCGTTGCCGGCCTGCTGCTGGCCTACGAGCACCGCCTTCACATCTTCACCGGGAACGGGATTCTGATCGCGCTCCTGGCGCTCTGCGTCGGCCTGCACCTCTTCATGCACGGCGGACACGGCGGCCATGGGGGTGGCGGCCAGGACTCGGATGATGGAGCCCGGCGATGACCGAGACGGCGCCTGCCTACGGCCTCTGGCTCTTGGTGATCGTCCATTCGGCGATCTTCATCCTCTTCGCCTTCAGCTTCTTCAAGCCGCAAACCAAACGCGACTGGCGGTCGTTCGGGGCGTTCAGCGCCTTCCTGGTTGCGCTCTTCACCGAGATGTACGGCTTCCCTCTGACGATCTACTTCCTCTCGGGCTGGCTGCAGAGCCGCTATCCGGAAGTCGACTGGTTCTCGCACGACGCCGGACATCTGCTCGAGATGCTGTTCGGCTGGAAGGCCAACCCGCATTTCGGGCCGTTCCATCTCCTGAGCTTCGCCGTCATCGGCGGCGGCTTCTGGCTTATCGCTGCGGCTTGGCGCCTTCTCTATGTCGCGCAGCAGCGGCACGCGCTCGCGACCACAGGCCCCTACGCCCGGGTCCGTCATCCGCAATATGTCGGCTTTGTCCTAGTCCTGCTCGGTTTCCTCATCCAGTGGCCGACGCTGCTCACGCTCGCGATGTTCCCGGTCCTGGTCTGGATGTACGTGCGGCTGGCCCGACAGGAGGAACGGGAGGCGTTGGCCCAATTCGGCGAGACCTACAAGGAATATGAGCGCCGCGTACCGGCATTCGTGCCCCACCTTGCCGGCCGGTTCGGCGAGGTGACACGATGAGCGTCGCCAATTCATTTGGTCGGATTGTAGCGGCTGCAGCCTACAGATCGCTCATGCGCATTAGTCTCGATCAGATCAACGAGTTCCCGGCTCCGCGCCGGCAAGGGAGAGTCTCATGAAGAATGGTACCAGGATCTTCGCAGCGGCGCTGGCGGTGTCGATTGCGGCCCTCAGCGGCGCACAGGCCGCCACCGTCTACATTCCTGAAGGAAGCGCCGGAGAGGTGCTCGTCGTCGACACCGCGACTGATACTGCCCGAGGCCGCATAGGCGGGCTCCCCGATGTTCACGGGCTGGGCGGGGCGTCGGGGGCACGCTACCTGGTTGCCGGCAGCTACGCCGAGACCGCGGCTGACGAGGCGCCGGCTGTCGCCAAACCGTCTGGCGTATCGGAAGACGAGCATGCGGCCCATCATGGCGCGGGCGCGGCGTCTTCCGACGGCGGTGCCGTCAGCATCCTCACGATCGTTAACGCCGCGGACGGCTCGCCAGTGCGACGTTTGGAGGTGCCCGGTGCCGTCCATCATGTCGCCGTTTCGCCGGACGGCCGCTATGCCGTCGCGACGCATCCCAATGCCGACGGCGTCAGCGTCGTCGATCTTGCGGATCTGACTGTTCGCAATCTCATTCGAACCGGGCCGACCCCAAACTATGCGGTGTTCAGTCCAGACGGCGCGAAGGTCTATGTCAGCAATAGCGGGAACGGCACGATCAGCGAGATCGAGACTGGACAGTGGTTCGTCCGTCGTAATCTGCTCGCCGGAGACAGCCCAGAGCACATCGCCATGGCGCCGGACGGGCAGACCCTTTACGTCGCCAATGTCGAGGTGGGCACAGTCTCCGCGCTTGACCTCGAACAGGGCGACATCGCCCGGTCCTTCACGGTCGGCGGGGAGCTGCACGGTCTCGACGTCTCCGACGACGGTTCGACGTTGTTCGTCAGCGGCAAGGGTGAGAACAAGCTCGTGGCCATCGATACGCGGTCGGGGGACATGCGCACCGCGCCCCTCGGACCCGCGCCCTACCACCTCGCCGTCATTCGCGGCGCGGGCAAGCTCTACGTCTCCAGCCGCGATGAGCCCAAGGTCTGGGTTGTCGACGAAGCGAGCCTCACACCCCGCGGCGTCATCGCCATTCGCGGTGAAGGGCATCAAATGGTGGTCCTGCCGTGATTGCAGGACATAGAAGCAGAAAGATCAATGTCATCGAAGGGAGGATCTCATGAAAATGCTGATTGTACCGCTGCTCGCGGGTGCGCTGGGTCTCCTCGTTCCTGCCGGTCAACAGGCCCATGCCTCGAGTCATGGTCAGATGGGCGGCCAGGGGGCCGGGATGATGGACCAAGGCATGATGGGGCCGGGCCTCATGATGCCGAGCATGGATGCCGCCCGCGGAAGGCAGCTCTTCGCGAGCAAGGGCTGTGTCGTCTGCCATTCGGTCAACGGTGTGGGCGGGGAGGATGCGCCGCCGCTTGACGCGTCAACCATGTCGATGCCGATGAACCCTTTTGAGTTCGCGGCCAGGATGTGGCGCGGTGCCGAGGCGATGGTTGCCCTCCAACGCGAGGAGCTTGGAGAACCCATCGTGCTGACGGGCGAAGAGCTCGCCGATATCATCGCCTTCGTTCACCACATGGAAGAGCAAAAACGATTCTCGAACGCAGACATTCCACCCCGGATCAAGGACCTCATGCATCACATGGAGGGTGAGGAGGAACACGAGGAGGAGGGCGCCCACGAGAGCGACAAGCCGGAGCAATGACGCATCGGTGAGGGGCGATTGCCCTCGGAGCTTGCGGATTGCCCCTGTCCACCGGGAAAGGAGGTGTTCCGATGTGCGCAACCTTGAAAAGCGCTGGATCTCCAGACGGACCAGCTGGGCAGACACGTCGCGATTTCGTTTACCTCACGGCCGGCGCCATGGGAGCGGTCGGCGCGGCGGTGGCTTTCTGGCCGCTCATCGATAGCATGAATCCCTCGGCGGAGATTCTCGCCCTGTCATCGACCGAATTGGATCTCGCTCCAATCGAAGTGGGTCAGCGGATCACCGTGATGTGGACCGGGCGGCCGGTCTTCATCGTCCACCGCACCGCCGATGATATCGCACGGGCCGAAGCCGATGATGACAATCCGGATCTGATCGACCCGGCAACTGACGCCTCGCGGGTCAAGCGCAAAGAATGGTTGATCGTGATTGGCGTCTGTACGCATCTCGGTTGCGTGCCTCTCGGCCAGAAGTCCGCCGATCCCCATGGCAAGTATGGCGGATGGTTCTGTCCCTGCCACGGCTCTGTCTACGACACCGCGGGCCGCGTGCGCCGTGGCCCGGCGCCGCGCAACCTCGACCTGCTACCCTATGAATTCCTGGAGGATATGCGTGTCCGCATTGGATGAAGGCGCTGTCCTCGCGCTCGGTGGCTGTCGAGTGACGCAAGGCGCCCGCGCGCAAATGACCAAGGAGGCAAGGATCCATGCAAGCAAAGGACATCATGACAACGACGGTGGTCACCGTGCTGCCAGACGCGAGCATAGCGGAAATCGCACATCTGCTGCTCGAGCGCAGGATCAGCGCGGTTCCGGTGGTCGACTCGGTCGGGCGGCTGCTTGGCATCGTGAGCGAGGGCGATCTCATGCGCCGTCCGGAGACCGGAACTGAGCGCCACCCGTCCTGGTGGCTGAGCCTCGTCGCGAGCCCGGATGAAAGGGCTATGGCCTATGTCAAGGCACACGGCGGGCACGCACGCGATGCCATGACGCGGGATGTCATCTCCGTCAGCGAAGAAACTTCGCTCGAGGACGTCGCGGAATTGCTCGAAAAGCACCGCATCAAGCGGGTGCCGGTCGTTCGCGACGGCAAGTTGTGCGGCATCGTCAGCCGGGCGGACCTGCTGCACGGGCTGGTCGCGCGGAAGGCCGCTCCCGCCGCCTCGGCCAGCGACCGGGCGATCAAGGCCGCCGTAGAGAATGCGCTGCCGGAAGCCGCCGTACGGCCCGACTTCCTAAATGTCGTCGTGTCCGGCGGGATCGTTCATCTGTGGGGCGCCGTCGAGTCCGATGCGGAGAAGCAAGCCGCCCGCGTCGTGGCCGAGAGTGTGCCCGGTGTCAAGGGCGTGCGCGACGAGATCGGCGTGCTGCCGCCAGGCGTGCGCTCGGTGATGTGGGCAGAGTGATTGGACACCGCCGTGTTGCCCTTGGCTGCACAACAGGGAGACGGCGAAAGGGGAATTTCAATCCAAGGGACCTGAATTCATGGTGAAGAAGCAATGCATCGAGAAGCGCACCTTCGACGAGATTCCGATTGGCGAGGAGGCGAGCCTCGCGCGAACACTGGCACGGCGCGATATCGAGCTATTCGCGGCCATGTCGGGCGACGTCAATCCCGCCCATGTCGACGAAGCGTTCGCCAAGAGCGACATGTTTCACAAGATCGTCGCCCATGGCATGTGGGGTGGTGCATTGATCTCTGCCGTGCTCGGGACCGAGCCGCCAGGTTCTGGCGCCATCTATGTCAGCCAGACCCTCAATTTCCGACGACCGATCGGTTTGGGCGATACCGTCACGGTCGTTGTCCGCGCGACTGGCAAAGACCAAGCCAAGTGCCGCATCACCTTCGACTGCAGTGTCGTCAACCAAAATGCCCAGGAGGTGATAAGCGGCCTCGCGGAGGTCATCGCGCCGACGGAGAAGATCTGCCGCGAGCGCTTGCCCCTGCCGCAGATCGAGCTCCGAGAGCCAGGTCGGGGCGGCAGTGCCGCTCAGCAACAGTGAGGAATGCATGAAGCTAGCCCAAAATATCTCAGAGTTCTTAGTGCTCGCCGTGGTGGCCGGCGGGCTTGGACTTCTCGCGTCGAGATTGCTGGGCACGGGCGGCGGCGCGGCGACGGTCAACGTCGCGGTGCCAACGCTGTCGCTGGTAGCCGTAGCCGGCAGGGCGGCATTCGATGCCAATTGCGCGCAGTGCCATGGAAAGAGCGGCGCCGGCACCAAGCAGGGGCCACCGTCCCTCGGCCGACGAGATACTTGAATACGTGACGGTGGGCTACTCGTGCGGCTTCCATCGGACCCAGGACATTGCGAGCTGAGGATCGATCCGGGCGATGTCCACCAGCTTGTCCGGGTTCACGATTCGAAGGCTTCGATTGTGGAATTCGACGACCCTTTCCCCGTGCAGGGTGCGCAGAACCCGATTGACATGGACGCCGGTCAGACCCGTTGCATCCCCGATATGCTCCTGCGTCAACGGAAGGTGCATCTCCTCGATCCGCTGGCCCGGCCAATGCGCACGATGGCGTATGAACAGTTCGAGGAGCAGATGCGCCACACGCTCTCGGGCGGAGCGACGTCCGATACTCGTTAGGTGGCTGAACGCGAGACTCCGGTCGCGCGAGGTCAGCAACGCAAGCCGCATGCCGATCTCGGGATACTCTTTGGACAGCGTGTTGAGAGCCTTATGCGGGATAATACAGACAGCCGCGTCTGTCAGCGCCTGAGCGCCGTAAGTAGTAAAGCTCCCATGTGCGGGATGGAAACCGAGCACCGCGCCCTGTAGTGCGAAATGCAGGATCTGCCGTCGCCCGTCCTCGAGAAGATCGTAAAGGAATATCCACCCTTCGACGAGATTGTAGATTGCGCCGCACGGCTCGCCCGGGCTGAAGAGATCCTGACCGGCCTTTACCTTGCGATCGCCCGTCTTATGGCTGGCGATTACCCGCAGTACCTCAGGCGCGCACCCCTCGCAAAGGCCGTCGATGCGGGCCTGGCAGCTGTCGCAATGAACAGGAATTTTTCTCGAGCCATTCTGGGGCCTCACCATCTTCTTACCTCTTCCGATTTCGCAGTCACAATCCATCGCCAGCGGGGAGGGCAACGCCCGGGATCGGCTGGGCACCGAGCCCATCGTCACTGTCGCGCCGAATAAGACACAACACCCCTTCATTAGGACGGTTGGACCGCATATCGGATTACAGTTCCATCGCTCCTCCCTCGCTGCGCCGGCGAACGGACCTCAGCTTTCGGCTGTATTCGCAGCCGCAGTCCAGATAGCCGTGGATCGGGCAGGTCTCGCAGGTTAGCTCTAGAACGCGCCGCAATGCCTGACGGGCCCGGTGAAGCCGCACTGTCAGATTGCCCATCGTAAGCCCGAGCGCCGCGGCGACGGCCTCGCGGGACTCTTCCGCCAGATCAACCCGGCGCAATATCTCTGCGTATTCGGGTTTCAGCGCCGGCAATACCTTGTGCAGGCACATGCAGGCCGCAGTGTCGATTTCCTCCTCCGGAGGCGGGCTCGCTGCGTCCTTGCGCGCAAAATCCGCCTCTGCACGCTGGCGCGCGGCTTCCCTTCGGAAGTGGTCGTTCAAAACGCTTCGCAATACGCGTCGCAACCAGGCACGAGCGCTTTCCTCCTGCCGTAGTTGAGAAGATCGAACGAGGAGTCGAACATAGAGTTCCTGCATGACGTCATCCGCGTCGTCCTCGTTCCGCAGTGAACGCCGGAGAAACTGGCGGATGCCGTCGTGCGCGTCGGCGAGCGCCCGAATTACCGCAGGGCTGATCTCCGCGAGCGCGTTCTGATTTCCATCGTCATCCGTCTGCATCTATCCGAACACCATCCGGTCGGCCTAGAACAAGCGCCTCTAGCCGCAACTCGATGCTTCCGACAGCGGCAGCGTGTCACATCGTAGCGCGATCATCGGCCCGACACACGAAATTTACTAATTTCCATGCACTTTCATGAACGCCACTTTAATAACATATCCGATATCATTCGCACTCAAACCATGCGCTCCGTCAGAATCGTCGACAGCCTAAACTGAGCCTCATCTTGCTCTCCACCGGCAGGATTATTGAGGACGCCACAAATGCTCCGCCATGGCGCCCAGAGTTCGACTCGGGTGGAACTCCTCTCGTCCATGACTGCGCCAACTCAGCGTCGATCTCTGCAACATCTACCAGCTTTGTGCCGCCATCCATGCTGCATCTGCACCTACTCAACTCAGGGTTCCTTCGAACTGTGGCACGGATCAGCCGGCTCAAGCGGATAGCCCCCTTGGAGGGTCCCGACCCTCCCTTGGAACCATAGGGGACAGAGACACGCCGCACGGAGTAAAATGTTTGATCGAGTTTAAAGTGTCCCACAGTGCGGTGGGGCAGTATTGCCGCACCGTGATCCGTCGCCGAGGGCTAAGTGCATGAACAACCCCACCCCGCGCGTGCCCTTCACCGCCATTCGTACGGCGGTGACGGTGATGAATTCGGCCACGGCTCCGACACTCTGCCCGTTCTTCGGCAAGTGCGACGGTATCGTGATTATTGATGCCGCGAGTGACTCGAAAGTCTTTCATCCGAATGTATGCCGTACGCCGCAATCCCTGTGCGACCTGATCGAGGCGGCCGAACCGGACCGAGTTGTCTGCGGTTACATCGGCGAGACCGAAAAGCGGAGGTTGCGCGCGGCCGGGATCGATATCCGACTGGGCTCCTGCACCTGCTCGATCGACGAGCTTTCGGCATGTTTTCAAGACCTGCCGGAGGCGTAGGTTCAATCTCGCCCAGACGCTTTGGGCGGAGGCGGGGCCGAGCCGGTCGAACCTGCAGCTGCTTTTCTTTACCAAGATCAAAGAATCCAACCCGGTGGAGGCGGCATAGTCGCCACAACAGTCGGGATTTCGTCGTATGCCCCACAAACAAGCCGCAACCGGCTGTCCAGCGCTGCGATGAGATTGTCGGCGAAAGAACGCGCCTACGGAGGTGTCGCCATGACCCGGATCGCTATCGTCTCGAACCGCCTTCCGCCCCTCGATAGGGACGACGCGTCAGCTGGTGGATTGGCCGTCGGCCTGAGCGCGGCCTTGGAAGACTCGGGAGGGACGTGGCTCGGATGGGACGGAACGGTCGCTTCCGCGCCGGATGGCGCCGCACGCATCCAGCAGTCAGCGCCCTATAGGGTCGTCTCGCTCGCCCTTTCCGAGCAAGAACACGCTGGGTACTACATTGGTTTCTCCAACCGCACCCTGTGGCCGCTCTTTCACGGTCGTGCCGATCTCGTCCGGTTCGATCCGTCCGCGTTCGCGACATATCGCGCGGTCAACGCGCGTTTCGCGAAGCAGCTCGCCGCAGGAGCCGGGAATCACGACCTCATCTGGGTCCATGACTACCACTTTCTATGCTTGGGACAGGAGCTTCGTCGCCTCGATATCAAGCTGCCGACGGGCTTCTTCCTTCACGTCCCGTTTCCCCCCCCAGACACGCTGACCGCGCTGCCTTGCCACCGCGAACTCATCGGGGCGCTCTCGGCCTTCGACCTGGTCGGCTTCCAGACCGAAGGCGATGTACGCAACTTCCACGAATACGCGGTGCGGCATCTCGGCGGAACCATTTCCGCCGACGGCACGGTCTTCGCCCTGGGCCGGCGATTCCGGACGGGTGCCTTCCCCATCGGGATCGATACCCGGCGCTTTGCGGAGCTTGCTGTTTCGAAGGAGGCGGGCTTGCTTCGCGACCGGCTGGGCGGATGCTTCCGCGGTCATCTCGGTATCATCGGGGTCGACCGCCTTGATTACACAAAGGGGCTTGAGCACCGCCTCCGCGCCTTTGAGCGAATGCTGGAGAGCACGCCGCGTCATCCGGGAAGAGCATTCCTGCTTCAGATTGCCGCGCCGTCGCGAGTGGATATCCCCGAGTACAATGAGCTCAAAGGCGAGCTTGAGGCCCTTTCCGGCCGGATCAACGCCCGCCATGCCAGAATCGACTGGACGCCCGTCCGCTACATAAACAGGACATTCAGCCAGACACGTCTGGCCGCCCTCTACCGACTCAGCCGGGTCGGCCTGGTCACGCCGCTGCGCGACGGGATGAACCTGGTCGCCAAGGAGTATGTTGCGGCGCAGAGCGCCGCCGATCCCGGTGTCCTCGTGCTCTCGCGCTTCGCGGGCGCCGCTGAGCGCATGACAGCCGCACTCCTGGTGAACCCGTTTGACATTGACGGTATGGCCAAGGCAACGAGCCGGGCGCTCGACATGTCCCTAGATGAACGGCGCGAGCGCTGGTCGGACCTGGTCAGCGAGATCAGGGACCACGATGTGCACGGCTGGCGCGACGACTTCCTTCGCGCGCTTCTCGCCGGCAGCGGCCGCCAGGATCTAGGGGACCGATGCGGAATGCCTGGCCCGATTCCCGTCGCGAGGCACACGCCGGGGCCTCGGGCGACAGAGGAGGTCGGCTCCGGGCTGCGCCGCCGATGGGATCGACCCGGGGCCACACCGCATGAGCAGGAGGTTGAGTGCGACGCCCCAGGTTGGAGGGTACGACCATGCGTGTGAAGACGATGCCGATTGGCTCCTATGCCTGGTATCTGCGCCCCTTCTTCTGGAACCAGCGCCGCAAATATGGTCGCGTTCTCGACGCCGCGTTGCTCTGGGCACGATCGCCGAGGCTGTTCCTGGGCGTCGCCGTTCTCTATGGCATGATCGATCGCCGACGATCGCCGATCGAACCCGCCTTGCGCTCGCTCGTCACCGTACGCGTGTCGCAGATCAATGGATGCGGGTTCTGCGTGGATCTCAACGCCGCTACCCTGCTCAGGCGCGGTGCTAGTCCGCAAAGGATAGAGGCTCTCAGCGCTTGGCGACAGAGCGTTCTGTTCACCGAGCGCGAGCGCGCCGCGCTGGATTATGCGGAAGCCGTGACGCGCTCAGACGCTCGGGTAGAAGACGGTCATTTTGAGCGCCTGCGGACGTATTTCGATGATGACGCCATTGTAGAGCTGACCGGGCTGATCGCGTTCCAGAACCTGTCCAGCAAGTTCAACAGTGCACTCGCTGTCCCGCCGCAAGGCTTCTGCAGTCTTCCGGGTCTGGTTGACCCGGGACCACCCACCGAGTCCGATGCTCGGAACGACCGGGGCACGCACCGGCTGGCGGAAAAAGATAAGGTCGCTGCCACGCCGCAGGCGAATTCAGGCGACACCGCGCCCGCGAATGGCCCCGGCCACAAGAGCAGCGTCGATCCGGCGGGAGAGCCAACCGGCATCGGCGCGCTCGCCCGCCCGACGAGCGCCGGTCCCGGCTCGCGGTCCCGTTGAGGTACCGCTCATGGCGGAGAATTCATATAGCGGGGCAAGCGAAACAGGTGGTGGCCGTGTCGTCGCGGTCCACGGCTCGGTCATCGATCTGAGGTTCCCGGCAGGTGTCCTACCGGTAATCGCCGAGGCTGTCACCATCGATTGGGATCGCGGCCGCCCGCTCATCGCAGAGGTTGCGCTGCACCTCGATGCAACGACGGCGCGCGCCGTGGCGCTCGAGAACACGGCCGGGCTCATGCGGGGTGCGGCGGTACGGGCGACGGGCGGTCCCATCCGGGTGCCGGTCGGCGAGCCCGTCCTCGGGCGTTTGCTCAATGCCGTTGGGGAACCCACGGACCTCGGCGCTCCACTGCCGCACGATGTCAAGCGGCGACCGATCCATGGCCCCGCACCCACGCTTGCCCGCCATGGTGGCACGCTGGAGGTCTTTCATACCGGCATCAAGGTCATCGACCTCCTGGCGCCGCTCGTGAAGGGCGGCAAGGCCGCCATGTTCGGCGGCGCCGGTGTCGGCAAGACCGTCCTGATCATGGAGCTGATTCGCACGACGGTGGAGCGGCACGCCGGCATCTCGGTCTTCGCCGGCATCGGCGAACGGTCGCGCGAGGGGCATGAGCTGCTGCTGGAGCTTCGGCAGTCGGGCGTGCTCAAGCGGACCGCACTGGTCTTCGGGCAGATGAATGAGCCGCCCGGCGCCCGCTGGCGAGCCGGGCTGACGGCACTTGCCATCGCCGAGCATTTCCGTGACGAAGCCCATGAGAACGTCCTGCTTTTGATCGACAACGTCTATCGCCTGGTCCAGGCGGGTGGCGAAGTGTCTGGCCTGCTCGGCCGACTGCCTTCCCGCGTCGGCTACCAACCGACGCTCGCGAGTGAGATCGCCGAATTCGAGGAACGCATCGCCTCGGTCGCCGGTGCCGCCATCACCTCGATTCAGGCCGTCTATGTGCCGGCCGACGACTTCACCGACCCGGCCGTGGCTGAAATATTCAGCCATCTGGATTCCTCGATCGTGCTCTCGCGCGACATGGCGAGCGAGGGCATGTACCCGGCGGTCGACCCGCTCGCCTCGACCTCGAGCCTGCTCGACCCGCGGCTGGTCGGCGAGGCCCACTACCGGACCGCGCAGGACGTGCGCAAGACGATCGCCCATTACCGCGAGCTCCAGGAGATCATCGCGCTGCTCGGCATCGAGGAACTGAGCGCGGCGGACCGCACCGTGGTCAAGCGTGCCCGGCGCCTCTTGCGCTTCCTGACGCAGCCTTTCATGGTGACCGAAGCCTTCACCGGCAAGCCGGGCCGTGCGGTCGAGCTCGAGGCGACGCTCGCCGGGTGCCAGTCAATCCTCGCCGGCGAGGCCGACGACTGGGCCGAAAGCTCGCTCTACATGGTGGGCGACTTGGCGGAAGCGCGGTGCAAGGAAGAGCAAGCCAAGGCGGACGTGGCATGAAGCTCACCGTCACCACGCCGCTCGCGATCGTCGTCGACGCCGACGATGTCATGCATCTGCGGGCCGAAGACGAGTCCGGCGCGTTCGGCATCTTGACCGGCCATGCCGACTTCCTCACCGCGCTCGCCGTGTCGGTGGTGAGCTGGCGCAACGGGCAGGGGGCGGAGCATCACGTTGCCGTGCATGGCGGCATGCTCGAGGTATGCGGCGGCAGCATGATCGCGATCGCAACCCGCGAAGCGGTGCCCGGCGACGATCTGCACCGTCTCGAGTCCGAGGTCGTTGTCCGGTTCCGCCGCCAACTCGCCGAGGAACAGGCGGCGCGCAAGGACGCCCAGCGCCTCTATCTCGCGGCGATCCGCCAGATCTGTCATTTCCTGAGACCCAGCCGCTCCCCCGCCAGGCCGGGCGCCCGCATCGTCGGTCAGCCCGAGGGGCTTGAAGAATGACGAACGAGCCCGACCATCCCGAGCGCCTCGACGAGGCCGTCAAGAAGCGGCGCCAACGGCGGGCGCGCTGGCAGCGCGAGGGAGAGCGCTCCCTCGGCCAAAACCTGGCGATGATCGGTGCGCTCGGCTGGACCATCGTGACACCGACCTTGATCGGCGTCTTCGTCGGCCGTTGGCTCGACCAGGAGTTCGGCTCGGGGGTCTTCTGGACGCTCGGATTGCTCTTCCTGGGTCTCGCTATCGGCTGCACACTTGCCTGGAAAAGGATGCACCACGAATGAACGACGGCACGCTCGCCTCAACCCTTGTCATTGCCGCCGCCATGGCTTTTGCGGGCCTGGCCTTGGGGCTGATCTATTTTCGGGCCTTGCGGCGGGCGGTCGATCTCTTTGCCGGCGGCAGCGGCTGGCTCTGGCCCGCTGGGCTCACGATTGCCCGCATCGCGGGCGCGGTCACCCTTCTGACCTTCATGGCCAGGCTCGGCGCGGTGCCGTTGCTGGCGGGCTTCCTGGGCTTCCTGTTGGCGCGGGCAATCGCGCTTCGTATGGCCCGGAGGGACTGCTGATGGACTCTTCCCCGCTCACCAGCACGGTGCTGTTTCACGTCGGTCCGGCCACCATCACCCGGCCAGTTGTCACGACCTGGGCCATCATGCTTGTGCTTACCCTGGTGTCGTGGCTGGTCACGCGCCGCCTGAAGCTGCGTCCGGACCGGCGGCAGGCGGTGCTCGAGATTGTGGTGACCGGCATCCTCGGGCAGATCCAGGACGTCATCCGCAAGGACGCCCGGCCGCTGCTGCCGCTGCTCGGCTCGCTTTTCATCTTTCTCGTTGTGGCCAACCTCTCCGGCGTGCTGCCGGGCACGCAAGCGCCCACCGCCAAGATAGAGACCCCGGCCGCGCTGGCGCTCATCGTCTTCGTTTCGGTCCATTACTTCGGCGTGCGCGCGCAGGGCCTTCTTGGCCATCTCGCGAGCTTCGCCAAGCCGAAGCTCATCATGCTGCCGCTCAACCTCCTCTCGGAGGTGACGCGTACGTTTTCGCTGATGGTGCGCCTCTTCGGCAACGTGATGAGCGGGGAGTTCGTGATCGCACTCGTAGTCGCGCTCGCCGGGCTCTTCGTACCGATCCCGATCATGGCCCTCGAGATCCTGCTGGGTCTCGTGCAGGCCTACATCTTCACCGTGCTCGCAACCGTCTTTATCGGCGCCGCGATCGGCAGCGTCGAACGAGGCTAAGGAGGCTCTATGGATCCAAAGCTCATCAGCATCATCGCGGCGGCCGTCGCCGTCTCTTTCGGCGCGATCGGCCCGGCCTTGGCCGAGGGCCGTTCGGTCGCGGCCGCCATGGACGCGATCGCGCGCCAGCCGGAGGCCGCGGGTGCGATTTCGCGCACGCTTTTCGTCGGACTGGCCATGATCGAGACCATGGCGATCTACTGCCTGGTCATTGCCTTGCTGCTGCTGTTCGCCAACCCCTACGCCGGGTAGTCATGCAATTCGACTGGTGGACCCTCGCGCTCCAGACGGTCAATTTTGCCGTTCTCGTCTGGCTGCTGTACCGCTTCCTCTACAAGCCGGTGCTGCGCATGGTCGATGCGCGCCGTGCGGAAGTCGAGAAGCAGTATGCCGATGCTGGCACGGTCGAGGCCAAAGCGAAGACCGCGCTCGCGGAGATCGAGGCCGAACGGGCCGGCATCGCGGCCGAGCGGGCGGCGGCGCTCAAGGCCGCCGCCGTCCAGGCCGAGGAGGCGGCTGCGACGCGCCGTGCTCAAGCGGAACGCGAGGCGACAACGCTTCTCGATGGCGCTCGCAAGTCACTTACAGCGGAGCGAGAGCACGCGCTCGCCGAGGCGCGTGGCGCGGCGCTTGACCTTGGCGTCGAAATCGCACGCCGGCTTCTCGCCGAAGTCCCGCCGGCACTGCGCGCCGAGGCCTGGCTCGAGCGGGTCGAGCAGCATTTCGCCGGCCTTCCGCCCGCGGAGCGCGACGAGATCGCCAAGGGGCTCAACAGCGACGGCACGCTCAGCGTGGTGACCGCGGTATCGCTTCCGGAACCCATCATGACCGAATGGCGCGCGCGACTCCATCAGGCTCTTGGAGATCGGACTACCATCAAGTTCGATGTCGACCCCGCGCTCATCGCGGGCACCGAGCTCCACTTCCCGAACGCGATCCTGCGTTTCTCGTGGCGGAGCACCCTGGCGTCAATGCGGGCGGAGATCGAGGGCCATGACAACGCTCGCTGAAGATCTGCGCGGCTGGATCGACCGGAGCCGGCAGCGCATCGGGACGCTGCCCATGGCGCCCCAGCTCGAGCGGGTCGGGCGTGTTCTCCAGGTCGGCGACGGGGTCGCCACCGTGGCCGGGCTTCCCGACGCGCGGCTTGACGAACTGCTCGTGTTCGAAGGCGGGGTGCGTGGCCTCGCCGTCGACCTCGGCGAAGAGGCGATCGGCTGCGTGCTGCTCGGCGACGTCGGCGGGATTTCGGCTGGGAGCATCGTCCGGGGCACCGGCGAGGTGGCGCGCGTGCCGGTCGGCGAGGCGATCCTCGGCCGCGTCGTCGACGCGCTGGGCGCACCTTTGGACGACGACGCACGGGTTGCGGCGGAAACGCTGGCGCCGGTCGAGCAGCCGGCCCCCTCGATCGTCGACCGGGCGCTCGTAACGCGACCTCTCGCGACCGGTCTTCTCGTGGTCGACGCCATGATCCCCCTGGGCCGCGGCCAGCGCGAGCTCATCATCGGTGATCGTGGAACGGGCAAGACGGCGATAGCTGTAGACACGATCATCAACCAGCGGTCGAGCGACGTGATCTGTGTTTATGCTGCCATCGGCCAGAAGGCGTCGTCCATCGCCCAGGTGATCGATGCCGTCCGGCGTTACGGCACGCCCGAGCGCTGCCTCTTCGTCGTGGGCGAGGCCGATGCGGCGCCTGGGCTGCAGTGGCTGACGCCCTATGCCGCCTGCACCATGGCGGAATACTTCATGGCACAGGGCCACGACGTGCTGCTCGTCATCGACGACCTGACGAAGCACGCTGCGGTCTACCGCCAGGTCTCCCTCCTGCTGCGCCGGCCGCCGGGGCGCGAGGCCTATCCCGGGGACATCTTCTATATCCATTCGCGGCTGCTGGAGCGGGCGGCGAAGCTCGCGCCCGAGCGCGGCGGCGGCTCGCTCACCGCACTGCCGATCGCCGAGACCCAGGCCGGCAACATCAGCGCCTACATCCCGACCAACCTGATCTCGATTACTGACGGCCAGATCTATCTCGACCCGCGCCTCTTCTACGAGGACCAGAAGCCGGCGGTCGACGTCGGCAGGAGTGTGTCGCGGGTCGGCGGCAAGACCCAGGCGCCGGCGCTCAAGGCACTGGCCGAGAGCCTGCGCCTCGAGTATGCGCAGTTTCTTGAGCTCGAGGTGTTCACTCGCTTCGGCACCATGGTCGACGAGCGCACCCACAAGACGATCGAGCACGGCCGGCGCATTCGGGCCGTGCTCGGCCAGCGGCAGTTCGCCCCATTGAGCCTGGGCGAGCAGGTCGCGCTGCTCCTGGCGCTGGATGACGGCGTACTGGACGGCGTTCCCCTCGATCGCGTCGACGCCTTCCGCGCCGCGCTCGGTTCCTGGCTCGCCGAGCATTGCCCCGAGGTCGTCACGCTCGACGACCAGGCGAAAGCGCTTCCGGAAGAGCTGCGCGCGCGCCTCAAGGCAAGCCTCGGCGCACTGGCGCGCATGATCATTGCCCCGGAAGCGGGCCAGACCGTGGGAAGCGGTAAATCATGACCCGCCTCGCCGAAATCGAGGCCCACATCGGCAGCATGGGCGAACTGCTCGACATCGTCGGCGCCATGCGCTCCCTCGCCGGCATGCGCATGCAGGAGGCGCAGCGGACAGTTCCAAGCATCCGCCGGTACGCAGAGTCTGTCGCCGGCGGGATCGCCGATACCCTGCTGCTCATGGGAGAACCGGACCCGGCGCCACGTGCGATGCATGCTGGGCTCGCGCTTGTTCTATGCACGGCGGAGCACGGGTTCGTCGGCGGATTCAATGAACGCCTGGTCGAAGCCGCGCAAGCGCTGCTTGGGCCGAGCGATGCGCTCTTCGTCCTCGGCAGCCGCGGCGCGGCTCTCACGTTTGAGCGGGGGCGGCGGGCGACCTGGACGCATCCCATGGCAACACGCTGCGCCGCCGTTCCCGAGACCATCCAGCGTCTGTCAGCCGAGTTGTACCGCCGGATCGCACGGGGCCAGATCGCCCGCGTCGAGGCGGTCTACGCCTGTTACCGCCAAGGCGGCGCGTCCAGCATCGAGCGACGATTGCTCCTGCCGCTCGATCTAGCATCGCTCCACGCGAAGCAGCCGCGCCAGCCACCGCTGTGCAATCTGAACCCGGTCGCGCTCCATGAGAGGCTGATGGCCGAATATGTCTTCGCGCTCCTGACCGAGGCGGCGGTCGAATCGATCGCCAGCGAAAACGCGGCGCGCCTCGCCGCCATGAAGTCCGCGCACGATAACGTGTCCAGGAAGCTGGAAACTCTTCGCCGAGACGCCCGGCTCGCCCGTCAGTCCGAGATCACGACCGAGCTCCTCGAGCTTGTCGCAGCCGCGAAGGCGCTGGGGGGCGAACGAGCATGATGGGCCGCGGTTCTTTGCCGGCACCACTGCCCACCGGCTCGTCGTCGAAAGCGCCGGAAAGGGATGACGGCCCGGCCCAAACGCCATATCGGATTGCGCCCGGCCGGCCGCTGCCGCTCGGCGTCCACGACTGCTGTGACGGGTTCAATTTCGCGGTGTTCAGCCGTCATGCCGAACGGGTCGAACTGCTTGTTTTCGAGGACGCGGCGAGCGCTACGCCGGCGTTCGTCGTCGACCTGGACCCGGTCCACCATCTCACCGGGGACATCTGGCACACGCTGGTTGACGGCGTGCACTGGGGACAGGCTTTCGCCTACTGCGTACATGGACCGTTGGTGCCAGAAGAGGGACACCGGTCCGACGGCAGCGTCCTCTTGCTCGATCCATACGCGCTCGCCGTCTCCACCCTCGAAGCGCCCGGCAAAGATCCCCATACCGCAGCGGTCAATCCGGCGGCAGCGAACGGTCGGCGATGCCTCTTGCTCAACCGGCGTTTCGATTGGCAGGGAACAACGCGCCCGAAGACGCCGTGGTCCGAGACCGTCATCTACGAGACCCATCTCCGCGGCCTGACGATCCACCCCTCCGCAGGTTCCAAGTATCCTGGCACCTTCCTTGGCGTCATCGAGAAGATCCCGTATTTCCTCGAGCTCGGTATAACCGCGGTCGAGTTCATGCCGGTGCAGGAGTTCGACGGCACGAGCGATCCTCTCAGCGATCCGGCCACCGGCCGCCAGCTCGACGAGTTCAAGACGATGGTGCGCGAGCTGCATCGTGCCCGTATCGAGGTGATCCTCGACGTCGTCTTCAACCACACGGCCGAGGGCGGCGAGCACGGGCCCACCTTCAATTTTCGGGGCTTCGATAACGCTCTCTACTACATGCTTGACGAGGATAAGCACCGCTATCGTGACTTCTCCGGCTGCGGCAACACGCTCAACTGCAATCACCCGGTCGTCCGCGACTACGTTATCGACTGCCTGCGCTACTGGGTGACAGAGATGCAAGTGGATGGCTTTCGCTTCGACCTCGCATCCATCCTCGGTCGCGACCAGCAGGGAGAGCTGTTGCGCAACGCGCCGCTCCTCGAACGCATCGCCGAAGACCCGATCCTGCGTGACGTGAAGCTGATCGCCGAAGCCTGGGATTCGGGGGGCGCCTTCCAGGT
>MRWG01005941.1_pt1 | contig 21275 bp, 22 predicted proteins | sample 1013341 | NCBI WGS metagenome assembly MRWG01 (sample SAMN06117577, study PRJNA244670) | biofilm metagenome | biome: Water; feature: Cathode Biofilm; material: Biofilm; isolation source: microbial consortium enriched at the cathode of a solar microbial fuel cell | place: USA: District of Columbia ... | reverse complement strand
GACATGCCATTCCTCGTTCCCTCTCATGACCGGGAGCGATTGACCGCAAAGGGGTTCACGCAGGTTCAGGTCGCCGACTGGATGAAACCTCACGTGATCACCAAGGGCGACGTCACGCTCTCGCTGACTGCACTACCTGCCGAACACTCGGAAAACCCGGAGATTGCCTCGCTGCTTGGCCCAGGCAACGGCTACTGGCTGGAGATCCGCCAGGGCGACTGGGCAAAGTCTGTCTATTGGACCGGTGATACCTTCCCGACGCCAAATGTCCTCGACGCGCTCAAGGGTTTCGGATCGCCGGACGTGTTCATTCCACATCTTGGCGGCGTCGGCACTTCAGGACCTCTCGGGCAGATCAGCATGGGCGCTAATCATGCCGCCGATTTCGTGGATAAGCTCCGGCCTGGCAAGGTACTGCCGATCCATCACTCCACTTACGCGCTTTATCTTGAACCTGTCACCGGCCTGCCGATTGCGCTTGCCGGCAAGACGCAAGGACTGGATCTTGTTTCGGAAGGCACCTGCGTAAGTTACGTCTGACCACGAAAACAACGGAGCACCGGCGTCTCCAAAGGAGATGCCGACTGCCGCAAACGCCTCCCACGACTAAACTTAGCCGGCAAAATTACCCGTAAAAATACCCGCAGCCTGAATAAAACTGTCATGTAGAGCTGATAGGCGATTTTCATCCGCAACCCTTTTGCTGCTCTGTGCAAAGGATCTGTCACATGAAAAAGCTTCTGATTGCAGCCGGCCTCCTGGCCGCGGCATCCGCCTCCGCTTACGCCGACGATGTTACCGGCAAGCTCGTGCTCTACACCTCCCAGCCGAACGCCGACGCCCAGGCAACCGTCGATGCCTTCACCCGGTGCGCCGAAGCCGGACGTACTGCTGATCGCCGACATGGTGACCATGGAGAGCCTGAAGCAGGAAGGTCGTCTGATGGCGCATGAGGCGGCCGACGTTTCCGCCTACGATCCGGCGATCATGGACAAGGACAAGAGCTACTTCTCCACCAAGCTGATCACCACCGGCATCATGTACAACACCAACGCGCCGATGAAGCCGACCTCCTACAAGGATCTCCTGAAGCCGGAAGCAAAGAACAAGCTGGCCATGCCGTCGCCGCTGACCTCCGGCGCCGCGACCATCCACATGACTGCGCTGACTTCCAACCCGGAGCTTGGCTGGGCCTATTACGAAGGCCTCGCAGACCAGGGCGCCAACCCGCAGGGCGGCAATGGCGGCGTCTACAAGGCGATTGCCGGTGGCGAAAAACTCTACGGCTTCGTCGTCGACTCCCGCGCGCGACCAGATCAAGCTCATGGATTTCGATCCGGCCAAGGCCCTGGAACAGGACCAGGCCGACAAGATGAAATTCTCCGAAATCTTCGGCGGGTAAGGCCAACGCCTCCTTTCGACAACGGGCAGCGTGGCGGAAGCCTCGCTGCTTTTTTCCGTTCCCCCGTCATTCCGGACAAATGCAGCTTTGCTCATGCTGATCCGGAATCCAGACATCAGCACGAGCAAAGCGAATACTGTTCCGTTTGGAATTTGGCCGCGCCTAAGGAGCGAAACATGTCTGGATTCCGGATCATCGCTCGGCTACGCCTCACTTGTCCGGAATGACTGCGAGAAGCAACGGCAAATCCCTGTGCAGCTATCGAAGCTTTCTGAAAAGACCACCCTCCTCGCGCTTGTGCTTGGTGCAACGCTGATCTGCGGGCTGCCGCTGTTGCTTTTGTTCAAGACCGGACTGACGGGTGATGGCGGTCTCGACCTCGGCCCGTTGACGGAAGCCGTGCAGAGCCGGTCGGTCCGAAGCGCACTTTGGCATTCCGTAGAGAGCAGTTTCTTGTCGGCACTGGCAGCAACCGCGCTCGGCACCCTGCTCGCACTCCTGATCGGCCTCACCGATATTCGCGCCAAGGGCCTGCTGGTCTTCCTGATCCTGCTGCCGATGATGATCCCGCCGCATGTAACGGCAATTGCCTGGATACAGGCGCTCGGCCCGGGCAGTCCGGTGTTGCGCTGGCTTGGGCTGGCTCCGGAACTCGGCTCTACCCACCCTCTCTACTCCCGTGAAGGCCTCGTCCTGCTGCTGACCCTGCAGCATAGCCCGCTGGTGTTCCTGCTTGTCCGTGCCGCGTTGAGGTCGTTTCCACGCGAACTCTCAGACGCAGCCCGCGTTTCCGGCTCCGGAAGCCTCTTGATGTTGCGCAGGATCACCTTGCCGTTGCTCGCGCCATCCCTGCTGGCCGGTTTTGCGCTCGCCTTTGTTGCCGCACTTGGCAATTTCGGCATCAATGCCCTGATCGGCATTCCGGCACGCTACACCACGTTGCCCGTTCTGGTCTGGCGGAGGCTGGCAAGCTTCGGTCCGGATGTCCTGCCAAACGTGGCGGTAATTTCCGTTATCCTGGCCGTTGTCGCCCTTGCTGCGATCCTGCTGCAAGGTGTGCTGCAGCGGCGCCTGCGCACCAGCCTCATCGGTCTGCCGCAAGATCCTCTGGCGATCTCCCTTGGCCGTAAGCGTCCCTTTGTGGAAGCCACTCTCTGGCTGTTCGTCGCCTTCGTGCTGCTGTTGCCGGCAACCTCGTTGCTGGCGACCTCGCTGGTCCGCACTTACGGCCTGCCGCTGTCTGCGGAAACCCTGACACTCGAAAACTTCACCGAGGTGCTCTGGCGCCAGTCCGTCACGCTCAGGGCCTTCGCCAACTCAACTCTCGTTGCCGGGGTTGCCGCACTTGTCATTGCTGTCATCAGCCTGTTCCTGGCCTATTTCCTCGCCCATCGGAAGCCGGCTCACAGAACCTGGGCGAGCCTTGCGCTCACACAGTCGGAAATCGCCTTTGCCGTGCCCGGCCTGGTGATGTCGATCGCCTTCATCCTGGCATTCATCCGCCCCCTGCCGGTATTGAACATCTCGCTCTACGGCACCCTCTGGATAATCCTGATTGCCTATGTCTCCGTTTTCCTGGCGGTGGGCCTGAAACCGGTTGCCGCCGCCTTCCTGCAAATGGATGGTTCATTGGAAGATGCGGCTCGGGTGGCTACGGTCTCCGCCCTGCTCTGGTCCACCGGCAACGAGACCATCGGCACGACAATCTTCAACTACGAAGACGGCGGCTACACTACGCTTGCGGCCGCCATGTCGGTTGTGGTCGTCGCCGCAACGATTTTGATCATGCTGACAATGAATGCGCTCGCGAAGCGGGTACCGGCAGGGACGATCCCCTGGAAGGATTGATGTGTTAGTATCATTCCTAAGCCATGAAACGGGATTGGTTCACGTGCAGCACATCGAACAAACACTCAACAGTATTTATTCGAACATCGTAGACCTTAACTTGGAAGCGAAGAATCTACAAAGAAGAAAGAAATTCGCCTTCAGCGTACATCTATCTATCGCCTGCCTTGAAGAGTGTTCAAAGTATATAATCGTATTTTGCAAAAATCATCTAGACGAGAGTGTCTACAAAAAGCGTTTCCAGCATCTTACAAAGCATAGAATCTCGACTTCTTTTTATTATATTCTAGGCCAAATTCAGGTGCTAAATGTTGTTGAGATTGCGAAAGAGCGCGTGGACGAAAAACACAAAAAAATCTTGGAAACTCTTTCTGGACTTCTCTCCGTAACGATAGAACGTGGCACTCCGGCAAATACTGCCAATGCGATATTAGAAATTCTTTCACAAAACAAAGACGAGGCAGTTGAAACCCAAAGAAAGAAATTCGTATCAGAGGTAGAGCACCTCAGAACATCGTCGCTTTATGTCGATGTGGCTAACGAGGCCTCAATTATATCCACGCCCAAAGAGATAGAAAAATCGACATCTAGCCGGTATCTGGAAATGTGCGGCGTAAGTATATCGATAATAAATTTCTTGAGAAATAGCGAAATGACGGGGCAGGAAACTATTTCTTCTTCCGCCTTTCGGTGAAGCACCATGAGAAGCGGCTGCGAAAGGCCTTCGAGACGGACGAAGACTTCCCAATAGCCACCCCGGTAGATCGTCCGTTCGACCGTTGCCTCGAAGCCGGAAGTGCCCGTTGCGAGCACCAGATGTTCCGGCCTGAGCAACAACGTTGCTGGGCCAGAACCTGTTTGGTCAGGACAATCGACGACCGCGATGACATTGCCGAAGCGCACTTGCGCCTTGCCGTTTTCAACTCTCAGCACATCCACCGGAACGAGGGTGCTGCGGCCGATGAAACCGGCGACCTTCTTCGAATTCGGACGGCGGTAAAGCGTGTCGGGATCGTCCGCCTGAAGGATGCTGCCATCCCACATCACCGCCACCTTGTCGGCAAGGGCCATTGCCTCGCGCTGGTCGTGCGTAATGAAAAGCGTCGTCGCGCCGCTCGCCCTGTGGAATGCCGCCAGCTCTTCTTCCATCGTGCTGCGCAGATGCGGATCGAGATTGGCGAGAGGCTCGTCCATCAGGACGGTGCGCGCGCCCTGCGCCAGGCACCGCGCCAGAGCCACCCGTTGGCGTTGACCACCGGAAAGTTCGGCCGGCTTGCGCTGCCGGAACGGTGTCAGAGCCACCGTTTCCAGGCACTCCGCCACACGGGCCGCCACCGCACTCCGCGTTTCTCCCGCCGTCTCCAGTGGAAAGGCGACATTGGCGGCAACATTCATGTGCGGCCACAGCGCATAGGACTGAAACACCACACCCACCTGGCGCTGCTCGGGCGGCAGATGCAGGCCCTTGCCGGCAACGGCCTGCCCACTGAGTTTGATCTCTCCCGCATCGACCGGCTCCAGCCCGGCAATGGCACGCAGCAAGGTCGACTTGCCGCAACCGGACGGGCCGAGAACCACGAAAAACGTGCCGTCCTCAATCGAAAGGGACACGCTGTTCAGCGCCTTGTGGGCATCGAAGGACTTGGAAACGGAAGCAAGCTGGATGGACATGCCTCCCGTTAGCCTTCTCCCATGACAGATTGATTACAACTGCTGCAAACGCCCCTCATCGGCCCCGCAAACGCAGCAGCAAGTCGACTTCCTCTTCCAGCGCGCGGCCATAGGCCCTGGCCGCCGGGGCGTTAGAATGCATCAATGTTTCGTGGCGGAACAGGCAATAGGCTGCAAGGCACCAGTGATAGGCGCCGCGCTCCTTCAGAAAATGTTCGACCGTCTCCTGGTCAGGATAGCGCGTCAGGAACATTTCCTCCGCATGGGCGACAAGCGGATGAAGGCCATAGAGCGTTGCAAGACCGGGCGAGACGAAACAGGCGATATCCTCGACCGTTCGCCGCCTTGCGGCTATGCGGAATGAGCGCCAGCATGGCATCGCCCCGCGCCAGCACCTCGTGATATCCGGCCGGAACGGTCTGGTGTCCCGGCACCGGTTCACTCAAGGCGGCAAACCGGCCGATCAGCTCGGCGGCTTCTCCGACATCAATCTCGTTGTCGACGGGGGTCGGATAGCCATAGATCAACAGCGGTGTTTTCGCCGGACTGTAGGTGAAAGCTTCAAGTTCCGGCGAGAGGCCATGACGGGCCAGAACGGCAAGGGCGTCCGCCTCCTGCCTCGGCAAGGTCGGATACAGAGGGTTGTCTTCGTTTTCGGGGAAGAACTCCTTGATGACAAAGCTTCGGCCAGGCGTATCCAGGCGCCAGAACCGGGCGGTATAGGCGACCGGCAACGGTCGCAGCCGTGCAACTGACCAGTCCTTCACCGGCAGGAGCGTTTTCAGAAAAGCCAGCAGTTCCGAATCCGACAGCAACACGCGCACCAAGGGTCCCCACAAAAAGTCTCCCTGTTCTGATCGCTTTGAAGTCCCTTGTCGTCAAGCCCTCCGATTGGCGAGACCACGGCTGGATCGAGGACACGGTGCCGGATGTCGGAGTTGAAGCACTGGCCGTCGTTCTGAGACTGCCCGCTGAAAGTGCCCTCTCAAGTAACGTCTGATGAGATGGCGCAGACCGGGCCGCGCCCAAGCCTTTCCAGGGCATCAGGTCCGGCTTTCAGGAATAGTGGCGGACGACATGACGCATGACATCGAAACGGCCTCGCTTGCCGAGACGGCTCCCGCACGGCGCGGACGGCGGCGCAGGGGCGGCGAGAAGACCGGTCCGGATCTCTTTCCGCAAAAACCCTTCAAGCAGCCGCGGCATATCTTCAAGCCGTTGGAAGCCGTTTCCGCTGACGAACTTGAAGCGATCCACGACGCATCCATGCGCGTTCTGGAAGAGATCGGCATCGACTTCCTGCACGAGGAAGCAAAGCAGATCCTGAAAGATGCCGGGGCCGACATCAGGCCGGGAGAAGACCGTGTACGCATGGACCGGGCGATGGTGGAAGAGCTTGTCGCCAAGGCCCCGGCCGAATTCACGATCCGTGCGCGCAACCGGGCGCATGATCTGCAGGTGGGCGGCAATGCTCTTGCCTTTTCCTGTGTGGCCAGCGCGCCCAATGCCGTCGACCGCGACCACGGCCGCCGCCCGGGCAACCAGGAGGACTATCGCAACTTCCTGAAACTGTCGCAGTTCTTCAACATTATTCACTGCGTCATGGGCTACCCGGTCGAACCGGTCGATATCCACGCTTCCGTGCGCCATCTCGACTGCGTTGCAGACATGCTGCGGCTCACCGACAAGGTCTATCACATCTATTCGCTCGGCAAGGAGCGCAACCTCGACGGACTGGAACTGACCCGGATCGGCTACGGCCTTACCCCGGAAGAATTCGTCGAAACGCCGTGCGTGGCAACGGTCATCAACACGTCCTCGCCGCTGAGGCTCGACACGCCAATGCTGCAAGGCCTGATCGAAATGGCCAAGGCCGGACAGGTTTCCATCGTCACGCCTTTCACTCTTGCCGGTGCCATGGCTCCGGTCACCGTCGCCGGTGCGCTGACCCTGCAGAACGCGGAAGCCCTTGCCGGGATCGCCTTCGCCCAGCTTGTCCGCCCGGGTGTGCCGGTGGTCTATGGCGGCTTCACGTCCAACGTCGACATGAAATCCGGTGCGCCAGCCTTCGGTTTCCGACTGGCGCAATTACGAAAGCTGGTCGGAAGCAGGCAGCCCGACCGCCTACGACAAGGCGAACATGCTCTACAAGAAGGCTCTGGAAGCCTATGAGCAGCCCCCGCTTGATCCGGCCATCGACGAGGAAATCACCGCCTTTGTCGAAAGGCGAAAGGCCGAGGGCGGTGCCCCGACCGACTTCTGATCATTTCACATTTAACGTTCGAACACGGCCTGCCGCGCAAGAGCAGGCGCTTCCGGAGCAGATTGCATGAATACCCACACTCAGGTTGTTGTCATTGGCGGTGGCGTTGTCGGCTGCAGCGTTCTGTATCACCTGACCAAGCTCGGCTGGAAAGACGTCACGCTGATCGAGCGCGACGAACTGACGTCCGGCTCCTCCTGGCACGCAGCAGGCGGCTTCCACACCCTGAACGGCGATCCGAACGTAGCCCAGCTGCAAAGTTACACCGTCGACCTCTACAAGGAACTGGAAGAAATCTCCGGCCAGTCCTGCAGCCTGCACCTGACCGGCGGTGTCATGCTGGCCGATACGCCCGAGCGGATGGATTTCCTGCGTCTTGCCCAGGCCAAGGGGCGCTATCTCGGCATGGACCTGGAGCTGATCTCGGTCTCCGAAGCCAAGAAGATGTTCCCGCTTCTGGACGAGAAACACTTCATCGGCGCGCTCTGGGACCCGATCGAGGGCCATCTCGACCCCTCCGGCACCACCCATGCCTATGCCAAGGCGGCCCGCGTCAACGGCGCGACAGTCCTGCGCACCCGCCAGGAAGGCAAGGGCGTGCTGCTCGGCACTTACGAGCAGAACTGCCGCCCCTGGAGCCCGCGCCAGACCCCCTGGGATTTCGGCCACGAACTGCTGGCACCGGATCTCGACCGGATCGCGCCGGAGCTGGAAGTCGGCTTCGAGCATTTCCCCGCCCTGCAGAATGCCGGTATCAAGCAGATCATCAATGGGCCTTTCACCTTCGCGCCGGACGGCAACCCGCTGGTCGGCCCGGTTCGCGGTCTTCGGAACTACTGGGTGGCCTGCGGCGTCATGGCCGGGTTCAGCCAGGGCGGCGGTGTCGGCCTGACGCTCGCCAACTGGATGATCGACGGCGACCCCGGCTACGACATCTGGGGCATGGATGTTGCCCGCTACGGCACCTGGGCAACGCTCTCCTATACCAATGCCAAGGTTCAGGAAAATTACCGCCGCCGGTTCCGGATCCGTTTCCCCAACGAGGAACTTCCGGCCGCCCGCCCGCAGCAGACAACCCCGCTTTACGACCGCATGCTGGCGCAAGGCGCCGTCATGGGCGACAGCTGGGGCCTGGAAACACCGCTCTGGTTCGCTCCGGAAGGCGTGGAAGCCAGGGACATCGTTTCCTACCACCGCTCCAACGATTTTGAGCACATCGGCGCCGAGTGCCGGGCTGTGCGCGAGAGCGTGGGCGTGACGGAGACGGCCAACTTCGCCAAATACGAGATCACCGGGCCAGGCGCGGAAAGCTTCCTGTCGCTTTTGATGACCAACACAATGCCGAAGGTCGGCCGCATCATCCTGACGCCGATGCTGAACGAGAACGGCAAACTGATCGGTGATTTCACCATCGCCCGGGCCAGCGACCAGAAGTTCTACATGTGGGGCTCGTCCCAGGCCGAGATCTATCACATGCGCTGGTTCGAGAAGCATTTGCCAGAGGACGGCTCGGTGACGATCCGCGCAATCAACCTCGGCTGGGTTGGCCTCTCCATCGCCGGTCCCAATTCGCGCAAGGTTCTGGAGAAGATCACCGGAGACGATGTCTCGGGCGAGGCCTTCCGGTTCATGGACTTCCGCGAAATGGACGTTGCCAACGCCCCCTGCAAGGTCAACCGCATCACCTACACGGGCGATCTTGGCTACGAGATCTGGATGGCGCCGGAGTACCAGCGTCAGGTCTATGATGCGCTGATGAAGGCCGGAGCCGAGTTCAACATCGTCAACTTCGGCATGCGCGCCCTGCTCTGCCTGCGGCTGGAAAAGAACTTCGGCACCTGGTTCCGCGAATTCCGCCCGATCTACGGCGCATTCGAAGCCGATCTTGGCCGGTTCGTGAAGCTGTCCAAGGACACCTTCATCGGCAAGGAGGCGGCCCAGAAAGAATTCGATGAAGGACCGAAGCGCCTGCGTGTCAGCTTCGTGGTCGATGCGTCGGACGCCGACGTCATGGGCGATGAGCCGGTTTGGCACGATGGCAAGGTGATCGGCTGGGTGACTTCCGGCGGCTACGCCCACTACCTGCGAAAATCCCTCGCACAAGGGTATATTCCCTCGGAACTGGCAACGAACACGCAGGAAGGCGCCTTCGAGATCGAAATCCTCGGCGAGCGCCGCAAGGCCACCATCATCAGCGAACCGCTGCTCGACCCGAAAGCCGAACGCATGCGCATGTGAATGCATCCGGTCGTCGGACCAACACCCCGACGACCGCCTCCCCCTCCTGAACTCCACCTCCCCCTATCCTCCCGGGCTCCCCTCCCCTCAACCTCATCCTGAGGAGGCGCAAAGCGCCGTCTCGAAGGATGGGCGGCATACTCGGGAACAAGCGGCCCATCCTTCGAGACGGGCCTCCGGCCCTCCTCAGGATGAGGGGTTGGTGTAGGGAACGATTGGGATTTACCGGAGGTGGGGTCGGCACGAAAAGGCAGGGAAGACGAGGACTGCTGAGCGGACAAGAGCGTCCCAGCACTGAGGATACCTGCCGAGTTCCAAAGAGCGCAGAGCGACAGATCGATTCAGAGACCTGCGCAGTCACTCCATCCGGAACACCCCGATTCTTCGCCTTTGCTGTCGGTCACTTCGGTCTGCTTCAGTTCCAGCGGCGTCTTGCCGTCCGGATTGACGATCACCTTGCGGGTCGGCGGCAGGCCGCGGAACACCAGCACACCGGCTTCCTTGGTCACGATGGCACCATAAGGTTCGTCGTGGACAATGCGCGTCGTGCCGCTTTCGGCCTGCGCTGCGGCTCCAAGGGCGATGCTCATGCCGGCTGCGGCCAGCAGGGTTTTGCAGATGGAATTCATGACACGTCTCGCTGTTAACGCTTCATTTACCATGAATCGTAACCGCTCGTTAACTTTTGCGCCAGAGGTCCTGCGGGTTTGTCCCGTGAAACGGAAATTATGGTTAACGCGACAGACTGACTTCAGACCGAGACGCCGTGGCTGAGGTCCTTGAAGCTTTCGGCAACATGCTTGGCGAACGCATGAGTGGCTTTGCCCGCATGGGCCCGCTCGGCCATGAGAATGTGATAGTCGCCGATTTCCGGCAGGCCATGCCGTTCGTCCAGGGCCATCAGGGGCGCCTCGACAACACTCGCCGGAAAGGGAGCCACGGCAAGGTCCGCCAGCAGCGCGGCTTCCTGGCCGGCACTGTGAAAGCTGGTGTAGGAAACGCGGTAAGGCTTCTGGGCATCGTCCAGCGCAACCCGCGCAGCTCTGCGCCAGGGGCACCCGGGAGTGGAAACGGCAAGCGGCAACGGATCGCGCTCATAGGCGATACCACCTTCCAGACCTACCCAGACCAGCGGTTCGGTGAAGACGATTGTGCCTCCCCGCGCCAGTGCGGTACCCGGACGGGCGGTAAAGAGCGCAAGGTCCAGCTCCCCCTTCTTCACCTTCTCGTCCAGCATCGGACTGCCATCCAGATGCACGTCCACGTTCACACCAGGATGAGAGCGTGCAAAGCGTGAAAGTATGTTGGGCAGGAACCTGGTGCCGAAATCGGACGGCGCTCCGAAGCGGACTTCGCCTTCCACTTCAGGAGACAGGAACAGCGAAACAGCTTCCTCGTTCAGCATCAGGATACGCCGCGCATATCCAAGCAAAGCTTCGCCTTCCGTAGTCATACGTACGGTGCGCCCTTCCCGGGCGAACACCGAAACCCCGAGGATCGATTCAAGTTTTTTGATCTGCATTGAAACTGCTGACGGCGTTCGCCCAACAAGCTCGGAAGCTTTTGAAAAACTTGAGGTTTCCGCGATTACCAAAAAGGTCCTGTAAAGATCCAGATCGATCAGCGGCATGCCTGTGCCGGGCAACTTTTGCATGGTCCAGATTTCCCGGAACTTCAGTTCAATTTTTTTGAACGAATAGATGAATACTATTCGATTGATTGAACTGCAAGTTCTACCCATATAGCAGGCAAGCGGCCTCGCGTTTAAGCAGTGGACCGCACTTTCTTGTAACAATCGAATACGCTCAGGATTGGCAACGCCATGACCTATCTTGCACAAGCCCTCGGCACCAACCTCATGGGTGTCGTCAGCGGACACACCACGGCAGAGCTGGCTCGTATGAACCAGGCCCTGCGCCAGCGCGAAGCTCAGAAGTCCAAGAAACGCTGATCCGACGATCTGGATAACTGCCGATTGCCGGCCTGAAGCCGGCAATCTGACAATTTTCCAGAGGGTTTGAAACCAGCGTCAGGCCAGCACGGGATACCCGCGCTCTGCCGCCTCGGTTTCCATCTTCAAGATAACCGCGTAATCGTCGGAAGACAGTTTCGAAAAGCCGTGAATGCCAAGGCGTTCACGGCTTTGTTGCGTTTCAGGCGCTGAAAGCACCTCGGCAACGGTATCGCGAATAAGAGCGTGTTCCCCATCGCTGAAACGGCGGGAAGTGATCAGCGGCAACCCGGGCGCAGATGCTGTGCGGGCAAGCGGCCGAACTTGCGCCGCCAGCTCCGGTATTTCCCGGCAGACCAGTGCCCAGCAGACTGCATCGATGGAAGCGATGTCGGCCTTGCCCTCCGCAACGGCCTTCAACGACGCCAGGTGGCTCCCGCTCACAATGACGTCTGAAAAGAAAGCGCCTTCAGTATCAAGCTGCGCCACCGCGTGACGGAAAGTATTCATGCCTGACTGGCTGTCCGATCCGTTGAAAACCGCCCGCAAAGCGCGCCCTGGAGCGCGCTTTCAAGATCCCGCGTGGCATGGCGTACTTCCGGCCAGTCGTACATCGGCAGCCGGACAGCTAGAAAAGATCCACCGGTCAAGACACCGCCTTTTCCGCGGCAGATAATCCGCTGGTCTCATTGTATTTGATCGGGTGCACAACGGGCTCCTTCACCTTGAAAAAATAGTGCCTGGCCAACTGGAAATAGCTCGCAAAGACATAGCCGCCGTTCCGTTCCTGCCATTCCGAACGGGCAGCGCGGTAGATCTTCGGAAGATGATACCAGGGCGCCCGCGGATTGGCGTGATGAACGACATGGAGATTATTGTTCAGAAACAGAAGCGAGAACACCGGGCAGAACTCGACGATGATCGACCGCGCCTCCGCTTGTTCATGCGCACGGTGCTCCGCATAGGTGCGCAGCATCAACAGGCTCATGCCCGGATAGGCGACGCCGAGAACATACAGCCAGAACGGCATGCCTCCAACCAGAGTGACAAACAGGACAATTGGCACCACACCGGCAACATGATGTGCCCAGGCGCGCATGACGACCTTGTCGCCCGCAATCATCATCCGGATTTCGGCTCCCACGAAACCGACCATCGATACCACCGGCCCGATCAGCAGCCGGCCCAATAGGGTGTTGTTGATCGTCAGGATCATTTGTATCGGACGAGGAAGGCTCTGCCAGTCTGCCCAGGCCAGATAGTAGCTTTCCGGGTCGTCATAGGGATCCGTCAGCCGGTCGTTGTTATGATGGCGCAGGTGAAGAGACTTGAAGCGGCGATACGGCACGCACAGGCCGAACGAGCAGTAGACCAAGGCTTCGTTGAGTGCGGGACTGCGCGTGGGGTGACCATGGAGTACCTCGTGTTGCAGCGAGGATTGCAGTGTCACCAGGATCGCTGCCAGGGGGCAGACCACGAAAGGTCCAAGCTCGGAATAGAACCCTATCAACAAAAACCAAGCCGACGAGCTGGCCAGAATCAGGGCCAATGTCGGCCACTCGCAGAATTTCGCGCGCGGCAAGGAAGTCTCCAAATGTTTGAAAAATCGGCGTAAACCGACATGAACTGGTTTGACTATGCGCGCAGGCCATCTTCAGGACAATTTGAGACTTGAGAACAAATTCCACGATATTTAGCAAACTCAGCATGATGGTTTTATTTGTAAACAGATGATGATTTTTAGCTGCATCTGCAGCCTTTCCGACAAACGATATGACTGGATCGGAACATCAAGTGGCGGTTTTGCCGCTAGACAAAAAAGGGGCTGTCCTCTGTTCTGGGCGAAACGCCGGAAGGAAGGACAGCCATGCCAACATCAAACGAAACGCCGAACCGTCATGACGTGATTATCATCGGTGCCGGCATCATCGGTTGCGCCATCGCACTGTCCATGACACGCAAGGGATACAAGACACTGAATGTCGACGCCCTGCCGGCAGCCGGCTATGGCTCCACCTCCAGCTCCGCGGCGGTGATCCGCACCTATTATTCCACGCGCGACGGCACGGCGATGGCCCTTGAAGGCTATCACGACTGGAAAAACTGGCAGGCCTATCTGGAAACGGAAGACGCCGGAGAGCTGGCGCATTTCATCGAGACCGGCACCCTGGTGATGAAGACCGCATCCGACAACTACCAGAAGCATGTTCTGGAACATGCCGACGCCCTCGGCATCCCTTATGAACACTGGTCGGCCGACCGCATCACACAGGAACTCCCCGGCTACAACCTGGACTGTTTCGCCCCGGCGAAAACCATGGATGACGACGACTTCGGCATGCCGACCGGTGGCGCGCTTCAGGGCGGTGTCTTCTTCCCGGCAGGTGGCTACGTCGACGATTCGCAAATCGCCGCCCGCAACCTGAAGGATGCGGCAGCCAAGCTTGGGGCGCAGTTCCGCTTCAAGACCAGGATCGTCAAAATTCCGGTAGAGAACAACCGTGTCACCGGTGTTCTCACTGAGAACGGCGAACATATCCCGGCAGCTATCGTCATCAATGTCGCCGGCCCGCATTCCGGCAAGGTGAACGCGCTCCTGGAAGGTGAGACCGGACTGAAGATCGGCCACCGCCCGCTGCGCCAGGAAGTGGTTCAGATCGCCCCGCCCCAAAGTCTGAATTATTCCCGCGAAGGTCTGGTCGTTTCCGACAACGACATCTCCGTCTACGTCAAGCCGGGTGGCGGCGGCCAGTTGATGATCGGCAGCCAGAACCCTGCCTGCGACCCGCATCTCGTGGAAGATCCCGACCTTCCTATTTACGACCGCACCAATGTCGATGGCTACTACCTGGCCATCGGAACCAGCGGCAACCAGTTCAAGAACGCAACCGTTGCCGGACGTTTGATGACAGATCTGATCGGTTACTGCGAAGCTGGCAATGACCATGACGCCAAACCATTGCAATTCAAGCTGGAGCATGTCCCCCACACGCTCAACACGGCGACGTTCTCCCGCAAGCGCGAGCTGACCAAGGAAAGCTCGTTCTCGGTTCTGGGGTAATTTCACTCAAGCTCCTGTTCTTCTGAGCCGAAATCGTAGGAGCGATCCCCAACCCTCCCCCTCATCCTGAGGAGCGCACGAAAGTGCGCGTCTCGAAGGATGGGCCACTTGCTCCTGAGTGTGCTGCCCATCCTTCGAGACAGACCTTCGGCCCTCCTCAGGATGAGGGGGAGGTTGGGGCTAGGTCTGGGCTGGGGCTGAGTCTGGGTCTACGGCTGCGGCTGGGGTTGGAACTACGGCAAGGTCTGAGGCTGGCGTCTGGATTGGAAACGGCTCCTGTCTGGCTTCGCTGGACGAACGCCCGGTGCGCGCGCCTGAACATACCGGCCTCAAGCCCCCAATTCCGCCGTGGTCGAATCGCCCGTTTCGGGGTAAGCAACCGGTTCTGATCCTGAAGGAGCATTCCGTGGCCTGGTCCCCGCAACAAGATGAAGCCCTGAAAGAAGCCGCTGCCTGGCTAAAGCGCGGCGACAGGCAGGTGTTCCGCCTGTTCGGCTTTGCGGGCACGGGCAAGACAACGCTTGCCCGGCATCTGGCGGAAGGCATCGACGGCGACGTCTGTTTTGGGGCCTTCACCGGCAAGGCTGCGCATGTGCTGCGCCAGAAAGGCTGCGAGGACGCGGGCACGATCCATTCGCTGATCTACCGCCCCCGTTCGGCCAAGGAAGAAGACGACCTTGACGACGATGATGACGACAGCGGCCCGCAGTTTGCCATCAAGCGAGACAGCCAGGCTTCGACCGCGAGCCTGATCGTCATCGACGAATGCTCCATGGTGGACGAAGACCTGGGCAAGGACCTTCTGTCCTTCGGCACGCCTGTTCTGGTGCTGGGTGACCCGGCACAGCTGCCTCCGGTCAAGGGCGGCGGCTTTTTCACCGAAGCAGAACCCGACGTGATGCTGACCGAGGTTCACCGGCAGGCGCAGGACAATCCGATCGTGCGCATGTCGATGACCATTCGCGACGGTGGCCAGCTCGACTACGGCACATTCGGCGAAAGCCGGGTGATCCACCGGCGCGACATCGACAAGAACCAGATCCTTGCCGCCGATCAGGTGCTGGTCGGCACCAACAAGACGCGCAGGCTCTATAACGCCCGCATTCGCGAGTTGAAGGATTTCTCCACTCCCATGCCAGCGGTCGGCGACAAGCTGGTGTGCCTCAGGAACGACAAGACCAAGGGGCTTCTGAACGGCGGTCTTTGGACGGTCAAGCGCCTGCGGCCCCCACGTGGCAACACGTTGCGCTTCGATGTCGTGTCCGAGGACGAGCTCTCGAGAAACGCCGTCAAGGTGAAGGTGTTGCCGGCCATGTTCGAGGATGGCGCGGAAAGCATTCCCTATGCCATCCGGCGCAAGGCGGACGAATTCGACTACGGCTATGCGCTGACCGTCCACAAGGCCCAGGGCTCGCAATGGGACAACGTTGTCCTGTTCGATGAAAGCTGGGCATTCCGCGAGCACAAGAGCCGCTGGCTTTATACCGCAGTCACCCGCGCCGCTGAGCAGATCACTGTCGTAAGATAGGCGAGTTGAACGCGGCTTCGGAAATCTCCTGCAGATCATTGCTTGCAGGAAGTGCCTGGAGACCGGTCTCGATAAAGGTTCTGAGGTCGTTCTCGCTGCTGCCACTGCGCCCAAGCAGGGCAATTGCCGAAAACTGTCCATCGATGAAGGTTGCCGTCCGGTCCACGTCCGTATCTTCAGACATCTCCCCCGCGGCAACCGCCTTTAAAAGGCGATCCCTGATGGCCTTGAACCGTGCACCCCGAAGGTCCAGCACGACTTCCTGGTGCCGCTGAGCGCCGTATGTGCAGTCGACAAGCGCATTGACGAGAAAACATCCAGCCGGCGTTTCCTTGTCCAGTGTCAGGTCCGCGACGGCACCGAGAAAATCCCGGAAGTCCTGGACAACGTGTTTTTCTGCCCGTTTCAACCTGGCAAAAACCGGCCCGCCGTAGGTTTCGAAATAGTGCAGAAGCGCCTTTTCGAACAGCGCTTCCTTGTCGCCGAACGCGGCATAAAGGCCCGGTTTGGCCATGCCTGACGCTTCGGCAAGATCGCTCATGGATGTGCCGGTGTAGCCGTTCTGCCAAAAGGCGATCATCACGGAATGAAGAGCGTCTTTGGTATCGATTTTTCTTGGCCGTCCGCGCGCCATCGGTCTGCACTCCTCATAACAAACCGTGTGATCCGGTTATTAAAGCTCGGGAACCTTGAACCTCGGCAGGATGTGCGCTCTTGCCCACCATGCGCACCTCCAACCAACCACGACATCTTGTTGAAAGAATAGCTGCTCGTTTTCAACGTAGAATACGCAATTTATTGCAATTCGTACAGGAACTACCCACCATTCAACCTAAAAGTGCATACCAAAACAATTTCACTGCACTGCCTGCGGTGAAATTGGTTCGCCATTGGGCTCAGCTCGTTTCAATCCGGCGCGCCCGATCCGGCAATCTTTCGGTATTTCACAGTGGACGGAGCTCATCGGTCCCTTTTCCGCCCGATTGAGGGGGCTTATCGTCTGCGGCTCAGATTTTTCTCGACGGAAAGTACCCTTCGTAAATGGCAAGCGTATCGATGACCGACCCGACCACGTCCACTCCCAAGGCCGACCTGTCCGCCCAGACCGCCCTGCGCATCGCACAGAGGATCGCGGATGAAATCGGCTGCAAGGCCGGCCAGGTGAATTCGGCCGTCCAGATGCTGGACGAAGGTTCGACGGTGCCATTCATCGCCCGCTACCGGAAGGAAGCCACCGGTGGGCTTGACGACACCCAGCTGCGCAAGCTCGAAGAGCGGCTGATTTATCTGCGCGAAATGGAAGACCGCCGCGTCGCCATAACCAAATCCATCGAAGAGCAGGGCAAGCTCACCGACGATCTTGTCGCCAGCATCCAGGCAGCCGATACAAAGTCCCAGCTTGAGGACATCTATCTGCCGTTCAAGAAGAAGCGTCGCACCAAGGCGCAGATTGCCCGCGAAGCCGGCCTGGAACCGCTGGCCGACACTCTTCTGGACGATCCCACCCGAGACCCCGAGGCCGAAGCGGCCGCTTACGTGGATGAAGGCAAGGGCGTTGCCGACACCAAGGCGGCGCTTGACGGTGCTCGCCAGATCCTGATGGAACGCTTTGCCGAAAACGCCGAGCTGGTCGGCCGCCTGCGCCGCCATGTCGAGGAACGTGGTGTCGTTCAATCGAAACTCATCGACGGGATGGCGGAAAAAGGTGCAAAATTCGCCGACTATTTCGACTATTCCGAACAATGGTCGAAGATCCCGAGCCACCGTGCCCTTGCGCTGTTCCGTGGTCGCAACGAAGGCATCCTGTCTGTCGACCTGACGGTTGATGCTGACGACGTCTCCCCTGTCCTGCCCGCCGTAAAGATGGTTGCTGACACCTATGGCATCGCTGACCGGGGCCGCCCTGGCGACAAGTGGCTTATGGAAGCTGCACGTTTCGCCTGGAAGGTGAAGCTTGCCCTGCACCTGGAACTCGACCTGATGGGTGTCCTGCGTGACAAGGCGGAAGAAGAAGCCATCCAGGTTTTTGCCCGCAACCTCAAGGATCTGCTGCTGGCAGCCCCCGCGGGCTCCAGAACCACACTCGGCCTCGATCCCGGCATCCGGAGTTCTTGCCGACATCCCCGCCGCCCAGCGCCCGGTAAAGGTCATCGTCAACGAGGCCGGTGCTTCGGTCTATTCGGCCTCGGAACTGGCGGCGAAGGAAATGCCGGATGTCGACGTTTCCCTGCGCGGCGCGGCCTCGATCGCCCGCCGCCTGCAGGACCCGCTTGCCGAACTGGTCAAGATCGAACCGAAGTCCATCGGCGTCGGCCAGTACCAGCACGACGTCAACCAGACCAAGCTGGCCCGTGCGCTGGATGCGGTTGTCGAAGACGCGGTGAATGCCGTCGGCGTTGATCTCAACACCGCCTCTCCCGCCCTGCTGTCGCGCATTTCCGGCCTGTCGGACAGTCTGGCAAAGGCGGTCGTCGAACACCGTGAAGCCATCGGCCGCTTCGACAGTCGCACCCAGCTCAAGGAAGTCCCGCGCCTCGGCGCCAAGGCTTTTGAACTCTGCGCCGGCTTTCTACGCATCAACGAAGGCAAGGAACCGCTCGACGCCTCGTCCGTCCACCCGGAAGCCTATCCCTTGGCAAAACGGATCGTGAAGGCCTGCGGCCGCGACGTGCGCCAGATCATGGGCGATGCCTCACTGCTGAAAGGCCTCGAACCGTCAGAATTCACTGACGAGAAATTCGGCCTTCCAACCGTGAAGGACATCCTGTCGGAACTGGAAAAGCCGGGCCGCGACCCGCGCCCCGAATTCAAGACCGCCACCCTTCAGGACGGCGTCGAGGAAATTTCCGACCTGAAACCGGGCATGAAGCTGGAAGGCACGGTCACCAACGTTACCAACTTCGGCGCCTTCGTAGATGTCGGCGTCCACCAGGACGGGCTGGTGCATGTCTCCCAGTTGGCGGACCGTTTCGTCGATGATCCGCACAAGGTCGTGAAGGCCGGTGATATCGTCAAGGTGACGGTCCTGGAAGTGGATGTTCCGCGCAAGCGCATCTCCATGACCATGAAGTCCCAGGCCGATTATCAGGGCCAGCGTGAGCGCGGTGGTCAGGAAAGGGGCGGCCAGAACCAGAGCGGTCCGGGGGGCCGAGGCCCCGGCGGAAAGGGGCCCGGCGGCGGCAACGGTCCGCGCGGAAATGGCCCCCGTGGTGGCGGTGCACCGAAGTCCTCCGGCGGAGACAGCGGCAACAACGCCTTGGCCGCGGCACTTGCCGCAGCGATGAACAAGAAGAAATGACGGACCGATCCAGCGGCGTTATCAGCGCCGCTGGATCAACCTGTTACTGATTTTCGTAACAGTTATCGATCCCCGAAGGCGACTGGAGCAAGAGCTGACGTCCCTTGCTGTGAACCGTGTACTGACCGTCCGTATAACGCGCGCCTGACCCTGAGACGACCTGCTCGAGCCGTCTCGGCGTGTGACCGTCAATAGTGTAGATCAGGTGGCCGTTGCCGCTTTGCACGTAGGTGGCGGTCAAAGGCAATCCTTCGGTGCACGTGTATTGCACTGTGATTGAGTCACCGGCGGCCGGCTGCGCCACATTGCCAGCTGCTGCCGGTTGATAGTTGCGCGCCGGAAAGGCATCGGTGATCTGGTAAAGGTCGGACCGCGGACCATTTCCCTGCGCATAAAGGATCATACGCCGATGCAGATCCAGCTGCAGCGTCACATTTCTTGAAGCATCGTGGAGATACACCGACCAGTCGTCTCGGCCGAATTCCTGAAAATAGAAATTCACGGTGCCGTAGACGTCCGCTTCCTGCCACTGGCCGTTTCCAACGTTTGTGAAACTGCCGCCAGAATGCCGGACGACACCAACATTCTGGCCATTCACACCAGGAGCTGCCGACAGTTGGCCACCAGGTTGCTGCGGCACCGGGTTCTGGACCTGAGGCCGGCCTCCGCAGACCTCGTATATCCCCGGGTATGGGCGCTCCGAGCAGAACAGCCCGCCCCAGTGATAGCCCGTCTGTCCGTTGCGATACCTGACCTGGAACCACTCGTATCCATTCATCATGACCCCGGTACCGGACAGGATCAAAATGGCATCCCCCTGACGGAGACTGCCGCTTTGCCCGTATTGCATACCAGGACCACTGCGAACCTTGCCGCCGTAGGATGCCCCATTCTGCGGGAAATCGGCTTCGCCATGGTCAATTTTGCCCCTCTGGCAATAGCGGGAAACTGCATTACTCTGTTTTAAAAGGAAGTCCGTTTAGGAACGGAATATGTCTCAGAAGGATCAGGAACAGGACTGGCCCAAGCAGGACATGGAGTCCGGCACGCTCACCGCGCTTGCCCACCTTTACCGCGCGGAGGTGTTTCGCAGCACACATTGGCGCACCCGCCTCGACAACACCACCAACTGGGCCGTCGTCACCACCGGCATCGCCCTGTCCGCAACATTCTCCAACAAGGAAGCCTCACCCTTGCCCATGGTGCTGGTGGGGCTGCTGGTAACTGTTTTCCTGATCTTTGAAGCTCGCCGCTACCGCTACTACAACATGTTTCGGGCCCGGGCACGGCTGATGGAGACGGACTTTTACGCGCCCATCCTCGCTGGAGGCAAAGTGCCCATGCGCGGAAGCTGGGCAACTATGCTCTCCGACGACTATGAGATGCCGCATTATCATATTTCGCTGGTCAGGGCGGCAGGACGGCGCTTGCGCAGCAACTATTCCTGGATCCTGGCGATCCAGGCTGTCGCCTACTACGGCAAGCTGGCGATACACCCCGTCCCACTGACCAGCCTTGCCGACGTGTTCCAACGGGCGGCGATAGGGCCGATCCCCGGATGGACCGTCATGCTTGCAGGTCTTGTCTTTCATACCAGCTGGGTGGTGTTTGCCATCGTGACCTTGCGGCTGGACAAGCTCTACCGGGAAAAACGCCGCTCGCCGATGCAGTCGATCTGAGACAGCCGATGTCAGCTTCGAGAAGCATGTGTCTTTTCCTCCGGCAACAGGGTGTGGTATGGGCCTCTCAGTACACTTCGGAGATTTTATGTCCTGACCTCTCGGGCACCCATCGGTGCCCATCCGCAAATCGCCTCCGGCTGCTCCGGACTGCGTTTGCCAAACCTGAAGAGAGACACCACCCGGTCGTGACCTCATGATCGGACGAGGACAATGTTATCCAAATGATCAGACCCTATGTCAGCCAGGACGCTGAACGGATCATCCATATCTGGCGCAAGGCCAGTGAATTCGCCCACCCGTTTCTGAGCGACGACTTCCACGACATGGCCGCCA
>MRWG01001007.1_pt1 | contig 21291 bp, 20 predicted proteins | sample 1013341 | NCBI WGS metagenome assembly MRWG01 (sample SAMN06117577, study PRJNA244670) | biofilm metagenome | biome: Water; feature: Cathode Biofilm; material: Biofilm; isolation source: microbial consortium enriched at the cathode of a solar microbial fuel cell | place: USA: District of Columbia ... | reverse complement strand
ATCATCTTCACGCTCTTCATGTTCATCCTGTTCGGCAACCTGCTCGGCATGCTGCCCTACAGCTTCACCTTCACCAGCCACATCATCGTCACCTTCGCCCTGGCGCTGGTGGTTTTCATCGGTGTGACGATCCTGGCCATCGTGAAGCACGGCATGCACTTCTTCTCGTTCTTCGTGCCCCCCGGCGCGCCGCTTGCCATGTGGCCGCTGCTGATCCCGATCGAGGTGATCTCCTACCTCTCGCGTCCGATCAGCCTCTCGGTCCGTCTCTTCGCCAACATGCTGGCCGGGCACACCCTGCTGAAGGTCATCGCCGGCTTCATCGGCCTGCTCGGCGTGTTCGGCATCCTGCCTTTCGCGCTGGTCGTGGCGCTGACCGGCCTGGAGATCCTCATCGCCTTCCTCCAGGCCTACGTCTTCGCCATCCTGACCTGCCTTTACATCAACGACGCCCTGCACCTGCACTAGGACTTCCGCGCAAGCCAGGGCGTTCTTCCGTCAATCCGCATTCCAGATCTTAAGTCAAAGGGAGCTTTAACAATGGAACTCGAAGCCGCGAAAGTGATCGGCGCCGGCCTGGCCGTCATCGGTGTCATCGGCTCCGGTATCGGCATCGGCAGCATCTTCTCGTCCTTCATCGTGGCGGTGGGCCGCAATCCGGCGGCGCGTGGTGAGGTCTTCACCATGACCATGCTGGGCTTCGCGCTGGTCGAAGCCATCGCGCTCTTCGCGCTGGTCATCGCGCTGCTCATCCTGTTCGGCTAAGCGCCAGGGCGGGACGGCCCGGCCGGCGGTACAGACCGCCGGCGGCGCTTCCCGCCACGGCATTCCTCCTGACAGAGTGAGAGGACGCGGGCCATGCCCCAACTCGATCCTGCCGTCTGGCCGACCCAGCTGATCTGGCTGGCGATCACTTTCATCGCCCTCTACCTGATCGTCTGGCGGGTCGCCCTGCCGCGCATCTCCGAGGTGCTCGAGGCCCGGCAGCGCAAACTCGACGACGACCTGAAGAAGGCCGCCGCCCTCAAGGACGAGGCGGAAGCCATCCTGGCCGAGTACGAGAAAATGCGTGCCGACGCCCAGGCTTCGGCCCACCAGGCGCTGCAGAAGGCGCAGAATGAGATGAAGGCCGAGGCCGAGCGCCAGGGCCACGATCTCGCCGCCCGCCTGAGCCAGCAGACCGAAGAGGCAGAAGCCCGCATCGGTGAGGCCAAGTCGGCCGCCATCGCCAGCCTGGAAGGCACGGTGAAGGAGGTTGTCGCTGCGGCGACCGAGAAGCTGATCGGCGTGAAGGCCGGCGAACAGGAAATCGCCCAGGCCGTCGGCCAAGTGATGGGAGGCAAGCGCTGATGCTGAACGATCCGACATTCTGGGTCGCCGTCGCCTTCGTCGTCTTCGCCGGCCTGATGGTGTGGAAGGCGCGCAAGCCGGTGCTGGACGGCATCGACGCCCGCGCCGAGCGCATCAAGGCCGAGCTCGACGAGGCCCAGCGCCTGCGCGAGGAGGCCCAGAAGGCGCTCGCCGAGTACAAGCGCAAGCAGCGCGACGCCGCCAAGGAGGCCGAGGAGCTGCTGGCCAACGCCAGGCACGAGGCCGACCTGCTGCGCAACCAGGCCGCCGACGACCTGAAGCAGACCCTGGCCCGCCGCGAGAAGGCCGCCCTGGAGAAGATCGCCCAGGCCGAGACCCAGGCGGTGCAGGACGTCCGCGCCAAGGCCGTCGACATCGCGATCGCGGCCACCGCCAAGCTGCTGAGCGAAAACGTCGACCCGAGCCGTGACCAGGCCATGGTCGACCAGGCCATCAAGGACCTCGGCCGCCGGCTGCACTAGGCGGCAGCTACAGTCCCCGGAACGACAAACGCCCGGTCCTCTCACGAGAGCCGGGCGTTTTACTTTACGGCCCGCCCGTCTATATCCCTAGGGTCGCCCCCCGCGCCGAAAAGAGAGACTGCCGGCCCCGATGGATTCCCTGACCCAGATCGTGCTCGGCGCCGGTGTGAGTGCTGCCGTGCTCGGCCCGAGAATCGGTCCGCGCCGAGCGGCTGTCATCGGTGCTGTGCTCGGCACCCTGCCCGACCTGGACGTGCTGTTTCCCTTCGACGACCCGGTCGATTCCTTCACTCTGCACCGCGGGCCGAGCCACTCCTTCATCGTCCAGGCCGCCGTGACACCGGTCTTCGGCGAAATTCTGATACGCCTCTTCTCGAAGCTGCGCGATCAGCGCTGGCGCGGCTACCTGGCCGTCTTCCTGGTCTTCGCGACCCACGCGGCGCTCGATGCCCTCACCATTTACGGCACCCGCCTCTTCTGGCCGCTGTTTCCCGATCCGGTCGGTGTCGGTTCGGTCTTCATCATCGACCCGCTCTACACCCTACCGCTGCTGGCGGTGACGATCTGGGCGCTCTGCCTCGCCGCCTGGACCGCGCGCTTCCGACGGGCGCTGACCGCCGCGCTGGCAATCTCAACTCTATATCTGGGCTGGAGTCTGGCCGCGCAGCAGATCGTCGAGCAGCGGTCTGCGACGATGCTCGCAGAGGCCGGCATCGCGCCGGAGCACCTGCGCGCCACGCCGACGCCCTTCAATACCCTGCTGTGGAAGGTCATCGTCCTCGACGGCGACAGCTACTTAAACCTCTACATGCCGGTTTTCGGCAGCGACACGCAGGTGACGGCTTACGTCCATCCGCGTGGCATCGGAGAGATCGCCTGCAGCAACGGCAACGAAGCCCTGGAACAATTGATCGATTTCAACGGCGGATACTTCCGCGTCGATGTCGAAGACGGAAAAATCCTGGTGTCGGATCTCCGCATGGGCCTCACGCCCAACTATGTCTTCCGCTTTGCCGTTGCCGAACAGACGCCTGAGGGCCTGGTTGCCATCCCGCCGGAGCGCCGCCCTCTGGAGCGCAGCAGCGACGGCGACCTCGACTGGCTGTTCGCCAACCTCGCCGGCGACGCGACACCGCGCCCGGCCGAAATCGACGCCATCGCCGACCTCGTGCACCCGCAGCAGGTGGTGCGGGACGCTGTCGCGCCGGCACCGGCCTGCTGAACCGGAGCCCCCTGTTCGGAGCTGCCTACTCCGCCGCCTGCTTCTGATAGGCCTCCATCGGCGGGCAGGTGCAGACCAGGTGGCGGTCGCCGGCGACGTTGTCGATGCGGCCGACCGGCGGCCAGTACTTGTCGTCGATCTCGCCGGACAGCGGGAAGAAGGCCTTGTCCTTGGGATAGGACCGGTCCCACTCCTTGAGGAACAGGTGGTGGGTGTGCGGCGCGTGGCGCAGCACGCTGTCCTCCGCCTTCACCTTGCCGGCCTCGACCTCGGCGATCTCCTGGCGGATCGCGATCATGGCGTCGCAGAAGCGGTCCATCTCGCGTTTGGCCTCGCTCTCGGTCGGCTCGATCATCAGGGTATCGGCCACCGGGAAGGACATGGTCGGCGCGTGGAAGCCGTAGTCGACCAGCCGCTTGGCGACGTCTTCCACGGTGACCCCGCACTCGCCCTTGAAGTTGCGCAGGTCGATGATGCACTCGTGCGCCACCAGCCCGTTCAGGCCCGTATAGAGCACCGGGAAGTGCGGCTGCAGGCGCTTGGCGATGTAGTTGGCGTTGAGGATCGCCATCTGCGTCGCCCGGGTCAGGCCCTCGGCGCCCATCATGGCGATGTAGGCCCAGGAGATCGTCAGGATCAGGGCCGAGCCCCAGGGCGCCGCCGAGACGGGCCCCATGTTCTCGCCGTCGCCCGCCGCCGGGTTCACACCGCGCACCACCGGATGGCCCGGCAGGAAGGGCGCGAGATGCGCGCGCACGCCGATCGGGCCCATGCCGGGGCCGCCGCCGCCGTGGGGAATGCAGAAGGTCTTGTGCAGGTTGATGTGGGAGACATCGGCGCCGATCTCGCCCGGCTTGCAGATGCCGAGCAGCGCATTGAGATTGGCGCCGTCCATGTAGACCTGGCCGCCGTTGGCATGAATGATCTCGCAGATCTCGCGGATCTTCACCTCGAAGACGCCGTGGGTCGAGGGGTAGGTCACCATGAGGGCGGCCAGCCGGTCCTTGTGCTGCTCGGCCTTGGCCTTCAGGTCGGCGACGTCGACGTTGCCCTTGGCATCGCAGTCCACCACCACGACCTCCAGTCCCGCCAGCACCGCCGAAGCCGGGTTGGTGCCGTGCGCCGAGGAGGGAATGAGGCAGATGTCGCGATGCTGAACGCCGCGGCTCTCGTGATACTTGCGGATCGTCATGAGGCCGGCGTACTCGCCCTGCGAGCCGGCATTGGGCTGCAGCGAGACGGCGTCGAAGCCGGTCGCCGCACAAAGCATGCCTTCCAGTTCGTCGAACAGCTGGTGGTAGCCCTGCACCTGGTCGAGCGGCGCGAAGGGATGGATCTCCGCGAACTCCGGCCAGGTCACGGCCTGCATCTCCGTGGTCGCGTTCAGCTTCATGGTGCAGGAACCGAGTGGAATCATCGAGCGGTCGAGCGCGATGTCCTTGGCCTGCAGCCGGCGCAGGTAGCGCAGCATCTCGGTCTCGCCGTGATAGAGATTGAAGACCGGGTGTGTGAGGTAGACGCTGGTCCGTGCCAGCGCCTTGGGAATGCCCTGCTTGGCCTGCCCGTCGAGGTCGGCCACCTGCGGCGCCTCGCTGCCGAAGGCGGCAAAGATGTCGAGCAGCTTCTGCACGTCCTCGCGCGAGGTGGTCTCGTCCAGGGAGATGCCGATCCGCCCGGCGGCAACCCGGCGCAGGTTGATGCCGGCCTCGCGCGCCTTGGCCAGCAGCATTTCGGCGCGGCCCGGCACCGAGAGGGTCAGGGTATCGAAGAAGGTATCGTTCTCCATCTTCACGCCGAAGCCCTCGAGCCCCTTGGCGAGGATGCCGGTCAGGCGCTGCACCCGGCGGGCGATACGCTCCAGACCGTCGGGGCCGTGGTAGACCGCGTAGAGCGCGGCGATCACCGCGAGCAGGACCTGCGCGGTGCAAATGTTGCTGGTCGCCTTCTCGCGGCGGATATGCTGTTCGCGGGTCTGCAGCGCCATGCGCAGGGCCGGACGGCCGGCGGAATCGACCGAGACGCCGATGAGGCGGCCGGGCACCGAGCGCTTGTAGGCGTCCTTGGTGGCGAAGAAGGCGGCGTGCGGGCCGCCGTAGCCCATCGGCACGCCGAAGCGCTGCGCCGAACCAACGACGATGTCGGCGCCCATCTCGCCCGGCGGCGTCACCAGGGTCAGCGCCAGCAGGTCGGTGGCGACCACCGCCAGGGCGCCCTGCGCGTGCAGCGCCTCGACAAGGGGGCGGATGTCGGTGAGGTGGCCGTAGCTGCCGGGATACTGCAACAGCGCGCCGAAGACCTCCCGGCCCTCCAGCTCCGTGGCGGGATCGCCGATCACCACCTCGATGCCGAGCGGCTGGGCGCGGGTCTGCACCACGGCGATGGTCTGCGGGTGGCAGTCGTGGGCGACGAAGAAGGTCTCGGACTTCGACTTGGCGACGCGGTGCGCCATGGCCATGGCCTCGGCCGCGGCGGTCGCCTCGTCGAGCAGCGAGGCATTGGCGATTTCCAGGCCGGTGAGGTCGATCACCATCTGCTGGAAGTTCAGCAGCACTTCCAGCCGGCCCTGGCTGACCTCGGCCTGGTAGGGCGTGTAGGCGGTGTACCAGCCCGGGTTCTCCAGCACGCGGCGCTGAATGACACCGGGCAGAAAGGTGCCGTAGTAGCCCATGCCGATCATCGAGGTCATGATCAGGTTGCGGTCGGCCATCTTGCGCAGGTAGCTGAGGGTGTCGCGCTCGTTACGCACCGGCGGCAGCGCCATCGGCGTGGCACTGCGAATCGCGTCCGGCACCGCCCTGTCGATCAGCTCGTCGAGCGACTTGAGCCCCAGGGATTCCAGCATGGCCGCAATCTGCGGCTCGCCCGGCCCGATGTGCCGGCGCACGAAGTCGTCGCGTTTCTCCAGCTCAGCAAGAGACGGCTGCTCGTTACTCATAAACTCTCTCCACTCGGCCCGTATGCGTGAAATTCCTGCGAGAACGACTCAGCCCTGGCCGTCGGCGAAGGCCTTGTAGGCGGCTGCGTCCATCAGCTTCTCGACCTGCGAGGGATCGCTGAGCTTCATCTTGAAGAACCAGCCGTCACCCTCGGCGTCGCTATTCACCTTGCCCGGCTCGTCGTTCAGCGCCTCGTTCACGGCGGTGACCTCGCCGTCGGCAGGCGAGTAGATCTCGCTGGCTGCCTTCACCGATTCGACCACCGCGGCCTCTTTGCCCTTCGAAAGAGTCTTGCCGACCTCCGGAAGCTCGACGAAGACGATATCGCCCAACTGTTCCTGGGCGTGGTCGCTGATCCCGACCGTCGCCTCGCCGTTCGATACCATCACCCACTCGTGGTCTTCGGTGTAACGTTTCTCGCTCATACTCTTGGTTCCCCCAGGAAATCAGCCTCTGAAAAAGTTGTGCGGCACGAAGGGCAGCGCGGCGACGCGGCAGGGCAGCGCCTTGCCGCGCACCATGGCCTGCAGCGGCGTGCCTTCCGCTGCCAGTTCCGTTGCAACATAGCCCATGGCGACCGGCGCGCCGGCGCTGGGACCGAAGCCGCCGGAGGTGACCCGGCCGACGACTTCGCCCTTGTCGTTCTGCAGTTCCGTGCCCTCGCGCACCGGCGCACGGCCTTCCGGCTGCAGCCCGACGCGGCGGCGCGACGCGCCCTCCCGCAGCTGCTTCTGCACCACGGCGGCGCCGGGAAAGCCGCCGTCCTGGCGGCGGCGCTTCTGGATCGCCCAGACGAGGTCGGCCTCGACCGGCGTGGTGGTCTCGTCGATGTCGTGGCCGTAGAGGCAGAGCCCGGCTTCCAGGCGCAGCGAGTCGCGCGCGCCCAGCCCGGCCGGTGCGACCTCCTCCTCGGCCAGCAGGCGGCGCGCCAGGGCCTCGGCGCGGTCGGCCGGCACGGAGATCTCGAAACCGTCCTCGCCGGTATAGCCGGAGCGGCTGACGAGGCAGGCGACGCCGTCGACTTCGACCGGCTTGCAGTCCATGAAGGCGAGGGTCTGCACGCCCGGCGCCAGGCGTGCCAGAACGTCGGCCGCCTTCGGCCCCTGCAGCGCGATCAGCGCGCGATCGGTCAGTTCCGTGAGCTTCACATCACCCTTGAGGCCCGCCTTCAGGTGCGCGATGTCGGCCGCCTTGCAGGCGGCGTTCACCACCAGGAACAGCCAGTCGCCCTGGTTGGAGATCATCAGGTCGTCGAGGATGCCGCCGGCGTCGTTGGTGAAGAAGGAATAGCGCTGGCGGCCGGGCGCGAGCCCGGCGAGATCGGCAGGCACCAGCGCCTCCAGCGCGGCGACGCGATCGGCACCTTCGAGACGAAGCTGCCCCATGTGGGAAACGTCGAAGAGCGCCGCGGCTTCACGCGCCTGCTTGTGTTCCGCCATGATCCCGGCGGGATACTGCACCGGCAGGGCATAGCCGGCGAAGGGCACGATCTTGCCGCCCAGTTCCTGGTGCAGTGCGTGGAGAACAGTCTGCTTCGGTCCGCTCGCGCTGGTGTCGTCCACCCGGAGGCTCCTTCGACAAAAGTCATTGCACCAGTGCCACCCCTGGAGGTGACCCGGCCCCTTCTGTCGTGGATACCTGAGAGATTCATCGCCCTGCCGGCAAAGCCGTCGCGCGATTTACTCCTTCGGTGTGACACGCCCGGCTGTAGAGATGGCCGGGCGCGGCCGCTTTCCAGAAGCGCCTCTCCCTTGCGGTCCTTTTGCCTGAGAGTTTCCGGGGCGGTTGCTCCTTCGGCGCCGGTCTGTTGTGGAGACCGGTCTCTCCCGCAGGGGATCAAAGGCAAAAGACGATCGACCTGTGATCGACCGTCCTGCTGCAACACCGAAGTTAGAGCATTTTCCGACCCGATTGAAGCAATTCTGTTTGCGAGGGACGGGCGCCCGGCAAATTTCAACCAGCCGAATCTTTAGCGTCGGCGCCCTGCGCCCGGTAGCGCGCCACGAGATCGTCGAGGCTGTCGGGCTGGCGCGGGTAGCAGAGGCTGTCCGGCGGCAAGGTGACCCAGCCCTGCTTGCTGTCGGTCCACAGATGGCCGACCGGGCGCAGGCCCGAGGTGTCGTCGAGGCTGCCGGCCCGGAGGTTGGTGAAGCCGCCGCCGCGCGACGAGCTGTGGAACACACGGCTGCCGCAGGTCGGGCAGTGGAAGCCCTCCACCTTGCGGCCGCTCTCGGCCTGGCGCGACCAGCCCTGCGGCGCACCCTGCAGCAGGCGGAAGGCCGCCGAGGGCACCACCATCGACATGCCGAAGCCGCTGGACGACTGTTTCTGGCATTCCCGGCAGTGACAGCAATAGAAGGTCTGCACCTGGGAGAGGTCGACCTCGTAGCGCAGCGCCCCGCATTGGCAGCCACCCCGGGCCCAGCCGGCCTGCTTCGCCTGCGCGGCCACGGCGGCGCCCGCCTCCGCCTCAGTAATTCGCCCGGTTGTACTCGAGCTCTTCGGGGCTCAGCTCCAGGCCGACATAGATGCGATAGTTGCCGCCGGTTTCATTGGCCCGCAGGGTGATGACCTGGCCGATCTCCTCCAGCCCGGAGACCCGCGTCCGGTTGCCCGGGAAGGGAATCGCGATGTCGAAGCTCTCGCGCGCCAGCACGGTCTCGTTCTGCGCTACCGCCACGAAATAGTTGATGTTGGCCAGGCGGTCGTTGTTGGCCGGCCCGCGCTGCGCGACCACCTCCACCTGCAGGTCGACGTCCAGCACGTTGTCGTCGTACTCGCAGACCAGCCGGCCCGCCTGGATCGAGGCCTCGAAGAGGACGTCGGTGAGATCGCGCCCGGGCCCGCTGAACTTCACCTGGCGCGAGGCATCGGTCAGCACCACGGCCTGCGGGCAGGGCCGCGTCTCGGCTTCGCCCGCACAGGCGGCGAGCAGCGGGAGGCCGGCCAGCCCCATCAGGAGCACGGCAGGGCGGCAGGGAACGCGGCGGCGGAGGGAGCGCAGGGAAAGGGAGATCATGAGGGCTCGCTTCTTGGCAAAAGTCAGATTCGGCTAGAGCTTCGAATGGCTGCCGTCGCAGAGCGGCTGGCGCCCTGTCGCCTTGCAACCGCAGAAAAAGACAACCTTGCTGGCGCTCGCTTCGTAGGGAACGGGGGCAAGTCCGGTCCCACTGTGCGAGCCGTCGCAGAACGGCTGCTTGGCGCTGCGTCCGCAGGCGCACCAGAAGTACTTCTTTCCGGCCTCCACGGAAACCTTGTAAGGCTCCTTCTGGGCGGGAATCGGGTCGGTCATGAACCTTCCTTCCACTGGCGTGCCGATCCGGCGTGCGGTATGTCTGTCGCCGGTTGCCGCTGCCGGCCGCGGTACAGCCGGATAGGCGGGTTTTCTCATTCGTCTGCCGGACTTTAGGGAACCCGCGGCGGCGCGACAAGGGGGCCGCCCCCTGGCTTCCGGGACGCTTTCGGGGGCTGCGGCCGGCGTTTCGGGACCGAAACAGGCCTTGCGGAGCGGGCGCCACGCCCCCACCCTAGGGCTTGGAAGATCCGCAGACAGCGCCGACCCGGGCCCCGATTCGGCTCCGGACACCGCCAAGACCGGCATGAGACAGGATATCCTTGGGATGAGTAAACAACCGCTCACCGTGCTCCTCGCCAACCCGCGCGGCTTCTGTGCCGGGGTGGAGCGGGCCATCGCCATCGTCGAGCGGGCGCTGGAGCAGTACGGCGCCCCCGTCTACGTGCGCCACGAGATCGTCCACAACCGCTTCGTGGTCGAATCGCTGGAGGCCAAGGGCGCGATCTTCGTCGAAGAGCTCAACGAGGTGCCCGAAGGCGTGCCGGTGATCTTTTCCGCCCACGGCGTGCCCAAGGAGATCCCCAGCGAGGCCGAGCGGCGCCACCTTTTCTACCTCGACGCCACCTGCCCGCTGGTCAGCAAGGTCCACCGCGAGGCGGAGCGCCACGAGCGCCATGGCCGCCAGATCCTGCTGATCGGGCATGCCGGCCACCCGGAGGTGATCGGCACCATGGGCCAGGTCCCGGAGGGCGCGATCCTGCTGGTCGAGGACGTGCAGGAGGCGGAGAAAGTCCAAGTCGAGAATCCGACGAACCTCGCCTACATCACCCAGACGACGCTCTCGGTCGACGACACCAGCGAGATCATTGCGGTGCTGAAGCGGCGCTTCCCGCGGATTCACGGCCCCAAGAAGGAAGACATCTGCTACGCGACCACCAACCGCCAGGAAGCGGTGAAGGCGATCGCGCGCAGCTGCGATGCCCTGCTGGTGGTGGGCGCGCCGAATTCCTCCAACTCCCAGCGCCTGGTCGAGGTGGCCAGCCGCGAGGGCTGCCCGCGCGCCATCCTGGTGCAGCGCGCGGCGGACATCGACTGGTCGATGCTGGAGAACATCGAGCGGCTCGGCATCACCGCCGGCGCTTCGGCCCCGGAGGTGCTGGTCGAGGAGGTCGTCGGCGCCTGCCGCGAGCGCTTCGAGGTGACCCTGCAGAATGTCAGCGGGGTCGTCGAGGACGTCATCTTCAAGCTGCCCAAGGAACTGACCAGCAAGGCCGCCGCCGTCTGACACCGCCCTCCGCCCGCCTCGCACTGCCGCTGTCCCTGTCGCCATGGCCGTTTACACGGAAGTCTCCGCTGAAGACATCGAAGGCTTCGTCGCCGAGTACGAGCTCGGCGACGTGCTCTCCTTCAAGGGCATCGCCGAGGGCGTGGAGAACTCCAACTACCTGCTGCAGACCGACAAGGGCAGCTTCATCCTGACGCTCTACGAGAAGCGCGTCGATGCCGGCGACCTGCCCTTCTTCCTCGGCCTGATGGAGCACCTCGCCGAGCACGGCATCAGCTGCCCGGTGCCGCTTCACGCCCGCGACGGCAAGGCGCTGCGCCAGCTCTGCGGGCGGCCGGCCGCCCTGGTCACCTTCCTGGAGGGCTTGTGGCCGCGGCGCATTCAGCCCTTTCACTGCGCCGCCCTGGGCCGTGCCCTGGCGCAGATGCACCTGGCCGGCGCCGACTACGAACTGCGCCGCGAGAACGCGCTCTCCGTCGCCGGCTGGCGGCCGTTGCTGGAAGCCTGCCGCGGGCGCGCCGACGAGGTGAGGCCGGGACTTGCCGACGCCCTGGAGCGCGAGCTCGCGATCCTCGAGCAGAGCTGGCCCGACGATCTGCCCGCCGGCGTCATTCATGCCGATCTCTTTCCCGACAACGTGTTCTTCCGCCACGAGCGGCTGAGCGGCCTGATCGACTTCTACTTCGCCTGCAACGACGCCTTCGCCTACGACCTGGCGATCTGCCTCAATGCCTGGTGTTTCGAGCAGGACAATGCCTTCAACGTCACCAAGGCCCGCATGCTGCTGCAGTCGTACAGCCGCGAGCGGGCCTTCTCCGAGGCCGAGCTGGCGGCGCTGCCGCTGCTGGCGCGCGGCTCCGCCCTGCGCTTTCTGCTGACCCGCCTCTACGACTGGCTGCACCATCCCGAGGGCGCCTTCGTGAAGCCGAAGGATCCGCTGGAGTACTGGAAAAAACTGCAGTTCCATCAGCAGGTCCACGGCCCCGGTGCCTACGGCCTGGACCTCAAGGCATCCTGATGGCGGAAGGCCAGCGCGTGGAGATCTTCACCGACGGTGCCTGCTCGGGCAATCCCGGCCCGGGTGGTTGGGGTGCCGTGCTGCGCTACGGTGCGACGGAGCGGGAGCTGAGCGGCGGCGAGACAGCGACCACCAACAACCGCATGGAAATGATGGCGGCCATCGAGGCGCTGGAGGCGCTGAAGCGCCCCACCACCGTCGACCTTTACACCGACAGCACCTACCTGCGCGACGGCATCATGAAGTGGATCCATGGCTGGAAGCGCAACGGCTGGAAGACCGCCGCGAAGAAGCCGGTGAAGAACGTCGACCTCTGGCAGCGCCTGGAAAGGGCGCGCGCGTCGCATGAGGTCACCTGGCACTGGGTGAAGGGCCATGCCGGGCATCCGGAGAACGAGCGTGCCGACGCGCTGGCGCGCGGCGCGATCGAACGGCTGCGCTGACCGGCCGCCCGCGAAAACGGCGGCCCGAAGGCCGCCGTCGCTGAATTCACCGATGCTGTGACTACGTTACAGCGTGGCGAGCACCGCCTCGGCGCTGGACACCTCGAAGGCGCCCGGCTCTTCCACATGCAGGCCGGTCACCTTGCCGTCGTCGACCACCATGGCGAAGCGCTTCGAGCGGATGCCCAGGCCCGCACCGCTGGCGTCCAGTTCCAGGCCGATGGCCTTGGCGAAGGTCCCGTTGCCGTCGGCCAGCATCTGCACCTTGTCGCCGACTTTCTGGTCCTTGCCCCAGGCATCCATCACGAAGGCGTCGTTGACCGACACGCAGGCGATGGAATCGATGCCTTTGGCCTTGAAATCACCCGCCTTCTGCACGAAGCCCGGCAAGTGCTTGGCCGAGCAGGTCGGAGTGAAGGCGCCCGGCACCGAGAACAGCACGACCTTCTTGCCCTTGAAGATTTCGTCTGTGGAAACTTCCTGAACACCGTCGGCCGTCTTCACACGGAACGCGGCGCTGGGAATGCGGTCGCCAACCTGGATCGTCATGGTGAGATTTCCCCTGAATTGAACGCCCCCTACCCTGTCGGGGAGCTGTGATTATCGCCTGCGGTCACTCTCGGACCGTGCTGCCCCAGAAGATAGAGCGACCTCCGTCCTATTCCAAGGCCGCAGCTACTGCGCCGAGGAAAGCGCACCGCCCGGCGCGGAAGCCCGGCCGATCGCAGCGAGGACAGCGTCGCGGGTGAGAATCTCCGGCAGCGCGATGCCCTGCGGCGCGCCGGGGCCGTAAACCGCGTTGAAGGGGATGCCGTAGCGCCCGAAACCCGCCAGATAATCGGAAATTGCGTCGCTGGGCAGGGTCCAGTCGCCGCGCATCCGCACGACACCGGGGGCCGTGAGGCTGTCGCTCACCGCGGTGCTGGTCAGCACCAGCTTCTTGTTCACCTGGCAGGTGATGCACCAGTCGGCGGTGACGTCGACGAAGACCACCTGCCCCTCGGCCACCAGGCCGGCGATGGCGGCGGCATCGAGCGGGCGCCAGGCGAGCGCCGTTTCGCTCTGCTGGCCGGTCGTGGCCGGCGGGACCGCGACACCGGCCGGCAGGGCGAAGGCGGCCAGGGCCAGCAGGCTGGCCAGCGCCGGCGTCGCGAAGTGCAGCCGGGGGGCCAGGTTCGGGCCCGCCCAGAGCACCAGGCCAAGCCCGAGCAGCAGGCCGGCGGTCAGGGAGGCGCCCAGCACGCCGACCTGGGCGGCCAGCACGGTGATGAGCCAGACCGCCGTGGCCGCCAGCAGCAGGCCGAGGAAACGGCGCAGCCAGACCATCCAGGCGCCCGGCCGCGGCAGCCACGCGACCAGCCGCGGCGCCGCCGCGACCAGCAGGTAGGGCAGCGCGAGGCCGAGGCCCAGCGTGGTGAAGATGAGGAAGATCTCCAGGGCGCCGCGCGACAGGGCGAAGCCCACCGAGGTACCGAGGAAGGGGGCCGAGCAGGGCGTCGCCAGCAGGGTCGCCAGGGCGCCGGTGGCGAAACTGCCCGCCAGGCCGTGGCGGTCGCCTTCTCCGCTCCCCTGTGCGGCGAGGCGCCCGATGAAGCCGGGCAGCGGCACCTCGAAGAGGCCGAGCAGGTTGTAGGCGAAGAGCGCCATGACCACGGCCAGCGCGGAGAGGAACAGCGGCTGCTGGAACTGGATGCCCCAGCCGACCGCCAGACCGGCGGCCTTCAGCCCCACCGCGAGGCCGGCCAGCACCAGGAAGGAGGACAGGATGCCGGCGGCCGAGGCGAGGAAGCTGGCGCGCACGGCGCCACGGGCGCGGCCGCCCTGCTGCACCACCGAGAGCAGCTTCAGCGAGAGCACCGGCAGCACGCAGGGCATGAGGTTGAGGATCAGGCCGCCGAGCAGCGCCAGGCCGAGGATGCCGGCAAGGCCGGCGAGGTCCACAGGTGGAGCCTCAGGCGGTGCCGCAAAGCGGGCGACGGTTGCGTGTTCGATCCCGCGCGCGCCGTCGGTCACCGTCACCGTGACCGGCTTGCCCTCCAGCACGCTGCCCGTGGCAGGTCCGTTCACTGTGGCGACCAGGCGGACCTCGCGGCCGCTGTCGGCCAAGGAGACTTCCGGCACACCGAAGAGGAAGCCGGGCGGCGCCTCCACCAGCAGGTCCGGCGCATCGAAGGGCCGCTGCGAGCGCGCGGTCACCGCGAGCTTCGGCGCCGCCAGCGAGCCGGTGAGGCTCACGTCGACGATCTCCAGGCCGCGCTCGGCGCCGAGCCCCGGGACCTGGCTGCTGAAGCTGTCGATCAGGAAAGCCTGGGGCGCCCGGGCGCCATCGCCGGGCGGCAGGTCGAAGGCGATCTCGGCCGTGTAGGGGATGCAGATTTCTTCGCAAATGAGGTAGTCGACCTTTGCGCGCAGGCCGAGCGGCGCATCCGGCCGTTCCAGGCGTGCCGTGATCGGCAGCACCACCTGGCCGCCGTAGCCGAAGGTCTCCAGCCCGAAGAGCGAGAAGCGGTGCGGCACCGGCCAGGCGATATCGGCGCCGGCCAGATTCTCGGATCCGCTCCAGTCGACCCGCGGCGGCAGGCCGGCATCGCCGGGCGAGCGCCAGTAGATCTTCCAGCCGGGCTGGAGGTCGAATTCCAGGCCGAGATCGATAGTGTCACCGGCAACCGATTGCTGGGCGCTGATCAGGCGCAGGCGGGCCTGCGCCTCCTCGGCCCAGGCGCTGGCGGCCGCTCGGGCGTCCGATGCCGCCGCCAGTCCTGCGAGCAGCACCAGCAGGCCGCCGAAGGCAGCCCTGAAAACCTCTGAATTCCATCGACAAAGGCGCATTTTCACCCGCATTGGGGGCCGCATTCCGGGCCGGGTCCGCGGCGGCGGCCGCCCCGTTCTTGGGCATATAACCGGCCCAGGCCCGAATATCCAGCCACCGGCCCGCCCCCCTCACAAGAACGTGTGACGGCTTGACCGTCAAGTTTCCGCCAATCGCTCAGCGGCCTTGAGGCAAGTCTCTGGTGAAGATCGCAAAAAAGCACGGAAGGCGCATTGTCGCCGGCGCGCCGGGCGGCTAGATTCCCTTGCTATGCAGGAAAGCGAATACCTGACCGGCCAACTCCTCATCGCCATGCCCGGCATGCGCGATTCCCGCTTCGCCCGCACGGTGATCTACGTCTGCGCGCACCACCCCGACGGGGCCATGGGGCTGGTCATCAACCGGCTGGTCGGCGCCATCACCTTTCCCGACCTGCTGGCCCAGCTTGGCATCGGCCCGCCGTCGGTCGAAGACGAGATCCGGGTGCATTTCGGCGGCCCGGTGGAGTCCGGCCGCGGCTTCGTCCTGCATTCCGGCGAGTACCGCCAGGACAGCACGCTGCTGGTCGACGACGCCATGGCGCTGACCGCGACGGTCGACATTCTGCGCGACATCGCCGCGGGCCAGGGCCCGCGCCGCAAGCTGCTGGCGCTCGGCTACGCCGGCTGGGGCCCCGGCCAGCTCGATTCGGAGATCCAGGCCAACGGCTGGCTCCACGTGGCGCCCGACGAGGAACTGGTGTTCGACGACTCCCTAGACAACAAGTGGGAGCGCGCCATCGGCAAGCTGGGCGTCGACGTCTCCATGCTGTCGGGCGACGCCGGCCACGCCTGAAGCGCTACTGAAAACCTAAAGTCGCGGATCGTCGCGCAGCATCTCGAACAGCAGGTGGTCCTGCCACTTGCCGTTGATGCGCAGGTATTGCCGCGCGTAGCCTTCCTGGCGGAAACCCACCTTCAGCAGCAGGCTGCGGCTGGCGTCGTTGTGCGGCAGACAGGCCGCCTCGACGCGGTGCAGCGCCAGTTCCTCGAAAGCGAACTCGACCACCGCCGAGACCGCCTCGCTCATGAAGCCCTGGCGCGCGAAGCGCTCGCCGATCCAGTAACCGATGCTGGTCGCCTGCGCCACGCCCCGGCGCACGTTGGAAAGCGTCACGCCGCCCATCAGCGCGTTGTCCGAAAGCCGGTGAACCAGGAAGGAAAAGCCGGTGCCGCGCCGCCATTCCAGATTATAGGCCTTGAGGCGGCGACGAAAGGCGTGGCGCGTCAGGGCATCATGCGGCCAGGTCGGCTCCCAGGGCGCGAGGAAATCCCGGCTCTCCTCGCGCAACCCGACCCAGGCCTTCCAGTCCGCCATGCGCGGCGGCAGCAGGTAGATGCGCGGCCCCTCGAGGCGGATTGACTGGGGGCTGTCGCCGCGAAAGACCGTGAACAGCATGACCCCGGCCTCCCGTCAGCCCAGACGCGCCGCGATGCGCTCGGCGCTCTCGAGATGCGCCAGCGGCCCGATGGCGGTCACCGTCGGCGCAGACTTCAGGAGGTTTGCAGCCACACGTTCCACATCCTCGACGGAAACGGTGGCGATCTTTTCCAGAATTTCCTCGACAGGCAGCGGGCGGCCGTAGATCAGCAACTGCTGAGCCAGGTGTTCGGCCCGGTTGCTGGAGCTCTCGCGGCCCATGAGCACAGAGGCGCGCATCTGGGCGCGGGCACGCTCCAACTCCTCCTCGGAGATGCCCTTGGTCAGCTTGGTCAACTCGTCGCAGACCACCGGAACCAGTTCGCGAATCTCCTGCGTGCCGGTGCCGGCGTAGATGCCGAAGAGGCCGCCGTCGAGAAAGGCCGAGTGGAAGGAGTAAACGGAATAGACGAGGCCGCGCTTTTCGCGCACCTCCTGAAACAGCCGCGACGACATGCCGCCGCCGAACAGCATCGAAAGCGCCAGGAGCGCCTGGTAGTCGTCGTCCAGATAGCCGACGCCGTCGAAGCCGAGTAGCAGGTGGACCTGCTCCAGCTCGCGGTTCTCGCGGCGGTCACCGCCACGGTAGTCGGCGGCATCCGTCGCGCCGTTGCAGGAGAAGTTCTCGTGCACGAAGGCTCCGCCCACCATCTCGACGAAGCGGTCGTGCTCGATCTGGCCGGCGGCGGCCACCACCATCTGCTGCGGGCCGTAGTGGCCGTGCAGATAATCCCACAGCGCCGTGCGGCCCAGGCCGCCGACCGTGTGGCTCTCTCCCAGCACCGGACGGCCCAGCGCCTGACCCGGGTAGGCGGTTTCCTGGAAGTAGTCGAAGACGATGTCGTCTGGCGTGTCGTAGGCCTGCCCGATCTCCTGCAGCACGACCGCGCGCTCGCGCTCCAGCTCCTCTTCCAGGAAAGTCGGGTGCTGCAGGATGTCGGAGACGATGTCGAGGGCCAGGGGGGCGTCCTCCGCCAGCACCTTGGCGTAGAAGGCCGTGTTCTCGCGGCTGGTGTAGGCGTTCAGGTGGCCGCCGACGGCCTCGATCTCTTCGGCGATGTCCTGCGCCGAGCGCCGCTCGGTACCCTTGAAGGCCATGTGTTCCAGCAGGTGCGCGATCCCGTTCAGCTCGGCCGCCTCGTGGCGCGTGCCGGCGCCGATCCAGGCGCCGAGCGACACCGTCGCCGTCGGCATGGAATCCGTGGCGACCGTCAGGCCGGAAGGCAGCTTGGTGACCTCGATGCTCATGCCGCGCCCTTGGCACGCGACTTCGCGCTTTGAGGTGGGTTCTGCCGCCTGTCGCGGATGAAGTCCTGCAAGGCCACCAGGTCATTGGGCAGCGTCATGCAACGCTCCTCGCGATCGTAGAGGTCGGCGAGGCGCGGCGGCAGCTCGGGCCGCAGACCCGAAGCCTTCTCCACCGCGTCGGGAAACTTCGCCGGATGAGCCGTGGCCAGGGCGACGACGGCGGCGATCTCCGGCCGCACTTCGCGGCGCGCTGCCACCGTGGCGATGGCACTGTGCGGATCGAGCAGTTCGCCGCTCTCGGCGAGACGCCGGGCAATCTCCGCCGAGGTCTCGTCGTCATCGAAGCGCTGCGCATCGAACAGGCGGCGCAGACGCTGGTGCTCTTCGGCGGTGACGGAGAACTCACCCGACTGGCGGAAGCTCTGCATCACTCGCCGCACCTGGGCACCGTCGCGCTGGAAGACATCGAACAGCAGGCGCTCGAAGTTCGAGGAGATCTGGATGTCCATCGACGGCGAAATGGTCGGGCTGACACCGGCGGTCCGCATGCTGCCGCTTTCGAAGAAACGCGTGAGGATGTCGTTCTTGTTGGAGCCGACGATAAGCTGGGCCACCGGCAGGCCCATGCGCCCCGCGCCGTAGGCGGCATAGACGTTGCCGAAGTTGCCGGTCGGCACCGAGAAGGCAACGGCGCGGTCGGGCGCGCCCAAGGCGACGCCGGCGACGAAGTAATAGACGATCTGGGCCATGATGCGCGCCCAGTTGATGGAGTTCACCGCCGAAAGGTTCATGTCGTCGCGAAAGGCGAGGTCGTTGAACATCGCCTTCACCTGGTCCTGGCAGTCGTCGAAAGTGCCTTCCAGGGCGATGTTGTGCACGTTGGGTGCCAGCACCGTGGTCATCTGGCGGCGCTGCACCTCGGACACCCGTCCCTTCGGGTGCAGCATAAAGACGTCGACCTGCGCGCGATCCCGCAGCGCCTCGATGGCGGCCGAACCGGTGTCGCCGGAGGTCGCGCCGACCACCGTAACGCGTTCGCCGCGCTCAGCCAGCACATGGTCGAAGAGGCGCCCCAGAAGCTGCAGCGCATAGTCCTTGAAGGCCAGGGTGGGACCGTGGAACAGCTCCATCAGCCAGGTGCGGTTGTCGAGCTGCTTCAGCGGCGCCACGGCGGCATGCTCGAAGCCGGCGTAGGTCTCCTCCAGGATGCGCTTCAGGTCGGCGTCGGAGAGAGTGCCGGCGACGAAGGGCCGGATCACGGCGAAAGCCACCTCGGCGTAGGGCCTGCCGGCCAGAGCGCGGATCTCCTCGGGCGAGAACTGCGGCCAGCTCTCCGGCAGGTAGAGACCGCCGTCACGCGCCAGCCCGGCGAGCAGCACCTCGTCAAAGGAGAGAACCGGGGCGTCGCCCCGGGTCGAGACATACTTCATCAAAAAGGGCCCAAAATCGCGGATCGCGGAAGGGCTAATCTAGACACGGCGGAGGGGGTGCCGCAACCCGCGGCACCCCCAACCCTGCCGTCGCCGTTAACCCTGATCCGGGCGTTCAGTCCATCTCCCGTCCGCGCTCCCTTGGCCAAGCAATGCCACAGCGAGGGGCGGCGACCGGAAGGGATGCCAGAAAAAGAAAGGCCCGCCACGCGGCGGGCCTTTCGGCTTTGCTTTTCGGAGCTATCGGCAGGTCTTAATCGGCCGGCCCGGCCCCCGGCGTGTCGCGGCCCCGATCGGGCGTGTCCCGGTCGCGATCGGGTGTATCGCGGCCACGGTCGGGCGTGCCGCGGTCCTGGTCGCCGTCGCGCTGACTCTCGAAAACGCGCACCAGTTCGTTGTACTCGCAGGTCACGCTCGGGGCATCGAAGCTCGAGACGACCTCGTTCGGCGCGATTACACGCACACGGAAGCTCTGCTTGCTGAGTCCCTTCGAGGGGTCGCTCTTGGCGGTGCCGAAGAGGCGCTCGAAGAAGTCGGGCTCGTAGTCCGGCTCGCTCGGCTGCGTCGGCGCGCTGAAGGCGAGAGGCTCGGCGCCGCCCTCCTCCACGTCCTTGTGCAGCGCGATTTCGTGCTCGATCCGGGCGGCGAAGTCGCCGTCGCCCTTGCGCTGCGTCGCGGCCTCGAAGACCTGCGAGACGCGGCCGTCGAGGGTCTCGATCTGATACGCCAGCTTGCCCGGCGCCGCGGCGCCGAGGTTGACCTTCAGCATCAGGCTCTGCGGGCAGGAGCCCGCAAGCTTCATCGGCAGCACCTCAAGACCCGCCGAGGAAGCGGCGAAAACGTCGCCACGCGCGGACAGCTGGGCCGCCGCCTCGGCGATGGCCTCACCGGTGGCATTCTGCTGGGGGGCATTCTGCGGGGCGGCCTGGACGCCGCCGCAAAGAGTCAGGGCCAGGGTCGAGGCCAGAAGTCCCTTGGAAACGTACTGTTTGAACATCGGTTTTCTCCACATCCCTATGAGTTGGTTGCTCATAGGTCGCGGAGGGCCGCTTTATGGTTCAAAAAGTCCTAAGAAAGCCGCAAATTACCATTAAATTGTTGATTTAAAACGGTTATGGAAGGTACCGCGCCTTCAGGTGGGCCTTGAAGACCGCCGGATCGAGCGGCTTGCCGGTGGCCTTTTCGACGATCTCCTCGAAGCCGGCCGAGGAGGCCTGGGCGTGGACATGCTCGGCGAGCCAGCCCATCAGCGGGGCGAAATCGCCCTTTGCCAGAGCCCCGGGGATCTCCGGGCGGGCCGCCTTGGCCGCGGCGAAAAGCTGCGCCGCGGTCATCGCCCCCAGGGTGTAGGTCGGGAAGTAGCCCCAGGCGCCGTCGTACCAGTGGATGTCCTGCAGGCAGCCCAGGCGGTCGTCCGGCGGCGAGATGCCGAGCAGCTCCTTGAGGCCCTTGTTCCACTCGGTGGGCAGCGCCTCCAGTTCCATGTCGCCGTCGATCAGCGCGCGCTCCAGGCGGTAGCGCAGGATGACGTGGGAGGGATAGGTCACCTCGTCGGCGTCGACACGGATGAAACCGGGCTCCACCGCATTGTAGTGGCGCAGCAGGTTGTCCGCTTCCCAGGCCGGGCCTGAGCCGCCGAAGGCCTCGCGGGCCAGGGGCGTCAGGTAGCTGACGAACTCGCGGCTGCGGCAGGCCTGCATCTCGACCATGAGGGACTGGCTCTCGTGCATCGCCATGCCACGCGCCTCGCCGACCGGCTGCAGGCGCCAGTCCCGGGGCAGGCCGCGCTCGTACATGGCGTGGCCGGTCTCATGCAGCACGCCCATGATGGAGGTGGTGAAGTCGTTCTCGTCGTAGCGCGTGGTGATGCGCACGTCGTCGGGCACGCCGCCGCAGAAGGGGTGCAGCGAGGTGTCGAGGCGGCCGTGCTCGAAGTCGAAGCCGACGGCGGCCATCAGCTTGCGGGCCAGCGCCTCCTGCTTCTCGCGCGGGAAAGGCCCCTCCAGCGGCAGGGCCGGGGTCTGCGCCCGCTGCCGAGACAGCACGTCGTCGAGGAAGCCGGGCAGGAAGTCGGCCACCTGGGCAAAAATCTCATCGATGCGCGCCGACTTGCCGTCGGGCTCGTACTGGTCGAGCAGGGCGTCGTAGAGCGAGCAGCCAAGGCGCTCGGCCTTGGCGGTGCCGGCCTGGCGGGTCAGGTTCAGCACCTCCTTCAGGGCCGGCAGCACGGCCTTGAAGTCGGCGGCGGGCCGCGCCTTGCGCCAGATCATCTCGCAGCGCTTGCAGGCCTTGGAGAAGGCCTCGACGAGGTCGCT
>MRWG01001006.1_pt1 | contig 21302 bp, 22 predicted proteins | sample 1013341 | NCBI WGS metagenome assembly MRWG01 (sample SAMN06117577, study PRJNA244670) | biofilm metagenome | biome: Water; feature: Cathode Biofilm; material: Biofilm; isolation source: microbial consortium enriched at the cathode of a solar microbial fuel cell | place: USA: District of Columbia ... | reverse complement strand
TATCAGCCGACGCTGGCCACCGACATGGGCACCCTGCAGGAGCGCATCACCTCCACCAACAAGGGCTCGATCACCTCGGTGCAGGCCATCTACGTGCCGGCCGACGACCTGACCGACCCGGCGCCGGCGACGTCCTTCTCGCATCTGGACGCCACCACGGTGCTGTCGCGTCAGATCGCGGAGCTGGGCATCTACCCGGCGGTGGACCCGCTCGATTCGACCTCGCGCATTCTCGATCCGCGCGTCGTCGGCGAGGAGCACTACGAGGTTGCCCGCCGGGTGCAGGAAGTGCTGCAGCGCTACAAGGCGCTGCAGGACATCATCGCCATTCTGGGCATGGACGAGCTCTCGGAAGAGGACAAGCTGGTCGTCGCCCGCGCGCGCAAGATGCAGCGTTTCCTGTCGCAGCCGTTCCACGTCGCCGAGGTCTTCACCAATACCCCGGGCGTCTTCGTGGACCTGGAAGAGACCGTCCGCGGCTTCAAGGAAATCCTGGAAGGCAAGCACGACGACCTGCCGGAGAACGCCTTCTACATGGTCGGCACCATCGGCGAGGCGCTGGACAAGGCGAAGAAGCTGGCCGCCGAGGCGGCGTAGGACAGAGGTCCTGCCCGTGCAGCGTCCGTCGCCATCCGATCAGGGAGCGTAGACAGTGGCCGACAAGATCAACTTCGAGCTGGTTTCGCCCGAGCGGCTGCTCGCCACGGTCGAGGCCGAGATGGTGGTGGTACCCGGCACCGAGGGCAATTTCGCTGTGATGCCCGGCCATATGCCGCTGGTGTCGACGCTGCGCCCTGGCGCGCTGGAGATCTACGAGGACGACGGTGGGGCGCCTTCCGCCCGCTATTTCGTCGCGGGCGGCTTTGCCGAAGTGGCGCTGGACAGCTTCACCGTCCTGGCCGAGACGGCGATCCCGCTGGAGGATCTCAGCCGCGATCACCTGGATCAGGAAATCCAGAACGCGCGCGAGGATCTTGAGGATGCCGGCGACGACGAGGAGAAGCGCACGGCGATCGAGGAGAAACTGTCGCAGCTGGAGGACATCAAGGGCGTCCTCGGCAGCGACACGACCATGATCCCCTGACGCTCCGCGTCTTCTGCAACCGATCCGGGGTCCGGCGTTCGCGCCGGGCCCCTTTTCGTTTCGGCCCCTGGCCGGGCGGTCAGGTGAGACCGATCAGCGTCACTGCGCCGACGATGATCAGATAGGCGGCGACGATGTAGTTGAGCAGCCTGGGCGCGATCAGGATGGCGATGCCGCCGATCAGGGCGATCAGACCTTCGACAAGCGTGGGCGAGATGTACATGGCGGATTCCCCCGTTCTCGTTCTTCGACAGACGTGTCGGGGGGATATATGGGGCCGCGGGAGCCGAAGCGCAAAGCGCGCGCCGGCGCGGTGTCAGGAAACCAGCGCGCCCGTGGTCCTGCGCCGGCGGCGGGGCTGCGGGTTTGCGGCCCCCGTGTCGTCATCGAACAGTTCCGCCAGCTTCTCCATCATCGCGCCGCCGAGCTGCTCGGCGTCGACGATGGTGACGGCCCGGCGATAGTAGCGGGTCACGTCATGGCCGATGCCGATGGCGATGAGTTCGACCGGCGAGTTCTTCTCGATCCATTCGATGCTCTGGCGCAGGTGGCGGTCGAGGTAGTTGCCTGCGTTCACCGAAAGCGTGGAATCGTCGACCGGGGCGCCGTCGGAGATGACCATCAGGATGCGCCGCTGCTCCGGCCGCGCCATCAGGCGGTCATGCGCCCAGCCAAGCGCCTCGCCGTCGATGTTCTCCTTCAGCAGCCCCTCGCGCAGCATCAGGCCGAGGTTCTTGCGCGCCCGTCGCATGGGCGCGTCGGCCGGCTTGTAGACGATGTGGCGCAGGTCGTTCAGCCGGCCCGGGTTGGGCGGCTTGCCGGCCGCCAGCCAGCTTTCCCGCGACTGCCCGCCCTTCCAGGCGCGCGTGGTGAAGCCCAGGATCTCGACCTTCACCGCGCAGCGCTCCAGCGTGCGCGCCAGGATGTCGCCGCACATGGCCGCGACCGTGATCGGGCGGCCGCGCATGGAGCCGGAATTGTCGATCAGCAGGGTCACCACCGTGTCGCGGAAATCCATGTCCCGCTCCATCTTGTAGCTCAGCGGCAGGACCGGGTTGGCGACCACGCGGGCCAGCCGCGAGGTGTCGAGATAGCCGTCCTCCAGGTCGAACTCCCAGGAGCGGTTCTGCTTCGCCATCAGGCGGCGCTGCAGGCGGTTGGCCAGCTTGGCGACGACCGTCTGCAGGCTGTGGAGCTGCTGGTCGAGCTGGCCGCGCAGACGGCTGAGTTCCTCGGCGTCGCAGAGGTCGGTGGCCTCGATCACCTCGTCGAAGGCGGTGGTGAAGGGGCGGTACTGCTTGCGCTCGGGGTCGTTGGCGAAATCGTCCGGATAGACCGGGCGCTTGCCCTTGCCGGCCTCCTCGCCGTCGCCCTCCATCTCGTCCTCGCCGGCGGCCTGGACCTGCTCGCCCTGCTCGTCGGCGCCCTCGTCGCCGTCGCCCTGCTCGGCGGACTGGGGCTCGGAGGCCTGATCGCTGCCGTCTTCGCTTTCCTGCTCCGACTGCTGCTGCTGTTCGCTGTTGTCCTCTTCGGAGTCCTGATCGTCCTCCTCGCCTTCGGCGGGCTCGTCCTCCATGTAGCCGAGATCGCGGATCAGCTGCCGCGCGGCCCTGGCGAAGCCTTCCTGGTCGTCGAGATTGTCGAGAAGCTCGGAGACGTCGCCGCCGGCCTTCTCCATCAGCTCGTCGCGCCACAGGTCGAGCACGTTGCGCGCATCGTCGGGCAGGGGCTGGACACCCAGCGCCTCACGCAGCATGAAGCCCACCGCCTCGGAGAGCGGGGCCTCGGACTGGTCGCGCAGACGGCCGTAGCCGCGCACGCGGCAGCGCTCCTCCAGCGCGGCGTTCAGGTTTTCCGCCACGCCAGACATGCGTTTCGCGCCGATCGCCTCGACGCGGGCCTGCTCGATGCTCTCGTAGATCGCGCGCGCGGTGCCGCCCTGGGGCAGGTTGCGCCGGTGCACCTTGGCATCGTGATGTTTCAGCTTCAGCGCGAAGGCGTCGGCGGCGCCGCGGATCTGGGCCAGCTCGGCCTTTTCCATGCGGCGACTGGGCACGGGCAGGCGCACGCGCTTGCCCCGGAGGGCGGGCGTCTCCGGACCATAGGTGACCTCCGCGTCCCGCTCCTCGGCGACGGCGCGCAGCGCGGCGGCGACGGCGCGCTTGAACGGTTCGGTCGGTGGTTCCTTGCCCTTGCTCAAGCCTGCCTCAGTTCACCGTGACGCTGGCGGCGGATTCCGGCAGGTCCTTGCCCATGCAGCGCTGGTAGTACTCGGCAACGACGGGGCGTTCCATCTCGTCGCACTTGTTGAGGAAGGTGACGCGGAAGGCGAAGCCGATATCGCCGAAGATCTCGGCGTTCTCCGCCCAGGTGATCACCGTGCGCGGCGACATGACCGTGGAGATGTCGCCGTTGACGAAGCCCGCTCGGGTCAGGTCGGCGACGTTGACCATGGCGCTGATGGCCTTCTTGCCCTCGGCGGTGTCGTAGGCCGGCGCCTTGGCCAGCACGATGTCGCACTCGGCGTCATGCTCCAGGTAGTTCAGCGTGGTGACGATGTTCCAGCGGTCCATCTGGCCCTGGTTGATCTGCTGGGTGCCGTGATAGAGGCCGGTGGTGTCGCCCAGTCCGATGGTGTTGGTGGTCGAGAACAGCCGGAAGCAGCTGTGCGGCTTCAGCACGCGGTTCTGGTCCAGCAGGGTCAGCTTGCCGTCATGCTCCAGCACGCGCTGGATCACGAACATCACGTCCGGCCGGCCGGCGTCGTACTCGTCGAACACCATGGCGACGGGGTTCTGCAGCGCCCAGGGCAGGATTCCGTCACGGAACTCGGTCACCTGCTGGCCGTCGCGCAGGACGATGGCGTCCTTGCCGACCAGGTCGATACGGCTGATGTGGCTGTCCAGGTTGACGCGCACGCAGGGCCAGTTCAGGCGTGCGGCCACCTGTTCCACATGGGTCGACTTCCCGGTGCCGTGGAAGCCCTGGATCATGACGCGGCGGTTGTGCTTGAAGCCGGCCAGAATGGCCAGCGTGGTGTCATGGTCGAACAGGTAGGCGGGATCCAACTGCGGCACGCGGTCGGTGGACTCCGAGAACGCCGGCACTTCCATGTCGCTATCGATTCCGAACGCCTGCCGCACGGAAACGGTCATGTCCGGGAGCCCCTGGGGCAGCGTCGGCAGGTCGGCGGCATAGTCGGTGGAGGTCATGCGTAATCCCTGATCGTGGAACGGGAAGTAGGTCCGTCAGCCAAGACTGGCGCTCAGCACGCCATAGGCTTCGTTGATGTGCTTCAACCGATCCTCATAGCCGCGATCGCCGCCATTGGCATCAGGATGAAAGCGTTTGGCGAGTTGCTTATAACGAAGCTTGACCTCACGCAAGTCGTCGGTCGGTTCGATCTGCAATACGTTGAACGCGCGGCGCTGCGCCGCCGTGAAGCGCTTCTCCGGCTTTGGGCGTGGCTCCGGCGGCGTCTCCGGATGGTCGTAGAGGCCGAACGGGTCGCGCAGATCGTCCGGGTGGAAGCGCCGCGAGACGCGCTCGCCCAGCTTCCATGTCGGCCGGTGCGCCCAGTGCACGGACCGCTGGAAGTTCTCCACCTCCACCTCGCTCATGCCCTCGAAGTAGTTCCAGGACTTGTTGTACTCGCGCACGTGGTCGAGGCAGAAATGGTGATAGCCGTCGGCCGGATTGCGCGATTTCGGGGCCCGGAAGGCGCCTTCGGCCTCGCATTCCTCGCGATCGCAGAACCGCTCGATGGGGCGGTTGCGTTCCGCGCTGGTCTGATATTTCTTGTTCCGGCCTCTCAGCATGCTGCGGAGTATGGTGGCGGCCGGAGCAACGAACAAGCTTGACAGGCGCGACAGACCGCGCCCCTGAAAGGGAAACGAGATGACCTATCGCGAGCGGATCGAGAGCAAGCTGAACGCGGCTTTCAGCCCGGCCGAACTGACGATCCGCGACGATTCCGAAAAGCACCGCGGTCACGCCGGCTACCGTCCCGAGGGCGAGACCCATTTTCACGTCCGCATCGTCGCGGCGGCCTTCGACGGCCAGAACCGCGTCGCCCGCCAGCGCGCCGTCTACCGCGCCCTGAAGGCGGAGCTCGACGAGCGCGTGCACGCGCTCTCGCTGGAGACCCTGACCCCGGCGGAGGCGGCCTGACGGCTCAGGCCGCGTCGGCCTTGCCGATGCTGTCGCGCAGTTCCCGTTTCAGCACCTTGCCGGTGGCGTTGCGCGGCAACTCGCTGATGAACTCGACCCGCTTCGGCGTCTTGTAGGTGGCCAGGTTCCGCCGGCAGTGGGCGATGATCGCCTCTCCGGTCAGCTCGGCGCCCTTCTTCAGCACGATCACCGCACAGCCGATCTCGCCCCACTTGTCGTCGGGCAGGCCGATGACGGCCGCCTCGGCGATGCCGTCGAGCTGGTAGATCACGTTCTCGACCTCCGCCGGATAGACGTTCTCGCCGCCGGAGATGTACATGTCCTTGGTGCGGTCGACGATGTAGTAGAAGCCGCGCTCGTCCATGCGCGTGGCGTCGCCGGTGTGCAGCCAGCCGTCGGTGATGGTCTCCGCCGTGGCCTCGGGACGGTTCCAGTAGCCGGGGGTGATATTCGGCCCCCGGACCCAGAGCTCGCCGACCTCGCCTGGCGCCACGTCCTCGCCGTTCTCGTCGACGATCCGCACATCGTTGTGCATCACCGGCTTGCCCGAGGAGCCGGGCGCGGTCATGGCGTCGGCGGCGTCCAGCACCAGCACGGACGGGCTCGTCTCGGTCATGCCGAAACCCTGCGCCAGGCCCAGCCCCTTCCGGTCCCAGGTCTCGAGGAGCGACAGCGATGACGGCGCGCCGCCGATGCCGGCCATCCGGACCCCGGAGAGGTCGGCGGTCTCGAATTCGGGCTGCTGCGCCATGAACTGGTAGTTCGCGGGCACGCCGAAGAAGTGGGTGATGCCGAGCTTGCGGTCCGTGAGCAGGTCCAGGCATGCCTTCGGGTCGAATGCCTTCATCACATGGACCGTACCGCCGGCGTGCAGCACGGGGTTCGTGTAGCAGTTGAGGCCGCCGGTGTGGAACAGGGGCAGCACGGTGAGCTGCACCGCGTCCGGCGTGATCCGGTGCGGCAGTCCCAGATTGACCGTGTTCCAGAAGGTCATGCCGTGGGTGATCATGGCGCCCTTCGGCAGGCCCGTGGTGCCGGAGGTGTACATGATGGTCCAGAGGTCGTCGTGGTCGAGAGCCACCATCTCCGTCGGCACCAGGTGGCGGGCGATGCCGCGCTCATAGGGTGAATCGGAGCCGTCGCCTTTGGTCTGCGCCAGGTGCGGGATGCCGACTTCCGCCGCCACGGCTCTGGCGCTGTCGGCGAACTCCTCGCCGTGGATCAGCGCCTTGGGACCGGCGTCCCGGGCGATGAAGCAGAGCTCGGGCACCGTCAGCCGCCAGTTCAGCGGCAGGAAGACCGCGCCCAGCTTGGCGCAGGCGAACTGGATTTCCAGCACGTCCGTGGTGTTGGGGGCCAGCACGCCGACGCGGTCGCCGCGCCCGATGCCGAAATCCTCCGTCAGCCAGGTGGCGACCCGGCCGGCGCGGTCGTTGGCGCGCCTGTAGGAGAAGCGCCGTCCGCTCGCCAGGTCGCACATTGCCAGGTGATCGCCGCGGAACGCCGCGTTCTTCGCCAGCCAGTCATAGACCTTGACCGCCATGTCTCATCCTCCCCTTCGATGCGAGGGGCGATGATAACGGCGCGGGCGCGAAGGTAAATGCGACGAGTCAGGCGGGCTGCTTGCGTCGGGGCGCCTCGCGGTCGTGCCACCACAGGCGCACCAGGCGGGCAGTGTCGTCGGCGGCGAGGCGGCATTCGATGACGCCATCGAACTCCAGCCGGAGGCCGGCCTCGGTGAGATCGAACTGGGCCGCCCAGCGGGCCACGCCCAAGTCGTCGCGCACGGCCATCGTCCTGTACATGAAAACCACGTTGTCCTGGCGCCCCAGGGCTTCCTGCCAGTGGGCCAGGATCTCGGACCGGCCCCGGCAGGGCGGGCCGAAGGGCGTCTCGAAAAAGCCGCCGTCGCCGGCGAACAGCGCCGCCATCTCCTCGGCGTTCTGGTTCTGCCAGGCGCTGCCGAAGGCCTGGAGCCAGCGGTCGAAGCGTTCCGTCATCGCCGCGTCCGGACTATCGGCACGGGACTCGCCGCTGGGTTCGCTCATCGCAAAACGTCTCTTTCCTGCCGGCTGCGGACACGCACGGAAACCCCTTCCCTCTAGCCCCTCTGACCCATCAAGGCAATGGGCGCGACCCTACGTTGCAAGCAATTTTCACACCAATCAGGCTGAGGTGCTTGAGAGTGTTCATTCAGCCACCTAATCTGCAATTCCGAGTCTAAAATGATCAAAGAAATCACCACATTTTAGATCATTTCTAATGTGAATTTCAGCTAGATGGCTGGGGCTCCCAAATTTTTGAGATAACATATTCTTTATGACTTCAGTATCATAGTCAGATATTTTGAAAGCAGTTCCGAAAATATTCGTATAGTGTTTTTATTACTAGGGAATATAATTTCCAAATTTTGTCTATGATAAAACATACCAAGAAAAATGATACGATTTCCAGAATTGTTTATTTTCCTTATTGATATATCAACTTCCTTTGATTTCATGCTTTCACTAAATGTCAGAATACTGTTCGACGCAGAAATGGTGGGAATAGCTGATAGTTCTTTGCCAAATTGGACCGTATTTGAGCTTCCTTGCCAAGGAAGGGTTCCAACGGTTCCGTACGGGTGTACAAACGAGCATTGGTTCAAAACTTCACCTGCTTCCTCGTCGCTAAGGTCGTAGTATGATTGAATAGCGTTAAATAAATAATGCTCAACGCATCGATCATAGTTAAATATTATAAACGATACTTTGTTAAGTAGACTCTTTATGTTATTTCGATCAACACCTTCAATTAGAATTTTGAATAGCTTACTGTACCATATTTTATTAAGAGAATCAAAATTCATGCGGGGATTTGCGGCTCGCGGATCAATGTAAAGCATCGACTTCTTTTCTGAATTCAGAATGCAGCGGGTAATGGCCAATTTGGCCAGCATCCCAATATCCTCATCGTGATTGTGGGCTTGCACAAAGTTATCAACTGATGCAGCTTGAACAAGGGAGTCTCTAATAAACCAACATTTGTGAAGAAGGGGGTTGATATTTTCCGAATCTGATTGACGCACAACATGCTTGAGTGCGCGTGTTATTTCTGTATCACCTGATGTTTGTTGATACCCATCTGGGAAGCGAATGTCTAATTTCGTGGCGATGCTCGATTTTAGTGTGTCGCCGATAGGCAATCCGGCTTCGGCACTCGCTCCTGCACCTACAACAAAGACTGTGGGCTTCGTGATCATCGGCCGAGCGCGGCCATCATCTCCCGCCATTCGCGCGCCGAAAGACCGCTGTTTTCCTGCGTCACGGCCTCGCCGTCGAGCATCCGGCGCAGCGCCGCCACGCCCTTCGCCGACAGGTGCGCGCCGCCCATGCGGTATTCCTCGAAGGCGGCGGCGCAGAGCGGCGTCCAGGCGCGCAGCGTCTCCATCATTGCATCCGCGTAGACGCGAATTTCATATTGCGCGTGGCTGTCGGCGCGCAGCGACAGGAAATGCATCAGATTGTGCAGGTCCGTCTTCCAGTACCACTGGGTGTAGAAGTTGAGCGACAGGTTCATCCGCGCCAGTTCCCGCGCCAGCCCGCTGCGCTCCGCATCCAGCGGCGCGCCGGCGTCGTCCTCGTTCAGCATCTCCTGGTAGTGTTCGTAGGCGCGCTCCGAATCCTCGCGCAGCAGGCGCATCACGCGCTCCGCCTCCTCCCCCTGCAGCACGTCGCCCCGGCCCTGGCGGTTGGAGCGCGACTGGGCGGCGAGCTGCTCCGGCGCCGGGATGTAGAACTCCCGGTCCAGGATGGAGTAGCGGGCGGAGTATTCGTTGACGTTGGCGGTGCGGTGGCGGATCCACTGCCTGGCGACGAAGATCGGCAGCTTCACGTGATACTTGATCTCGCACATCTCGAACGGCGTGGTGTGCCGGTGGCGCATCAGGTAGTTGATCAGGCCCGAATCCTGGCTGACCTTGCGCGTGCCGCGGCCGTAGGAAACGCGTGCGGCCTGCACCACCGCCGCGTCGTCCCCCATGTAGTCGATGACCCGCACGAAGCCGTGGTCCAGCACCTCGATGGGGCGGTAGAGCATTTCCTCCAGCGCCGGCGAGACCGCGCGCCGCGTCGGGGTCGCCTCGGCCCGCTGTTCCTCGATCTCGCGAAGCTGTTGGGCGGAAAGCGGCATGTCGTGATGCTCCGTAGCCAGGGGAACGGCGATCATAAGCCGATTCGCGGCCGTCCGCCGAAGGGGCTCTTCGGCGCGCTGGAAAATTCCAGCCGATTGCTTATATTGCAGGCGTCGGGTGACCGACTATGGCGATAAACGCTACGTGGAATAAGCGTAACGGACCCGGGGGCAGTACCCGGCGCCTCCACCAATTTCCCGCCTCGCGGGGGCTTCATGGGGGCGAAACAGGATCGACGTGCGTGGTAAAGACGTGGTTTTCGCCCGGAATGGCTCCGCCGTTATCGGGCCGTTTTCACAAGTGCCAATGACAACGAAATGGCGCTCGCTGCCTAATATTGCCAGGTAAGCGCGGCACGGGGGACGCCGGGCAACAGAAGTCCCCCACTGAATTCGCGCCGCCGTGGGGGCGGCCAGAAGGGGGCGTGGGCCGAAAGGTCCGGGAGGCTCGGATGAATTATTCCGAAATGGTCGAAGACGCATTGCGTGGCGTGGTCCGCGCGGCGCTGCAGAAGGCCGCGACGGACGGGCTGCACGGCAACCATCATTTCTATGTCACGTTCCTGACGCGGTTCCCCGGCGTGGAACTGCCCGATCATCTGCTGGAGCGTTATCCCAGCGATATCACCATCGTCCTGCAGCACCAGTACTGGGATCTGGAGATCGGCGACGAGGCCTTCGAGGTTTCGCTCAGCTTCAACAAGCTGCCGACGCGCATCCGGGTACCGTACGTCGCCATCACATCCTTCGCTGATCCCAGCGTCCAGTTCGGGCTGCAGTTCCAGCCCCAGGGCGAATGGGCGCCGGCCGAAGGGCCGGTGGATCCGGCCCGGAACCTGCCCGTCGGCGGCGACAGTGACGAGGCCGACGAAATCTCCGACGAGGCCCCGGCCGAGGAGGAGAAGCAGGGCGAGGTCGTTTCCCTGGACGCGTTCCGCAAGAAGAGCTGAACCCGCCGGCCGCCGCACCCGCGACAGGCGAATCGCAATTTGCACCTGCGCCCCGCGTCGGCCCGAACCAAATGGCTGTCAGTTTGCGATCCGCGGCGGATTCCGCGTCTCCGGCACATGGCGCGCCGTATTCCGGAGACGCCGCCGGGTGCCTTCACGGAAAGTGTGCGGCAAGAAAGATCATGCCGCCGCAATCGGTTAGATGAATCCTCGATCACAATCTGGCCCGCGCGGCGCCGGTGGCGGTCGCATGGCCTGCTACTTGCTGACTGTCGGTCAGCCGGAAGGCTCCCGGCGGCTGATGCGGTAATCAGGATCCCCGACCCCCCAATCCATGCCGCGTCGGCCGCCGTGGTCTTCGGCTTTCCCCACGCCCCCCTGTCTGCGACCATGGCTTCCGGTCCCATCGATCAAGAGGTTCGGCCATGCGCCGCATGTTCATATTGCCAGTGCTGCTCTTCGCCATCGCGGGCCCGGTTCAGGCCGACGGCCTTTTCGGCAAGGCGAAGGACCTGCTGGGCGGCGCCGTGAAGAACGCGCCTGCCGCGGGCGGCGAGCGGCAGGGCGGCCTCAGCCGCTCGGAGATCGGCGCCGGCCTGAAGGAAGCGCTGCGCGTCGGCTCGGGTCGGGTGGTCGATCAGGTCAGCGCCATCGACGGTTTCGACGCGGATCCGGCGATCCACATCCCGCTGCCGGAGAACCTCGCCAGGGCCCAGTCGATCCTCGGCCGGCTGGGCATGTCGAACCAGCTGGACGCGCTGGAGGACCGGCTCAACCGCGCGGCGGAGACCGCGGCGGCCAGGGCGAAGCCGCTGTTCGTGGACGCCGTCGAGGCGATGACGATCCAGGACGTCATGGAGATTTTCAACGGTCCCGACGACGCGGCGACGCAGTATTTCCGCCGCCAGATGACGCCCGGCCTGCGCGCCGAGATGAAGCCGGTGGTGGACGAAAGCCTGGCCGAGGTCGGCGCGATCGAGACATACGAACAGACCGTCGGCGAGTTCCGCAGCATGCCGATGGTGCCGGACCTGCGCGCCGACCTCACCGATCATGTGCTCACCCTGGGGCTGGACGGCATCTTCCACTACCTGGCGCGCGAGGAGGCGGCGATCCGCAACAATCCGGCGGAGCGGACCACGGCGCTGCTGCAACGGGTCTTCGGCGGCTGACCGCCGCGGACCTGAAATTGCATATGTCCGCAAGATCGTTCATTTTCGCCCGAGGGGAACGGCGGCCTCGCGGCCGCGCATGAGGGGAACAGTCCATTGGCCAGCGGACGCTTCGTTATCATCGACGATGATCGCCTGACTGCGGGGCACGCGCGCGCGGTGCTCGAGCGCGCCGGCTACGAGGTCAGCGTCTTCGCCTCCAGCATCGAGGGGCTGGAAGCGGTGCGCCGCGACCGGCCGGACGCGGTGCTGACCGACGTCATGATGCCGGAGATGGACGGCATGGAACTGACGCAGAAACTGCGCGAGGATCCGTCCTTCGACGAGATGCGCATCTTCGTCTTTTCCGGCAAGGCCTTCGAGTACGACCGCGCCCGCGCGATGGAGCTGGGCGCCGACGCCTACATCCTGAAGCCGATCAAGGCCGACAGCTTCCTGAAGACGGTCGAGCGCGTGCTGTCCGACAGGATCGCGGTGAAGTTCTGGGGCGTGCGAGGCACCCTGCCCAAGCCCGGGCCGGACAGCCTCAAATACGGCGGCAACACCTCGTGCGTGACGCTCTCCTTCCCGCGCGGGCAGTTCTTCATCTTCGACGCCGGCAGCGGCATCCGCGAGGTCGGCTCCAACCTGCTGGCCGAAGGCAAGACCCGCTCGGAGGGGAAGATCTTCATCTCCCATCCGCACTGGGACCACATCAACGCCCTGCCGTTCTTCGCGCCGCTGTTCATTCCCGGCAACGACTACGAGGTGCTGGGACCGATGCACGGCTCCATGGGCATCGAGAAGCTGGTTTCGGAACAGATGAGCGGCGCCTACTTCCCGATCACCGTGCGCGAGTTCGGCGCCCGCGTGACCTACCGCGATCTGCGCGAGGGCGAGTACGACGTCTCCGGCATTCCGGTGAAGACCATGCTGCTGTCCCATCCCGGTTACTGCCTGGGCTATCGCGTCGACTATGCGGGACGGTCGTTCTGCTACATCACCGACAACGAGATGTTCCTGCCGGATTCGGACTATCACGCGCCCGACTACATGCAGAACCTGGCCGACTTCGTGCGCGGCACGGACATGCTGGTCACCGACACCACCTACACCGACGACGAATACCGCTCCAAGATCGGCTGGGGCCATTCCTGCCTCAGCCAGGTGGTGGAACTGGCCTGCCAGGCCGACGTGAAGGGGCTTTACCTGTTCCACCACGACCCCGACCAGAACGACGCCGCCATCGACGCCAAGCTGGAGGCGGCGCAGCAGATGCTGTCCGAACGCGGCTCGCCGGTTGCCTGCTACGCCCCGGCGGAGGCCGAAACCATACTGGTCTGAGGCGTTGGCGGCGCCGCTTGCCGCATCTCAGCCCCAGGGACCGCGCTTGTAGGGCGAGTCCGGATGCGGCTCGGGCCGCAGGATGCGGATCGCGGCGTCCTTGCCGAAGGGGGCGAGGGCCATCTCCTTCTCCTTCGACAGGATCGGATGATCGCGGTCGCGGAAAAGCAGCACCAGCGCCGCCCCTGCCAGGAAGCCGCCGACATGGGCGAACCAGGCGATGGGGTCGCTCTCGCTGCCGACGCGCAGCACGTTGAGGACCTGCAGCCCGAACCAGAGGCCCAGCAGCACCAGCGCCGGCAGGCGCAGCGGGATGAACAGGAAGCCGATGGGGATGCCGACCAGGATCCGGGCCCTGGGATAGAGGATGATGTAGCCGCCCAGCACGCCGGAGACCGCGCCCGACGCGCCGATCAGCGGCGCTTCCGAGGTCGTGTCCCACAGGCCATGGCACAGCGCGGCGATGGCGCCGGTCAGCAGCAGAAAGGCCACGAAGCGCCAGTGGCCCATGGCGCTTTCCACATTGTCGCCGAAGACCCAGAGAAACAGCATGTTGCCGATCAGGTGCATGAAGCCGCCATGCAGGAAGATCGTCGTGACCAGGGTCAGCACCGGCGGAACGACGGCCAGATCCGCGGGTAGGGCGCCATGACCGAACAGGGCGGCCGGGATCATGCCGAACTGATAGATCAGCGCGACTTCCGCGCGCTCGTCGAGGACGAGCTGATAGAGGAAGACGAGGACGCACAGGCCGACCACCGACCGCACGACCCAGGGCGTGCGGTGCGCCGGCGCGTCGTCATGCAGCGGAATCATTCGGTCAGGCTCCGTTCATTCCCTTCCTCATGTTGGGCGCGCACTCGGAAATCCAAAGCGGCTTACCAGATTATGACCATGATCGACCGACGCGCATTCCTGGCCGGCGCGGCCGCGAGCCTCGCGGCGCCTGCCTTCGCCGCCGCGCCGACGGCCTGGGATATCGACTTCGACGTGCGGATCGCCGGCCAGTCGGTCGGTCACCACCGGCTGGCCTTCCGCCGCGACGCCGCGGGCGACCTGCGGGTGACGGTGGATGTGGCCATGCGCGTGCGGCTGATGTTCGTGACCGTGTTCGACTATCGCCAGCAGGCCGAGGAGACCTGGCGCGGCGACCGGTTGCTGCGTCTCGAATCCCGCACCGTCGATGGCGATGACCGCGATCATGTGGTCGCCGAGCGGAACGGGGAGGGGCGGATTGCTGTGCAGAGCCGCCGCGCCGGCGACCGGATCGTCGACGGTGACATGTGGCCGACCTCGGCCTTCTGGCGGCCGGCGGCGGTGGAGCGGGAGCGATTCCTCGACGTCGCGACCGGTGTCATCCGCCCCGTCGACATCGCCTATCGGGGTCTGGAGACCATCGAGGCGCTGGGACGGGAGCGGCCGGCCAGGCGCTATTTCGTCGACACCAGCCGCGCCTTCGACATCTGGTACGGCTCCGATGGCGCATGGCTCAGGCTCGAATGGTCCGGCTTCGGACTCACCGCCCGCTATCATCGCGTGACCTGAACAAGATGCCGCGCGTCAGGGATTGGTCTCAGGCGCGGCGGCGCCGGCGAACGTGACGGATGCTCTCCGTATTGGCGGCAGGCGGCGCGATCAGGGGGCCGAGGGCCGCGGTGATTTCCGCCAGGTCCGGGCGCGGGCCGCGCTCGCTGGTGTCCAGGGCGAGCCGCATCGCCCGGATATGCTCGGGCGTGGTGCCGCAGCAGCCGCCGATGATCCGCGCCCCGGCGTCCCGAGCAAAGCGGGCATAGGCGGCCATCAACTCGGGCGTGCCGGTATAGACCACCTTGTCGCCGCGAATCTGCGGGATGCCGCAATTGGCCTTGGCGATGACGACGCCGGTCTCGGTGGCCATGCCCAGCACCGCCAGCAGCAGGTCGGAGGCGCCCACGCCGCAATTCGCGCCGAAGGCGACCGGTGGGACGGGCAAGGTGGCCGCGACGCCGGCCAGCAGTTCCGGCGGCAGGCCCATCATGGTGCGCCCGGCGGTGTCGAAACTGGCGGTGTAGACATAGGGCAGGCCCTCGGCGATGGCGGCCTCGGCGGCGGCGCGCATCTCCTCGGGCGCTGACATGGTCTCGATCCAGGCGACGTCGGCGCCGCCGGCCTTGAGACCGCGCGCCTGTTCGGCGAAGGCCGCCGCCGCATCCGTGTGGGTCATCCGTCCCAGCGGCGCCATCAGTTCGCCCGTCGGCCCCATGGAGCCGGCCACGACGATCGGCCGGTTGGCGGCGTCGGCGACCTCGCGGGCCAGCGCCGCGCCGAGGCGGTTGAGTTCCTCCGCCCGGTCCTCCAGCCCGTGCAGCATCAGGCGATAGCGGGTGCCGCCGAAAGTGTTGGTGAGAATGATGTCGGAGCCGGCGTCGACGAAGCTCCGGTAGTTCGCGCGGATCTTCTCCGGCTCGTCGGCGTTCCAGGCTTCGGGCGCATTGCCCGGCGGCAGCCCCATCGCGAACAGGTTGGTGCCGGTCGCGCCGTCGGCCAGCAGGCAATCGCGTTTTTCCAGCAGTTCCGACAGCAGCATGGCTATGTTCTCATGGATATCCGGATTCTCGCCTAGCATGGCCGGCGGGGGTCAACTATCCATGAAACGACGGGGAGGGTCGCAGACATGGAAAAGATCATACGCAGCCGGTCGGGCGCGGAGATCAGCGAGGCGGACGAACGCCAGCTGCTCGACACGATCCGCGTCTGGCTGAGGCGCGATGTCGAGGACAAGGTGCTCGATCTGGAGCACGCCGACGAATATCCGCACGAGATGGTCGCGCAGATGAAGGAGCTCGGCCTGTTCGGCGCCACCATCCCGACCGAATATGGCGGCCTCGGCCTGCCGGCCCAGACCTATGCGAAGATCGTCGCCACGATCTCCGAGACCTGGATGTCGCTGACCGGCATCTTCAACTCGCACCTGATGATGGCGGCGGCCGTCGAGCGCTTCGGCACCGAGGAGCAGAAGAACCGCTTCCTGCCCCGCTTCGCTTCGGGCGAACTGCGCGGCGGGCTGGCGCTGACCGAACCGCATTGCGGCACCGACCTGCAGGCGATCCGCACGAAGGCGGTGCGCGACGGCGACGACTATGTGGTCAATGGCGGCAAGACCTGGATCTCCAACGGCATCGAGGGCGGGGCGGTCGCCCTGCTGGCGAAGACAGACACGGACATCGAACCGCGCCACAAGGGCATGAGCCTGTTCATCGCCGAAAAGGGACCGGGTTTCACCACCGGACGCAAGCTGAAGAAGCTCGGCTACAAGGGCATCGATTCGGCGGAGCTGATCTTCGAGGACTACCGCCTGCCGGCCGCCAACCTGATCGGCGGCGTGGAGGGCAAGGGCTTCCACCAGACCGTCGGCGGGCTGGAGCTCGGCCGCATCAACATCGCCGCCCGCGGCGTGGGCGTGGCGACGGCGGCGCTCAACCGCGCGGTCGAATACGCCCAGATCCGCGAAACCATGGGCAAGCCGATCGGCGAACACCAGGCGATCCAGCTGAAGATCGGCGACATGGCGACGAAACGCCGGGCGGCGGAGCTTCTGATGCTGGACGCGGCCATGGCCTACGACCGGGGCGAGCGCTGCGACATGGAGGCCGGCATGGCCAAGCTCTTCGCCTCCGAGACCGCGCTGGAGAACGCCACCGAATGCATGCGCATCCACGGCGCCTACGGCTATTCGGCGGAGTTCCCGGTCGAGCGCTATTTCCGCGACGCGCCGCTGATGTGCATCGGCGAGGGCACCAACGAGATGCAGCGCATCATCATCGCGCGGCAGATGCTGGCGCGGAATCCGGCGTGAAGGGGCGCGCTGCCGCGCCCTTTCACGCCGCCCTCGGACCTGATCCGAGGGCCCAGCGAAACAAATGACTGGGTCCTCGGGTCAAGCCCGAGGACGCCGATCAAGGTAATCCGGAGATCCACATGAAACTCGAAGGCATCCGCGTCCTGGACATGTCGCTGTTCCTGCCCGGGCCGCTGCTGACCCAGATGATGGCCGACCACGGCGCCGAGGTGATCAAGCTGGAGCCGCTCTCGGGCGAGCCGAACCGGGAGATCGGCCAGGTGCGCGACGGGGTCACCGTCTATTTCGCCAACACCCATCGCGGCAAGAAGTCGATCCAGCTCAACCTGAAGACCGATGCGGGCCGGGAGGCCCTGATGAAGCTGGTCGAAAGCTGCGACGTCATGGTGGAGGCCTTCCGCCCCGGCGTGGTCAAGCGCCTCGGCTGCGACTACGAGAGCGTCAGCGCCCGCAATCCGCGCCTCGTCTATCTCTCGATCTCCGCCTTCGGGCAGAGCGGCCCCTATGTGAAGAAGCCGGCGCACGACCTGGCGACCGAGGCGCTGGCCGGCGTCCTCTCGCTGAACCAGGGTCAGGACGGCAAGCCGGCCATCCCCGGCATCGCCAACGCCGACATGCTGTCGTCGATGATGGGCCTGTCTGGCGTGCTGATGGCGCTGCTCCGCCGCGAGAAGACGGGGAAGGGCGACTATATCGACCTCGCCATGATGGACTCGCTCTTCGCGGCCATGCCGAACCTGATGGGCTCCACCTTCGCCCACAAGACGCCGCCGGTCTGGAAGGAGGAGCGGACGGGCGGCGGCTACGCCTTCTACCAGATCTACGAGACGAAGGACGGCCGGCACGTGGTGCTCGGCGCCTCGGAGATGCACTTCGCCGAGACAGTGATGCGGAAGTTCGGCCGCGAGGACCTGATCGAGGCCTGCAAGCCGCCGCCGGGCCCGACGCAGGAGCCGGCGCGTCAGTTCCTGCGCGAGACCTTCCGCACGAAGACCCAGGCCGAGTGGGTGGAGTGGTTCGAGGGCGTCGACGCCGCCTTCGCGCCCGTGAAGAACCTGCGCGAGGCCTGCGACGACCCGCAGGTGCGCCACCGGGAGATGATCTTCGAGGACGAGCGTGGCTGGGAGCATATCGGCGTGCCGATCAAGTTCGCCGCCGAGCCCGGCAGGCCGCGCCTCGCCTTCGCCGAAGTCGGCGAGCACACCGCCGCCACATTGAAGGAACTGGGCTACACCGACGACCAGATCGCTGCGATGAAGGAAGGCGGCGTGTTCTGAAGGTGTCGATGACCCGGCGCGACACCCTGCTGGCCGTCATGGCCGCCTTCATCTGGGGGGCGACCTACCCGTTTTCCGCTATCGCGTTGCAGGACACGCCGCCGATCTTCTTCACCGCGTTGCGCTTCGCCTGTGCGGCGTGCTTCGTCGTGGTGGTGCCATGGCCGCGGATCCCGGCCGGAAAACTGATCCTGCTTGGCCTGTTCCTCGGCGCGGTGCTGTTCGCGCTGACCTTCATCGCCATGACGCAGGGACTGAGCGCGTCGCTGGCTTCGGTGCTGGTGCACACCCAGGCCTTCTTCACCATCCTGATCTCAATGGCCGTGTTCGGCGAACGGATGAGGCGCCGGCAGTTGCTGGCGCTGCTGATCGCGGCCGCGGGCATCGCGGTCCTGGCCATCGACCGCGGCCGCGCCGGCTCGGCCGTCGCCCTGCTGCTGATCCTGCTGGCTGCGCTCTCCGGCGGGATCGGCAACAACATCATGAAGTCGCTGGGCCAGACCGACATGCTCCGCGTCTCGGTCTGGATGAGCCTGGTGCCGCCGCTGCCGCTGCTGGGCCTGTCCCTGGTTCTCGAATCGGACGGTTCGGCCGCGGATCTCGCGGCGACCGTCACCTGGCCGACCGTCATCGCGCTCGTCTGGTCCGGCGTGCTGGCGACGGTCCTCGTCTTCGCCATCTGGGGCCGTCTGCTGGTTGCCTACTCGTCGGCGGCCGTCGCACCCTTCTTCCTGCTGGTGCCGGTGTTCGGCGTCGCGCTGTCGGCCCTCGTTCTCGGGGAGACCCTGTCGGCGCTGCAGGTTTCCGGCGGCCTGCTGGTCTTCGCCGGCCTTGCCCTGGCGCTCTGGCCGGCCCGGAAGCCGCCGCTGCCGGTCGCCTGACCCGCCGCGCGGCGCGCGATGTCGCATAGACGCTTAGCAGCGCCAGCCAGTTCCTCTATAACCGTCGCCATGAGCGACAATGCCAATGCCCGGCCCCGCGTGGGGCTTTTCGTGACCTGCCTGGTCGACCTCTACCGGCCCAGCGTCGGCTTCGCCGCGGTGAAGCTGCTGGAGCGTGGCGGCTGCGCGGTGGACGTGCCGCTGGCCCAGACCTGCTGCGGCCAGCCGGCCTACAATTCCGGCGACCGGGAGGACACCGCCGCCATCGCGAAACAGGTGATCGAGGCCTTCGAGAGCTTCGACTATGTCGTGGCGCCCTCGGGTTCCTGCGCCGGCATGATCCGCCATCACTACCCGACACTGTTCGCCGACGATGGCGACTGGGCGCGGCGCGCGGCAGATCTCGGCGCCCGAACCTTCGAGCTCGTTTCCTTCCTCACCGGTGTCTGCGGCATGACCGAGGTCGAGGCGAAGCTGGATCGGACCGTGACCTATCACGACAGCTGCTCGGGCCTGCGCGAACTGAAGATCAAGGAACAGCCGCGACGGCTGCTGGCGACCGTGGACGAACTGGAACTGGTCGAACTGCCGACCGCCGAGACCTGCTGCGGCTTCGGCGGCACGTTCTGCATCAAGTATTCCGACGTCTCCGCGGAGATGGTGCGGCGCAAGTCCGATGACATCCAGGCCACCGGTGCGGACCTGCTGCTGGCCGGCGACATGGGCTGCCTGCTGAACATGGCTGGCAAGCTGAAGCGCGAGGGCGCGGACATCCAGGTGCGCCACGTCGCCGAGGTGCTGGCCGGGATGACCGACGGCCCCGCCATCGGTGAGGAGGGGTGATGTGCTGCGTGGTCGACTCTCCATGCGGCGTCCTGGGGCTTGACCCCAGGACCCAGTCATTCTTTTTGCTGGGCCCTTGGATCAAGTCCAAGGGCGCCGGTTACATGACGGGAAACTGAGCCATGCAGCCGAAGTCGCATCTGTTCAAGGAAGAGTCGACGAAGGCGATCGGGGACGCGAATCTCCAGTCCGCCCTGAAGAATCTCCAGACCGGCTTCGTCGCCGCGCGCGCCCGCGCCGCCGACGGTCTGGACGAGTTCGAGGCGCTCCGCGACGAGGCGGTGACGCTGAAGAACCATATCCTCGCCAATCTCGACTTCTACCTGGAGCGCTTCGAGGAAAAGGTGACCGAGGCCGGCGGCACGGTGCATTTCTGCGCCACCGCCGAAGAGGCGCGCCAGACGATCCTCGAACTCTGCCGCCGCTATGGCGCGAAGTCGGTGACCAAGGGCAAGTCCATGGTCGCCGAGGAGGTGGCGCTGAACCCCTTCCTCGAGGCCAACGGCATCGAACCGGTCGAGACCGATCTCGGCGAATACATCATCCAGCTCGCCAAGGAACCGCCCAGCCACATCATCGGGCCGGCGGTGCACAAGACCAAGGAGCAGGTCTCCGACCTGTTCCACGAGCATCATGCGAAATACGGCCGGACCGAGCGCCTGACCGAGGCCGAGGACCTGGTGACCGAAGCGCGCGAGGTGCTGCGCCAGAAATACTTCGACGCCGATGTGGGCATCACGGGCGCCAACTTCCTGATCGCGGAGACCGGCTCCACCATCATCGTCACCAACGAGGGCAATGGCGATCTGACCCAGATGCTGCCGAAGGCGCATGTGGTCATCTCCGCCATCGACAAGGTGGTGCCCACGCTGGAGGACGTCTCGACGATCCTGCGCGTGCTGGCGCGTTCGGCGACAGGGCAGGAGATGTCGGCCTATACCACGCTCTCCACCGGGCCGAAGCGGGAGGGCGACCTGGACGGGCCCGAGGGCTTCCACGTGGTGCTGCTGGACAATGGCCGGTCCGACCTGCTGGGCACCGACAAGCAGGATCTGCTCCGCTGCATCCGCTGCGGCGCCTGCATGAACCATTGCCCGGTCTACACCGCCGTCGGCGGCCACGCCTATGGCTGGGTCTATCCCGGCCCCATCGGCGCGGCGCTGGACCCGCATTTCGTCGGGCTGGAGGAGGCCCGGCATCTGCCCAACGCGTCGACCTTCTGCGGCCGCTGCGAGCAGGTCTGTCCCATGCGCATCCCGCTGCCGAAGATCATGCGCCACTGGCGCGAGGAAGCCTTCGAGCGCGGCCTGCCGCCGGCTCGGGAGCGGCTGGCGCTGAAGGGCTGGGCCTGGATGGCCAGGCATCCCTGGGCCTACCGGCTGGCGGCGCGGATCGGCATCGGCGTCATGGGACGGCTGGGCCGCCGCCGCGGCGGGCGGTTCCGCGACCTGCCGCTGGCGCGCGCCTGGACAAAGAGCCGCGACATGCCCGCGCCCGAGGGCCGCACCTTCATCGACCGCTGGAAGGCCGGCGAGCGTGGGTAGGGCGCACAAGTGCGGGCGGGGGCTCGCCCTCCCCCTCGATGGGGGAGGGA
>MRWG01001005.1_pt1 | contig 21325 bp, 21 predicted proteins | sample 1013341 | NCBI WGS metagenome assembly MRWG01 (sample SAMN06117577, study PRJNA244670) | biofilm metagenome | biome: Water; feature: Cathode Biofilm; material: Biofilm; isolation source: microbial consortium enriched at the cathode of a solar microbial fuel cell | place: USA: District of Columbia ... | reverse complement strand
TAGGTCTCCAGCAGCTTGGGGTCGACCTCGTCAAGGCTCTTAGGGCCGTCGTCGGGGGACTTCGGCGCCGAGTAGTAGTAGGAATCCTGGTAATCGATCGGCGGGAACTGCACCTTGGACCAGGTCGGCTCCGGCATGGTCAGCCAGTGGCGATAGGCCTTCAGGCGCCAGTCCAGCAGCCATTGCGGCTCGCCTTTCTTGGCGGAGATGAAGCGGACGATGTCCTCGCTCAGGCCCTTGGGCGCGGTATCGGACTCGATGTCGGTGACGAAGCCGTACTTGTACTTATCGAGGGCGCGGACCTGTTCGACTGTCTCGACTGTGGCGGCCATTCAAAAACTCTCCTGCAGACCCGAATGCTTATGGCGCATTCTTGAACTCACTGTTTGACCGTGCCGCGGGGCACGACGGTTTCCTTCGCCAGGGTGCTGTCGGAAACCTCGGGCGGCACGCCGAAGGACGGTGGAAAGGCCATCATGTCGGCCAGGGTGACCGAGGTGAGGGCCTCGCGGATTGCGCCGTTCACCTTGTTCCAGTTGCCGCGCATGGGGCAGAAGGATTCGGCATCGCAGGTATCCGTCGCGCCCTCGACGCAGGCGGTCAGCGCGATGGGGCCCTCCAGCGCCTGGATGATCTGGGCGACGGAGATTTCCTCCGGCTCCGCGCTCAGCGTGTAGCCGCCGGCGGCGCCGCGTTGCGAGGTGACCAGCTTGGCCCGGCCCAGCAGGTTCAGGAGCTTGGCCACGGTGGGCAGCGGCACCCCGGTATCGTCGGAGATCTGCTGCGCCGAGCGGGTCTCGCCGCCGCGCAGGGCCATCTGCGACATCACCACCACGGCGTAGTCCGTCAACCTGTTTAACCGGAACATGGGAAACCCCAATCCTTACCAATATGGTATGGTATTTAAATATAAGATATTCCGGGAGATTCAAGCGATAACCGCTCGCAACTGACGGGGTCCGGGCCCGGCCGGCGCCGTGCGGCGGCGCCTCCAGGGTATAGGGCCGCCGGGGCCATGAGAAAAGGGGAGGCACGGAATGCCTCCCCCTTTTCGAATGCCGGGATTCCGGTGGATCTCAGGGCTCGCTGCTGTTGGGGCAGTTGCCCGGGACGGAAGCCTGCTCGGCGTCGCTCTCGCAGCCGCCGGTGGCTTCGTATTCCGGATAGTGATTGCAGGGGCCCTCGTAGGAGGTCTGCGAGGCATGGTCATGGCAGCCATGGTTGGCGGAGGCGCCGGCGTTGCCGGAAAGGTGCTTCGGCAGGCTCGGCCGGCCGGGGCCGGTCGGCCGCGGCTGCGCCTTCAACTGCTGGGCGGCGACCTGCAGGTAGGGGCCGGCCGGCGCAGAGGTCGAGGCGGCGGCAGGCAGGGACGCGCCCAGCAGGACGGCAAGCCCCGCTGCCAGGGCCGTCGCGGTGTTGGCGGTCTTTGTGGTCGTCTGCATGGCGATGATCTCACTGAAAATGGCGGGAAGGGCGGATTTGTCTGGCGGACCGCCGGGGCGGCGCTGCGGTTGCGATGATTCTGGGTCGTCGCAAGGGCGCGCAGGGTTCAAACCGCCGTCCGATTTGTCCCCTGAAGGCTGTTTCGTTCCCTGCAATCTGTGATTTAGTATCTGGGCTTGCTCATCGCCTGTACCAAAGGCGGAGAGCCTGAGCCTTGCAATCACCTTGCCCTGCCCCCTAGTTTTTGCGGGCACGGCTGCAGGGCCGATGCCGTAGTACAAACGCACGCCAAGGCGGATAAACAGAACCGGAGAGTTGATATGCGCGTGAAGAGCGCCCTGACGATCATGACATTTGCCGCTGCCGCCGCGCTGGCCGGCCCGGCCCTTGCCGAGGGCGACGCAGCCGCCGGCGAGAAGGTCTTCAACAAGTGCAAGGCCTGCCACACCGTTGAAGAGGGCAAGAACCGCGTCGGCCCCAGCCTCTACAACGTCATCGGGCGCGCGCCGGCCAGCGTCGAGGGCTTCCGCTATTCCAAGGCGATGGAGGAATTCGCGGCCGATCATGTCTGGGACGAGGAAACCCTGAGCGCCTATCTGGAGAAGCCCAAGGATCTCGTCAGCGGCACCAAGATGGCCTTCGTCGGCCTCAAGAAGGCGGAGGACCGCGACGACGTGATCGCCTACCTGAAGCAGTTCAGCCAGTAGCCCTGGCGCCTGCGCGAAGTACCCAGTAGAGCCGGGCCCGCGCCCGGCTCTATTCGTTTCGGCGACAGGTTCAGGACAGGCCGAGAACGCCGCGCAGCGGCGGCGCCAGCAGCACCGCAAGGTAGGCCCCATAGCCGCCCAGCAGCACGGCGCCCTCCCAGCGTTCCACCTTGGCCCGGGTCAGCGAGAAGACGATGACCAGGATGGCCGCCAGCAGCATCACCCAGATGTCGAAGCGGACGATCTCGTCCGGGACCTGGAAGGGCCGGTAGAGCGCCGTCACGCCGAGGATTCCCAGGATGTTGAAGATGTTGCTGCCGATGACGTTGCCCAGGGCGACGTCGCCGTGGCGCCGCAGGGCGGCAACCACCGAGGTTGCAAGCTCCGGCAGCGACGTGCCAACAGCGACAACGGTGAGGCCGATGACGGTCTCCGAGATGCCGGCCAGGCGGGCCAGCCCCACGGCACCCACGACCAGCAGGTTGGCGCCGTAAACGACGCCGGCGAGGCCGGCCACGGTCAGCGCGAGGTAGAGCGCCAGGGATCTGCCGCGTGGCGGTGCGCTCTCGACTTCCTCGGCGAGGTGGGTCATCGCCGGGTCTTCCAGGCCGCGGCGCCCGCTGTAGTAAGCGACGAGGGTATAGCCGGCGAGCAGCACCACGAAGGCGGAGCCCCAGAGGCGCCCCACTTCCCCCAGCAGGCAGACCAGCAGGGCCAGCAGGCTGGCGCCGATCAGCACGGGTCCGTTGGCGCGGAAGGTTCCGGCCGACACCGCGATCGGCGTGATCAAGGCGGCGATGCCCAGGATCAGCAGGACGTTGGCGATGTTGCTGCCGACCACGTTGCCCACCGCGATGCCCGGCGCGCCGAGCCGCGCGGCTTCGATACTGGCAACCAGCTCCGGCAAGGAGGTGCCGAAGCCGACCAGGGTGAGCCCGATGACCAGCGGCGCGATCTTGAGGGCTTCGGCGACGCCGACGGCGCCGCGCACGAAGAGGTCGCCGCAGACCAGCAACAGCACGAGCCCGGCGGTCAGTTCAAGGTAGATCACGAAGGCCGCCTTCCGGTGCCGCAGGACGCCCGCTCTGCGCTTCCGCCATCGCCATGGCCGCTTCGGCCTCCGCGTCGGCGCGGCGCAGCGACGGCAGGTACAGCAGCAGGGAAGAGGCGACGAAGACGCTGGAGTAGGTGCCGATCACCAGGCCCCAGGCCAGCGCCAGCGAAAAGTTGCGCAGCACCGGGCCGCCGAAGACGAGCAGCGCCATCACCGCCAGCATGGTGGTGCCGCTGGTCAAAAGCGTGCGGCGCAGCGTCTGGTTCACGCTGCGATCGATCAGTTCTTCCATGGGCAGCGATTTGTAGCTGCGCAGATTCTCGCGCACCCGGTCGAAGACCACAACGGTGTCGTTGATCGAATAGCCGGCGATGGTCAGCAGCGCCGCCAGGATGGTCAGGTTGAACTCCAGCTGGAAGATGGCGAAGAAGCCGAAGGTCGCGATGACGTCGTGGAAGGTGGTCAGCACGGCGGAAAGCCCGAACTGCCACTCGAAGCGCAGCCACACGTAGATGCCGATGAGCACGACCGCGAGCAGGGAAGCGAACACGGCGTCGCGCAGCAGTTCGGCGCTGACCTGCGGGCCGATGGCTTCCGTGCGGCGGATCTCAAAGCCGGGTTGCAGCGCGCCGGTGACCGCAGCGATGGCATGCTGCTGGGCTTCGGGTCCCCCGGGCGGCTGTTGCAGGCGAACCAGCAGGTCCTGGCTGCCGCCGCCGGCCGGTCCGCCGATGGCTTGCAGGGTGACCTCGCCGAGCCCGAGGCCGCCCAGGCGGCTGCGCAGTTCGGTCAGGTCGAAGCCGTCGCGGGCGCGCGCCTCGACGAGCAGGCCGCCTGCGTAGTCGACACCCAGGTTCAGGCCCTGGGACCACAGGGCGCCCAGGGAGGCGAGGGTGAGCAGCAGGGTGAAGAGAAAAGCGCAGCGGCGCCAGCGCATGAAACGGAAGCGCGTGTCGTCGGGAATGAGCCGTAGCGGGCGCAAGTTGGGATGGCCTGGCAACGGACTTGAAAGCCGAAGGCCCCGAACGGCAGGGCGCCGAAGGTGCAATGGCCTGAACAAGATCGCCGGATAGATGGGGCGGCGCCGAGAGGAGTTTAAGCCCCTCCGGCGTGATTTATTTCGGGCCGCCGGGCAGGGCGGAGGGGCGGCCTGGCGACATCGCTTGGACCCAGCACTTGGCCAGGCCACTTGGCCAGACCTCTTGGGATAGCTCTGAACTTGTGGCTATAGTCGGGACGACTACCAGCGATTGGGGGAACGCCGATGCGGCACCATCTCTGCGGCCTGGCGTTCTGCGCCTTGCTCTGGCTGCCGTCGGCCGGGCCGGCGGGCGCGCAGGAAGCGGTGACGGACTCCGGTGCCTCGCAGGCGCTCCAGCAACTCCAGGCGGGTGGCCAGCCGCTCTCCGAAGCGGCCGTCCGCGACCTTGTCGCCCGCCTGGACGACGTCGAGGTGCGCCAGCTGCTGCTCGAGCGCCTGGACGCGCAGGCGGGTGCCGGGGCGGCCGCCGGTCCGGACATGACCGGCATGATGTTGCAGTGGCGCGACCTCGCCGACAGGTTCCGCGACAACGTTGCGGCACTGGTCGCCAGTGTTCCCGACATTCCCGCCGGCATTGCCGGCGCCATCGAGCGCCTGCCGCAAGGCGGCTCTGCCATCGTGCTGTTCTGGATCGGGGCGGGCCTGGCCGCGATGATGCTGGCCGGCTGGGGCGCCGAGCGCGGGTTGCGCTTTGCCCTTCGTGGGATCTGGCGGCAGGTCGTTCATCCGGGCGCGGAGGACCGCCCGTCGCGGATCGCCTGCCTGCTCCTGCGTCTGGTGCTGGAGTTCGCTTTCCTTCTGGCCTTTATCGCCGGCGCGCTGCTGCTGTTCTTCATCCTCTGGCAGGGCAACGAGGTGACACGGTCAGTGGTGATGACCTATCTGACCGCCGTGATCGCGGTCCGGGTCTTCGTCATCTTTTCGCATTTCCTGCTGGCACCGCTTCACCCGCAGCTTCGGCTCGTCCGGATGACAGATGCGGATACCGGCTTCCTGCACCGTCAGAACATCGTGATGGCCGCCATTGCCGCTTTCGGCTTCCTGACCTGCAGCCTGCTGCAACAGCTCGGGCTCGCCGGGGCGCCGCACCAGGCGCTGGTTTTCATGGTGGGCTTCGTGCTCTTCGCCACCCTGGTCTACACCATCCTGCGCGCCCGCAAGGCGATCAGCGCCGACCTCGCCTGGGATGCAGCGCGGCAGAGCCGTTTCCAGCAACTCCTGACGCAAAGCTGGCCGGCCATGACGGCGGCTTTCGTCGTCTTGCTCTATCTGGCCATCATCCTGCTGGTGTTCACCGGTACGCAGGTTTCCTACCTCGCGGTATTCGGGACCTTGCTGACGGTGCTCTTCGTGCCGCATTTCGATGCGGTGCTGGAGCGTTCGGCGCGGCGCCTGGAGGCGGAGACCGCGGAGGACGCCAGCGGTGAGTTCGGCATCGTCGGTTACCGCGCCGGGCGCATTGCCCTCTATGTGGCGGCGGCCCTGTTCCTTGTCCGCATCTGGGGCGTCGACCTTTTCGGTCTCGCCGAGCGCAGCGTCGGCGGGCGCATCGCCGGCGCCTTGCTGGACATCGGTCTGACGGCGCTGGTGGCCTATGTCCTCTGGGAGATGGCGCGGATCGCCATCGACCGGCGCCTCGCGGCGGAGGTAGCGGCAGCGGGCCCGCAGGCCGAAGCCGAGGCCGGCGATCAGGGCGGAGAGGGAATGTCCCGGCTGCGCACGCTGCTGCCGCTGATGCGGGTCACGATACAGGTGACCATCGTGGTCATGGCGGTGATGATCGTGCTCTCCTCCCTCGGTGTCGACATCGGCCCGTTGCTGGCCGGCGCCGGCGTGATCGGCCTCGCCGTCGGCTTCGGCGCCCAGACCCTGGTGCGCGATATCGTGTCCGGCGTGTTCTTCCTGGTCGACGATGCCTTTCGCCTGGGCGAATACATCGACGTCGGGTCAGTGAAGGGGACGGTGGAAAAGATCTCGCTGCGCTCGCTCAGGCTGCGCCACCACCGCGGCGCCCTGCACACCATTCCCTTCGGCGAGATCCAACACCTCACCAACTACAGCCGCGACTGGGCGATCATGAAGCTGGAGTTCCGCGTGCCCTTCGACACCGACCTGGAGAAGGTGCGCAAGATCTTCAAGAAGATCGGCCAGGACCTGCAGAAGGATGAGGAACTCGGCCCCGATTTCCTGCAGCCCTTCAAGTCCCAGGGCGTGCTGCAGACCGACGACAGCGCCTTCGTCATTCGCGGCAAGTTCATGGCCAAGCCGGGGCGCCAGTTCATGATCCGCCGTGCGGTCTTCCAGGCGGTGCAGAAGGCCTTTGCCGAGGAGGGCATTCACTTCGCCGACCGCCGGGTGACGGTGAACGTGCCGGGTGTCGAGCACTTGGAGCCGGAGGAGCGGGCTGCCGTAGAGAAGGCGGCAGCTTCCGCTGTTGCCGCGGCCGAAGCGCAAAAGGAAGCAGAGGCGGCGAAGTCTTAGGTCTTGCCACGGCGGCACGGCGCGACAGAATGGCCCGCAACGAATCTCCGGCTCAAGACTAAGCAAAGGAACAGGCAGCGACATGCAGGCAGCGGTAACCACGGTCGACCATCCCCTGGTGCAGCACAAACTGACGATCATGCGGGACAAGGACACGGCCTTGCCCGAGTTCCGCCGCCTGCTGCGCGAGATCAGCCTGCTGCTGGCCTACGAGGTCACCCGCGGTCTGGAGTTGAAGCAGGTCGAGGTGGAGACGCCGGTCGACACCATGACCGCGCCCATGCTGGCCCGGCCCGAACCCTGCCTCATCACCATCCTGCGCGCCGGCAACGGGCTGCTCGATGGCATGCTGGACCTGATTCCCTCGGCTTCGGTCGGCCACGTCGGCCTCTACCGCGACCCCAAGACCCTTCAGCCGGTGGAGTATTACTACAAAGTGCCCAAGGACATGGGGCAGCGCCTGACCATCGTGGTCGATCCCATGCTGGCCACGGGGCACACCGCGGTGGCGGCACTCGACCTGCTGAAAAAGGATGGCGCCAAGGAGATCAGCTTCGTCTGCCTGGTGGCGGCGCCGGAGGGCATCGCCGAACTGCAGAAGGCGCATCCCGACGTGCCGATCTTCACCGCCGCGGTCGATCAGAAGCTGAACGAGAAAGGCTACATCGTCCCCGGCCTGGGCGATGCCGGCGACCGCATCTTCGGCACCAAATAGGGCCGGCTCAGGCCGTCTCGGCGGCGCGCAGAATGCGGGCGATCTGGCCCAGCCCGGCGGCGGCCAGGGCAATGGCGGCCATGGCGAAGAAGGCCAGGGCCGGGTCGATCTCGTAGCAGGCGGCGGCCAGCAGCATGGCCCCGCCCATCGCCAGCCCGCCGGACAGCGCCGAATTGAGGGTCTGCATGGTGGCGGCGAGGCGCGGCGGCGTCGAGCGGGTGATGTGGTGCATGGCCGCCAGGTGCGTCGCGGCAAAGCTGGCCGCGTGCAGGCCCTGCACGGCGGTCAGCACCGCGAGATCACTGCTCATGCCGGTCACCGTCCAGCGCAGCGCGGTGGCGAGGCCGGCAACCACCAGGATGCGGCCCGGGGTGAAGCTGGCCGGCAGGCGGCGGCTGAAGGCGAAGAACAGGATCTCCGCCACCACGCCCACGGTCCACAACAGGGCAATGCTGCCCTCCCCGATGCCGGCCGCCTTCCAGGTCAGGCTGGAAAAGGCGTAGTAGGTGGCGTGGCTCGCCTGGATGAGGGCGGCCGCTGCCAGGAAGGTCAGGATTCCCGGGCGCGCGAAGAGCCGCAGCAGCCGGCCCAGGGAGATGTCCTCCACCGCCGTGCCCGGCAGCGCCTCGGTGGTCTGCCGGGGCAGCGCGGCGGCGGTGAGCAGGGAGCCGGCGAGCCCGGCGAGCACCACCCACAGCACCCAGTCGATGCCCGCGGCGTCCATCAGGTATCCGGTCGCGAGACTGCCGGCGACGAAGGCGAGGCTGCCCCACAGGCGGATCCGTCCGTAGTCGAGGGAGTGGCGGTAGACCGCCGCCATGGCCTGGGTCTCGGCCAGCGGGATCAGCAACGGAAAGCAGGCCGCCGCCACCAGGTGAAGGGTGAGGATCCAGACGAAGCCGCTGGCCGGGATGAAGGCGAGGAAGGCAAGCACGCTGACCGCCGACAGCAGCACGACGGTGCCCTTGCCCCAGCCGGCGCGGTCCGAGAGGTGGGCGAGCGTCGGGTTGGACGCCAGTTTCGTCCAGGAGCCCAGCGCCATCACCAGGCCGATCTCCGCCGCGCTCAGGCCGCGCGATTCCAGCCACAGCGGCCAGAACGGCAGGTGCGCGCCCACCGCCCCACGAAGACCGTGGCGAAGAACAGCGCATAGCGCAGCGAGAGGGCCCCAGGGGGCATCGGGGGAGACATCCTGCGGACCGGCCGTTGGCGGGGCGACGCCAGCAGGTAGCCCCCCGGCGCCGCCCTGCGCAAGCCGAAAACCCGCCCGACCGGACGGCGTTGCGGTCGCCGCCCGGATTGCGCCAAAATCGGGCGATGCGCCTCGATCTCATCTCCTACAAGCCGGGTATCGGCGGCTACCTCGCCCAGTTCTATCCGGGCCCGCATTACGAAGCGCGGCCCTGGTCGGAGCAGTCCGTCTACATGGACGGTGACGCCTTCGAGGCGCTGCACTACCTCGTCGATCGTTTCCACCTCTACGGGCCGGTGACGCTTTCCGGTGCGCGCCTCGACCGTTTCATCAACGAGCTGGAGGAGGTCGCCGGGCGCATTGCCGGGACCGAGAGCCCCAAGGACATCTGGCCCTTCACGCGCAGCATGGGCTACACGCAGTTCAACTCGATCAAGGACTGGCAGGCGGGACGGGAGGAGTTCAGCACCGCCCTGCGGGATCTCGCCAGATGGATGCGCGGGGTGAAGGAACGCAAGCAGCCCGTCACCATCCTTGGATTGTGAGGCTGGCTGCGACCTTTTCCGCTCAGGGCGACGTCACCCGAGTTCGTGCCGCGGGCAGCTCGGCCCTAAGAGAACGCCTTGAAGGCGATGAGGGTGAAGGTGTCCTTGATGCCGGGCAGGGTCTGGATCTTCTCGTTGACGAAGTGGCCGATGTCGCTGCCGTCTTCCAGGTAGCATTTGACGAGCAGGTCGTACTGGCCGGAGGTCGAATGCACCTCCGAGACCTGTTCGACGTCCTGCACCAGCTCGTCGGCCACCGAATAGGCCTTGCCGAGGTCGCACTTGATCATGATGAAGATGGTTTGCATGACACCTTGCCGCCTTTCGCCCGCTGCCGGCGGGGACCGAATCTCAGGCCGCCATGATAGCCGCTTGTGGGCCGGGGCCAAAGCTTGCATGGCCGGGCGATGACCTACCGGGTGCGTCCAGGCCGCGCCGGGGACGCGGCGCTGCTGGGCGCCATCGAGCGCGCCGCCGCGCAACGCTTCGCCGGCGTCGGGCTGGAGCGCATCGCCCGCGGGCGGCCGACCAGCGAAGCCGAGTACCGGGAGGCGGTCGCCGCAGGCTATCTTTGGGTGGTCGAGACCGGGGAGGGGCAGGCCGCCGGGCAGCCCGTGGGCCTGGCCATCGCTGAGCGGGTCGACGGCGAAGGCTACCTGGCAGAAGTGGCGGTGCACCCGGACCATGCCGGACACCGCCTGGCCGCGCGGCTCATCGCCGAGGTCGAAGGTCAGGCCGCGGCCGGGGGCTGCCGGCGGCTGTTCCTCACCACCTTCGACGCGGTGCCCTGGAACCGGCCCTACTACGAACGCCTCGGCTTCGCCGTGCTGGCCGAGGCGGACGCCGGGCCGGAGCTGCGGGCGATCCGCGCAGGCGAAAGAAAACGCGGGCTGGATGACATCAGCCCGCGCGTCTGCATGGTGAAACGGATCGGTGAGGGCGCTTAGGCGACCTTGGCCGAGCGCAGCATGAAGGCCGGGACGTGATCGCCGAAGGCGGTCTCGCCGGGCCCCGGCTCGTCGTCGGAGCCGTCGTTGTCGCGGTCGCGGGAGCGGCCACGGCCGCGCGAGCGGCGCTCATCGCGCCCGCCGCGTGCGGCGGCCGGCTTCTTCGATTCCTCATCGCGCTGGCGCTCGAAGGGCACCACTTCCTGCTCCGCGATCACCTCGTCGACGCTTTCCTCGACGGGCTCTTCGGCGGGCTCTTCCTTGGCGGCCACGGGGGCCTCCTGGCGTGCCGCGCGTTCGCTGCGGCCCTCGCGGCGCTCACCACGTCCGCCACGGCGCCCGTCCCGACCGGAACTCTTGCCGCCGCGGCGGCGGCCACGGTCACGGCCGCCGTCCTCGGTCTCCTCGGCGCTCCACTCTTCGGAGGCGTCCAGGGTGACCGGCGGGATCGGCATGCCGAGCATGGAGACCACATTGGCGAGGTATTTGTTTTCCTCGGGCAGCGCCAGGGTGAAGGCCTTGCCGCTGCGCCCGGCGCGGCCGGTGCGGCCGATGCGGTGGACGTAGTCCTCGGGGTTCGAGGGCACGTCGAAATTGAACACGTGGGACACCGCCGGGATATCGAGGCCGCGCGCCGCCACGTCGGAGCAGACCAGGATCTGCACCTTGGCGTCCTTGAACTTCTGCAGCGTCTCCATGCGCACCGGCTGGGCCATGTCGCCGTGCAGGGCGGCCACCGAGAACTGGTGGCGCTCCAGCGAGCGGAACACGATGTCGACGTCGCGCTTGCGGTTGCAGAACACCAGCGCCGACTTCACCTCCTCGCTGCGGAGCAGGCTGCGCAGGGCGGCGCGCTTTTCCTTGGCGGCGCCGCGCAGCTTCACGAGGCCCTGGGTCACCGTCTGGGCGGCCGAGGCCGGCGGATCGACGGAGATTTCCTTGGGGTTCATCAGGAACTTGTCGGCCAGGCGGCGGATCTCCGGCGGCATGGTGGCCGAGAAGAACAGGGTCTGGCGGATCTTCGGCAGCAGGCCGACGATGCGCTCGACGTCCGGCATGAAGCCCATGTCGAGCATGCGGTCGGCCTCGTCGATGACCAGGATCTTCACGTCGGCGAGCAGGATCTTGCCGCGTTCGAAGAGGTCGATGAGGCGCCCCGGGGTGGCGATCAGCACGTCGACGCCGCGATCCAGCTTCTGCTGCTGCTCGACGAAGGAGGAGCCGCCGATCAGCAGGGCCATCGTGAGCTTGCCGTGCTTGCCGTAGAGCTCGAAGTTCTCCGACACCTGGGCGGCCAGCTCGCGCGTCGGCGCGATGATGAGCGAGCGCGGCATGCGCGCCCGGGCCCGTCCGCTCGACAGGATGTCGATCATGGGCAGGGTGAATCCGGCGGTCTTGCCGGTGCCGGTCTGGGCGCAGCCGAGAACGTCGCGGCCCATCAGGACGACCGGGATGGCCTTTTCCTGGATGGGGGTCGGTGTGGTGTAGCCCACGTCCTGAACAGCTTTCAGGACCTCTGGACTAAGTCCAAGATCTTCGAACGTCATGTAATCCGTAATGCGGTTTGAAGGTGCTAGGTCGATTGAACATCTGGCAATCGAACTTGGGCCGGATAATTATGATTCGGACGTCAAATGTCAATCACAACTACCCTTTAACTGGCGAATTTCTTTGGCCATTCGATAGCATCGCGTTGGCCGCAGAATATTATTGCTATATCGTGCGACTTATATGGTTAACGTTTCGCAAACTGAGATGGTTCCGAAAGCGGCGCCATTCAAGGACCCCGGCAAAGGCACCGCTTTGCTGGTGGTCGACGTGCAGGAACGCCTCGCGCCGGCCATCCCGCAGGCGCCCCAGGTGGTCCGGCGGATCATCGCCCTGATAGAAAAAGCCAGAGACGCCGACCTGCCGATACTTGCCACCGAGCAGTATTCGCGCGGGCTCGGCCCCACCGTCGCGCCGCTGCGCGGGCTGCTGGCGGAGGGGGAGGCGGTCGAGAAGATCCACTTCGCGGCGGCCCGGGAAGAGGCCTTCCGGGCCAGGCTCGCGGCGCGCGGCATCACCCGCTGCATCGTGGTCGGCATGGAAGCCCACGTCTGTGTCCTGCAGACCGCCCTGGCGCTGCTGGCCAATGGCGTGGCGGTGACCCTGGTGGCCGACGCGGTCGCCTCGCGCGACGATCTCAACCGCCGGCTGGCCGTGGCACGGCTCGCCCGGGCCGGCGCAGAGGTGATCGACACGGATACCGTGCTGGCGGCCTAGCGGCGCCCGGCCGCATCGGCCCCTGGGTCGCCCCTGGGTCGTTGTTCCCGCGAGGCGAATCGCGGAGACTGGCAGTTCGCCTCCCGCCGTTCAGAGATCTCTCCCGAGATGACCGACCGCATTCCGCTCGCCCTGCTGCCCGGCCTGCTCTGCGACGCCGCGCTCTGGCGCCCGCAGGTCGAGGCCCTCGCCGACATCGCCGAGCCCTGGGTCGCCGACTTCACCACGCAGGACTCCGTCGCCGCCATGGCCGAGAGCGTGCTGGCCGCCATGCCGGCGCGCTTCGCCCTGGCCGGGCTCTCCATGGGCGGCTACGTGGCGCTGGAGGTGATCGCCCGCGCGCCGGAGCGCGTCACCCGCCTGGCGCTGCTCGACACGCGGTTCCAGACCGACAGCGAGGCGGAGAGCGCGCGCCGCCGCGGCCTCATCGAACTGGCCGAGAAGGGGCAGTTCAAGGGGGTCACGCCGCGCCTGCTGCCGGTCTTCATTCACCTGGACCGTCTCGACGACGCGGAGCTGACCGGCACCGTCACCGCCATGGCCGAGCGCGTCGGCAAGGACGCCTTCATCTCCCAGCAGCGCGCCATCATGGGGCGGCGCGACCACACCTCCACCCTGGCGGCCATCCGGGTGCCGACCCTGGTGGTCTGCGGCCGCCAGGACGCGCTGACGCCGCTGGCCGACCATCAGCGGCTCGCCGCCGGCATCGCCGGCGCCCGCCTCGCGGTGATCGAGAATTGCGGCCACCTGGCCAGCATCGAGCGGCCGGAAGAGGTCAATGCCCTGCTGCGCCGCTGGCTGACCGCCGAAGACTAGAAGACCTTACTTCACCGCTGTGGCGTCGGGCTTGGCGTGCTGCGCCGCATCGGCGGTCGGATCGACCGACGAGACGGTCTGCGCGAAGTTCAGGGATTCCGCAAAGGTGACGTGCTCTTCCAGAGGTGCCGGGGCGCGTTTCTGCATGCGGTAGAAGGCGAAGGCGGCGAGGCAGAGCTGTACGCCGGCGGTCATACCGAACAGCGCCTCGGAGCCGAAGAACCGTATCAGGGTCGAGGCGACCACCGGTCCGATCACGGCGCCCAGGGCGAAGACCAGCAGCAGCCCGCTGGCCGCCTCGACGTAGCCGTCGGGCGCCACGTAGTCGTTCATGTGCGCGACGCAGATGCCATAGATCGGCAGGGCGAAGAGGCCGAAGACGAAGATCAGCGACAGCAGCGGCACGCCCCAGGGCGGCGCCAGCACGAAAAACAGCACGCCGGCGGTGGCCGAGCCGCAGGCGGCGCCGATGATGACCTTGCGCCGGTCGGTCTTATCGGAGAGGCGCCCCAGCGGCCACTGGCCCAGCGCGCCGGCGATGACGGCGACGCTCATGAAGACGGCGACGCCCCAGGTGTCCGCCCCCTTGTTCTGGGCGAAGACCGGGGCCAGCGCCCAGAAGGAGCCGTTGGCGAGGCCCACCGCCAGGCAGCCGACGACGCCGACCGGCGACAGCTTGTAGAGATGCCAGACGCGGATCTTCACCGAGCGTGGCGCCATCGGCGCCTCGGCTCTGGTCAGCGCGATCGGCACGGCGGCGAGGGACACCAGGATCGACGCCAGGATGAAGAGCTGGAAATCCTCCGGCCGGTCGAGGCCGAGCATCAGCTGGCCGATGGTGATCACCGTCAGGTTGATGATGGTATAGAGCGAGAAGACGAAGCCGCGCGTCTCGTTGGTCGACTTCTCGTTCAGCCAGCTCTCGATGATCATGTAGAGCACGGCGAAGCAGAAACCGGTCATGGCGCGCAGGCCCCACCAGAGGACCGGGGTGAGGAACAGCGAGTGCACCAGCACCACGCAGGACGCCAGGGCGACCAGCGCGGTGAAGGCGCGGATATGGCCGGCGCGGCGGATGAGGCGCGGCCCGTAGAGGCAGCCGGCGGCAAAGCCGAGGAAGTAGGAGGAGCCCAGCACGCCGATGTCGGTCGCCGAGAAGGCTTCCAGATTGGCGCGCACCGGCAGCAGGGTGCCCTGCAGGCCGTTGCCCATGAGCAGCATCGCGACGCTGATGAGCAGTGCGGTAATGGGGGCGAAGGCGGGGGTCATAGGCTGCCGCTCTAGCACATCCGAGCGAACTCAGCCACAGCGCTAGAGGTGGCCGCACCAAAGGCGGCTCCACCACAACTGTCACCCTCGCACTTGTTGCGAGGGTCCAGGGTTACAGGACGGAGCGCTTGCCCTGGATGCTCGGGACAAGCCCGAGCATGACAATCCAGTGGTAGAGACGGGACCGAATACCTGAACTCAAACGTCCAGCTCGCGCACGAAGCGGGCGTTTTCCTGGATGAAGGCGAAGCGCAGCTCGGGCTTGCGCCCCATCAGGCGTTCCACCAGTTCGGCCGCCTTCTTGGTCTCGCCGGCCGGGTTCTCGTCGCCCTGGCCGGCGATGGTGACGCGCAGCAGGGTGCGCTTGCCGGCATCCATGGTGGTTTCTTTCAGCTGCCTGGCGGGCATCTCGCCGAGGCCCTTGAAGCGGCTCACCTCGATCTTGCCGCGGCCCTTGAAGTGGGACTCCATCATGCGGTCCTTCTCGGCGGCGTCCATGGCATAGACGCTCTCGCTGCCCTGGGTCAGGCGGTAGAGCGGCGGCTGGGCCAGGTAGAGCCGGCCGCTTTCGATGAGGCCGGGCATCTCGCGGTAGAAGAAGGTGATGAGCAGCGAGGCGATGTGCGCGCCGTCGACGTCGGCGTCGGTCATGATGATGATGCGCTCGTAGCGCAGCTTGTCGACGTCGCAGTTGCGTCCCATGCCGCAGCCCAGTGCGAGCGCGATGTCGGAGATCTCCTGGTTGCCCTTCAGCTTGTCGGCCGAGGCGCTGGCAACGTTGAGGATCTTGCCGCGCAGCGGCAGCACGGCCTGGGTCTCGCGCGAGCGTGCCTGCTTGGCCGAGCCGCCGGCGGAATCGCCCTCGACCAGGAAGATCTCCGTGCCCTCGGAGCTGCTGCGGCTGCAGTCCGACAGCTTGCCGGGCAGGCGCAGCTTGCGGGTCGCCGTCTTGCGGCTCTGTTCCTTTTCCTGGCGCCGGCGCTGGCGGTCTTCGGCGCGTTCGATGACGCGCTCCAGCAGCAGGCGCGCGCGCTCGGGATGCTCGGTCAGCCAGTGGTCGAAGTGATCCTTGATGGAGGTCTCGACCAGCTTGGTCGCCGCCACGGTGACCAGCTTCTCCTTGGTCTGGCCCTGGAACTGCGGGTCGCGGATGAACAGCGACAGCATCGCGCAGGCACCGCCGCAGAGATCATCCGAATTCACCGTGCCGGCCTTCTTGCTGCCGACCATCTCGCCGTAGGCCTTCAGGCTGCGCAGCAGGCCGGAGCGCAGTCCCGCTTCATGGCTGCCGCCTTCCGGCGTCGGCACGGTGTTGCAATAGGAGTTGAGGAAACCGTCTTCGTCGAGCGGCCAGGAGATCGCCCATTCGACGCGGCCGTGTTCGTCGGGAAACTTGGCCTCGCCGACGAAGGGCTCCGGCGTCAGGGTCTTGCGCTTTTCCAGGGTGGCCGCGAGGAAGTCCTGCAGGCCGTTGGGAAAGTGGATGTTGTCCTTCTCCGGCGTGGCGTCGCCTTTTTCCAGCAGGCTCTTGTCGCAGGCCCAGCGGATCTCGACACCGCGGTAGAGATAGGCCTTGGAGCGCGCCATGCGGTAGAGGCGCGCCGGACGGAACTGCGCCTCCTTGCCGAAGATCGAAGGGTCGGGATGAAAGGCAATGGTGGTGCCGCGCCGGTTCTTCACCGGCTTGCCTTTGCTCAGCTTGCCGGTCGGCTTGCCCTTGCTGTAGCTCTGTTCGTAGAGCATCTGGTCGCGCGCCACCTCGACGGTCAGGTCGTCCGACAGCGCGTTGACCACCGACACGCCGACGCCGTGCAGGCCGCCGGAGGTGGCATAGGTCTTCTGCGAGAACTTGGCGCCGGAGTGCAGCGTGGTGAGGATCACCTCCAGCGCCGACTTCGGTTTGTACTTCGGGTGCGGGTCGACCGGGATTCCGCGGCCGTTGTCGCTGATCACGACACGGTTGCCGGGCTGCAGCTCGATCTCGATGCGCGAGGCGTGGCCGGCGACGGCTTCGTCCATGGCATTGTCCAGCACTTCGGCCACCAGGTGGTGCATGGCGCCTTCGTCGCTGCCGCCGATGTACATGCCGGGGCGCCGGCGCACGGGCTCCAGGCCCTCGAGGACCTCGATATCCTTGGCTGAATAGCCTGACTGCTTACCGGAAGGTTTCTTGGATGCCGATTGGAAGAGATCCGCCATCTTGGCCTATGCTAACTGGAAGGACTCGGGGCGGGCGGGGCAGAAAAGCCCAAGCGTCCGCCGAATCGAGCAGGGGAATCGCCGATAAGGTAGGCTAACCCAGATGAAGACCCGATATCTAGTTGCCGATACCTAGTACTTGGGAGCCTATAAGTCCATGCCTTCCGATCAAACCGCCGGGCCGCCGCCTGCGCCACGGGGCACCCTGGCGACGCGCACCCTGGCCATGCCGGCCGACGCCAACCCCAGCGGCGACATCTTCGGCGGCTGGGTGCTGTCGCAGATGGACATCGCCGGCGGCATCACCGCCGCGACCCGCGCCGCCGGCCGCGTCGCCACCGTGGCGGTCGACGCCATGGTGTTCCACAAGCCGGTCTACGTCGGCGACGTGCTCTGCACCTATGCCGACATCATCCGCGTCGGGCGCACTTCCATTGCCATCCACATCGAGGCCTGGGCGCTGCGGTCGCGGCAAGGGGAAAGGGTGAAAGTGACCGAGGGGACATTCACCCTGGTGGCGATCGACGACGCCGGGCGGCCGCGTCCGGTGCCGCCGGAAAGAACCACCGCACGTGAGGAGCCGGCGGCATGAGACTTTTGATGATGGCGGTGGCGCTCTGCGTCGTGGCGGCCGGCGGTGCCGCCGCCGGCGAGGCCGACGTGGTCGGCGCCGAGGCCGCGCGCGAGAGCGACGATACCTGGCGCTTCCGGGTCACGGTGCGCCATGCCGACGAGGGCTGGGACCACTATGCCGACCGCTGGCAGGTGGAAACGCCGGAGGGGCGCGTGCTGGGCACAAGGGTGCTGCTGCACCCGCACGAGGCCGAGCAGCCCTTCACCCGCGCCCTCGGCGGGGTGGTGATCCCCGACGACGTCCACGAGGTGATCATCCGCGCGCACGATTCCGTGCACGGCGACGGGGGCAAGGTGTTTCGCTTGAAGCTTTCGCGCTGAGCCGCGCCGGATCCGCTCTTACACTTTCAGACTGCGCCACAGGCGGAAGGGCGCGCCGGGCTCCTCCCGCGCGATCCAGCTGTAGGGCAGGCTGTGCCAGGGGGCGACACGCGGCGTCAGGCTGTCCAGGACGTAGACGCCGCTGTCGCTGTGCGCCAGCAGGACGGCGTGCCCGCCGCGCCCTTCCAGTTTGCAGGCCGACAGGGTGAGGGCGCCACGCGGAAAGCCGTGGACCTGGGTGAGCACCGCGAGCTTGCGGATGGCAATGTCCTCGCAGTCGCCTTCGCGGCCGCCGATCTGCCAGACGTCGCCGCCGGCATCCTTGCGATAGCGGACCTTGCGATTGATCTCCGTGTTCACCTTCATCAGCAGGGCCGCGCGTGCGGGCGTCAGCTTGACCGGCACCAGGGGCGAGTGCTGCGGATCGAGTTCCGGGTGCTGGCTCAACAGGGTGAACCAGGCGGCCGGCGCCGGAACGAAATCTCCAGATGACATGTCGGATGAGAGAGGCAGCGGCCCCTGCAGGCCGGTGATGGCCGCTTGCGCGGACAGGGGAAGCGTGGCGCCTGCCGTCAGGGCGCCGAGCGCGCCCAGCAGGTGTCGTCGTGAAAGCAAAATCTACTCCAAGCGTGATAGCGGGTTCGGAGTAGATATAAGACGCTATTGGTTATCAGGGCGTGATTTATTAGGGAGGTTTCTATGATACAAAAAGAGTATTTGTTGGTCATTTGGAATAATTTAATAAAAAATTAAACGTTGCTGTATACCCTAGGATGAATATTAAGATTTTATCAATATTTCTTTCTAAGTCGTTTCCTTTGCAAACCGATTCGCCGCGACTCGCTGCGGGCAGGGCGGCACCATACAGAGACCGGCACGGCTTGCCTTGTGTTGGCTGCGTGATCCGATCAGGGCAGGACTGTGGTGGAAATAGAGCCGATCTGTGATTTCGCGCCGGCGTTAACGCCGGCTTAACTCTTTCAGCCGCTGCGCCCCGCGCGACTCGCAAAGCGGTTCGGCCGCAAAGCAAAAGGCCCCGCCGGCAAGCCGGCGGGGCCTCTTCGTTTCCGGCGGCACCGCCCGTGAGCGGAAGCCGCGCCAGTCGTTATGCCGACCGGTTCCTCACACCGAGTAGTACATCTTGAACTCGACCGGGTGCGGGGCATGCTCGAACTCGTAGATCTCTTCCCACTTCAGATCCATGTAGGCATCGATCTGGTCGCTGGTGAAGACGTCGCCGGCGAGCAGGAAGTCGTGGTCGGCTTCCAGGGCCTCCATGGCCTCGCGGAGCGAGCCGCAGACCGTGGGCACGCCGGCCAGTTCCTCCGGCGGCAGGTCGTAGAGGTCCTTGTCCATCGGGTCGCCCGGGTGGATCTTGTTCTTGATGCCGTCCAGGCCGGCCATCAGCATCGCCGCGAAGGCGAGGTAGGGATTGGCCGTCGGGTCGGGGAAACGTACCTCGACACGCTTGGCCTTCGGGCTCTCGCCGTAGGGAATGCGGCAGGAGGCCGAACGGTTGCGCGCCGAATAGGCGAGCAGCACGGGCGCCTCGAAGCCCGGGATCAGACGCTTGTAGCTGTTGGTCGAGGGGTTGGTGAAGGCGTTCAGCGCCTTGGCGTGCTTGATGATGCCGCCGATGTAGTGGAGGCAGGTCTCCGACAGGCCGGCATATCCGTCGCCGGCAAACAGCGGCTTGCCGTCTTTCCAGATCGACTGGTGGGTGTGCATGCCCGAGCCGTTGTCGCCGGCAATCGGCTTCGGCATGAAGGTCGCCGTCTTGCCGTACTGATGGGCGACCTGGTGGACGCAGTACTTGTAGATCTGCATGTGATCGGCGGCCGTCACCATGGACTGGAACTTGGTGCCCAGTTCATGCTGCGAGGGCGCCACCTCGTGGTGATGCTTCTCGACGGCGAGACCCATCTCTTTCATGACCTTCAGCATCTCGCCGCGCAGGTCCATGGCGGAGTCGACCGGCGGCACCGGGAAGTAGCCGCCCTTGATGCCCGGACGGTGCCCCAGGTTGCCTTCTTCGAAGATGGAGCCGGTGTTGTAGGGGCCCTCGTCGGAATCGACGAAGTAGTAGGTCTGGTTGGAGGAGACGTCGAAGCGCACGTCGTCGAACACGAAGAACTCGGCTTCCGGACCCCAGAAGGAGGTGTCGCCGATGCCGGTCGCCTTCAGGTGCTCCTGCGCCAGCACCGCGGTCGAACGCGGGTCGCGATTGTACAGCTGGCCGGTCGACGGCTCGACGATGTTGCAGAACAGGATCAGCTGCGGAAGGTTGCAGAAGGGGTCGATGACCACGGAGCTGAGATCGGGGCGCAGGATCATGTCGGACTCGTTGATCGCTTTCCAGCCGGCGATCGACGACCCGTCGAACATGATGCCTTCGACCAGGGCGTCTTCGTCGATCGCGTCAACGTGCATCGCGAGGTGCTGCCACTTGCCGCGCGGATCGGTGAAGCGGTAGTCGACGTAGACGATGTTCTTCTCTTTGATCATCTCGAGGATGGTTTGGGCGTCTGACATGGATGCTCTTTCCGTTTCTTCTTAAACATTGATTGACGCTGACGGGCCTAGGTCTTCCCGCCCAGCGGACAGCTACACAGGGTGAGCCTAGACGGCTGCGGCACCCCGTTCGCCGGTGCGGATGCGGATGGACTCCTCGATCGCGCTGACGAAGATCTTGCCGTCGCCGATGCGGCCGGTGTGGGCCGCCTGCTGGATGGCCTCCACGGCGCGCTCGACGAGATCGTCCTCCAGGACCACCTCGACCTTCACCTTCGGCAGGAAATCCACGACGTACTCTGCGCCGCGATAGAGCTCGGTGTGGCCCTTCTGGCGGCCGAAGCCCTTGGCCTCGGTCACCGTGATGCCTTTGATCCCGACTTCGTGCAGCGCTTCCTTCACCTCATCAAGCTTGAAGGGCTTGATGATCGCTTCAATCTTCTTCATCGCGTGTATGGGCCCCGTGTGTGACTTGGGTGTGTAACTTGCCTCAACAACTGTCTGGATAACCCGCTACGGACACTTCCCGCAGGACCGACAGTCCTCGGGGCATCGTTCGCCGGCTAACCAGTCTCACCTTTCGCGTAAGCACGCGCCGTGCCAAGTGGCGGGAAGCCGCCAAATCCGCCGCTTTTGCACCTCTCCTGCCGGGCTGCGGCTGCCGGGTTCTTCGCGGCTGCACAAAATCTAAGCAGTTTGCATGCAAACTAATCAAGCCGAACGGGCTTCCCGCTGGGCCAGGTAGTCGGCGATGCGCTCCAGGGCCTTGCGGATGTTGTCCTGCGAGTTGGCGTAGGAGAGCCGCAGGAAGCCTTCGCCGAAGCGGCCGAAGGAGGTTCCGGCGATGGTCGCCACGCCGGCCTGTTCCAGCAGCTCGACCTCCAGGGTCTTGGCGCGGATGCCGGTCCCGGAGATGTTGGGGAAGGCGTAGAAGGCGCCGGCCGGCTCGACGCAGGAGATGCCGGGGATCTGGTTGAGCGCGCGGTGGATGAGGCGCCGGCGCATATCGAAGGCGGCCATCATCTCGGAAACGGCGTCCTGCGGGCCGCGCAGAGCGGCGATGCCGGCGTACTGGGCGGCGGCGTTGACGCAGGAATGGCAGTTGATGGCGAGGCGCGTGGCCGCCTCGACCAGCGGCTTCGGCCAGACCGCGAAGCCCAGGCGCCAGCCGGTCATCGCGTAGGT